>Ga0255338_1002017_pt1 | contig 33300 bp, 34 predicted proteins | sample MeOH1_35cm_T4_19_FD_203715 | JGI IMG/M metagenome (GOLD analysis project Ga0255338, IMG submission 203715) | Sandy soil microbial communities from University of British Columbia, Vancouver, Canada - MeOH1_35cm_T4_195 | ecosystem: Engineered > Artificial ecosystem > Sand microcosm > Unclassified ... | reverse complement strand
CGGTCTGGCTCTCGATCGGCAGGCCGGTCGCCGGCGAGTAGGGCACGCCGACGCGCGCCCACAGCAGGCGCATGTAGTCGTAGATCTCGGTGACGGTGCCGACGGTCGAGCGCGGGTTCTTCGAGGTGGTCTTCTGCTCGATGGAGATGGCGGGCGACAGGCCGTCGATCTGGTCGACGTCCGGCTTCTGCATCATTTCGAGGAACTGGCGGGCGTAGGCCGAGAGCGACTCGACGTAGCGGCGCTGGCCCTCGGCGTAGATGGTGTCGAAGGCAAGCGACGACTTGCCCGAGCCCGATAGGCCGGTGAACACCACCAGCTGGTCGCGCGGGATCACGACGTCGACGTTCTTGAGGTTATGTTCGCGCGCGCCGCGGATGGTGATGTTGCGGCTGTCGCGGGCGATCTTGGCGGCTTTGGCGCTCTTGTCGAAGAGGTCGTTCATGGACGTCCAGCGTCTGGATCGGAAAAAGGAGGACCCGGCGCGCAAACTGCGCCAGACCACAATGAGAACGTAGTGAGAACAAGAGCCGGATGCCAGCGCGAATTGGGTCTGGCGGCCATGCCCCTGGGGACAAACCCAAGATAGGTCCGGCGGCCGAAAATGCAAAAGACGACCAGGGTGTCGGCCGTTCTTTATAATCATTCTAAGCTATTGAAAATACTTGTATTTTAACTTGACGGCGTGAGCTTGCTGGAATCTATGGTGAGCTGGGGCTGGAACCTTCTCACGTAGAGACTTCTCGATGCGTCTGTCCGATTGCTCTGTCTGTCCCGGCCCGAAATCCAGAACGCGGACGTGGCGCGGCGCTTGGATAGCGCTCCTCGCCGTGATCCTCACGCATGTCATGGCAGCGCCGACGCTCGCCAACGACGCCGACGTCCAGACGACGTGGCGGCTGCTCGACTATGTCGCGGTCGATTACGCCGGCGCGGTGTCCGGCGGGCAGGTCACCAGCGAAACCGAATATGCGGAAATGATCGAGTTCGCGGGCCAGGTCGAAACGCGGCTCAAGGCTCTGCCCGACAAATCCGGCAAGGACGACCTTGTGCGGCGGTCCGCGGCCTTGCGGGCGGCCATCGAAGCCAAGGCCGCGCCGGAAGAGGTCGCGACACAATCAAGATCGCTTGCGTCGGCGCTGCTTGCCGCCTACCCGGTGCCGCTCGCGCCGACGGCGCCGCCGGATGTCGCGCGCGGTGCAGCGCTCTACACCCAGAATTGCGCCTCCTGCCACGGTGCGGCGGGCGACGGTAAGGGACCGAATGCAGCCGGGCTCGATCCGCCGCCGATCGACTTTACCGACAGAGCGCGCGCGGATCAGCGCAGCCTGTTCGGCCTTTATCAAGTCATCACGCAAGGGCTCGAAGGCACGTCGATGACCAGCTTCGAGTCGCTCTCGGAGCAAGACCGCTGGGCGCTGGCCTATGTCGCCGGTGCCTTTGCGTATCCGAGCTCTGCCGCCGGAGCGGGCGAAAAGCTGTGGCAGGATGCATCGGTTCGCGCTCGAAATCCCAACATGGCGTCGTTGGTCGGCGCAATTCCTGCGGACCTCGCAGCCGAAATCGGTCCTGACAAGGCCGAGGCACTCATCGCCTATTTGCGGCGCCATCCCGAGGCGGTCTCCACCCGTGCTGGCGGCTCGCTCGCGCTCACCCGCGAGCGCCTCGGCGCGAGCCTCAAAGCCTATGCGGCGGGCGACCGCAAGGCGGCCACCGATCTTGCGTTATCCGCCTATCTCGACGGGTTCGAGCCGGTGGAGCCGGTGCTCACCGCCCGTGACTCCGCGCTGATGGTGCGGATCGAGCAGGCGATGGGTGAACTCCGCGCCGCGATCGCCAAGGGAAGCCCGCTCGCTGAAGTCCAAACCGCCAATCAGCAACTCGCGCGCCTGTTCGATGAAGCCGACGCCGCACTCGCACCTGAAATGGCGAGCAGCACATCAAGCTTCCTCGGCGCCTTCGGCGTTTTGCTGCGCGAAGGGCTCGAGGCGTTGCTGATCGTCGTCGCCATGATCGCTTTCCTGCGCAAGACCGAGCGCACCGAAGAGGTCGGCTACGTGCACGGCGGTTGGATCGCCGCGCTCGCCGCCGGCGTCGGCACCTGGTTCGTGGCCACGTATTTCATCAGCATCAGCGGCGCATCACGTGAGCTGACCGAAGGCTTCGGTTCGCTCTTCGCCGCGATCATCCTGCTGACCGTCGGCATATGGATGCATGGCAAAAGCTACGCCGAGGCGTGGCAGCGCTATATCCAGGAAAAGATGACGCGTGCGCTGTCTCGAAGCTCGAGCTGGTTTCTCTTCGCGTTGGCCTTCCTTGTCGTATATCGGGAGGTCTTCGAGACGATCCTTTTCTACGCCGCGCTTTGGGCACAGGGAGACGGGTTGGCAATGCTGGGCGGGATGCTTGCGGCCGCGGCGCTGCTCGCTGTTTTGGCCTGGATCATGCTCAGCTACAGCGCCCGCCTGCCGATCACCCAATTTTTCGCCTGGAGCGCGATCCTCATTGCGGTCCTGGCTGTGGTGCTGGCGGGTAAGGGCATCGCCGCGCTTCAGGAAGCCGGCATGCTCGGGGTCGTCCCGCTGTCTGGCGTCCCGCGCATTCAGGTGCTCGGGCTGTTCCCGACAACTGAAACCGTGCTGGCTCAGTTGGCAGTCGTCGTGATCCTCATTGCGGGCTTCTATCTCAATTACCTCAATCGCAGAAGCGCGACACGGGCTGACGCAGCGTAATAAAGGTAGCGGTTCGGCAGCTATTCCGCCGGAGCGGCGGCCTGGCCGCTCAACTCGTTCAACGATTGGCGGGCGACAACGACCGCGCCCTGAAATGCGAGTGCCGCCATGATGGTCGCGACGATGATGTCGGGCCAACCGGTGCCCGTGCCGAACACGCCAAGCGCTGCCAGCAGCACCGCGAGATTGCCCAGCACATCGTTGCGGCTACAGATCCAGGCCGAGCGCATGTTGGCGTCGCCGGCGCGATAGCGCCAGAGCAGGCCGGTGCACGCAGCATTTGCAGCCAGTGCCAGGAAGCCGACCGCGCCCATGGTCATAGCGTTCGGTAGCGTGCCGTGGATCGCGTGCCACACGACGGTCGCGATCACCCACAGTCCGAGCGCACCCATGGTGACGCCTTTGGCCAGCGCCGCGCTCGCGCGATAGCGCAGCGCCATGCCGACGACGATGAGGCTGATGGCGTAATTCGCGGCATCGCCGAGGAAATCGAGAGCGTCCGCTTGCAACGAGGCCGATCCGGCCGCGAGACCCGCGCCGATCTCGATCAGGAACATGATGGCATTGATCGCCAGAACGATCCAAAGCACGCGGCGATAACCGGCGTCTCCGCGGTGCGGATCAAGCTTCAGCGGCGGCGGTGCGCAGCAACTATCGGCCATGATGCACAGATAAGCGCTGCGCGCCGCGTTACACAATCACACGTCGTGAACAGCCACAGATCGTGAAGGATGTGCCCACAAAGAGAAAGGGCCGGCATTGGCGCCGGCCCTGTGTCGCCGCGATCCGTGCGGCCGCATCTTCGCGCTGACGTTTGCCGCTCAGAAGCGATAGTTGACGCCAATGCGGCCGATGTTGGTCTTGTAGGAGACGTTGGTGTCGACGCCGCAGACGGACGCGTCGCAGGTGACCTTGCCGAGGTCGGCATAGAGGTATTCGAGCTTGGCCGACCATGCACCGGAGAAGGCCCATTCGACGCCAGCACCGACGGTCCAGCCGAGCTTGGTCTTGTTGACCGAGCCGCCCGTGTTCGGCGTCGCCTTGATATTGCCGACGGCAGCGCCGCCGGTGAGGTAGGGCAGGAACCGATCCCAGGCGTAGCCGATACGGCCGCGCCCCGTAGCAAACCAACTGTTCTTGGTTTCGCAGCCTGCGCCGGAGCAAACGGTGCCTGCGGCGCCAGCGACGCTCGAGCCGTCGATCCAGGTCGCGTCAACGTCGCCCTCGAGACCCCAAACCCAATTGCCGGTTTGCAGGTTGTAGCCGAAGGTGCCGCCGACCATCGCGCCTTTGACGTTCATGCTGACGTTACCCATGGGGGTATTATTCCAATCGCTGTGCCCCCAGGCGTAACCGCCGTTGATGCCGAGATAGAAACCGGTCCAGCTGAACGCCGGAGCGACATAGACCGGGGCCTTGTAGGCGGGCCGGGGCAGGTCCGCCGCGAACGATGGCGCCGCCATCGCCGCCGCGGCCATGAGGCCCGCGCACGCCGAGAAAATTCCACGTTTCATAGGTGACCTCCTAATGAGTTCTTCCGCCGCAAAGACAACTCATACTGGTGGAGGGAACCTATATGTTGTGGATGATTCGCGCTGTGACTATTGCGCAACAGAAGAATGTATTTTCTCAATCGAATCAATTGATTAAATAGTTAACACAACCGCGAACAAAAAAAGAACATGACTTGTGTTTTTTGACGCGGTACAACCAGCGCGCCACCCCAGAAGCCGCTGTGGATTAGGGGTAATCCGGCTTGCCGCCTGATCGGCGAGGTCTAGGGTGAAAAGTTAATTTCGGGCGTTGTCCAAGGCGGACGAGCCCATAACCGGCGACCGGTTCCGGCCTCGCGCGATGGCGAGACGAGAGCCGCGGCCGCCCTTCGGAGAGCATCATGGCTGGTAGCGTCAACAAGGTCATTCTGGTCGGCAACCTGGGCGCCGACCCGGAGGTGCGCCGAACCCAGGACGGCCGGCCGATCGTCAACCTGCGCGTTGCGACGTCGGAGACCTGGCGTGACAAGAACACCGGCGAGCGCAAGGAAAAGACCGAGTGGCATCGCGTCGTCATCTTCAGCGAAGGGCTCGCCAAAGTGGCCGAGCAGTACCTGAAGAAAGGCGCGAAGGTTTATCTCGAAGGCGCGCTGCAGACGCGCAAGTGGCAGGACAAGGACGGGCAGGACCGCTACTCGACCGAAATCGTGCTGCAAGGCTTCAACTCGAACCTGACGATGCTCGACGGTCGCGGCGGCGCAGGCGGCGGCGCGAGCGAAAGCGCGGGCGACTTCGGCTCGCCGGGCCCGACCGCGTCACGCCGGCCGGCGATGGCGGGCGCCGGTGGCGGCCGCAACAATGACATGGACGACGAGATTCCGTTCTGAGCGGCACCGCTTTTGTCGAAGAGAGCAAGCGCGTGCGGGGAACCGCACGCGCTTTTTCAATGCGCTCACCGCCGCTGTGCTAGGCTACGTTCCAAGAATTCAGAACAGGGAGGCGCCCGATGTTGCGTATGTCGCGTTTCGCGCTGTTGTTTCTATTGTGGCCGTTCACGGTGGCCGCTCAGACCGCCGATCTCATCGTCGAGAAGAAGACCTTCGAGCTGCCGAGCTACACGACCGTCGCCGGCGCCACGATCAAGAACGTCAAGATCGGCTGGGAAGCCGCGGGCACGCTCAACGCCGACAAGTCGAACGCCATCCTGATCGCGCATTTCTTTTCCGGCACCAGCCATGCCTTCGGCAAGTACAAGAAGGAGGACAAGACCGCGGGCTATTGGGATTATCTCGTCGGCCCGGGCAAGGCGATCGACACCAACAAATACTACGTGCTGTCGTCGGACACGCTGGTGAACCTCAACGTCAACGCACCGAATGTCGTGACCACGGGACCCGCGAGCATCAATCCCGATACGGGCAAGCCTTACGGCATGAGCTTCCCGGTCGTGAGCATCAAGGACTTCGTGCGTGTGCAGAAGGCGCTCATCGACAGTCTCGGCATCAAGAAGCTGCACGCGGTGATGGGCGCCTCCATGGGCGGGCTGCAGACCTACGAATGGGCGGCGAGCTTCCCCGACGCCGTCGGCCGTATCGTGCCGGTGATCGCTTCGCCCGGCGGCGACCCATTCCTCATCGCGTGGCTCGACATGTGGGCGGCGCCGATCAAGCTCGATCCCAACTGGAACAACGGCGATTACTACGGCGGCAAGCCGCCGATGGAAGGGCTGAAGGCCGCGCTCAAGGCGGTGACGTTACAGGCCAATCACTGGGAATGGGCAACGAAAGCCTACGGCATGGCGCCGGCGGAGGAGGGCAAGGATCCTGCGGCCGCCTTCGACAACAAGTATAAAGTGCAGGCGGCGCTGGAGACGATCGCGGCCGCGCGTGCCGCGACGTCGGACGCGAACTCGCTGCTTTATCTGGTGAAGGCCAATCAACTGGCCAATGCCGATCCGGCCAAGATCAAGACGCCGACACTCATCCTCTATGCGCCGAACGATCTCATCTTCTACGCGCAATATGTCGAGGACGGCGCCAAGAAGATCGCGGCCGGCGGCACGCAAGTGGAGACCGCGCAATTGCCCGGGCCGTACGGCCACGTCAACGGTGTCGTCGGCGTCGGCCAGCAGAGCGAGAAGTTGAAGGCGTTTTTGGAGAAATGACGAAGCCTCATTGATCTGGCACAGTGGTTGCTAACAACGACCGCCAACAGCCTCCGCTCACGGCGGCCAACCCAGATCGATCAGGACTTCATCAATGCCCACACTCGCCAGCGCCCTGTTGCAGGGGCTCAAGGACCATGGCGCCCGGGAAATTTTCGGCATTCCGGGCGACTTCGTGCTGCCGCTCTATAAGGTGATCGAAGAAAGCAACATCCTGCCGCATTACGAATTGAGCCACGAGCCGGCGGTCGGCTTCGCGGCCGACGCGGCGGCGCGTTACCATTCGGGCCTCGGTGTTGCCGTGGTTACGTACGGCGCCGGCGCCTTCAACACGGTCAATGCCGTCGCCGGGGCCTATGCCGAGCGCTCGCCAGTGGTGCTGATCGCCGGCGCGCCGGGCGCGCGCGAACGGGCGAGCGGCTTCATGCTGCATCACCAGGCGCGCACCATCGACACGCAGCTCAACGTCTACAAAGAGGTGACCTGCGATCAGGCGGTGCTGACCGATCCGGCCACCGCGCCGGGCGAGATCGCACGCGTCTTGCGCAGCGCGCGGGAGCGCTCGCTGCCGGTCTATATCGAATTCCCGCGCGACATGGTGGCCGCGCCTTGCGATGAAGTGCCTGTCTTGCCGCGTACGGCGGCGGACAAGGAGGCACTCGACGAATGCGCCGACGAGATCGTGGCGCGGCTCAAAGCCGCGAAGTCGGCCGCCATCATCGTCGACGTCGAGATCCGCCGTTACGGCGTCGAGGACCAGGTGGCGCAGCTGGCGCGCAAACTCGGTTTGCCGGTTGTGACCACCTTCATGGGCCGCGGCCTTTTGGAGAACGCGCCGGATGTCGCCATCGGCACCTATATGGGCGCTGCCGGCGAGGAAGGCATCACGCGGCTGGTGGAGGATGCCGACGCGCTGCTGCTGCTCGGCGTCATCGTCTCCGACACAAACTTCGCGCTGTCGCAGCGCGTGCTCGATCCGCGCCGCACCATGCTGGCGATCGACCGCGAGGTGCGCATCGGCCACCACGTCTATCCCGGCATGCCGCTCGATGCACTCATCGGCGCGCTGATCGCGCGGGCGGGCTCCGCCAAGCCGCGCAAATCCGTGGCACGCGCGGCGATGCATTATCCGCGCGATCTGCCGGCCGACGACCGGGAGGTCATGCCGTCGGACGTCGCTTGCGCCATCAACGACCTGTTCGACAAGCACGGCGTCATGCCGATGACGGCGGACGTTGGCGACTGCCTGTTCACGGCGATGGAGATCGAGAACTCCGCGCTCGCCGCGCCGGGCTATTACGCCGGCATGGGTTTCGGCGTCCCGGCCGGCATCGGCGTCGCGGCGGCGACCGGCCGGCGGCCGCTGATTTTAGTGGGCGACGGCGCTTTCCAGATGACCGGCTGGGAGCTCGGCAACTGCAAGCGCTACGGGCTCGATCCGATCGTGGTGTTGTTCAACAATTGCAGCTGGGAGATGCTGCGCGCGTTCCAGCCGGAATCAGCCTTCAACAATCTCGACGACTGGCATTTCGCCGACATCGCCAAATCGATCGGCGGCCACGGCGAGCGCGTCGCGACACGGCGGCAATTGGCGGCGGCGCTCGAGGCGGCGGTGAAACGGCGCGGCGTGTTCTCGCTCATCGAGGTGATGCTGCCGCGCGGCGTCACCTCGGACACGCTGGCGCGCTTCGTCGCGGGCTTCAAGGCCGCGCGCGAGAAGAAGGCCTAGCGGCGTGCCAGCATCACAGCCAGCGTCACCGAACAGAAGCCGATGAAGATGATGACGGCGTTGACGGCATGGGAGATTTCCCAGCGCCAGCGCAGGTCCCGCCAGTCGGCCGGCACGGTGGTCCAGTTGTCGGTCGCCTCGTTGGCCGGGAAGGTGAAGACGAAGAAGACAGCTAAGGTGACGGCGAGGCAGACGAAGCCCGTGAGCGCGAAGACGGCCGCGGCGCCGTGGCCGCGCAACGACATCGTCAGCGCAAGATTTGCCGCCAGCGCGAGGATCAGCGCGATGCCGAACAGCGACCAGCCGCGATAAATGCTCTGCACGATGAAATAATCGTTCTCGGCGAGATTGATCTTATTCGGCAATTCGAACAGATGCGCGCCGCTGGGGACGAGCACCAGGGCGGTCAACACCACGGCGAGAAATTGAATAGCCTTCATCATCGGAGATCCTCGGTGTCGCCGATTGTCTTTTTGTGCCGTCAACGGGCGCGCCGGGCGCAGGTTCCGTTTGGCCTTTCGTGTCGTTGACAGAATGCCATGAGCCTGGGACGATTGTCGTGCCGGGTTCTCCAGGGCGCTGCCGTCTTAAGGCGCCGAGAGCAAGGGGCGTCCCATGTCGGACCAGCGCGCAGGCGGCGTTTCCTACGAAGTCGTCACCATCGAATATTTCGATCAGCGCCGTCTGCGCCGCCATGCGCGGGTATGGTCGCTGTGGGCGCTCGGCGTCGGCGCGGTGATCTCCGGCCATTTCTCGGGCTGGAATCTGGGGCTCGCCGCCGGCGGCTGGGGCGGCATGCTGATCGCCGCGATCCTGATCGCGATCATGTATCTCGGGCTGGTGTTCTGCATCGCCGAGATGTCGCCGGCGCTGCCGCATACGGGCGCCGCCTATTCCTTCGCGCGCACCGCCATGGGGCCGTGGGGCGGCTTCATCACCGGGCTGTGCGAGAATGTCGAATACGTCATCACGCCGGCCGTGGTGGTGTTCTTCATCGGCTCGTATCTGGGCTCGATCTTCGGCACGCCGCCCGCCTTCCAGCCGGTCTACTGGATATTCTGCTACGCGATCTTCGTCGGACTCAATATCGCCGGCGTCGAATTGTCGTTCCGCGTCACGCTGGTGGTGACCATCGCGGCGCTGGCCTGTTTGGTGGCCTTCTGGGTGAGCGCGATCCCCAACATGAACTTCTCGCGCTGGGCGCTCAATGTCGCGGCCGACGGCAGCGAATTGCCGAACGGTGGCGGTCCGCTGTTGCCGATGGGGATCTGGGGCGGGCTGGCCGCCATGCCCTTCGCGGTCTGGCTGTTCCTGGCGATCGAGCAATTGCCTTTGGCGGCAGAAGAGTCGGTCGATCCGAAGACCGACATGCCGCGCGGCATCATCGCCGGCATGCTGACGCTGATTGTCTCGGCCTTCATGATCCTGTGGCTCAATTCATCGGTCGCCAACGGCACCTTCGCGCTCGGCAAGTCGGGCGAGCCGCTGCTCGACGGCTTCAAGGCGATCTACGGGGAGGGCATCGCCAAGATTCTGGCGCTGATCGCCGTGGTCGGCCTGATCGCCTCCTTCCACACCATCATCTACGCCAAAGGGCGCCAGATCTATTCGCTGTCGCGCGCCGGTTATTTCCCGCGGGCGCTGTCGATCACGCACGCGACCTATCGGACGCCGCATTTCGCCATGGTCGGCGGGGCGCTGGTGGCGTTGGCGATCATGCTGGCGATCTGGTTCGCGCTCGGCGCCGAGCAGGGCACGGCGGTGATCGGCGGCACGCTGCTCAACATGGCGGTGTTCGGCGCCATGATCTCTTACGTGATGCAGGCCCTGTCGTTCATCCTGCTGCGTGTGCAGCACCCGCATATCGAGCGGCCCTATCGGAGCCCGTTCGGTATTCCCGGCGCCGTCGTCACCATCGTGATCGCGCTTGCAACAATCGCCTTCCAGTTGGTTGATCCGGTGTACCGGCAGGGCGTGATCGGGGTCGCGATCTGGTTCGCCGTCGGCATGATCTATTTTGCCATCGCCGGCCGGCACCGGCTCGTGCTGTCGCCGGAGGAGGAATTCGCGATGGGCAAGGGCAACGTCGAGTACAAGAGCTATTAGGGCCGTCAGCCCGAGAGCGCCGCGCGCGCGCCGTCGATGACGTATTGCACGGCGAGCGCCGCCAGGATGACGCCGAGCAGGCGCGACAGCACGATATTGCCGGTGACGCCGAGAACTTTGGCGATGCGGCCGGCGAGCGTGAAGGCGACCAGACACAGCGCGACCACGACGGCGATGACGGCGAGCAGGAGCGTCACCCGCATGGGGTCGCGGTCGGCGCGGCCGGCGAGCAGCACGGTCGCGGTGATGGCGCCGGGGCCGGCCATCAACGGAATGGCGAGCGGGAAGGCGGCGATGTTGCGCACGTGCTCTTCCAGTGCGCTTTCGGCCTGTTGCGTCTGCCGTTCGATGCGCAGGCCGAACACCATTTCCGAGGCGATGGAAAACAACAGCAGCCCGCCGGCGATGCGGAAGGCGGGCAGGGTGATCGACAGCGAGCGCAACAGCCAGTCGCCGATGAGCGCCGAGCCGGCGAGGATGATGGCCGCAATGATACAGGCGCGCAGCGCCACCGCACGCCGCGCCTGGTGCGGCAGGCCTTCAGTGATGCCGATGAAGGTCGGCACCAGGCCGATGGGGTCGACCACGACCAGCAAGGTCACCAGCGCGGGGATGAGAAAATCGAGCGGCATGACGGGTGTGACCCTAGCGGTTTTCGCAGCGGGCCGGGGCGGCAAAAGCGGCCCTGGGACGGGCTTTCCACCGGAGCCCGCACCGAGCTTAAAAACCTAGCGTAAGTTATTGAAAAAACGATGAGAATAACCACATTGGGAGGACCTTTTCGGGTGGCTTTGCCGCCGTGAATCAGCTACAAAATCCAATCGTTTAAGGCACCTTTCAGGAAGCCATCTTGTCCGATACCGAAACTCCCAAATCGGGGGGCGATCAGCCCTCCGATGTGCGCCCCGTCTCAATCACCGAGGAGATGAAGCGTTCGTACCTCGATTACGCGATGAGCGTGATCGTGTCGCGCGCGCTGCCCGACGTCCGCGACGGCTTGAAGCCGGTGCACCGGCGCATCCTTTATTCGATGCACGAGCAGGGCCATACGCCCGACAAGAAATACGTGAAGTCGGCGCGCGTCGTCGGCGACGTGATGGGTAAATATCACCCGCACGGCGACTCGGCGATTTACGACGCGCTGGTGCGCATGGCGCAGGATTTCTCCATGCGCCTGCCGCTCATCGACGGCCAGGGCAATTTCGGGTCGGTCGACGGCGATCCGGCGGCGGCCATGCGTTACACCGAATGCCGTCTCGACGAAGCGGCGATGGCGCTGCTCGACGACATCGAGCTCGACACCGTCAACTTCCAGCCGAACTACGACGGCAACGAGAAAGAGCCGGCCGTGCTGCCGGCGCGCTTCCCCAATCTGCTCGTCAACGGGGCTGGCGGTATCGCCGTCGGCATGGCCACCAACATTCCGCCGCACAATCTCGGCGAGGTGATCGACGCCTGCACCGCACTGATCGACGATCCGGCGATATCGATCGACGATCTGATCGCTATCGTGCCGGGTCCCGACTTCCCGACCGGCGGCATTATTCTCGGCAAAGCCGGCATCCACAGCGCCTATCACACCGGCCGCGGCTCGGTCGTGATGCGCGGCAAGGTCGGCTTTGAGACGATCCGCAAGGAACGCGAAGCGATCATCATCTCCGAAATTCCCTATCAGGTGAACAAGGCGACGATGGTCGAGCGTATCGCCGAGCTGGTGCGCGACAAGAAGATCGACGGCGTCGCCGACCTGCGCGACGAGAGCGACCGCGACGGCTACCGCGTTGTCATCGAACTCAAGCGCGACGCCGAGCGTGACGTGGTGCTGAACCAGCTCTATCGCTTCACGCCGCTGCAGTCCTCCTTCGGCTGCAACATGGTGGCGCTCGACGGCGGCCGGCCGCTGACGATGAACTTGCGCGACATGCTGTCGGCCTTTGTCGCGTTCCGCGAAGAGGTCGTCTCGCGCCGTACCAAGTTCCTGCTTGGCAAGGCGCGCGACCGCGCCCATGTGCTGGTTGGTCTCGCCATCGCCGTCGCCAATATCGACGAGGTCATCAAGCTGATCCGTGCCTCGCGCGACGCCAAGGAAGCGCGCGAAGCCTTGATGGCGCGCGACTGGCCGGCCAAGGACATGATCAACATGGTGCTGTTGATCGACGATCCGCGCCATCGCGTGTCGGATCAAGGCACCACGCGGCTTTCCGCCGAGCAGGCGCAAGCCATTCTCGATTTGCGCCTACAGCGCCTCACGGCACTCGGCCGCGACGAGATCAAGGAAGAGTTGGACAAGTTGGCGGCACAGATCGCCGACTATCTCGACATTCTGCGCTCGCGCGCCCGCATCCAGTCGATCATCAAGGACGAGATGGCGAAGGTGAAGGCTGAATTCGCCACGCCGCGCCGCACCGAGATCGCCGAAGCGGTCGGCGACATGGAAGACGAGGACCTGATCCAGCGCGAGGACATGGTGATCACCGTGTCGCATCTCGGCTACATCAAGCGCGTCCCGCTCTCGACCTATCGTGCGCAACGCCGCGGCGGCAAAGGCCGCTCCGGCATGCAGACGCGCGAGGAGGATTTCGTCTCGCGGCTGTTCGTGGCCAACACGCACACGCCGGTGCTGTTCTTCTCCTCCGCCGGCCAGGTCTACAAGGAAAAGGTCTGGCGGCTGCCGTTGGCGGCGCCGCAGGCGCGCGGCAAGGCGCTGATCAACATCCTGCCGCTCGACCCGGGCGAGACCATCACGACCATCATGCCATTGCCCGAGGACGAGAAGTCGTGGGCCAATCTCGACGTGATGTTTGCCACGACAAAGGGCACGGTCCGCCGCAACAAGCTCTCCGACTTCGTGGACGTGCGCCGCTCCGGCATCATCGCGATGAAGCTTGCGCCCGGCGAGGGCATCGTCGACGTCGCGATCTGCACCGAGAAGGACGACGTGCTGCTGACCACCGCGGGCGGGCAGTGCATCCGCTTCCCGGTGCCGGAAGTGCGCGTGTTCACCGGCCGCACCTCGATGGGCGTGCGCGGCATCGCGCTCGACGGCGACAACAAGGTGATTTCGCTCTCCATCCTGCGCCATGCCGATGCGACCGCGGACGAGCGCGCGGCCTATCTCAAGCGTGCGAGCGCCATCAGGCGCGGCACCGGCGCTGAGGTGGAAGCGGGCGCGACGAACGGCGTCGAGGAAGCGCCGGAGACGGCGGACGTCGCCAATATCGAATTGGGCGAGCAGCGTTACGTCGAACTGTCGGCGGCCGAGCAGTTCGTGCTCACGCTGTCGGAGCGCGGTTTCGGCAAGCGCTCGTCGTCGTTCGAATACCGGACGACCGGCCGCGGCGGCAAAGGCATCGTTGCGATGTCGCTCACCGCCAAGACCGGCAAGATCGTCGGCTCCTTCCCGGTGGAAGAGAGCGATCAGGTGATGCTGGTCACCGACGCTGGCAAGCTCATCCGCACCACGGTCGCTGGCATCCGTATCGCCGGCCGCTCGACGCAAGGCGTGATCGTGCTCAATACGGCCGAGGACGAGCGCGTGGTGTCGGTGGAGCGGTTGAGCGAAGAGGATAGTGAGTAATTTGTCATTCCGGGGCGCGGCCGTCAGGCCGCGAGCCCGGAATCCATAATCCGAAGTGCTGCGGCGTATGGATTCCGGGTCCGCTCGCTGCGCTCGCGTCCCGGAATGACGAGGAAGCGTTATGAACTACCAACTCTTCTCCGCCTTCCTGCTCATCACCCTCATCCTCGTGCTCACGCCGGGCCCGATCGTCACACTCGTCATCTCGACCGGTGCAACGCGCGGCACGCGGGCAGCGCTGACGACGGTCGCGGGATCGACGGTTGGCAATGCGCTCTTGATCGCGGCCATCGCCTTCGGCCTCAACGTCGTCATTCAATACACAGCGGTGATCTTCGAAGTCCTGCGCTGGGCGGGCGCGGCCTATCTGATCTGGCTCGGCATCCAGGCTTGGCGCCATGCGGGCGCAGTCGATGAGACCGTCGCGCCGCCGAAGAACGGCGTCTATTTCCGTCGCGGCTTTTTCGTCGCCATTTCTAATCCCAAGACCATCGCTTTCTTCACGGCGTTCCTGCCGCAGTTCATCGATCCGGCGCTGCCCACGGGGCACCAGCTTCTCGTCATGTGCGTGGTGTCGGTTTTGATGGCGGGCGTGACGGACTGCCTGTGGGCGGCAACCGCCGGGGCCGGCCGCAGCTTCTTCCTGCGCAAGGCCAATGCACGGTGGCTCGGCCGCATCTCGGGTCTGGCGCTGATCGGCGGCGGCGTGTGGCTGTCGCTGGCGCGACGGCCGGGCTGATCCCTTACTCCGCTGCCAGCTTATCCGTGGTCACCAGCCGGATGCGCGGGTTGCCCACCGAAGTGCCGACGCAAGTGTTGTAGGGCCAGGCGCGCTGGGTGCAGCTCTTGATCGCTTCCTCGACCGGCTTGGCAAGCGGGCCGGCCGTGACCGGGCCGCCGGTCGGGGCGGACAAAACGGTCGCGATGGCGGCGATGGCCGCGGCGGTCAAAATGGCGGAAATGGTCTTCAGCATGATGGTGCCCCCTGTTCGGTCAACGCCCAAACATTGGTCGCGGCACCCGGTGCTGAGGTTCAACGTGAGGCGGGGCTAAAAGTTCGGGGTCAGCGGGGAGGGGTGCCTTGCGGGCCGCAAACGGCCGGGGTAGACCCGCCCATATGCCCAGAACCGCCCTTTACGCAGGCTCTTTCGACCCCGTCACCAACGGCCATCTCGACGTCGTCCGTAACGCCGTTCGGCTCGCCGACCGGCTGGTGATCGCCATCGGGGTTCACCCCGGCAAAGCGCCGCTGTTTTCCGCCGACGAACGCCTCGCCATGCTTGAGGAGACCTGCAGGCCGCTGGCGCAAGCCGCCAAGTGCGAGCTTTCCTGCGTCACCTTTACCGGGCTGCTGGTGAACACCGCGGTGAAGGAGGGCGCCACTATCCTGATCCGGGGCCTGCGCGACGGCACCGACTTCAATTACGAAATGCAGATGGCGGGCATGAACGAGGCCATGGCGCCGTCGGTGCAGACGGTGTTCCTGCCGGCGTCTCCGTTGGTGCGCCCGATCACCGCCACATTGGTACGCCAGATCGCCGGCATGGGCGGCGACGTTTCCGCCTTCGTGCCGAAGCCGGTCGCCGCGCGCCTGAAACAGAAATTCGCCGGCCGCGCCGGCGCCTGATCAGCCCTTCAACGAGGACGTCCATGCAAAGCCGCCGCTTGATCCTGACGCTCGCATTGTCGCTGTTTGCCGGCGCGCTGACGCTGCCCGCCGGCGCGCAAGAGGCTGCCGCGCCCGCGACCTACAAGGTCAAGTTCGACACCACCAAGGGCTCGTTCGTGGTGCAGGTGAACCGCGATTGGGCGCCGCTCGGGGCCGATCGCTTCTACAGCCTGGTGAAGAGCGGCTTCTACGACGACGTGCGCTTCTTCCGCGTGGTTTCCGGCTTCATGGTGCAGTTCGGCATCAACGGCAATCCGAACGTGATGGCGCAATGGCGCGAGAAGCCGGTGAAGGACGATCCGGTCAAGCAGAGCAACAAGCGCGGCTATATCACCTTCGCCATGGCCGGCCCGAACACCCGCACCAGCCAGGTGTTCATCAACTTCGTCGACAACACCAATCTCGACGGGATGGGCTTTGCGCCGTTCGGCCGTGTGATCTCCGGCATGGAGGTCGTCGACAAGCTCAACGCCGAATACGGCGAAGGCGCGCCGCGCGGCCGCGGTCCCGACCAGAGCCGCATGCAGCGCGAGGGCAATGCCTATCTCGCCAAGGAGTTTTCGCGCCTGGATTACATCAAGAAGGCGACGATCACGCCGTAACCCGACGTCGTCGGAAGAGTCCCTGTTTTTATAGGAGTTTGACATGGCCAAGCCGGAAGACACATTGACGCTCGAGACCACCCAAGGCCCGGTGGTGATCGAGATGCGCCCCGACCTCGCGCCCGGCCACGTCGCGCGGATCAAAGAACTGGTGAAGGAAGGCTTCTACGACGGCATCGTCTTCCATCGCGTCATCGACGGCTTCATGGCGCAGACCGGCTGCCCGCAGGGCACCGGCACCGGCGGTTCGGGCAAGAAGCTGAAGGCCGAGTTCAACGCCGAGCCGCATGTGCGCGGCACCTGCTCGATGGCGCGCGCCTCGAGCCCGGATTCCGGCGACAGCCAGTTCTTCATCTGCTTCGACGACGCCCGCTTCCTCGATAAGCAGTACACCGTCTGGGGCAAGGTGATCTCCGGCATGGAGAACGTCGACAAGATCAAGCGCGGCGAGCCCGTCTCGAACCCCGACAAGATCGTCAAGGCGACGATGGGGGCGTAAGGCCCTGGCGACTGCTCGCTCTACGCCCGCGTCGGCGCGACACTGTCGGCTTCCGCTGTAACGGTCCGGTTCCGGCCCGCGGCTTTGGCCTGATAGAGGCTGCGGTCCGCGCGCGCGAGAAGCTGGTGAAACGTTTCGCCCGGCTGATGCTGGGCGATGCCGAAGCTCGCGGTGATGCGCTCCGATGCCGGCAAGAATGAGAATTGCGCGGCCGACAGGCTAACCCGCAGGCGCTCGGCGAGCAGATACGCGCCGTCGCTGCTCGATCCAGGCAAAAGGGCCACGAATTCCTCACCGCCAAAACGTGCCACGACATCGGACGTGCGCGCCGCACGGCGCAGCAGTTCGCCGAAGGTGATCAGGACGCGGTCGCCGGCCCCATGCCCGTGCCGATCGTTGATCTGCTTGAAGCGATCGAGATCGCAGGCGATGAGCGTGCAGGGCGAACACCAGTCCTGGGCAAGGATCACCTCGGCGCGGGTTTCAAAGGCACGGCGGTTGAGGACGCCTGTTAGTCCGTCCACGTCGCGTTCGTGCCGTAGGTCGTCGATGACGTCGGAGAGAACGGCGGCAAGCAGGGCGGCCGCAAGCGAGGCCCCCAGCACGGCCAGCGAAAGGTGGAGAGCATGCCAGAACAGCGAGGCCGCGAAGGCCGGCGCTGTGATCGGCGCCTGCACGCCGATGGTCAGTGTCGTTCGTGGGAAAAAGTGCAGGGCAAAGACGAAAAGAGTCCAGAACAGAATGCGGTCTATCAGACGGCCCTTCATCAGGGGTGTCAGATAAAGCGCCGCCACCAGCAGGGTGAGGCCGTAGCCAAAGTTCTGGATGTAGACGCGAACGAGCAGGTTGGGTGCGATATAGGCGAAGTACCAAAGGCCGCCGGTGATCGCGGCCAGGATCGCCAAGTCGATCGTAAGCCCGAAACGCAGCCCGCTGCGGCGCAGGATACCCTCGGCCGCAAGCAGCACCGCCGTCGTGTAGAGCAAGCTGGAGAAAACGGCATTCGGTCGCGTTTGCGGCGGCCAGCCGAAGACCTGTGCGAAGACGCCGAGCGCGAACAGGCAGGGCGCGGCAGCGAGGAGGAGCAGGTAGTGGCGCTTCTTCTCGATGACCCAGGCCCAGAGGAAACAGAGCCCGAACACGCACAGGATGCCCGGGGCGATCAACGCCATCGTTATTCGGGCTGTGGGCTCGTCCAACGTCTTCTTCCTGTCTGCGGCCAACGCGCCGAAGTCACAGCAGCGACGTTGATAAACGCCTAAATTGTATACGGCATTTAACGTGGTCAGGGAGGCAATGATCAACGATTACCGTCGCAGGTCTTGAATGCGCGCGGCTGACCGGCAATGAGAGGGTATGCGAACCGACCTCTTCGACTTCGACCTGCCGCCGGACCGCATCGCCTTGCGGCCGGTGCATCCGCGCGACGCGGCGAAGCTGCTGGTGGTGCGGCCGGGCGAGGCGCGGGAGCTTGAGGACCGAGGCGTCCGCGACCTGCCGGATCTGCTGCAGGCGGGCGACTGCCTGGTGGTCAACGACAGCAAAGTGATCGCGGCGCGGCTGACGGGGCGGCGGATCGGGCGGGCTGGCACAGAGCCCGCCATCGAAGCCACGCTTCACAAGCGGCTCGACGGCTCGACCTGGAAGGCCTTTGTGCGGCCGGCCAAGAAGCTCCAGGTTGGCGATATGGTGCGGTTCGGCACCGAGGGGCGGGTCTGCTTCCTCGGCCAGCTCGATGCTCAAGTTTCACATAAAGATGAGGGAGGCGATGTAACTCTCTCATTTTCCTTCCATGGTCCGGTGCTCGATCAAGCCGTTGCCGAGCGCGGCGCGCTGCCGCTGCCGCCTTACATCGCCTCCAAGCGAGAGCCGGACGACCAGGACCGGACCGACTACCAGACCGTCTTCGCCCACGAGGAAGGCTCCGTGGCCGCCCCGACCGCCGGCCTGCACTTCACCGACGACCTGCTGGCGCGGCTCCAGGCCCGCGGCGTAGCCGTCCATAAGGTCACCCTGCACGTGGGCGCGGGCACCTTCCTGCCGGTGAAGGCCGAGGACACCTCGGGCCACAAGATGCATGGCGAACTGGCCGTGCTGAGCGCCGAGACGGCCGCGGCTCTCAACGCCGCGCGTGCCAAAGGCGGACGGATCGTCGCGGTCGGCTCGACGGCGCTCAGAACCCTGGAGAGCGCTGCGGCCGCGGACGGGCGGCTCATGGCCTTCGCCGCGGAGACCGACATCTTCATCACGCCCGGCTATCGCTTCAAAGCGGTTGACCTGATGCTGACCAACTTCCACCTGCCGCGTTCGACCCTGTTCATGCTGGTCTCGGCCTTCAGCGGGCTCGACACCATGCAGCGGGCCTACGCGCACGCCATTAAAAGCGGCTACAGGTTCTACTCCTACGGCGACGCCTGTTTGTTATATCCCGAGACGAAATGACCGCGTTTTCCTTCACGCTGAAAAAGACCGACGGCATGGCGCGGCGCGGGCAATTCGCCACGCCGCACGGCGTCGTGCAGACGCCGGCCTTTATGCCGGTTGGCACCGCGGCCACGGTGAAAGGCCTGCACCCGGAAGCCGTGGCCGAGACGGGCGCCGAGATCGTGCTCGGCAACACCTATCACCTGATGCTGCGGCCGGGTCCGGAGCGCGTCGCCGCGCTCGGCGGCTTGCACACGTTCATGAACTGGGACAAGCCGATCCTCACCGATTCAGGCGGCTTCCAGGTGATGTCGCTCGCGACCTTGCGCAAGCTGACTGAGAAAGCCGTCACCTTCCGCTCGCATCTCGACGGCACCATGTTCGAGCTCTCGCCCGAGCGTTCGATCGAGATCCAGGCGCTGCTCGGGGCTGACATCTCCATGCAGCTCGACGAATGCCTCAAGCTGCCGGCGACGCGCGAGGAGATCCAGCGCGCCATGGCGCTGTCATTGCGCTGGGCGGAGCGCTCGCGCAAAGCCTTCGAGGCGCGCAAGGCGGAAGGCTATGCGTTGTTCGGCATCGTGCAGGGCGGCGACGACATTCCGCTGCGGCAGGAGAGCGCGCGCGAACTCACCGGCATGGGCTTCGAGGGCTATGCCATCGGTGGCCTCGCCGTCGGCGAGCCGCAGGACGTCATGCTGAAGGTGGTCGAGGAAACAACGCCGGCGCTACCGGCCGATCGGCCGCGTTACCTGATGGGCGTCGGCACGCCGCACGACCTTTTGGAAGCGGTGAAGCGCGGCGTCGACATGTTCGACTGCGTGATGCCGACCCGCAACGGCCGCCACGGCATGGCCTTCACGCGCTTCGGTTCGATCAACCTCTCCAATGCGCGCCACACCGACGATCCGCGTCCGCTAGACGACGAGAGCCCGCACCCGGCCGCGCGGACCTATTCGCGCGCCTATCTGCATCACCTCACCAAGGCCAACGAGATCCTCGGCCAGGTGCTGCTCTCGACCATCAACATCGCCTATTACCAGGCGCTGATGGCCGGCATGCGCGGGGCGATCGAAGAGGGCCGGTTCGAGGAATTCTACGCCGCTACCGTGGCCCGCTGGGCGCAGGGCGACATTCCGGCCTTGTGAAGCGCAGAGTGGTCCGCCGGACCGCTCGTCACTTCCGTTTCGCCAGCGGCTTGGCGACATCGCGGGCGCAGTCGATGAAGAGCTGCGCGACGGGGCTCAGCGTGCGGTTCCGGAGCGTGACGATTCCGTTGGCCACGGGCGCAATCGGCAATCGAACGGGCAACGCTTTGATCTCCGGGCGTTGGGGCGGAATCTTCAACGCGTCGTCGTGGAAAATCGTGAGAAAGCGCCCGGTCGCCAAGAGGCTGATCCGCACCTCGGGGGACATCGTCACCACGGTCGTTTGCGGATAATCGAGTCCGCTCTTGCGAAAGGCCTCGAAATAGATTGGCCCCAGCGCGTGCTCCGGCGGCGGCAACACCCACAATTCGTCCATCAACTCGGCCAGCTCGATCCTGCGCCGCTTCGTCAGCGGATTTTCTGCGCCCGCTACGACGACGTACGATGTGTCGTAAAGCGTCTCGAACCCGAATTGATCGTCTCCAAAGAGGTCCAATCGGGGCACGACCAGCAGATCGAGATTTCGCTCGGCCAATTCGCGATGCAGCGTCTCCACCTGCGTTGCCAGCACATGGAACACCACGCGCGGATGGCGCCGCGAGAGCCGATCGATGATGACGGAAATGAACCCGGCGGCGAGAGGCGTGATGCTGCCGATCCGCACTTCGCCCGCCGTAGGGTCGGCGAGAAACTCGATGTTCTTGACCGCCTGGTACAGTTCATCGAACGCGGCCTCACCGCCGGCAAGGAGGGCACGACCGGAAGGCGTCAGCTCGATGCCCTGAGGATTGCGATCGAGCAGACGCACGCCGACCGCGCCTTCCAGCTCCGCGATCGATCTGGAAACGGCGGGCTGCGTTGTGTTGAGAAGCGCGGCCGCCTTCCGCATGCTGCCGGCCTGCACAACGGTCATCAGGATGTGAAGGTCCTGCAGCTTGATCCGGCGGCCGATACGATCGCTCAATTGCATAATGGAGGCCTATTGCAATATTGGTATAGCTATATCAGGAATTAGCATTGTCTTGGCATCACGGCATCCGCTATTTGTCGCCCGCGCGTGGTGGAACAGCCGCCGGCCCGGAGGGGCTCCTGCGCCTTTGCGGCTGCCGCACCGCCGGTTTCTGCCTCTGACGGCGGGGCTATGTCTCCACGATGGAATTGTGCGAACCGATCGCACCCGAGTTGAGGAACCCGTCCGTATGACCGCCGATCCGACTTTTCTCGCGAAGCGCCGCAAGCCTTCCTTCAAGCTGCCGCCGGGGGCGACCGACGCGCACTGCCACGTGTTCGGACCGGGCGACAAATTCCCTTACGCGCCCAACCGCCGCTACACGCCGGAAGACGCACCGAAGGAAATGCTGCGGGCGCTGCACGACTATCTCGGCATTTCGCGCGCGGTGATCGTGCAAGCGAGCTGCCACGGCATCGACAATAGCGCCATGATGGACTGCCTCGCCTCCGATCCGAAGCGCTATCGCGGCGTCGCCATCGTCGACGACACCTTCACCGACAAGGATTTCGACAAGCTGCATGAAGGCGGCGTGCGCGGCGTGCGCTTCAACTTCATCAAGCATCTCGGCGGCACGCCGGACATGGACGTGTTCTACCGCGTGATCGACCGCATCAAGGGCAGGGGCTGGCACGTCGTGCTGCACCTCGGCGGGCCCGACATCATCCCGAACATGGAAACGATCAAAAAGCTGCCGCTGACCTTCGTCATCGACCACATGGGCCGCGTGCCGGCGAAAGACGGGCTCGATCAGGCGCCGTTCAAGGCGTTGATGGAGCTCGCCAAGCTGGACAACTGCTGGATCAAGGTCTGCGGCGCGGAGCGCATCGACTTCCCGCCTTACGACAAGGCGGTGCCGGTCGCGCATGCCATCATCGAGGCCTTGCCGACGCGAACGATGTGGGGCACCGATTTCCCGCACCCCAACGCGACACACGAAGCCGACGAGGGCGAACTCGTCGATCTCCTGCCGAAGTTCGCCGATGCCAAGGCGCTGCAGCGCGTGCTGGTCGACAATCCGGCGCGGCTCTACGAGTTCGATTGAACGTCAAACGCAGTCAGTAAAGGAATGCCGGGATGATGCACTATTTCAGAATGGCGCGGTTTCCGCGCCGAGCGTTTGTTTCCGCCATGGCGGTGGGTGTGATGCTTGCGCTGGCGCCGTTTCAGGCGGCGCAAGCCAAATGGCCGGAACGGCCGATCCGCCTGGTGCTGCCGTTCGGCGCCGGTGGCGTTGCCGACGTCACCGCCCGCATCGTGGCGGAAAAGCTCTCTGACAAGCTCGGCCAGCGCGTGGTCGTAGAAAATCAGCCGGGGCCCGGGGGTATCAATGCCGCGCGTGCCGTCACGACGGCGCAGCCGGACGGTTATACGCTCGGCCTTCTGAGCAACGGCACGGCGATCAGCGTCGGCCTGTTCAACAAGCTGCCGTTCGATCCGGTCACGCAGTTCGAGATGGTGTCGCTGGTCGGCACCTTCGATCTGGTGTTCGTGGTCGACGCCAATTCGCCCTACAAGACGCTGGGCGATTTCGTGAAGGCCGCGAAGGCCGAGCCCGGCAAGCTGAATGTCGGCACCATCGCGGTCGGTTCCACGCAGAACCTGGGAGCCGAGCTGTTCAAGTCGACGGCCGACGCCAATGCCCAGATCGTGCCGTACAAGAACTCGCCGGATATCGCCGTCGCGCTGCTGCGCAACGACGTGCAGATGATGGTGGATTTCCCGCCGTCGATCCAAGGCCAGGTCAACGACAAGAAGGTGCGCATCCTGGCGTCGTCCGCGGCCAAGCGCTCGCCGCTGATGCCCGACGTGCAGACTGCGGCGGAAGCCGGCGTTGCCGGCTACGACGTGAGCTCATGGAACGGCATCTTCGCCCCCAAGGGCACGCCGAAGGAGATTATCGACACGCTCAACAAGGCGATCAACGAGGCTGTGGCTATGCCGGACGTGAAGGAGAAGTTCGCAGCCCTCGGTGTGGTGGCGCAGGGCAGCACGCCGGCAGAGGTGATGACGCGGCTTCAGGCCGACATCAAGAAATGGGATGCCGTGATCGCCAAAGCGGGCATTCCCAAGAAGTAAGTTCATTTTCGAGCGACGAAAACGAGGGGCTGGCGTGCATCGCCGGCCCCTTTTCTTTGGGACACGAGCCTTTATGCTCCGCGCGACAATAAGAAACGCAAATCGGGGTGCGTGCAAGGAGCGAGAATGACAACAAGAAAACTCTCAATCGCCGTGGTCGGCGCCGGCATGGGCGGGCTCGCGGTGGCGGCCACGCTGCGGCAGGCCGGGTTCGAGGCGCAAGTCTACGAACAGGCGTCGCGCTTCGCCCGCATCGGTGCCGGCATCCAGATGATGCCGAACTCGATGAAGGTCTTGCGCGGCATCGGCGTCGAGGAACGGCTGCGCCAGGTGGCCTTCGCGCCGTATTCGCATCTGAACCGCGACGGCTATACCGGCGAACTCACGCGCGAATTGCCAATGCCGGAAAGCCTCTACGGCGCGCCTTATCTCTGCATGCATCGCGCCGACCTGCACGATGCGCTCGCATCGGTGCTGCCGAGCGACATCATCCATCTCAACAAGAAGCTCACCGGCCTCGACCAGAAAAGCGGTCAGGTGACACTATCGTTTGCGGACGGCAGCACCGCGACCCACGACGCCGTGATCGGCGCCGACGGCGTGCATTCGATCGTGCGCGACATCATCGTCGGGCCCGACGCGCCGCTGCACAAAGGCCGCATCGCCTATCGCGCCGTATTTCCCGCGTCGCTGATGGGCGGCTTCGACATCGGCCGGTCGCGCACCAAATGGTGGGGCCGCGACCGCCACATAGTCATCTATTACACGACGCGGGCGAAGAGCGAGGTCTACTTCGTCACCAGCGTGCCGGAGGACGCAAGCTGGATGACCAAGGAGTCGTGGTCGGCCAAAGGCGACGTCAAGGAATTGCGCGCGGCTTACGCCGATTTCCACCAGGATGTACGCAATGTGCTGGAGGCCTGCCCGGACTGCCACAAATGGGCGATCCTCGAACGCGAGCCTCTCGCCCGCTGGAGCGACGGCCGCGTCGTGCTCTTGGGCGACAGCGCGCATCCGATGACGCCTTACATGGCGCAGGGCGCGGCAACCTCCATTGAAGACGCCGCCATTTTGGCGCGTTGCCTGAAGGCCGTGGAAGGCGACGACATCGAGGGCGCGTTCCGCCGTTACGAGGCGCATCGCAAACCGCGCACCTCCGTGGTGCAGGCGATCTCCAGCGCCAACACGTGGATGAAGGAGGGCGCCTCCGACACGAGCTGGCTCTACGGCTACGACGCCTGGGGCGCCGATCTCGACCGGCCGGCCGCCCATCCGCAGGCCAAGGCGGCATAGTCAGGCAGCATGGATTGGTCGCGCCCGATCGATCTTTATTGCGAGCGGACCGACCCGTCCTTCTGGGCCGAGCCGGTCAATGCGATCACCAATGCGTCGTTCCTGATTGCGGCGGCCATTGCCTTCATCCAGTGGCGGCGTGCGAATACGCGCGACTGGCCGGTCCTGGCCTTGATCGTGCTGACCGCGGTGATCGGCGCAGGCTCATTCATCTTTCACACGGTCGCGACGCGCGGCGCGGCACTGTTCGACACCATTCCCATCGCGGTGTTCATCTACGGCTATCTGTTCTTCGCCCTACGTCGCTTCCTGACGTTTTCGTTGCTGGTGTCGGCGGCGCTGCTCGTTGCCTTCGTCGTCCTGTCGTATGCCGAGTCCGCCGTGGTGCCGCGCGGCACACTCAATGGCTCGCACGCTTACCTGCCGGCGCTGGCCGCCACCTTCGTCGTCGGTTGGTTGGCGGTGAGGCACCCCTCCGGCCCGCTGATCCTTGCTGCCGGCGCGACGCTGGCCGTCTCGCTGTTGTTCCGCAGCATCGATCAGGCCGTGTGCGACGCGTTCCCGCTCGGAACCCATTTCCTCTGGCACAGCTTGAACGGCGTCGCGCTGTATCTGCTGCTGCGGGCAGGGCTTGTGGATCAATCAGCCGCCTCGAAATCCGGCGCGATGCCGCGCAATTAGGCAGCCACTCCTTCGAACCGTTCCAGATCAACGGGTTGGCGCTGGCACGGGGCTTGCTCAATCTACAGCGAGTTGGTGGCTAGGGTTCCGGTCTTCACGTGAAGGCGTCAGGTCCGAGAGCTGCCGCCCGGGACCGTTCAGCCCGGGTGCACGGCGGGATAAAAGCCCGGGAGACCTCAGTGGCCGTGATTGGCAACGAGGTTCCTTTTGCCAGTTCGCGGTCATCAAACCCGTGAGGACTGGACATGAAACGCTTCCAAAGCTTCCTGACCATCGCTTGCGCCGCCGCGCTTCTCGCGGCCGCGCCGCTCTCTCAAGCTGCCGCTGCCAAGAAGAAAGAGTTCAATATCGCCTGGACGATCTATGTCGGCTGGATGCCGTGGCCCTATGCGGCCGAGCAGGGCATCGTCAAGAAATGGGCCGACAAATACGGCATCACCATCAACGTCACGCAGATCAACGACTACGTCGAGTCGATCAACCAGTACACCGCCGGCAAGTTCGACGGCGTCACCGTCACCAACATGGATACGCTGACGATTCCCGCCGCCGGCGGCGTCGACACCTCCGCCATCATCATGGGCGATTTCTCCAACGGCAATGACGGCATTGTCCTGAAGAACGCCAAGGGTCTCGCCGACATCAAGGGACGTAAGGTCAATCTCGTCGAGCTGTCCGTGTCGCACTATCTGCTGGCGCGGGCTCTCTCGAGCGTGAAGCTCTCCGAGAAATCGATCAAGACCGTCAATACCTCGGACGCCGATATCGTCGGCGCATTCAAGGCACCTGAGACGACCGCGGTCGTCACCTGGAATCCGCAACTCATGGAAGTGAAGGCGGAGCCGAAGGCGAGCCTGGTATTCGACTCTTCCAAGATTCCCGGCGAGATTGAGGACCTGTTGGTGGTCAATACCGAAACGCTCAAGGACAATCCCGAGCTCGGCAAGGCGCTCACCGGCGCTTGGTACGAGACCATCGCGCTGATGAAGGACGAAGGCGACAAGGGCAAGGCCGCGCGTGAGGCGATGGCGAAATTGTCCGGCACCGATCTCGCGGGCTTCGAAGCGCAGCTCAAGACCACGCGCATGTTCTATACGCCGGCCGAGGCGGTGAAGTTCGTGACCAGCCCCGATCTGCCGAAGATCATGGATCTCGTGCGCACCTTCTGCTTCGAGCACAATCTGCTCGGCGACAATGTGAAGTCGAAGGACGCGATCGGCATCGCCTTCCCGGACGGCAAGACCATGGGCTCGGCGAAGAACGTGAAGATGCGCTTCGACGCCACCTACATGAAGATGGCGGCCGATAATAAGCTGTAGCGTGAAGCTCGCCGCGTTACCTCTTCCGTTCGTCCCCGCGAAAGCGGGGACCCAATCCTTTCTTGATCGAGTCCATCCTATTGGACCCTGGATTCCCGCTTGCGCGGGAATGAGCGGAGTGTGTGGCCGAGGTCGATCATGCGTCGTCTGATGAACATCGCGCCGGGGCGGGGCGGCGGCCTGTTGCTGGCGCTCTTGCCCTTCGCGCTGATCGCCTTCCTGTACGTGGCGGGCTCGGCGGAACGGCGCGTGGCCAATCCGGACGACAAGCTGTTGCCGCCGGTCGCCGAGATGGCGGCGGCGGTCAAGCGCGTCGCGCTCGAGCCTGACCGGCGCACCGGCGACTATGTGCTGTGGACCGACACGGCGGCGAGCCTGCAACGGCTGGCGCTGGGCTTAGGCATTGCCACGGCGAGCGGGCTGATCTTCGGGCTCGCCATCGGCTTGCTGCCGCTGGCGGGAGCGACCTTGGCGCCCTTGGTCGGCGTCTTGTCAATGATCCCGCCGATGGCGGTGTTGCCCATCCTGTTCATCGTGTTCGGGCTCGGCGAAGTCTCGAAAGTTGTTCTGATCGTGATCGGCGTTACGCCGTTCCTGATCCGCGATCTGGCGCTGTCGGTGTCTAACTTACCGGCGGAACAGCTCGTCAAGGCGCAGACCTTGGGCGCCTCGTCATGGCAGGTAGCGATCCGCGTGGTGCTGCCGCAGATCATGCCGCGGCTGATCGAGGCGGTGCGGCTGTCGATCGGGCCGGCCTTCCTGTTCCTGATCTCGGCGGAGGCCATCGCCGCCGAGAGCGGGCTCGGCTATCGCATCTTCCTGCTGCGGCGTTACCTCGCCATGGACACGATCCTGCCTTACGTCGCCTGGATCACACTTCTTGCGTTCGTGTTCGACTGGGCGCTGGCGCGGCTGTCGCGAAGGGCGTTTGCCTTCGCCTATGTGACGGAGCGGCGCTGATGTCGAGCAGCATCGCCTTCCGCGACGTCGCCGTCGAATACGGCAGCCAGATCGTCTTGGAGCGGTTGAACCTGACGATCACGCCTGGCTCCTTCGTGGCGCTGGTCGGGCCGTCCGGCGCCGGCAAGAGCACGCTGCTGCGCATGATCCTCGGGCAAGAGCAGCCGACACGCGGGCAGGTGCTGCTCGACGGCCAGCCGATGGTGGCGGAGCCGGGGCCGGACCGTGGCGTCGTGTTCCAGCGCTATTCAGTGTTTCCGCATCTCACCGTCCTGGGCAACGTGCTGCTTGGCTTCGAATTCGCGGCGAGCCGCTTTACCGCGCGGCTCTTCGGCGGCGCCCGCAAGGCTGCGATTGTGGAAAGCGAGAAGCTGATCGCCGAAGTCGGGCTCGCCGAGCACCGCGACAAGTATCCGCACCAGCTCTCGGGCGGCATGCAGCAGCGGCTCGCCATCGCGCAGGCTATCGCCAAGAAGCCGAAGGTGTTGCTGCTCGACGAGCCTTTCGGCGCGCTCGATCCCGGCACCCGCGCGCAAATGCACGAGCTGATCCGCTTCCTCTGGAAGGACTGCGGCATGACCGTCGTCATGGTCACGCACGACATCAAGGAAGCCTTCGCGCTCGGCACGCGCCTGATCGCGCTCGACAAGCAGCGCCGCGACCCGCAGGCGCCGGAGCGCTTTGGCGCCGTCATCACCTACGACCTCGACCTCACGCGCGACAGCGCGGTGCCGGTCATGGGTTTCAAGCCTTTACCACCAGCGCAAAGCCAGGGAGCGCAAGCATGATGAACGATTTCAGAACGACAAGAACACGCGGGGCAGGGCTCTTTCCCACATCGGTCCGCGAGCGCCGCCACCATCCCGATTTTGACAAGATGGGCACGCAAGGCTGGAAGGCACTCGACGCCGAGGGCAAGCTGTCAGAGGCCGGCTGGCGCAAGGAGCAGCAATGGGCGCTCGACATGGGCCTGCCCGGCGCAGACTCGCTCACCGACAAGTCGATACCGACGTTTTCGCGTGGCGAGCTGCCGCATTTCGCCGGCATCAACACATTCCTCAAGGCACCCTATGTCGAGAACGTGCGCGACGTCGCCAAATACGACGCCGCTGTGCTCGGCATTCCCTTCGATTCCGGCACGACTTATCGGCCGGGCACGCGCTTTGGGCCGCAAGGCATCCGCCGCATCTCGGCGCTCTATACGCCCTACAACTACGAGATGGGCGTCGATCTCAGAGAGCAAATGACGTTGTGCGACGCCGGCGACGTGTTCACCATTCCCGGCAATCTGGAAAAGAGTTTCGACCAGATTTCGCGCGGCGTCGCGCACGTGTTCTCGTCCGGCGCGCTGCCGGTCATGCTCGGCGGCGACCACTCGATCGGCTTCCCCTGCGTGCGCGGCATCGCGCAGTGCACGTCCAAGCGCATCGGCATCATCCACTTCGATCGCCACATCGACATCCAGGAGAAGGATCTCGATGAGCGCATGCACACGACGCCCTGGTTCTGGGCGACTAACCTGCCGAACGTTAAGCCGACCAATCTGGTGCAACTCGGCATCGGGGGCTGGCAGGTGCCACGCTACGGCGTGCAGGAGGCGCGCAAGCGCAACACCAATGTGCTGACCATCGCCGACATCGAGAAGATCGGCTTGGAGAAGACCGCCGAGATCGCGCTTGAATTGGCGTGGAAGGATGCCGACGCCGTTTACATCTCGTTCGATGTCGACTCAATCGACTGCGGCTTCGTACCGGGCACCGGCTGGCCGGAGCCGGGCGGCTTCCTGCCGCGCGAGGCGCTGAAGATCCTTGGGCTGGTTGCGGCCGAGGGCCTGTGCGGCCTGGAGGTCGTGGAAGTCTCGCCGCCTTACGACACCTCCGACATTACGGCGCTGATCGGCGTGCGCGTCGTCGTTGAGGCGCTCGGCTCGATGGTGGCGCACGGCAAGCTCGGCAGCCACAAGAAGCTCATCGACAAACCCGTGGCCTATTGAGGGAGGCGTTCATGCACCTGGGACACGATCATCACCACCATCACGGCAACGGCTCGGCCGGCGCCGGGCATAATCACGCACAGCCGCGTGGAGCGGTCCAATGGCAGACGCCGCATCTGCCGCACGGGCACAGCCACGAGGACAAGCCCGGCGAGCCCGATCTCGACCTGGTCGAGATGGCCTTCGTCGAGGGCTTCGCCGCGGCGAAGGACCCGGCGAGTTTCTTAAGGCTGGCGCGCATTCCGTTCGAGGCCACCGATGCCAACGGCGCCAAGCTGGTGCTGCTACGCGCGGAGACCGAGGCAACCACCGACGTCGGCACGCTATCGCCGCAGCTCGGCGGCGGCGCACTTCGCTACGATCCGCTGCCGGCGCGCATGGTCACGCACCGGCGCAAATTGCGCTTCGTCTATTTTGACGGCAGCGCGCCAAGGGCGCTTACGCTGGGCGAGGTGAGGGAGCTGAAGGAAGACTAAGGCCCGCCGTAAAGCCAGGCGATGCCTTCGTAGCTGTCATTCTCGGTGCGGCCCGAAAGCGCCATGTCGCGCAGTTCGGCGGCGACACCGCGTGCGTGATAGAACTCGCCGTAGACGCGCGCCATGATCTGGGTGCGCCCGGTGCGCAGATAGCGCTCCTGCTGATAATCGTGGAAGGCGACCGGCAGATCGTCGGGCTTGGCGGCAATCTTGTCGGCCAGGATGACCGCGTCCTCGGTCGCCATGCAGGCGCCCTGCGCAAGATACTGCAGCATCGGGTGCGCGGCATCGCCAAGCAAGGTGACGTTGCCCTTGGTCCAGTTCTTCACCGGCTCGCGGTCACACAGAACCCACATGCGCCAGGTCTCGATGCGTTCGAGCAGCCGCAACACCTGCGGCACCTGCATCTTGAAGTGCGACCACAACAGCTCCTTGCTGCCTTCGGCGTCCCAGCCTTCCTCGTAATGGTCAGAGTGGAAAACGGCGACCAAGTTGAACAACTCGCCGCGGCGCAGGGGATAGTGGACGAAATGGGTGCGCGGCCCGGCCCACAGCACGACGTCCGGCCGCCACAGGTCCTCCGGCACCTGGTCTTTCCTGAGCACGGCGCGATAGGCGATGTGTCCGGAAACGCGCGGCGCGCCGTCATTGACGATGCGCTCGCGGATCTTCGACCACATGCCGTCGGCGCCGATCAGCGCGCGGCCGGAGGCGGTCTCGCCATTGTTGAGTGTGACGGTCACGCGATCGCCGTGATCGGTGAAATCCTCGACGCGGCGGCTGGTCTCCAAGCTGATTAGGTTGCTGCCCTGGCACGCTTTCAGGAACGTGCCGTGGATGTCGGCGCGGTGCGTGACCGCATAAGGCTGGCCGCCGAAACGTTTCTTGAAAGCCTCGCCGAGCGGCACCTTGGTGATCAACTTGCCGGTGAGTGCATCGCGCATCTCCTGCGATGGCGGGACGTGTGCATCGGCCAGCACCGCATCCTTGAGGCCGATCTTCTCCAGCACGCGGAAAATGTTGGGCCCGAGTTGGATGCCGGCGCCAACCTCGCGGAACTCGGACGCCTGCTCGAACAGCCGCACCGGAAAGCCCTTCTGCGCCAGCGAATAGGCGGCGATAAGCCCGCCGATGCCGCCGCCGGAAATCAGGAAAGGGAGCGATCCGTTGCCACGCGCCATGGGTGTTCCTCAGTGTGCTGTCAAATTTTGCGGCGGAACATAAGACCTGCCGGCGGCCAGGCAAAGCGTCCAGCGAACAAAAAAAGCCCGCCGGACGAACCGGCGGGCTCGGTCGATTCCGGCGCGGTTCGTATGCTATTTCACGACCTGGCCGCGAATCTCGCCGGCCTTGTTGGCGGCGGTGTGGACGTTGACGTAAAGCCGCCCGGCCATGAGGTCGGCGGCCTGGGCGTCGGTGAGGGTTGCGGACCCCTCAAAGGACGGCTTGTCGGCGCCCGGGATCGGGATCGCCACGCCGCCGTTCTTGCCTGCTTCACCGGTGTGGAAATGGGCGGCGGTCACCGGCCCGCTCAGGTTGGAATAGCTACCCTTCCAGGTCAGCTTCTTGGCGGCGGTGTCGTAGGTGGCAGTCACAGCGCCGGTCCCCTTGCTGTCGTTGGGCGGCACCTCGTTAGAGGCTTTCAAATCGGCCTTGAGATTGATCGTCTCGGCAGTCACCGGCGCCGCAAAGATCAGTACGGCGACGCAGGCAAACGCGGCCAGGATCGGCCGGCGGAATGAGGTGGTCATCGGTATCCTCCCTTGTGCTGGCAAAGCCACTCACGCCAACACCGTATCCTACCACCTATTCCGCACCGCAGTTCACAAGGACTCCAATGTGATGACGGTCGAGGAGGCTTCGCCGCAGGCGTCGCATTCCCAGTGATGACGGATCTCGCCGCCTTCGACGAATTCAGAGGACACCGGCGCCACCATCCAGTCGCCGCAGCCGGGGCAGCGGGTGGGACTGGCGAAGGCGCGGATCGCGGAGAGCCGCAGTGGACTGTATTGGCAATGAAGCTGCATGGTCTCTGCCTCCTGGCGGCACGATTCACCTCGCCTCCGCAACGATGACTAGAGGTCCATCATGGCGTCCCAGAGACGGAAGCATGAAACTGCAGTGGCCAGGAGGCTAAAGTTTCGTGACAAAATGTATAGGCATGCGCGGCTTTCCGCACCGCGGCAAAAATATTCAGTGAGTCATTTCAAGGATGTAAGCGCACAGAGGTGCAAACGCAGCGAACGGCGGCTGTGCAACGAGAGCGTTGCCGCATTTGATCACTGTGCCGTGAACAAGAGCACCGTGCGGATCGACGAGACCACGAAGTTCGAGGCGCAGAGAAAGGCCATCACGACGTCGACCCATTTCATGTCCGTCATCATGGTCGGCCGCTCGGCGCTGTTTCTCTCCGCGTCATCATGATGTGAAGCGGTGTCGGGAGCGTTAACGCGCATTTTATCCCGCGCGGACCCGGCAGTCTGACCCAGCGGAACGGCGCAATCGCCAGCATCTCGCAGCAAGATTGCGCGTGCAGGCATCTGCATTCGGCACCACGTGTGTGGGCAGGGGGCGACCACAAAATGACCGGCCGAACGGCCGAGTCCGGGAACAGGGATGATGAAGATGAACAAACTTATGGCCACCATGGCCCTGACCGTGGCGCTGGCGGCACCGACGCTGGCCCTTGCCCAGCAGGGTCACCGCGCTCGCGCGCAGGCGCCCGACATGTCGAGCAGCATGAGCGTGGACAGCACGCATATGAGCCCAGACCGCGTGCGCGCGCTCAAGGACTGCACCGCGCTCGAGCAGAAGTGGGACCAGCGCACCTGGGGCCGGCAGCAGCTCGATGTGTACCGATCCTGCATGGCCGCGCACGGCCAGATGGAATGAGATAGGCGCGCTTTCCCTATGCCGGCCTCCCGGGTGAAATTTGCCTCCCCCGCCACACCACCCGGCGCTGGCACCCGTACCCGGGTCGGTCTCCCGGCCGGCCCCGGGTACGGGAATATCTAGCGGAAACACACATTGTCGAACGCCGTCATTCGGTGCTAGCCACGGGCGGCACGGTTGAGACGGAGCGGCGGGGAATGTCCAAGGAAGCGATGCGGGCGGAAGCCGAGCGGCTGATCAAAGAGGCCATGGAAAAGAAGGCCGTGGCGGTGAAACGGGTCGATACCCGGATCGAGGCGAAATGCGGCAAATGCGGCGCGCCCAACAAGATCACCGCGGCGCCAGGGAAAACCCGGGTGGAATACACCTGCAAGGAATGCGGCCACAAACAGCGGGCGCTGTAAGCCAGCGCTTTAAAGCCGCGCCGGCGCGGCAAGGCCGGCCCATCGGCGCCG
>Ga0255338_1002016_pt1 | contig 33311 bp, 34 predicted proteins | sample MeOH1_35cm_T4_19_FD_203715 | JGI IMG/M metagenome (GOLD analysis project Ga0255338, IMG submission 203715) | Sandy soil microbial communities from University of British Columbia, Vancouver, Canada - MeOH1_35cm_T4_195 | ecosystem: Engineered > Artificial ecosystem > Sand microcosm > Unclassified ... | reverse complement strand
AAAAATCAGATATATTCATGTTGTTTTTCCATTTAATTTGTTTCACATTGTTTATAATGCTAAGCCCCATCAGGCCATAACCAGCAATACGATCTGCGCCTTTAACACCAAAACGCAATCCTTTGCCCGCATACTGTAATGCAGTTTTAACAAACGATGGTTTTTGGTTTATTTCTGGTTGCATCGAGTAGCCCATCTGCGGTGCGCAGAAGAGAGCTGCAAATATGATTGTTTTAATAAAGTTTTTCATAGTGTCCCTTTGTTGTACTTATTTTGCTGTATTATATATTTTATTCTACGTGAAATTCTTAACGCCACAAGATGCTTTTAAACCACGTGACTGAGCGGGCAAACCATGATTCAGTTTGTCCTGTTGACTGAGCAACTACTTTTCTAAAATGCTCTGCACCCGGTTTGAAGATACGTTCCTGCGTTGTGGTATCAACGGTACATAACCCGAACTTTTGTTCGTAGCCCATGTCCCACTCGTAGTTATCCATCAATGTCCAATAAATATACCCACGGATATCATAACCCTCTTTCAAGAGCTTACTTACGGTATACAAATACCGCTTAATCCAAGTATCGCGACACGCTTCATCAGCCGTTGGTGCACCGTTTTCGGTGATATAAATCGGCAATTCAAGCTCAGAGATATGCTGAACCGCTTGATACAACCCCTCTGCATATAGACCAAAAGGCATACCGGTTGGAATATCAAAATCACGCAAGGTCGGCTTTACCAGATCCTGCAAACTGTTATTGAGCTTTAAGAATACGTGTGAATAGTAGTTAAGACCGATATAGTCTAAAGCGTGTATACGTCGCTCACGCTGAGCAACAGAAACTTTTCTGATATCATCATGCACGTTGGCAATCGCCGTTACCTCAAAATGGTACAAACCAGTTTTGAAATAATCGATCACGGTCTTATGTACCCAATCAAACTGAGAAGCAATAAGCTTTTCAAGTTTGTTCGAAAAGCCTTTACCACTAAATGGCTCAAACTTTAAATATTGATGCACGATACCGATCTGAGCCTTTTCACCCCCCGGCAATGCCTTAAGGGCATAATAAACCTCTACGTGGGCATCTAAGATATTCCGCAAGACTTTGCTTGCTGTCTTGACCCCAAAATAACCCGATTTACCTGGTGGATATACCCCACGTACGTACCCCTGCATTACATAGACAGCAGGTTCGTTAAAGGTAGCCCACAGGCCAACCCGTTCACCCAAGGTGGTAAAGACGAGTTTGCTAAATTCCACAAAATATTTGGTATTTTCTTTCTTTTCAAAACCACCAAGCTCTTCAAACCATTGCGGATGCACAAAGTGGTGCAATGTCACCACCGGCTTAATGCCAGCAGCACGCAATGCATCACACATTTCCACATAGTGATCTAATGCTGATTGGTCGATCTGACCTTGGCGCGGCTCGATTTTACTCCAGTCTATCGAAAATCGGTAGCAAGTAAGACCAAGCTCTTTGAGAATTTTAATATCTTTTTGATAGGTGTTCCAAGAATCACATACCTTACGTGAAGGTTGAAGTTTTTGGTCATGTTCCCAATGCGCCCACTGACTATCCGGGCAGCCCTCTGCACCAGAAGTCTGGAATTCACAAATCGCCGCACCCCAGAGAAAGTCCTTGGGGAAGCTTACGTTGGCAACATCTTCTTTTTCCCAATCCCACCGCATTTCAGGTATGGTTTGGGTAGATTTATCTGATTTTGCCTGAATAATCCCTGGAGCCATGAATGGCATACAGAGAAAACCTAAAAATAGTGATAAGAAACGCTTCATGTGTATCTCCCTTGCTGCGTCCGTCGTAGCTTGCCGAGCCTGAAGGCCCGGATAAGCGAAGTCGGATGTGTGTAAGTTTTCCATATTTTAATTCTAATACGAAACCCAACGAGAGACAAAAGGCTGAGGGATGCGTTGATTGGGAGGGAGTTTACTTCTGAATCAACAGAAGCATCATATGCTGATCTTCATTTTCAAGCGCAATATCCATCGCGCGTTTGCCGGCATGGTTTTTGGCAAACCTGTCTGAACCTGCAGTAAATAAGAACTGGGTTGCCTCAAGATTACGGTACGCTACAGCACACATAAAAGCGGTATTGCCCGCTTCGTTTGTTGCCGCAACCAATACCTGGCGCTCAGGTTCAGAAAGTTGTTTCCAAAAGGCCATGAGCTTATCTATATCCCCCATCTTGGCAAGCCAAAAAAGTTGCTCCTGAGGAGTTTTGACGACTTCTATGGGTCGAAGGCCATATAAAAGAGCCTCGTTGCTTGTCGTCGTTTTTTGACCCATAAATGACCCATTGGCGAAGATAGGCATCTGGGTCCTTTGTATCTTCTCAGGTATGGCCAGGTTCAAAGATTGATGAAGTGTCTTTTGGATATATGGTTGAGCGAATTTAGTTATGAGTGGGTAGGTTCTTTGAAGAGATATAAGTGGAGAAAAGGAAAAGGACGTTAGAAATAGTGTGTATAACCCGAGGTGTTGATGCATAGCGTCCTTGAAAATTATTTTAAATCGGTGTGTCTTCATGCATTGCAAGCAGATCTTCAACCAGGGTAATGATATTTTTACGTACATCAGGAAGCTGATATGCCGCCATGCGCTCACGAACTGCTTGTTCCTGCGCTGGATCTTTCAGATACGCATCAATCATTCTGGGCACTCGGCGGACCATGCAAATTTCATCGCCCAAGCCATACTCTTTCACAAATGAGATGTTCATATATTCCCAAGTGAGCACCTCACGTGTTCTATCAAACAATACCGGCACGCGTACAACCAAAGACTCAAAATGGGAAACAGCACCAGACTTGGTAATAAGCAGATTCGATGCAGCCATATAATCAGCAATACGATCAGTAAAGCCAACAATCGATACGGTAATATGGGGCGGGAAAACAATCTCTTTTTCGATGCGTTCACGCAATGCTTCATTTTTCCCTAAACATAAGAAAAGATGCACAGGCTGCTTCATGCGAGCAAGCGCACGAGCATAACGGAATGTTGCGCCTGAACCAACAGAGCCCATCAATACCATCACGACTGGCTTGCCTTCCGGCACGTTAAATTCTTTGCGCAATGTCGGAATATCTTTTTTCTCTAAGAATGAGGTTCGCACAGGAACACCGATTGCTCGCACTTGTTCAGGGGCAATGGCCGTTTTTCTGATGACAGTTTTTTTGAGAATTTCATCGTTAAAGGGAACCCCAAATACAAATTTCTTGTATGTCGGTTTCCAAATGCCATTTAAAAAACCGATAGAAGCCATATCACGATCAAGCGCAACCACCGCAAATGGTATGTCGAGCTTTTCAGCAACGGCAAGAATATTGCCATTTAAGACAGGAATAACAGAAATCAATGCATCCGGTTTATATGCCAGCAGAAATTCTTCAAGCAGCGGCTGTATGCGCGATGCTTGCCAATTCATCGTTACTTTACCAAAGGCAACGATATTGTTGGCAAAAAAGCGGGAATTTGTTTTAAGGAAATAATTGTATAAATCTTCGCCATTGTATGACCCACCCGTTAAGGCATGTACCGGATCAAGCGGAAGAAGAACTTCTTCAAAAACATTCACAATCTCAATTTGGTACTTGTCCTGCAAATACTCTTGAATAGCCTTTGCAGCTGCTGTATGACCTCCACCGCCCGAGCTTGAAAGAATCAAGATTCGTTTTTTGGGAACCTCAATGCATGCTTCATCGATCCAGTAAGCTGGTGCTTTCGGTTGAAATGCAACCGACTTTCTTCGACAAGCAGGGAAAAGTATCAGTAAAAACCCAGCAAAGCTGAGAAGTTTTTTAAAATTCTTCATACATAGAATTTAACAATAACTATTTATTCTGTCAAAAAATAGCCATATTTTTATATTTTTATTTCTAACTGAACAAATAATAACAACTCCTCAAGCTGCAAGTTCTTCGATTAAATTACGCACATTGCTGATCACGTGCGGAAACTCAAACGTCTGCATACGGGCACGCATCTGAGCAAGCTCATCCTCATCTTCCAAGTAATGGTTTAACATTTTTGGCAATTTACGAATACGCTTAAGCTCATCGCCAAACTTATGATCTTTTACAAAATCGATATTCATCTGTTCCCACCACAAAATAGGCTGGGTGCGATCGATAATCATGGGCACACCAATACAGATTGCCTCGCACACACTTGCAGGCCCTGCCTTGGTGATCAGTATGTCTGAAGCGCGCATCAGATCGGCTATTCTATCAGTAAAGCCAATAACAGAAACCGTGATATGCGGCGGGAATTTGAGCTCCTCGATAGCGGTACGCAAGCGCTCATTTCTCCCCAAACATAAAATGAGATGCACCGGGGCAGCAAACTTTTTTGGATCTGCATACGCTAATGTTTTTGCATAGCGCAAGGTTGCGCCAGAACCAGCAGAGCCCATCAGAATCATCACCACTTTTTTGTCGTGCGGTATGTTAAATTCTTCTTTGATCTGCGCGATGTCCTTGTCTTTCTGCAGAAACTCAGGTCTGACCGGGAATCCCAGATAGCGGGTCTGTTCTTCAGAAATTTTAATCCGCTTGGTATTTTCACGGATCGCATCATCTTTAAAATTCAACCCAAAGATAAATTTTTTGTAATCTGGCGCATAAATATCATTACAATAGTTACGCACATCAAGATCAACAGGAATAATAGCAAAAGGAATACCCATCTTTTTGGCAACGCGATAAATAGAGCCATTAATAAACGGGATCACCGAAATAATGATATCAGGCTTGTTCTCTTCGACATATTGCTCAATCAGCTCATCGGTACTGCCAGAAATCCAGCGGAAGGTCGTTTTGCCCAGAAATGCAAAGGTCTCGACCAAGAAAATCGATTGCCGCGAAAGCAAGTCGTTATAAAAGTGCTCGCTGCTGTAATCTGCAGAAAATAATCTAAATGGATCAAGCGGCCTGATAATATCTGAGAAGATATTCACCGAAGCAACTAAATAATCGTTCCCTAAATATTGTTTGATCGCAAGCGATGCTGCCGTATGTGCACCGCCGCCAATGCTCGAAATAATGAGTACGCGCTTCTTGCGAGCAACCTCTTCCGGCTCTTTTGACCATGCTAAGGGTGCAAGGTTGGCTGGTAAACGCCGCTTCTTGCGTTTACATGAGGGACATACTACTAACAAGAGAAGGACAAACATTGAATATATTGTATACTGTTTCATACTAAACTCGCATTTAAAAAAAGTACCTTTACGAGGAACACTATGGCAGAAACCTCTGTCCTTGCCAAATATCCAGATTATGAAGTTGTCATCGGTATCGAAGTTCATGTGCAATTAACCACCCAGAGCAAGATCTTTTGTTCCTGTATAAATGGCCCTGCACAACAACCGAATACCAATATTTGTCAAATCTGTACGGGGCAACCGGGCGTTTTGCCAGTCCTCAATAAAACGGTAGCAGATTATGCCATCATGGCCGCTCTGGCTACCCATTCCCGTATCAACACGATCAACCAGTTTGCACGGAAACATTATTTTTATCCAGATTTGCCAAAAGGTTTCCAAATCACGCAAAGCGAAATCCCCTTCTGCGTTGATGGATATGTGATGATTACCAAGGAAGATGGCACACCGAAAAAAATTAATCTTATCCGTATTCACATGGAAGAAGATGCTGGTAAAAGCATCCATTCTGGCGTAACTGACGAAAGCTTTGTTGATCTGAACCGTGCCGGCACTCCGTTGCTTGAAATTGTAACACAGCCTGATATCGCCAGCGCATTCGAAGCACGCGCATACTTAAAAGCATTGCGTGCTATTGTGATGTATCTCAATATCTGTTCGGGGAATATGGAAGAAGGCGCATTCCGCGCAGACACCAATATTTCTGTGCGCAAAAAAGGTGATCCAAAGCTTGGTACACGCTGCGAGCTCAAAAATATTAACTCATTCAAATTTATTAGCGATGCGATCGAATACGAAATCGAACGCCAAATCCTCTTGCTTGAAAGCGGAGACAAGGTCCGCCAAGAGACACGTCTCTGGGATACGAAAGAGAAAAAATCGATGCCGATGCGCGGCAAAGAAGAAGCGGCAGATTATCGCTATTTCTTAGAACCAGACTTACCGCCACTTAATATGGACGCTGCCTGGGTTGAACGTATCAAAAAAGATTTGCCTGAACTTCCTGAGCAAAAATTTGAACGCCTCGTTGCACAAGGCTTAACGCCGTATGAAGCAGAAATTTTGGTAGCAGATATCGAACTGGCACACTATTACGAAACTGCCTACAAATCAACGCCAAGCAAATTGCTCGTTAATTGGATTTTGCGTGACGTGCTCGCCTATTGCAATGATGCAAAAACCACGCCAATGCACTGTAAAATTACCCCACAAAAATTAGCAAGCTTAGTGCAGTTGATCGAAAATGGCACGATCAATAATCGTGTTGCGCAAGAAGTCTTTGAAGAGATGACCAAAACCGGTGGTGAACCGGCCGCTATTATCGAAGAAAAAGGGCTCAAACAAATTGGATCTTCCGATGAACTTGAAGCACTGATTAAAGGCATTGTCGATGCAAATCCACAACAAGTTGCCGATTATAAGGCTGGCAAAACAAAATTGTGGGGATTCTTTATCGGCCAAGCAATGGCAAAGACCCAAGGCCGCGCCAATCCGCAAATGCTCAATGATTTCTTGAAAAAATATTTATCGTAAAAAAAGAACGTACTATGCACGCAAAATTATGCAGCATCTGGGGTGCATTGTGTCTTCACACAATGCTCTCTGGCATGCAAGCTCCCCATACCAAAACAGAATCTCTCGCCTTTTATAAGCAGCATCTTGCTGGGAACATACAAGTGCAACAAGCAAAGAAGGCGTTATCTTGCTTAAAAACAGATAAGTTGGTGACAATTTATAACGATGCGCAGAAAGATCTGTATCAAGAAACGTTACGCCGACTTGAGCTCTTATATAGCACCAGTGAAGATCTATCGGTACGATGTGATGCAGCATTTGTATTGGGAGAAAACTATTTCCACGGATACACTACTCATATTGCAGCTCCAGAAACGGGCGCGAGCAATATGAAAAAAGCATTCGCTTATTTATCTTTTCTGGTGAATCAACCAGATATTCACGCACAGCAACAAGCGCAGGCGCATGTGATGCTTGGTAAAATCTATACCAAAGGTATTCGTAGCAACTGTTGCGGTTGGAAAGTACCTGTCGATCTTGATGAAGCACGGTACTGTTTTGAATGCGCACAACTTTTAACCGATGATTCGCACATAAAAGAACAAGCAGATCAGGAGCTCAAGCTCCTGTCTGCTCTCGAACAAGATTAAAAATTACTTATTTTTACTGTTTTATGACGGGCATCATCTTGATTTGATACTCAGCAAGTTTTTGTGCTTCCACCGGTGTTGGCGCATGCATCATCGGGTCTTGGCCTGTTTGTGTTTTTGGGAAGGCAATCACTTCACGAATCGAAGCACAGCCCAACAATAACATCACAAAGCGGTCAATACCTAATGCAATACCACCATGTGGTGGGAAACCTAACTCTTGTGCTTCAAGCAAGAAGCCAAAGTGTTGCTTCATGGTTCCTTCATTAAAGCCTAAGAAATCGAATACTTTTTGTTGTACTTCTGGATTGTGGATTCGGATCGAACCACCACCAAGCTCAACGCCATTTAATACCACGTCATATGCACGTGCTTTCATTTGGGCATGCGTTTGCTGTTCCCAACCAGCTTGTGGTGAGGTGAATGGATGGTGCACTGAGCTCCAACGACCACTTTCTGCATCATGTTCAAGTAATGGGAAATCGGTCACCCAGAGGAATTTGAATGCTTTCGGGTCGATCATGCCAAGTGCTTGGCCAAGTTGCAGACGTAAACGTCCAAGTTGTGTCCAGCCATCTTTGTATGGCGCGGCGATCATAAAGAGCGTGTCCCCTGCTTTGGCAGATGGAATCAGTTCTTGTACTTTTTGTAAGAAATTTTGTGGGAGATATTTTGCGGTTGGTGATTCTGCTTGACCCTGTTCATTAAAGCGGATCCAGAGCAAGCCTTTTGCACCATTTTTGATAGCCATTGCTACCCAATGTTCTAATTCAGAGCGAGTAAACTGATGCTGTTGCACATGGAGTGCGCCGACTTTGCCACCTTTTTTGATAATATCCCGCAAGAATGCAAGCTCAGTATCTGCAAAGAGTGTGGTCAGATCTTTGATTAACAGTTCAAAGCGCATGTCTGGCTTATCACAACCATAGTTTGCCATGGCGTCATCGTAACTCATGCGCAATAAAGGCAGCTCGATGGTTTTATTGAATAATTTTTTAAAGAGATGCGCCAATAAGTGTTCGATCAGATCTTGGATATCAGCTTCATTAATAAATGACATTTCGATATCAAGCTGTGTAAACTCTGGTTGACGATCTGCACGAAGATCTTCATCACGGAAGCAGCGTGCGATTTGGAAGTAGCGCTCCATGCCACCTGCCATCAGAAGTTGTTTGTACAACTGTGGCGATTGGGGAAGAGCGTAGAATGAACCTTTATGAACGCGTGAAGGCACTAAGAATTCACGTGCACCTTCGGCAGTGTTTTTGGTCAGAACGGGCGTTTCGATTTCGTAGAAGCCCCGTTCATTAAAATATTCACGCATCGCAAAGATAATATCATGGCGCATTTTAAAGCGCGCATTCATCTCTGGACGGCGTAAATCGAGGTAACGGTAGGTCAGGCGCAGCTCTTCATCAACATTGTCTGCTTCTTCCAGGGTAAATGGCAATGTTTTTGCTTTATTGAAGATAGTCATGGAAGCTGCTCTGAGCTCAAGCTTACCAGTCGGCAGTTCAGCATTGATGGTGCTCGGCGTACGTTCAACCACCTGGCCGGTAACGGAGATCACATATTCTGAGCGCAATGCCTGGGCCGCTTCGTAGGCATTTTTATCGATTTCTGGGCTGAAGACAATTTGCATGATGCCGCTACGATCCCGAAGATCGATAAAGATCAACCCGCCATGATCACGACGACGATTGACCCATCCAACCAGGGTTATGGTAGAATTTAATTGCTTCTCAGAAACGAGACCACAGCCTGAGCTGCGTTCAAAAAATGCCATGTGATTACCTTATGGACCAGTAAGAAACTAGAATACTTATCGTTATTTTTAAGTTTACTCAAAAATAGAGTTTTGGCCAAACCCAATACAACGACAAAGCCCCGCAACGAGTAACGCACCCAGAGTCGCATAGGCTATGAGTATGATATTGTTATCGAGACGTGAATTGGTATATCTCATGATTTGATAGCTCATGCTGATAATCAGAAGCAGAACATCAGGGATAGCCAGCCGCTCATATTGCCTGAAATAATTTGTTATGGAGGTCTCTTTTCCCAGGGCGGGCAGTATAGTCCCATTGAGAATCAGGAGAATACCCAGAAATGAGGCCAAGGGCGCAACAACATAAAAAAGATCCACAACAATAGTGTTAATCTCTTCAGGGAAAACAATAAGATACCCTATCGAGATTGCTAAAATACCCGCAACGAGCCTCCAATGAAGTTTGGGAGGCTTATCTTTTCTCAGCGGCATTATGACAGTGCAGAGAAAGAAAATGAGAGTTATGGTTTCGAACCAGTATAAGAAGAAAGTTTGAATAGCGGTATCTGACATGCGCATCCCAGGCGTTAATTCATATGAGCTATTGTTATGATACTACAAAAGACCATGCCTATCCACCCCCCCTTTTGACAGCCTGATGCTATAAATTTACAATTAGAAATATATATAGATTGATATATTTACCTTCAACAGGAATAACATCATGAAAAACACCATGCCACAACGAATCAAATTATTTACTCTAATGGCCCTCGCAACTATTTCTTTGCATCTGGCGGCATACAGCCCTGCTGATACGGTCATCGCTTTTGATATCCATGACGTATTAATGCAAAGCAGAATTGACAAGATGATGGGCAAATTCTTAAAAAATCCTTCATTGATCCTCAAAGTTGGCCAATTAAGCGATGGTAGTTATGGAGATAATCCAAAACTCCGTAAGATTATCAACAGCCAGAAGCCGATCTGTGAAACCTGGAATTTGATCAAAAAACTCAAAACAGCAGGCTATTCACTCTATATCTTCTCAAATATCGACAAAACTGCCTTTGATGAACTCAAAGCCAAATTCCCTGCATACTTTAGCCTCTTTGATGACTACCATGTGGTTCACAACAATGATGCAAAGCAAAAGAAGCCTGCGCCTTCTGCGTATGATTCTTGCCGCACGATGATTGAAAAGAGCCATCCGGGGAAACGAATTATCTTTGTTGATGATAAAAAAGAGAACATTCAGGCTGCATGCAAAGCTGGATTCAGAGGAATTCATTTTACTTCTGCAGAGAAATTGACGGTCAAACTGAAGGTATTGCTGTAATCCATCATCGATAAAGTTACTTTTGAGTTTGTATCAAAAAATAAGGCGTCTGTAAAAAGGCGCCTTATTTGTCATACAATACATTTGATTTTATATTTCGGTATTATTTTATCTGCAGTAACAAAAATCACATCTTCCACTATGCATTGCGCTATTAAAAGACGATCAAATGGGTCATTGTGGATATATGGTAAATTTTCTACACACAAAGCATGATCAGCTGTCATAGACAACAATTTAAAACCGCTCGCGACAAGAGCTTCTTTTAAATTATCGGGGACTTCAATTTTATTAAGAGACTTTTTTATAATGATTTCCCATAAGCTTACCGCACTAACCATAATTTGATTCTGAGGGTTCGAAATGAGCTCTCTCATTTTCTTAGTAAGCTTTCTGTTATTAGACAACCACCAGAGCGCGACATGGGTATCAAGTAAATAGATGCTCATTTAAAAAACCCCATAAAATCGTCTGGCAAAACATCAAAGTCTTTTTTAATTGTCACTTTACCTTCCCAAACTCCTGGCTTTCTGATCTCCTTTTTACTTTCCAACGCAACCAATCTTGCAACCGGCCGCCCTGCCTTGCAAATAATTACCTCTTCACCCTGAGATGCAAGGTCAACTAATCGAGACAAATTAGTTTTTGCCTCATGTAAATTTGCTTTTTTCATTGTTTTCTCGGCTCATATAAAATAATTATGACATATTTAGCTTAGCTAAGCTTAGCCATATATGTCAAGTGAGCATAGGTAATCTAGATAGCTGAGAGTTAAAAAGGCGCCTTTTTATGGGGCGCCTTATGTGTTACTCGGACGAGTATTTGTAATCAGATTCAGAACGGACAATGAGATAGATTTTGTTTGAGGCCACGGCGTACCAAGCGCCTAACAAAAAACCAAACAATGAAAAGAAGACGGGAGCAAGAATAGCAGACATCAACACATTCATAAGCCACAAGAAGAATACAATCCCTAAAATCTGCCACCAGCTGCGTTTTACATAGTTCCATGACGTTGCTACCGTCCCAGCAAAATCGATCGATCCATCAGCAACCAGCTGTTCTACAAAATAGGTTGCGATATAAAACCAGAGAATAAAACAACAGGCAAGTACCGCAAACACAATAGCAGTGAGTTTGCTCATTGCCATCAAAACCAACCCAAAAGAAACGAGTGATACGGGCACTAACGTTAATCCCAAAATCACTTGCCAGGCAGCAATCGTCAGCCGCAAGCCACGTCCTAATGTTTCACCAATCGTGATCGGTTTTTTACGTAATGCATGCAACACATAGACCGCAGAACAGATCCGCGGATAAAACATCACTAATAAAATAGTCATAAAAAGAAGGGCAACCACCGCAATGGCAACCCAGGGGGTAAAGTGCGGCATAATCCCCGCAGCAAGATCTTGAAATGTTAAAAGCAGCGTATCGGTTCCCCAGATAAGCCACGCCCCGGTTGCAATGGCGGCAACCAATGCAGCACACATACTCACCGTGACAAGTCCAAAAATGAACAGTGCGAATATGATCATGGTATGTTGCCATAAAAAAATCCAGCTATCTTTCATGATCTGAAATGAAGAGGTATTCATATCAATGCCCTTTGTCTACATCAGTTCGCGTTTGCAGATAGATTTTATTAATATCAATCGCATAGACAAAGCTCAACACTAACGTCACGCTCCAGGTGAAAAAAGCCGTAGCCCACACCAATTCAGGCTTCCACAAGGCGAGCATGCCCATCGTCAAAATAATGATGCCAACAAGAATCCCCAGCAGCAACACGATTCCTAACAATTTCGCCCAACTGAAGCGAACATAGTTCCATGATTTTTGTATCGTTGCAAAAAACTTCGTCGAACCATCGGCAACCAATTGATACACAAAAAATGTGATGATTAAAAAGAGTAAACTCGCCAACCAAAAGAGTGCCATAATTGCCATGCGAGCAAAATCATGCCGTGCAAGAGCAAGCGTTGGATGCAGAGCTACCAGATACAAACCGATAAAGCGCAAAAGTTGGATACCAATAACAACCTGCCATGCACGCACTAAGATTCCTGCGCCATCATGCAATGCTTTTATAATCGATATCTCTTTGTTGCGTAAAGCATGTAATATATAGACGATGCTGCAGATGCCAATATAGGCAACAAATATTTCTGCAATAAAATGATACAGCATAACTTCAAGCATGGACCATGATTCAAGCGAAATAATGCGCGGAGCGCTGAACGAAGCTACATTGATGGTTTGCAAGAAATAGCGTACATCTTCGCCCCACAAATAAGCGTACCCAAGATTGAAGAGAAAGTTACCCAAAAAGCCGATGATCGCCAGCATAAGCCAGCCACCAAAGATATGTTTATGATTCGCAAAAAAGCTATTGCCGCTTTTTAGAATAGTTCCGAGCGATTTCTTCATATCGTTTCCCTTGCCTCATGTGTTTGTAAAATGCGATTCGCTTGTGCAAGAATTTGCCGTGCGTTCGCATAGGTTAACTGTTTCGAGGCATCTTTATAAGGAAGCCATTTCGAATAGAGATGTTCGCGTGAAAGAACAACCTTCTCCGTATTTGTTTCTCCTAAAAAGAATGTTACCTCTTTTTCTACCATATCACCTTTACGATCTCTAAAAATATAGGAAAGCGATTGTTCAAAACCAGGTTGAAGCTGCACGTGCTCGATGCCCGTTTCTTCTTGCAATTCGCGCAATGCGGCATCTTTTCTGGTCTCTTCTCCTTCGAGCTTTCCTTTCGCAAAATCCCAATGCCCCGAAATATAATGCATGACTAAAAATAATATTTCGTGCGTTGCTGCATCACGTCTGTAGACAATTACCCCTGCTGAAATTTCTCGTTTCATGATTACCTCGTCTTTTAAAAAATGAGTATCTCTCTTTATGCAAGGACTGGATCAAGTTTTGTTTTTGCAAGCCACTGCACACATAAGCCTTGTAATGTTTCAAGTCGTTCAATTCTCTCATCAACCTGACTCACCAGTTCTGTATCAACACAACAGTAGAGTCCACAATTTTGCAACCAGCGCGCGTATCGCGCATAGCGTCGTAAATCATTTCGTTCTTGCGTAACATCTGCCATAAATGAACGGATTGGTCCCATAAAATCGGTAATGGCATGTAACTTCATATAACGGATTTGAATTTCGTGTAATAATTCATGCGTCATGGTCGTATCGTTTTTTGTATGAACCAGCATTGCATCACGTTTCCAGTGTGCCCATGCGTTATTTTTTTGCAATGTTGCCTGCAATTTCGTAAAAGATCGCAACAATATCGTTACGCAGAGCGCACTTCCTGCAATCACTACCTGCTGCGGATGGTTGCAAGCGGAGCGATATGCATAACTCTTTTGAAATGTTTTCCAGTAGTTGCGTATCCACGAAGTATCGCTTTTCTTTTGTTCTTCAGGAAACCACGTCAACGGATTCCATAAGATTGCCCCTGCCATGTGTGGCATAAAAATCAGCAATACTACCAGCCATCGGTATACCGTGCGCATTTCAAAACCTTTCAAACATGTTTGACACGTATCACTTCATTGAATCTAGAAAAAAATATCATCGCAGGTAAAGGTTTTGAAAAACAGATAATTTTATCGCCGACGCGCAGAGCGAAAATTAAACAGAATCAGTAACAAGATAGAACAAACTGCCATGCCGGCACCGAACAAGAATGGAGCGGTTGCACTGTAAGCATCCCACAAACGGCCAGCAGCATAACTTGCCGGCAATGCAGCAAAGCCCGTGCACGCATTATAGATACCATATGCTTTACCACGATGCTCTTCGGGCACCATATCAGCAATTAATGCGCGTGCTGCACCAAACGTGGTTGCGTAATATAAACCATAGGCGATAAATAATACTACAACTTGCCACGACGCAAAGCTCACGGCAAGTCCCAGATGTATTGCGGCAAAGATAATCCAGCCCAGCAACATTATTTTAATTCTTCCGATCTTGTCAGAAAGAATACCCAGGGGTACCGATGCAATGGCATACACAAAATTAAAGAGCGCATAAATAAACGAAATTGCCAATGTTCCAAAGCCTGCTTGCTGTGCGCGCAGAATAAAGAATGAATCTGAAAAATTTCCCAACGCAAAGAAAACGGATATAGCAAGAAAAAGATAAAAGTTTTTTGGCAATGCTCCCTGCAATTTAAGCTGATGCGCAGCACTCCGCACGGGCGGCTCAACTACCGTATATGACATTAAAAATAATGTTACGCCTAAGGGCAGTGCCGTTAAAATAAAAATATACTGGTATTTGTGCACGCTATCTTTAAAAAAATAGAGCAAGCCCATCAAAATAAAAGGCCCGACCACTGAACCAAAAGTGTCGAGCATGCGCACAATGCCAAATTCTTTCCCACGCGTTGCCTGTGGTGCTGAATCTGCCACTAATGCTTCTTTGGGTGAATCTTTTACCCCTTTCCCAATACCATCAAGTGAGCGCAACGCGAGCACCCCGGCCCCAGAGGTGGTAAGCACCAATAATGGTCTGCTGATCCACGACAAGAAGTAGCCAAGCAAAATAAACGACTTACGTTGCTGCAGTTTATCTGAAAGATAGCCGGCAACAATCTTGCACAGCGTCGCACTGCCCGTAGCTGCGCCATCAATCAGGCCGATAAATGATTTATCAAAGTGAAGCACATTGGTAAAATAAAGGGGCAAAATGGGAAGTAACATATCTTGGCTGATGCCGCCAAAAAAGCTGGCACAGCCGATCCAAAAAGAGTTATTTTGCGAAGATTTAGATAAAAATTTCATACAACACCAATCAAGTAAAAATATTTTCAATTGATACGGTTAGCATACTGAGAAAGTTTTTTATCCATCAATGAAATGCATTTTTAATCCAAAAAGTTTGCGCGTCAATAAAAGCAACAAACAGATAAGACCAAAGAGTGGGCCGAGCCAGAGCCAGAGGCCCATTTTTTGGGTAAACAAGACAGCCCACTTTTCAGCAAAGTAGTGCAGCAAGAACAGTCGTATCATGACAAAACATGTGTATAAGAGAGCAAAGCCGCAACCAAGTTGCGCAAGTGAACGCAAAGCAAACTGCGCAAAGCGCTTGCCATAGAGAGTAAAATTAAATTTCTTGCGCAAGAAAACTAAGAATAACATCGTTTGTACTACAGCAGCGATCGACGTTGCCCAGGCAAGGCCATAAATACCGAACAGGCGCATTAAAATAACATCAAGCACGGTGTTGGTAACTGCACCACAAAGTGTGATCATGCTCGGCACAAATGTTTCATGCAAAGCATAATAAACATTGAGAAGAATTTTGTTACACGAGAAAAAGAACAAACTGGTGAGCATGATAATCAGCAGCCATTGCGCGGTGATCACATCCTGCACAGGAAATTTTTCTGACAGATACATGGTCGCAAAAATATCATACGCAAACAGACTCATAAAACAGATAATCGGCAACATGCCCCACCAGATCAGCTTGCTCGTTTCGAGCACATAGTAACTTAACCGTTTGGGAGCATAGGTGCTCACGCGAGAAAAATGGGTAAATAAGATATTGGAGAAGGGAATAATCAATACGCCCATCGGCAACCGCATAAAGTTTGATGCGTAGGAATAGAGCGTGATAGAGCCTGCTGGCAGATACGACGCAAACTGGTTGCTGATAAAAAAATTGATCTCAATAATGCCAACACTCAGAAGTGAAGGCCCAAACTTTCTGAGCACTTCTTTAACTTCATGGCGTGTTGCAACATGCTTTAATAAAAAAGCAAAATTATGACGATAGTATGCTGCAATGTGAATGAGCAACATCACTAACCCACCAAGCACAATGCTCCACGCAAACGTGGTGACGGGCAAGTTATACCGCAAGCAGACAATGGTTCCGGCAATAATCACGACGTTCAACATGATTTGTGCAAAAATCGGGAACATATAATGGTGCACGGCCTGAAGCGCTGCGGCCAGGAGTGCACTGCTTGAAACAAAGAAGATAAAGAATATAAATATTTTTAATAATGGCACGGCAACGGCCACCTGTTCTGCTGACCAACCGGGAACCATCAGATGGATGACCGTATCTGCGTAGAGTGCGATGATGCCGCAAAATAGTAAGATGCACCCTTCTACAATAACAAACAAGCTGGTAATAAGATGACTTGCCTGTTCGCGCCCCTGCTCTTTTACCACGCGCACGATCGTGGGAATGCATGCGGCGCTTAAAGCGCCTTCAGCAAATATTTTGCGCAAAGAATTTGGAATTCTGAATGCAGTCATGTAGGCATCTGATATGATGCCTACACCCAAATAGCGGGGTAAAATCAGTTCACGAATTAAGCCAAAAACACGGCTGACCAGCGTTGATGAGCTGAGCAGTAATGTTTTTTTCATCATCGATTTTGACATAGATTTAATCGCTTACCAATTTACCATCAATAATAGAAACTCGTTTGTCCATCAATGCAGCGATCTCGGGATCGTGCGTTGCAATAATAACACCCATGCCAGAACTTTCTTGAAATTCTTTGATGAGTGCAATAATTAATTTTTTCGATTCGTGATCTAAATGCGCTGTCGGCTCATCTGCCAATAAAAATTGCGGTTGCACAAACAATGCACGAATCAGTGCAATGCGCTGTTGCTCGCCACCAGAAAGTGCAGCTGGATAGCTGTTTGCTTTATGCAACAAACCAACTTGTTCAAGCAATCTGTCTGCTTTTTTTTCTGCAATTTCACCCGCAAAACCTGAAATTAGCCCCTTAAGCATCACATTCTCACGTACAGAAAGTTCATCGATCAAATAGGGCAGCTGAAAGACTAAGCCAACGGTTGCATGCAAGAACTGTTGATGTTCAGTATCAGAAAATTTTGCCAGGGAACGATCTTGATACAAAATCGTGCCTTCGGTAGGCTGCTCAAGACCAGCAAGCAGCTGCAATATGGTTGATTTGCCCGTGCCAGAAACGCCCAGCAATGCATACGAAGTACCCTGTTCAAACGTGTATGATGCACCGGTTAACAGCGTCACCGTCTCTTTACCTTGTTGAAACTGTTGCCATACATCACCTATGCGTAACGTTGGTTGCATGAAAAATCCTTTATCTTTTTTCCACAACTATGCGCGGAATATGTTCATTGATACGCGCCACCAGATCATTTGCAATCGTGCCCATTGCAGCGGCAACTTCTGTTGCGCGCACGCCAGGAATATCCCCCAGCAAGATAACTTCATCATGTAATAGTGCATCAGGAATATGCGTAATATCAATCGTTGTCATATTCATACTCACGATGCCAATGACCGGCGCGAGCTTGCCGCGCACCATAACCTGCCCTTTGTTTGAAAGTTGTCGCGGATATCCATCATAATACCCAACGGCAATGGTAGCAACACGACACGGCTTTGTTGCTTGAAATGCGCGATTATACCCAACACAAGCTCCAGCAGGAAGCTCTTTTATTTGTATAATTTTTGTCTTCCAGGTCAACACTTGATTGAGAGTAATGCCCGGCATGAGTGCTTCAAAACGTTTTTTTTGTATCTCAGATTTCCAAAAACCATAGATATTGGTGCCAGCACGCACAAGATCATATTTTTTTTCTAACATAAGCGCGCCAGATGCAAGTGCATGGGTTAACATAGCAGCTTTTGCATGCTGTGCGATCACAGTATCAAACAATGCAAGTTGTTCGTACGTAAATGTAAGATCGCTATTATTGGTATCAGAAAGATGGGTAAACAGGCCCGCAACCTGCACATGCGAAAGCGTTTGCATAAAACCAAAAAATTGTGCGCATTGTTGTGGCATGATCCCCAGACGTGACATATTACTATCAATTTTAATATGAACACGTGCTTGTTTTTGTAATTGCTCAGCAGCTGCTTGCACGGCAAGCGCATCTTCTTGTGTATATACGGTAACCGCAATATCATGCTCGAGTGCTTGCACCAAATTACTGTCAAGATACGAAAGTGCTAAGATCGGTTTTTTGACGCCAAGCTTTCTGAGCGTAACCCCCTCACTGGGCCCTGCAACAAAGATCCATTGTACCTGTGGATATGTTTCAAGTAATCGAGCGATTTCTTGCATACCATGGCCATACGCATTGGCTTTTACTACCACGCCAAGCGCAGCGTTTTCACACAATGCATGCACGGTTGCAACATTGTGTTGCAATGCCTCTGCGTCAAGTTCTATCCAGGTACGATGTTGCATAAGAAATACTAGCGCCGTGTTTATAATTTCTGAAAAGATACCCTTTCTGCATACTAACGCAAAACAAGGCCTTATTAGTATATTTTCTGCCTGCTTTTCTGCAAGCACCATAAAAATCCAGAAATCTTTTAAAAACCATTGCTTATATATTATTTCTATTAGTAATATTAGAATATAGTAAGAAATTGGGGAAAGGGTTTGATATGAATAGGGTTAAAGTTGGATTTTATTCGGTATTTATGGGCTTTTTTCTGTATACCAGTGTAGCCGCGAGCGCGCGCTGCCTGCAGCGGGGAGAGCAATGCCAACCGGTACAGCGTTTTCCCTATGCAATGTCAGCCGTTGTCACCCAAATTTATGCAAGTTAAAAAGGAGAGTATATGAAGCGTTTATTATTAAAATTAGCTGTTTTAATGCTGCTCGCTACCCCGCTGATGATGATTGAAACCAGAGGCGGTGGCGGTCATGGTGGCGGCCACGGCGGTGGCCACGGTGGTCATGGTGGTCGTGCTGGGTTCCATGGTGGTCGCGGTGGTCGCGGTGGTTGGCATGGACGCGGATGGGGAGGCAGAGGCTGGGGAGGCAGAGGTTATGGATGGGGCGGAGGCTTCTATGGAGGATTTGGATATCCATACTATTGCCCATGGTGGAACCCCTATTGCTGGTATTAATTGTTTAAAAAATTAAGGAGAGATTATGAAACGTTTAGCATTAATTATCTGTAGCTTGGCTTTCTTGAGCCCAATTATCACAAACACCCGCGGTGGTGGAGGCGGTGGCGGATTCCACGGTGGCGGACATGGCGGTGGTCATGCCGGGAATTGGGGTCATGGTGGCGGTCGTGGGAACTGGGGCCACGGTGGTCATGGTTGGAACCATGGTGGTTATTATGGTGGTTACGGTTGGGGCCCAGGATGGGGATACGGAGCTGCTGGATTAGGACTCGGTCTTGCTACTGGCGCTGCTATTGGTGCAGCTGCTTCTAACGGTTACGATGATTCTTATGAAGAACCAGTAGTTTATGAAAATGACGACTACAGCGATGATAATTAAGGAGAAATTATGAAACGTTTAGCATTATTACTTTGTAGCTTGGCTTTCTTAAGCCCAACCATAACCAACACCCGCGGTGGTGGAGCACGAGGTGGTCGTGGTGGCGGAATGCACAGCGGCGGAGCTTCACGTGGTGGCGCTCAACATGCTGGCGGTGGCCAACATAGTGGTCAAGGTCAACACAACACAAACCGTAACGTCAATAGAAATTATAGCGGTGGCCACGGTTATGGTCACGGAGGCTATGGTCATGGTGGGTATGGTTATGGCGGTTACGGTTATGGCGCAGGATGGGGAGCCCCACTTGCTGTAGGTGCTACCACAGGCTTAATTGCTGGTACTGCAATGGGTGCTGCTGCCACAAACAATAATTAATTTTTATCAAAAAGGAGATAGTATGAAACGTTTATTAGCTTTATTACTCTGTTTGTCAGTTTTAGGAGTTGCTACCCAAGCTGACGCTCGTTGGGTTAATGATAATGATTACCGAGATGATTATGGTTATCCATATCGTTATGGTTATTATGATCGCTCGTATGCCCCAGGTTATTATGCTGGTGGTGTAGTAGCTGACGTTGGTCAAGGCGTTGGTGCTGCAGCTGAAGGCGCTGGCAGAGGCGCAGCAAGCATTATAGATAGCGTCCTTCCTTGGTAACATATAAATAAAGGAACGAGTATGAAACGTTTATTTGCAATCCTATTGTGCTTAGCACTGTTCGGGGTTACATCACAAACCCAAGCTCGCTACTGGGGCGGATACGGCTACGGACCTGCCTATGGATACGGTTGGGGCCCAGGACCATACTGGGTCGGCTATGGCTACGGACCATATTATGGATACAATAAAGGTGCTGACATCGCTTATGGCGTTGGTGGTTTACTTGGCGGTATCGGTAGTATCGTTGCTGCAAGCAGAGACTAATTAATTTCAACAAACGAGAGGATGTAAAAAGTCTTCTCGTTTTTTATTGCGCTCAAACTGATACATAATTTATGATTTTGCACAGAAGATATTTTTTATGCAAAGGTCATATCATTATGGAACTCAGTTTTTTTATGCCACTCATTGCCATCATCGCTGTCTATTTTGCGATCATGGTTACCGTGGTACAAATAAAAGAAGATAGTAGTATCGCAAATTCTGTCTGGAGCGGTGGCTGTTTAATCATCGCTTTATATACGTTTGTCATGGCCGGTTTATATTTGGAACGACATGTCATCATAACAGCCATGATTGTGCTTTGGGCAACGCGTCTTGTTTTATATGTTTACTTGCGTTACAAAGGCAATGATCCACGCTTTCAGACATGGAAACAAGCTGGCCTCAGCGCACTTATTTTTAATATAGCCTATATTTTTGGTGGACAAGCTTTTCTCATGACCATCATGTCGATTCCAACAATACTCATTAATACAAGCACCGTACCAGGACTCAATTATCTTGATTATCTGGGCATGGGCATATGGGCTGTTGGCTACTTTTTTGAAGCAGTCAGCGATTATCAACTTTTTGCTTTTATGAAAGACCCTGCCAACAAAGGCCGCGTCATGCGCTCTGGACTCTGGCACTATTCACGCCATCCCAACTATTTTGGTGAAGTTATGATGTGGTGGGGAATCTTCTTACTTGCACTTTCTGTTCCCTTTGGTATCTACAGTATCATCACGCCACTGACCATTACCGTCATGTTACTTTTTGTAACGGGAATTCCGTGGGTTGAAAAAGCGATGGATAACAATCCTGAGTATCAAGAATACAAAAGCAAAACAAGCGCATTTTTTCCTTGGTTTCCGGCGGAATAATTATTTCTTCATCGCAATAACTTTAACCGAGCATAATTCTCGCAAGCCCATTTTGCCATGTTCACGGCCAAGGCCGGAGTTTTTGTAACCCCCAAATGGATCTTCTGGAATTACATAGCTCGCATTGTTTACCATGATGTTACCGGTCTGTAAAAGTCTGCTGACGCGGAGTGCGCGCTCATGGTCTTGCGTATACACGTAGCCACCAAGACCATACTGCGAATCATTAGCTAACAAAATTGCTTCTTCTTCGGTCGTAAATGGCACTATGGGCAACACGGGACCAAATACTTCTTCTTTCCACACGCGCATGTCAAATGCGATATGCGTTACCACGGTCGGTTCGTAATAGGCGCCCTGCAAGCCAGCTGGACGTTTGCCACCAATAATAATTTTTGCACCTTTTTGCACCGCGTCGGCAACCTGCTCTTCTAAAGCTATCACTTGCCGTTCTGCAACAAGCGGACCAATATCTGTTGCCGGATCATGCGCAGGACCAACTTTTTTGGATGCTACTATCTTTTTTAATCCGTCGACAACTTTATCAAAAATGCTCACGTGCACCAGCAAACGCTTGAGCCCATCACACGTTTGTCCGCTATTTAAAAAGCGAGCATTATACAATGATGCAATCGTCATCACTAAGTCAGCATCTTCAAACACGATGCCCGCAGCAGAGCCACCAAGCTCGAGAATTGCCGGAATTAATTTTTTTGCCGCAACTTGAGACAAATGTTTACCAACTCCCGTGCTACCAGTAAACCAGAGCAGATCAATTGCACCATTCATCAGATAATCACCCGCTTCAATGCCTGTGCCATACACCGTTGTGCACACACCGGCGGGTAAATATTTATTCAAAACTTCTTCAAATAATTTACTCGTCAAAATGCATTCTTCTGAATGTTTAAACACCACCGTGTTGCCCACCACCAAATTTTGCATCACGGCCCAGATAAAATTAGAGAATGGGTAGTTCCAGGGCACACTCGCTCCTGCAACCCCTTTGGGCTCATGATACAGATAATGAATTTCATCGCTTGATTCATAGACAATTTCAGATGCAAGCCACTGTTCTGCATTATCAAGATATCCCCGCATGTAGTTTAAACCGGGATTAATCTCTATCTGATCGCATACAGAAACAGGCATGCCCATTTCTTGCGCTATGATATTTTTTATATCTTCTTTTCTTGTCACAAATTCTTGATATACGCGCTCAAGAAATGCAACTCTTTCAGTAACCGTTAAGCGTGACCACATCGGGAACGCCTGACGCGCATGCATAATGCCAGTATCTATTTCATGATGTGTTGAGGGTTCGATTTCCCCCACTACTTCATAATTTTTACTGGGGTTTAATGAAATAATTTTTGATGATTTCATACTGTGTCTCCTTTTTTTATCTGGTCAATTATAAAAAGTATGACCAGCGAAACAAAATTTTGCTATGAAAAAAACAATATTCCCGCAAGATCAGACGTTTTGGTATCTCAAAAGACCTGATATTGAACCACTCAGAACAGATCGCGAAGCTGATGTGGTCGTTATTGGTGGCGGCATGGCCGGGTTGACGGCCGCACAAGCGTTTACACAAAAAGGTAAAAAAGTTATTCTGCTCGAAGCATTTTATTGTGGTGCAGGAGCAAGTGGAAAATCTTCTGGATTTATTACCCCAAATGGCGAAGTCAGCCTTTCAGAATTTGTCGCACGCTATGGTAATGATGGTGGAAAGACGATTTGGGATTCAATCGAAAAACAGGGCGTCGAGCATATTCGCCGCAATATCAAACAGTATCAGATCGAATGTGACTATACCGAAGAAGATTCATTAGAAGTTGCAAGCACAGAAAAAGATGTACAAGCTATTATCAAAGAAGCTGAAAATTTAGCCAAATTCGGGTATGAAACAAATTTTATAAAAAAAGATGATTTGTCTTCATTGCTCGGCACCAAAAAATATTTCGGCGGTGTTACCTACCCAAAAAGTTTTGGCATTAATGCGTATAAATATTGCCAAGCTATGAAAGAGATTTTAATCAAAAGCGGCGTTGAAATTTATGAAGAAACACCCGTATTAAGTTTGCAAGAACATCTGGTGGCTACGTTACATGCAACGGTAAAGGCTGATTACCTTATTGTCTGCGCTGATCGCTTTATTCCAAAATTGGGCAAGCTCACCAAAGAGATTTACCATGTGCAAAATTTCTTGCTGGTCTCTGAAACATTGACCCAAGAAACTATTCAAAAAATCTTTCCACAAAAAAAGCTCATGGTCTGGGATACTGATCTAATTTATCAATTTTATCGCATGAGTGGTGACAGATTGTTGTTGGGTGGTGGATCACCATGGAACGTCTACAATAGTCATGCAACGTGCCACAGCGATTACATGTATAAAAAATTAACAAACTATATGACTGATATATTCCCCGATGTTGAGATGCAACTTGAACAAATGTGGCCTGGCCTTATTGGGGTCAGCAAAGATATTATGCCCATTGCAGGTCGTGATAAAAACACACCCTCTATCTACTATATCGGCGCAGCTGCGGGCTTACCACTTGCTGCTCTGCTGGGCAACTACTGCGCTGACCATCTGCTTGATGGCGCTGATACCTTGCGAGACTATTTTTCACCCTATCGCAAGTTCCCCATTGGCGGCATTGCACAAACAATACTGGGCACTAAACTATCATTTGCCATCTCTAATTGGATCTCGCACGGCAATACCTGAACAACAAAAAAACCCACTCGTAATTGAGTGGGTCAATTGTTTTATGTAAGTTTTATTTCTTAAATCCCGAGATCTCTAAAGAACGCATTACTATTCGGTTTACGCCCCAAGAAGTTCGTCAACAAAACTTCAGGGTCGACACTGCCGCCTTTGCCTAAAATCTCATCAGCATAACGGGAACCAATCTCTGGGTTCACCAAGCCATATTGCTTAATATAGTCGAACATATCAAGCGCAAAGACTTTAGACCACAAGTAACCGTAATAACGTGCACCGTAGCCGGTTAAATGGCCAAATGATGCCTCGAAATGATCATCAGGGTCAATGGCAATATATGGACGAAGTTTTTTATTGATGCTTTCTTTTAATGCATGCGGATCTTTATCTGCACCTGCAGCAAATGAGCGTAATGAAAGTTCCGCAAATGAAAGTTGTCGTTGCACAAAATCACCGGTATTGAAATTTTTCACTGCACGCAGACGATCGATCAATTCATCAGAAAGTGGCTCACCTGTTTTGTAATGAGAGCTGACCCGTTTGAGCATTTCTGGATCCCAGATCCACTCTTCTAACATTTGTGATGGCATTTCGACAAAATCACGTTTGACATTGGTGCCCGCAAAGCCAACAAGTTCTGTTGCACTTAACAAATCATGTATCGCATGACCAAATTCATGGAAGAAGGTCACTACGTCATTATGTTTTAATAATCCTGGCGCATCTGCTGTTGGTTTTGGGAAGTTCGCCAACACCACCGCAACGGCAGGAGAATTTGGACGCGCTTTGTAAATATCAATCTCACATGCATGGGTATATTTGAATGGGCGCGGATGCAGATCCAACAACAAGTAGCCCTTTAATTCACCATCTTTGTGCATGGTAATCAAACGCACTTCTGGATGCCAAAAGCCTTTCAGGGGAACTTCAGACAATTGTATGTTGAAAAATTCTTCGTAAATTTTTAATAATGCAGGAATTGTTTTTTCAACCGGAAAGTATTCCGCAATCTCGCGTTCATCGATCTGCAGATGTTTTTTCTTGTACGATTCTTTGACGTAACCAAGATCCCATGATTTAAATTGACCTGACTCTGTCAGTGTTACCCCTTCTGGCAAATCTGCTTGGAGCTCTGCCATTTCGGTAGCAACCTTGGGTTCAACACGCTGTGCAAGATCACGCAAGAACTGTTCTACGGTCGGCACGGTTTTCGCCATGCTATCTTCTATTTCGAGCGCTGCATAACTTTCATAACCGAGCAATTGTGCAAGCTTGTCACGCAATGCGATAATTTTTTTCAGTAATTCGCTGTTGCTTGGATAACCCCTGTTTACATATTCATGCTTGAGTGCTTTACGAGTCGCTTCAACCGAAACATGTTCTAACACTTGTGTCACCGTTGGTGTATCGGTGCCGAGAATATAAAGATCACCCTCTTTTTGAAGACTTGCGATAAATGCATCGGTCAGTCCTGCAAGTGCTTCTCGCGGAACTTTAATAGAACGTTGGTCAGTATTAATCGTTGTTTGGAATATCAGAGAAGCATCAGCCAACTCTTTTTTGATTGCTTTGACCTGTTCTTGTATCTCATCAGAGAGCTCAAGACCAGCACGTTTGAAATCTTTTATCGTCTCCGTAACATAATAGCGCTCTTCGTGGGTAAGCTCTTCGCACACAAAGTTTGTATCATGATACGCGGTAACTGCGTGATACAGCTCTTTGTTTTGAGAAAGTTTTTCGATAGAAAATGCTTCGAGCAATAATACTGCTTGCTGCGCGATGTCTCGAATATCTTTTTCGGTGCTTACCATGGTGAGTGTATGCAATAGTGCGCCCCAGCTTGAAATACGTGCCGTGAAGGAATCGAGAGCGCGCATGGTATTGGCAAATGTTCTCTCTGCTGCAGGAATTGCTAGAAGCTCATCGAGCGCCTGTTCAGCTTCTTGTATGATTGCCTGAGTACGCGGCATGATACTCTGTGCATCAAGCGCAAAAAGATCTCTGATCTCTTCTGGTTTGGCAATTGCTTGAGGAAGGAATCTGGTAGTTGGTACTGATGTGGTTATGGATTCAGTCATGGTTTGCATAGAATCTGGTCCTTGCATGATATCGAGATTTGTTACAGCTAAACATATAACGGCTAATCCAGCAATTATTACGTATATGCACGTGCACTTTTTTAACGTCATAAACAATCTCCATGATAAACGAGTATAGGTAAACTATACTACCGTTTTCGTAAAAGATCGTCATGCTGTTTTTTCAAATACATCCATTCACCGCGTAACTGAATCGCTTTTTCAAATTCAAGATTTTCCGCAGCAGCGTTCATCTCTTTTTCAAGTTGCGCAATACGTTTTGCGAGCAATTCTGGCGTTGCAACTTTTTCTTTACGTTTTTTGTTCGATTCACTTGCAACGGCAATAGCCTTCTGCAGCGGAGATATACTCTTGGTGACTTCGCGCTTTGCACTTGTTGGAATAATCTGATGTTCTTCATTATGCGCTTGTTGCAATGCTCGGCGACGTTCCGTTTCTGTCATCGCAGCCTGCATCGAACCAGTAACACGATCAGCATAAAAGAGAACTTTTGATGCCGCGTTACGCGCAGCACGACCAATAGTCTGCACCAACGACCGCTTATCACGCAAGAAGCTTTCTACGTCCGCATCCATAATGGCAACTAATGCTACTTCCGGCAAATCAAGACCTTCGCGCAATAAGTTTACCCCAACCAAGCAATCAAATACCCCTGATCTGAGTTTATGTAAAATCTCGGTTCGTTGTGGCGTTTTCAGATCGCAGTGAATATAACAGACTTTAATTTGTTGCTCTTCAAGATAGCGTGCCATCTCTTCTGCAAGTTTTTTCGTTAACACGGTAATGAGTGTTCTAAAACCTTTGCCTGTTGTTTGCTTAATTTCTTGTACTAAATCAGCCATCTGACCTGCACGTGGACGCACAGAAATTTCTGGATCTACCAATCCTGTTGGACGAATGATCTGTTCAACAACCGTTTCACTGTTTTTGATCTCATACGCGCCGGGAGTTGCAGAAATAAAGATCGCGTCTTTAAAATAGTGTTCGATTTCTTCAAACTTTAAAGGGCGGTTATCGCGTGCTGATGGCAACCGGAATCCAAAATTGATTAAATTATCTTTTCGCGCACGGTCACCGGCATACATACCCTGTAATTGCGGAATTGCAATATGCGATTCATCAACCACGAGTAAAAAATCTTTACCAAAGAAATCAAATAATGAAGCCGGCGTTTCTCCTGCAATTCTTCCATCAAAATGGCGTGAATAGTTTTCGATGCCCGGACAAAAACCATGTTCTTGCAATAACTCAAGATCATAATTAATACGCCCTTTTAACCGTTCATGGTACATAGGATTTTTTACCTGCGGTAGCCATTCTTCAAGCTCTGCAGAGATAGTTTTTACTGCTGCCTGCTTTTTTGCCTCAGTCGTCACAAAATGGCGTGCAGGGAATATCAAGGTATTATCAAGTTCAGAAAGTACCCGGTTATCCAGCTTGCTGACCCATTGTAACCGTTCAATCTTGTTACCAAAGAGCTCGATACGTAAACGCTCTTTTTGGTACGGTAAGTTTACCTCGATAGTTGAGCCAAATACCTGGAACGTGCCCGAGGTACGCTCAATATCATTACGTACGTATTGAATAAAAATTAATCGATGGAGCAGGTCTGCTCGGCTGATCTCTTGGCCAACCTGTAATGCAAACGCTAAGTTACGATAGTCTTCAGGGTTACCCAAAGAATAGATACAAGAAACCGAAGCTACCACGATGGTATCTGGTCGATTTATAATAGATGCCGTCGCTTCAACCCGTAAACGCTCAATTTCGCTATTTACCTTGGTCTCTTTGGCAATATAGATATCTTGGGCTGGCAAATACGACTCAGGCTGATAGTAGTCATAATAGCTGACAAAATAACAGACCTTATTTTCAGGGAAAAAGTGAGAAAACTCTTCATACAGCTGGGCAGCCAGCGTCTTATTGGGGGAAAGTATCAAGACCGGTTTATTCTGTTGGGCAATAACCTGGGCAATCGTATAGGTTTTCCCTGAACCGGTTACTCCAAGCAGGGTCGATTTGCCTGGTCGAGCTTTGACCAAGGTCTCAATTGCCTGCGGTTGATCACCTGCCGGCGGAAATGGTGCATGTAATTTGAATAAACTCATGATAAGACGCCCCTCTTTTTAACTATATAGTTATAATAAATACTACTTTTTTTTGCAAATTTGTCAATTTACCAACAAGACCAAGGCGACTTACAGAATCACCATGCTAACACCTGTATTATTGAGTAAATGCTCGGGGTATGCTATATTAATAATAACTATCTGAAACTTATAATTACCAGGGGAATTTATATGAAGCGTTTATTTTTTATTGTTATAACTCTTGTCTCGCTTTCGACCTCTCTTGAGGGGCAGAATCTTTCGCCACAAGAGATCGATTCATTTAAGAAGCGCATTGATGAGTATAAAGCTTTTAATGACAAGATAGAGTCTAATCCTGCATATCGGGCAGAGCTCAATAAAATTTTTGAAGATGTTTCCGGCTACGCTTTACAATATGATCGCTTAGGTCTCAAGAAAAAAACGTTTTATGATACGGCTACCGCTGCGCGTGCTTATATGAAAAATTCTTATCCAGAGTTATCCCAGAGCGAGACTACCTATCTTAGCCCTAAAATAGAGAAAGAGCTCAAAAAGCACCGAAAAAAAGAGATTGTCAGAAGTGAATCAGAGAGCACTGCGCCTCGTTCATTGCGAGAAGAAGTGCTTATAAAAAATCTCATCAAGCGCCAGCAAGAACTCAGATCTATCTCGGCTCCCTTGCCACAAGAGCCGCTGTTTATAGCGCCAAATAATCCAAGAGAAGAGGATCAAGAAGCAGAACAATTGCCTGAACCGCCTCTCTTAAATGCTGGGACATCACAAACTATTTTAAGACCCATTGCCCGCTTGCCGGATATTCCAGAATTTACCTTGGACTAAGAAGCATCATTATTGAATGAAAAGCAAAGGGCGATATACTAAAAATATACGCTTGGTTCTCCATGGCTTGTTTACTTACTTCTATACCTACGAAAATATTTCTCGATGAACTATATGTTTATGCTCTGTATGATGCTTCTCTCCTGCGCTCCAGCTTTACAAGCTATGGAAGTAAAAGAAAGCGCTGATTATACGCACATGATTAAAACTCACTCCCAACGAATTTTTTCTTTACGAGAATCCCGCCGATCACAAAAAGGACTTGAAAAGCATTTACGTGTGGATAAAACCTATGTAAACACCATGGATCATACCTGCAAAGATGTTGTAGCATTCGTAAAAAAATATCCGACAACTCAAGAAACTTTGGGTAATTATGTTGCAAGCTATATGAAAGGCTTTCACCCGGATCTTTCCTCAGCAGAATATGATGAGGTATATCAAAGCGCCACACATCAATTAGAAGAGTATTTCAAAAAAATGCTCTCTAAGCAGCGCATTGCTTCTTCAGCTGTTCGAAAACCCTTGTACCTGACGCCTTGCACACTATGTAAAGCAAAAATGCAGATTGATACAGCTTCCATACAATTGAATCTTCCCCAGCAAGCTGCTCTTCAAAGAATCATCAGCTCTGAGGCCTCACCGGCAACGGTAGACGATGTTGATATGAAACCTGCGATTTTGATATAACGAATTGCTTGCTACTTGGTGCCCAGACGTTTTGCCATCATCGCCAATGCAATCCATGCCCAGCCAGTAAAGATCATATCGATCCCTACAAAGAGACCAATTACCCACAAGCCAGAAATTGGCCATTGTTGCCAAATCAAAATACCTAACAACAACGTTATTGCGCCATTAAAAACAATCCAACCCTTGTGCGGCATAGTACTCGAAAGTGCAAAGACCATCTTAAAAATTCCCGAGATAACAAAAAAGATAGCGAGTAACAGGGTTAAACTGATCGCATTAAATGCCGGGTTCATCAAAAGAAAGACGCCCGCAACAAAATAGAGTACGCCTAAAATTGCATGCAAGAAAAATCTGCTCCACAATCTAAGCTTGAATGATTGCACTGCTTCTACTACCCCTGCGACTATCAGAAATGCACCAATATATATGATAGAAAATATGGTGCTGGTATACGAAAAGAAAATCGCGAGTGATCCTAAAACGGTCAATGCTATGCCAAATAATAAGTACCAGTGCCAGTTTTTATGTAACTGCTGCATCGCATGTGAACTATAATCATTATATGAATTATTCATAAGCTCCCCCTTTTTGTATTACTCTCTTTTAATAAGATTACTTAAGTCTCTTATGTTTATGCAATATCCGCTTCATAAGAACAAAAGGAGCCTGCTCATGAAAAATATTTTTGTCGGAATAGAACCAGAAGTCTTAAAAAAGCGCATCAAGATGGCACAACCAGACTTTGTGCCCCCCATGCTTGCCACATTAACTAATAACTATTTCTCAAAAAAAGATTGGGTGTATGAACATAAGTTTGACGGCGTACGGTGCCTTGCGTTTAAAAAAAATGGCGCGGTAACGCTCTTCTCGCGCAATAAAAATAGCATGAACAATACCTATCCAGAAATCGTCACCGCCTTGGAAAAACAATCGGCAGATAATTTTATTATTGATGGCGAAATTGTCGCACGCGGCAAAACCGGCGTTTCTGATTTCCAACTTTTGCAGGGCAGAATCAACCGAAAAAAAGTAACAAACAAAGCCGTTCCCATCACCTTTTGTATCTTCGATTGTATCTATGCAGAAGGATATACTATCGAACATCTGCCACTTTTAACGCGAAAAAAAATTCTGAAAGCATTGCTCACCTACAATACAATGCTGACGTATAGTGAACATGTGGTGGAAAAGGGAGTCGAGCTCTTTAAAAAAGCCTGCAAGCTCAAATGGGAAGGCGTCATTGCAAAAAAAGCAGATAGCTCGTACGTTGAAAAACGTTCGCAAAATTGGCTGAAATTCAAGTGCATCATGCAACAAGAATTGGTGATTGGCGGATACACCGAACCGCAGGGTGCACGCGGATATTTTGGAGCACTCTTAGTTGGTTACTATAAGAATGGCAAACTAATCTATGCCGGAAAAGTGGGAACTGGTTATAGTGAAGAAACATTGACCATGCTGGGCAAAAAATTGCACAAGCTTGAAGTTAAAACATGCCCTTTTGATAACTTCGATCTTGCCACCCAAGGCGTACATTGGGTTAAACCCGCGCTTGTTGCTGAATTCCAATTTGCGCAATGGACGCAAGGTGGTAAACTCCGTGTGGGAAGATATAAAGGTCTGCGTGATGATAAAGCCGCAAAAGACGTGGTAAAAGAAGTTCCAAAAGCTATCGGTCCGCATTAAAAAAGTAAAACAATAGAACAAATTTAAAGTTCTTTCAGATACCAATCATTTGTTGAATTGTGCTTGATATGCAACGGAATAGTCTCTAATTTTTTAAAACCCGTTTTTTTATGAAATTCGCTCAAATCTTTTGTGGTGCTGTAATCTTCTGAATAGCATTGCTTGTATCCATCGAGCTTGGCATGAGAGAAAACTTTTTTCATAAGAAGCTTACAAAGTCCTAGCCCTCGTGCATGCAATGAAAGATAAAAGCACTTAATAATACATACATCAGGATAATCATCCGAAAGCGGACTATAGCCCGCCCCTCCAAGTATCTCTTTCTTATGCTCTAATACAAAATAACCGCTTCTTGCCATTGCCAGATTTTTTTCTGAGTTTTTGAGATTCATTTTTAAAAAAAATATTGTTTCATGGTGAGCGTTAAGTCCATATTCAGTTTGTGCAAGTTTATATATTTCTTGCAGCTGAGGGATATCTTTTTTGTGAAGTTTACGAATTTCACATTCTTCTTTTAAGCGAGATTGATGCAATACTTGCGAATAAAGAGATAACCCATGTGCAATGGCGGCTCTTTCTTTTTTATTGAGCAAATTGAGAGCTTGTTGCATCTGGAGTTGGGACTCTGCGTGAATTTTTTGTGCAAGCATTGAGCCTTTTTCTGTAAGCGAGATTAACTTGTTCCGGCGGTCATGCGTATTTTGCTGAACTTGGCAGAGGCCTTGAGCAATTAACTGAACAACAAGACGACTTGTTGTCGATTGCTCAAGATTTAATACATTCGAAAGTTGCACCATATTCATTACTTTATACAGAGTAAGTTCTAGTAATGCATGATATTGAGATACCGATTTGATCGCTACGGTATGCATATCAAAAAGTCCCAACTGTTGCATGAGCCTTCTTGAAACAGATTGAATATGGGCAATAACAGGATCTTGTTTCATAAATCGTAACGTGCAAAAAAAATTTTTAAAAATACTTGTATTATACATGCAATTTATATAGAGTTCCTCATCATAAGGTACCCGCTATAAGAATTGTAAGCTTAACAGGTTTTGAATTAGTTTTTACTAAATTTTAGCTTTAAGAAAGGGCAACGTATGTAAATGAGAAAGTTTTTATATCTATAAAAAAAAATCATTCTATTTTAAGGAGAAGAGTATGGAGCAAAAAATGCTTCTATCCCTTGCGCTGTTGCTGGTTTCAGCAAGCAGCCTTTTCGGTAATGCTTATCGTTCAGATTGCGGTTCATCATGTGATAAAGTGCGTGAATGCGCAAAAAATCCATTATATTGTGATGGATTCAATATTCAATTTCATGGCGGCGTTTCTCCCATTATCTGGGCAAACCGTGGATGCATGAGTTTCTTGCGAACAGGTACCACCGTATCATGTGCTTCAACAGTATCATGCCCATCAATCGCATCATGTCCATCAACCAACTGTTCAACAGTTTCAACAAACTGTGACACAAGCTGTAACACTAGCTGCGTTTCACCATTGTCAGGCAATTCATTCAGCTGTGCAAGTGATTGTGCAACAACAGCAATCAGCAGAATCCAAATTCCAAAATTCAACAAGCTCTTCGAAACACCATGGACCATTGGAACAACACTTG
>Ga0255338_1002015_pt1 | contig 33329 bp, 31 predicted proteins | sample MeOH1_35cm_T4_19_FD_203715 | JGI IMG/M metagenome (GOLD analysis project Ga0255338, IMG submission 203715) | Sandy soil microbial communities from University of British Columbia, Vancouver, Canada - MeOH1_35cm_T4_195 | ecosystem: Engineered > Artificial ecosystem > Sand microcosm > Unclassified ... | reverse complement strand
GCTGATCCTGGGGGCCATGATGCGAAAGCTGCTGTGCGTCGCCTACGGCGTGCTGCGGTCCGGACGACCATTCGATCCGGCCTTGCATCAGATGGCTTGACGCGGATAACAGTATCTACGCGGGCTGCGCGGCTTCATCGCGCAGCATCTCCTGGAACGATGGGTTGGGGTGCAACTTGGAACCTGCACTCAGGTTGGCCATGCGCAAGATCGGCTATTTCCAATATCTTTACGTGGATGTATCGCAAGAACAAACAGACCTCCTGTATTTCGAGATTCTTCTGGTTGGTAGTTAGTGATGCCGGCGTGGCGTGGAGAAGCTTGCTGGCATACGCGTAAATATAGTCATGCTCATGCTCGATCCCAGCAAGTTTTGACATTCCGCGCCATTGCCAGCGTGGCCGTGCGAGGTCGCGAACATCCTTCTGCACATGATTCTCAAACTCCAGCAGTTCAGCTTTGAGTTCGTTGATTGCCGATTCAATCGGAGGTATCGCCTTCTTCTCTACAAGGTAGGCTTGAAAGCCATACCCGTTTGTCTTTGCGTCCTCAAGGTAAAGAGAAAAATTCCGACTTGCCAGTGCGTCTACGCGACTCATATTTTGACGCACCATTTCGCCATACTCGGCAGCTGAAAACTCTTTCTGCTCTTGCAGTGAAACCGCTTCATCTACTGGATGATCCAATGCGTCAAAACTCTTTAGCAGGGCAACCTCCCGATGCATGTGAGCCAAAGAATCTTCGTAGTAGCGGAGTTGTGTCTCCAATAGCTGCTTGTAATAGACCATGCAATATCGCGAATCCTTCTCGAAGAGCCTTAGCCAGACACTCAATTCAAAGACATAGCGCGCTACTGCCAGCAAGCCGATTGTTTCGACAAACTGGAAGTTATTCTCGGACATCTGACGTAAGCGGACCAGTGCGTTCCCATAGGCATTTCGACGCCAGTGATCTGGAGAAAATTTGTCAAATAACTGTTCTGCGTCCGTGCCTATGTCTTTTCTGAACGGTCCCGATAGCCGATCAAGAGCGACAGCGAGACTGCTAATCGCCTCTATGTACTTCTCAGCCTGCTCAGCGTATTTCATTCGATGCGCCTCAACGTAGAGCCTAACCGGCGCTGCGCGGCTTTATCGCGCAGCGTCCAGCGACCGCAGGGAGCGAGATTGAGCGCCGGCTTAGAGCGCTTTGTATGCATTAGCAACCTCAGCATTGATCTTTGCAGAGAGCCCACCGTAGGATGAGCTCGCGTAGGGCGGGTTAGGCGAAGCCGTAACCCGCCGGACATCTTAAACAAATCCCCGCCGGCTCGCGTCGGCGCCGTGAAGCGCAGCGTAACCCATCATTCCCTTCTCCCTCTCCCTCAAAACAAAAAGTACCGCTGCGCGAGCGGCAGCACCTTGGCCGGTTCACACACCAGCAATTGACCGTCCGCACGCACCTCGTAAGTCTGCGAATCCACTTCCATTACCGGCAGGTAGTCATTCAGCACCATGTCGCGCTTGGTGATGTTGCGGGTGTTCTTCACCGCCACGGCGCGGCGGCGCAGGCCGAGTTGCTCCGGTACGCCGGCGGCGAGTGCGGCCTGCGACACGAAAGTCAGGCAGGTGCTGGCAATCGCCCCGCCGTAGGCGCCGAACATGGGCCGGTAGTGCACCGGCTGCGGGGTGGGGATGGACGCGTTGGGGTCGCCCATGGGGGCGGCGGCGATCATGCCGCCCTTGAGGATCAGCGCCGGCTTGGTGGCGAAGAACGCCGGCCGCCACAGCACGATGTCGGCCAGTTTGCCGGCTTCGAGCGAGCCGACTTCGTGGGCGATGCCGTGGCTGATGGCGGGGTTGATGGTGTATTTGGCGATGTAGCGACGGGCGCGGAAGTTGTCGGCGCGGTCGCCCTCACCCCCTGCCCCTCTCCCGCTGGGCGAGGGGAGTTGGCCGCGCTGCACTTTCATCTTGTGCGCGGTCTGCCAAGTGCGGATCACCACCTCCCCTACCCGGCCCATGGCCTGGGAGTCGGAGCTGATCATCGAGAACGCGCCCAGGTCGTGCAGGATGTCCTCGGCCGCAATGGTCTCGCGGCGGATGCGCGATTCGGCGAAGGCCACGTCCTCGGCGATGCCGGGGTCCAGGTGGTGGCAGACCATGAGCATGTCCAGGTGCTCGTCCACGGTGTTGACCGTGTACGGCCGCGTCGGGTTGGTGCTGGACGGCAGCACGTTGGCCGCGCCGCAGGCCTTGATGATGTCCGGCGCGTGGCCGCCGCCGGCGCCTTCGGTGTGGTAGGTGTGGATGGTGCGGCCCTTGAAGGCGGCCAGCGTGTCCTCGACGAAGCCGGATTCGTTCAGCGTGTCGGTGTGGATGGCGACCTGCACGTCGTACTGCTCGGCGACATTCAGGCAGTTGTCGATGGCGGCCGGTGTGGTGCCCCAGTCCTCGTGCAGCTTCAGGCCCATGGCGCCGGCCTCGACCTGCTCGATCAGCGCGCCGGGCAGGCTGGCGTTGCCCTTGCCCAGAAAGCCGAGGTTCATCGGCAGGCCCTCGGCGGCTTCCAGCATGCGCGCGATATGCCAGGCGCCGGGCGTGCAGGTGGTGGCGTTGGTGCCGGTGGCCGGCCCGGTGCCGCCGCCCAGCATGGTGGTGATGCCGGACATCAGGGCTTCTTCCACCTGCTGCGGGCAGATGAAATGGATGTGGGCGTCGATGCCGCCGGCGGTGGCGATCATTCCCTCGCCGGCGATGACTTCCGTGCCCGGGCCGATGACCAGCGTGACGCCCGGTTGCACGTCCGGATTGCCGGCCTTGCCGATGCCGGCGATGCGCCCGTCGCGGATGCCGATGTCGGCCTTGACGATGCCCCAGTGGTCCAGGATCAGCGCGTTGGTGATGACGGTGTCGAGCGCACCGCTGGCGCGGGTGGCCTGGCTCTGGCCCATGCCGTCGCGGATGACCTTGCCGCCGCCGAATTTCACTTCCTCGCCGTAGATCGTGAAATCGCGCTCGACCTCGATCCACAGCTCGGTGTCGCCCAGGCGCACGCGGTCGCCGGTGGTGGGGCCGAACATTTCCGCGTAGGCGCGGCGGCTGATGCGGCTCATGATTGTTTCTCCAGTTGGCCCATCACCGCGCCGCGAAAGCCGTAGACCGCGCGCGTGCCGGCATAGGCCACCAGCGTGACTTCGCGGGTCTGGCCGGGCTCGAAGCGCACCGCCGTGCCGGCGGGGATGTCGAGCCGCATGCCGCGCGCGGCCGCACGGTCAAAACGCAGCGCCGGGTTGGTCTCCGCGAAGTGGTAGTGGGAGCCGACCTGGATCGGCCGGTCGCCGGTGTTGGCCACGGCCAGCGTCAGGGTCGGGCGGCCGGCGTTCAGTTCCAGCTCGCCGGGGGCGGTGTCGAGTTCTCCGGGGATCATGGGGCGCTCCTTTTTGTTTCAGCGCGGGTCGCCGCGGGACACGGCGCGGCTGCTAAATCTTGCGCACCGGCGCGCCGTAGCGTGCCAGTTGCGCGTCGCTGGTGATCAGGGTGATTCCCTCGCACAGGGCCTGGGCCAGCAGCAGCCGATCGAACGGGTCCTTGTGCAGTGGCGGCAGGCTGTCGATGCTCACTGCATGCTCACTGGTGATGGGAAGCTCGATGTAGCCGTTGTCGCGCAGGCCCCGGCGCAGCAGCCGCGGCTCGACGCGAAAGTCGTCCCGGCCCAGCGAGCGCTTGATGGCGATCTCCCACAGGCTGGCGGCGCTGAACAGCAGCTCGCTGCGGGCGTCGTTCAAAAGCTTGCGCGCGCCGGCCGGCAGGCGTTCGGGCACGCCCGCCGCCCACAGCAGAATCTGGGTATCGAGCAGCAGCTTCACGCGTCGAGCCCGAACAGCGCCTCGATCTCGACCTGGCCCATGCGGTCGAAATCCTCCGGTACGGCGATCTCGCCGGCCAGGAAACCCAGTCGCTGCGGCGCCGCGGGCGCGTCCAGCGCCGCCACCCGCACCAGGGGCTTGCCTGCCTTGGCGATGACGAAGGCCTCGCCCTTGCTGGCCTGGTCCACCAGCTTCGACAGCTGGGTCTTGGCTTCGTGGATGTTGACGGTGATCATGCCGATCTCTCTGGACTAAGTTGACAGGACTAAGCTCGACGGTCGTCATTGTAGGGTCAACCGATCCTGCCAGAGCACCCATCACACGATCGGCTCGTGCACCGTCACCAGCTTGGTGCCGTCGGGAAAGGTGGCTTCGACCTGCACGTCGGGAATCATCTCGGGCACGCCTTCCATCACGTCCTCGCGCGTCAGCAGCGTGCGGCCGTAGTCCATCATTTCCGCCACCGTGCGACCGTCGCGGGCGCCCTCCAGGATGGCGGCGCTGATGTAGGCCACCGCCTCCGGGTAGTTGAGCTTCACGCCGCGCGCCTTGCGCCGTTCGGCGACCAGTGCGGCGGTGAACAGCAGCAGCTTGTCCTTCTCGCGGGGGGTCAGTTCCATGCGGTCTCCCTTCTGAAAATCAGGTCGCCCAGATTCGCGGCGCCGACGCCGGGCGGTCCATAAGCAACGGGCGCAGCACCGCCCACGCATCGGCAAGCGCGCGCTGCACGGTTTCGGTCTGCAAGCCAAGCACACGCAGTGCCAGCACGCCGTCCACCGTGCTGGCGCCGGCCAGCACGGTGCTGTGGCGCGCCACGACCGCGCGCACGGCGTCCAGCGTATCCGCCGCTGCAACCGGCGTTGCCAGCAGGGTGCCGCTGACGCAATGCCCGCGCAGGCCGAAGGCTGCATCCAGCAAGGCGGTGCCGTCGTAACGGGCCCGCTCCAGCCACAGCGGGGCGCCGTCCTGCCACAGTTCCAGCGCCATGCCGAGCGTGCCGGCGTAGCGCTCGCCGCTGTCCGGCCGCCCCAGGCACAGGATTTCCCAGCCGATGAAGCTGCTTCCCGGTGCCAGATCCACACGCGTCAGCACCCGCGCATTCACGCCAGCAAAAGCGATGGTCGGCTGCGGCAGCCATTCGAGCTGCGCGCCGGTGTCCACACGCAGCGCCTGCGTGAGGTGCGCGCACGGCCCGGCGCTGCGGTACAGCCGGTTCGCCGCGGGCGTGGTGATCAGCGCCCGGCTGTGCGGGCCGGCGTGAATCGCCACGTCCAGCACGTCGCCGCCCACCACACCGCCCGGTGGATGCAGCAGGTAGACGTGGCACGCACCCGTGGGCCCTTCCGGATGGAAGGGCCGTTGCACGGTCAGAGGGCCGGTGTGTTCGCGCCGGGCGAGCACGGTGCGCGCCCCCTGGCGCGCGAAGCTCAGGCCAAGCTGCCCGTGCCAGCCCGCCGGCTCACAGGCCGGCGAGGAGGACAACGCCCGCCGCCGCGATCCCCGCGCCCAGCGTTCGCAGTCCGGCAAGGCTGCCGGCGCGGTTCAACCAGACGCCAAGCGTCATGGCGAAGCCCATCGTCACGGCACTGGTGCCCAGCAGGCCGGCAGCGTAGGCCAGCGTCTGGCCGCCGACGGGCAGTTCGGCGCCGTGCGCATAGCCATGCAACAGCGCAAACGCACTCGCCAATGCGACACCGGGCAGCACCGGCAGGGCGGTGCCACCGGCCAGCAGCAGGCCGAACACCAGCACCGAGGCGGCGATTCCGGGCTCGACGCCGGGAACGGCGAAGCCGCCCACGGCCAGCGCAAAGCCCAGCGCGAGCGCGGCGACGAAGCCACCGGCCACCCCTATCCGGGCACGGCCGCCCCGCTGCGCGGCCCACAGACCGGCGCCGACCAGCGCCAGCAGGTGATCGATTCCCAGCAGTGGGTGCAGCAGGCCGGCAAAAAAGCCCGCCGTAGCGTGCCCCGGATGGGCAAAAGCCGCCGGAGCGGCCAGACAAAGCGCAAGAGAGAAAAGGCGTTTCATGTTGATTCTCCGATGTTTCAACGTGTAGTTCAGCCGCGGATCATGTGTTTGTGCGAGCCCATCTTGCCGTGCGCCACCAGCGTGCCGAGCACATCCACGCAGGCCCGCACGCCCAGCAGCGCGGTGATGTCGGACGTGTCGTACGGCGGCGAGACTTCCACCACCTCCATGCCGCACAGGCCTTCCTTGGCCACGGTGCCGATGAGGTACAGGATTTCGCGCGGCAGGAAGCCGCCCGGCTCCGGCCAGCCGGTGCCCGGCACGAAGCCGCAGTCCACCGAGTCGATGTCGAACGACAGATACACCGCGTCGGTGCCGTCCCAGGCCTTGTCGAGCGCGATCTCGGCCACCTTTTCCAGGCCCAGTTCCACCACGTCGTTCATGGTGATGATGGTGGTGTCGCGCTTGCGGGCCTCGGCGATGGCCTCGCGCGGCACCTGCCAGCCGCCGATGCCGATCTGCACCAGGTTCTTGGCCGGCACGTTGGGCAAGTTGGTGGCGTGGAACCACGGCGTGGTGTGCATGCGCTCGTCGAGGTCCTTTTCCTGGATGTCGGCATGGCGGTCGAAATGGATGATGCCGATTTTCTTGTCCGTCTCGCGGGCAATGCCGCGCACGGTGGCAAAGCCGATGGAGTGATCGCCGCCCAGAATTACCGGAAAGGCACCCGAGCGGAACACGTGCCCGACGGCGTTGCTGATCTGGTCGAAGGTCTTTTCGATATTGGCCGGGATGGTGAACACGTCGCCGGCGTCGCACAGCGTCATCTGCTCGCGAAGATCGACGCCGATTTCATAGTTGTAGGGCGTGTACAGCGCGCTGATGCGGCGCATGCCCTGCGGGCCGAAGCGCGTGCCGGGGCGGTACGTGGTGCCGCCATCGAAGGGCACGCCCAGCACGCAGGCGTCGTAGTTGCCGATCAGGTGGGCGTCCTCGCAGTACGGCGCCTTCATGAAGGTGTTGATGCCGGCGAAGTGCGGCAGCTCGCCGCGCGAGAAGGTGGGGATGGTCTTGTCGTCCAGGCTGTCGGCTCCCGGCAGGCCGAGCGCCAGACCCCGCGCCTGCTCGGCGTGCCAGCGGTCCAGTGGAATCAGCTTTTCCTTGCCCAGCATGGCCCAGGAATGCAGGCTGGTCTTGTCGAAGCTGGGGTGGTGCTGGCGCACCGCCGGGCCTGCGGGCGGGCGTCCAAAACGCGATCGGGACATGGCAATGGCTCCTGTCTGGCTTCAGGGGTGGTGGGAAAACGGTGAAACGGATGCCGGCGCGCGGCGCGGGCGCATGGCGCTGGCCAGCGCGGCGGCCAGTTCCGGGGACGTGTGCGCCTCCGGACTGCGCAGCGGCAGGTCGTAGGTGACGGTGGCGCCGTAGGCGGTCGGGTCCTGCGGGTCCCAGCGCGGCTTGTCGAACACCAGCAGGCGCGTGCCCAGCGCAAAGCCCTCGTGCAGGTCGTGCGTGACCATGAACACGGTCAGGCCAAGCCGTTGCCACAGCGCCGTGAGCAGCGCGTGCATGTCCTTGCGGGTGCCCGGATCGAGCGCGCCGAACGGTTCGTCCAGCAGCAATATGGCCGGCTCCATCACCAGCGCCTGGGCAATCGCCAGGCGCTGACGCATGCCGCCGGACAGCGCCGCCGGGTACTTGGCCTCATCGTCGGCCAGGCCCACGGCCTCCAGCATGGCGCGGGCGCGGGACAGCGCCACGCGCCGGGCGCGGCCAAACAGGTGGCCGGTAAGGCGCGCGCGGTCCAGTTCCAGCCCCAGCAGCACGTTGCCCAGCACGGTCAGGTGCGGGTAGACCGAATAGCGCTGGAACACCACGCCGCGCTCGCGGCCCGGCTCGGCCGCCAGTGGCTTGCCATCAAGCAGAATCTGCCCGCGCGTGGGTTTCAGCTCGCCCAGCAGCAGGCGCAGGAAGCTGGTCTTGCCGCAGCCGGAGGCGCCGACGATGGTGACCAGCTCGCCGGGCGGCACGTGCAGGTCGACCCGTTCCAGCACCGGCGTGGCGCCGTAGCGCAACCACAGGCCGTGTACGTCCAGGCCGCTCATGCGCTGCTGTCCTCGACCCAGGGAAACCAGCGCCGGGCGAGCGCCGCCAGCACGCGGTCGAAGCCGTACGCCAGCAGCGTGATCCACGCCACGTACGGCAGGATCACGTCCATGGCCAGATACCGCCGCACCAGGAAAATCCGGTAACCCAGCCCATCCGTGGCGGCAATGGCTTCGGACGCGATCAGGAACAGCCAGGCCGGGCCCAGCGTCAGCCGCAGGCCAAGAATCAGCCCTGGCAGGGTTTGCGGAATCACCACCCGCAGCGCGATCTGCCAGGTATTGGCGCCCAGGGTCTGCGCCTTGATCAGCTGTTCCCGCGGAATCTCGCCCGCGCGCTGGGCCAGATCGCGCATCAGAAACGGCGCCACACCAAAGCCGATCAGCACGATCTTGGACAGCTCGCCCAGGCCCAGCACGATGAACAGGATCGGCAGCAGCGCCAGCGGCGGGATCATCGACAGCACCGCCACCAGCGGGCCCAGCGTGGCGCGCACCAGCGGGATCAGGCCCATCGCCACGCCGACCGCAAAACCCAGCACGGCGCTCACGCCCACGCCCCAGGCCAGGCGCTGCAGGCTGGCCGCCGTGTCGGCCCACAGCAGCACGCTGCCGCTGCGCGCATCCGGCTGCGTGGCCAGGCGCGCCGTGGTGTCGACCAGCGTGGCGAGCGACGGCAGCAGCTTGTCGTTGGGGTTCGCCGCCAGGCGCGCGTCCGAGCCGATCAGGTAGGCCAGTGCCAGCAGCGCCAGCGGCAGCACCCCCAGCACCAGCGCGCTGGCGCGGCCGGGGCGGCGGTTCACGAGGCGGGTCATGCAGGCGGTGCCGCTGGCGCTTTCAGGCCGGACCTACAGCGTGCCGTCCGCGGCCTGCTGCATGTAGGTGTCGATGAAGCGCAGCTTCAGGTTGCCGGCATCGCCCAGCGTGCTGCCGTCCGCAAAACCGATGCCCACGGCGTCGGCGCTTTTCGCCCCCTCGCCCAGCAGGCCGTGCGCGAATGAAAACCCGCGCACCTGATCCATGGTGCGCAGCAGCGCCGGGTCGCGCGTGAAGGCAGCGGCCTCGGCCGGGGCATAGAACATCCTGGTGGTGGCGAGCTGGCTCTCGAAGCCCGCCAGATCCGTACCGGACGCCTTGGCCATCGCCTCGCGCGCGGCCTTGCCGGCGGCATCCTGCGCGGCCATCAACGCCACGGTTTCGTACCAAGCACCGGTCAGCGCCTTGCCCAGCGCCGGGTTGTCCGCGAGCGTGGCGGTGTTGACTACCAGCAGGTCGATGATCTCGCCGGGAATCTGCGACGAATCAAACACCAGCGCGGCACCGGGCAAGGCTTTGACTTCAGCGAGTTGCGGGTTCCAGGTGACGATGGCATCGACCTTGGGCGCCGCCGCCGCGGCCACGATGTCCGCATCGCCGGTGTTGACCACGGTGATATCGCGTTCGGTCAGCCCCACGCTCTCCAGGCCGCGCGCCAGCAGGTAGTGCGAGACCGACAGCTCAACCAGGTTCACCTTGCGGCCCTTGATGGCCTTCAGGTCCGTGGCGCCCTTGAGCACCACGCCGTCGTTGCCGTTCGAGAAGTCACCCACGATCAGCGCCGTGGAGTCCACCCCGCCGGCCGCCGGGATGGTCAGGGCGTCCATGTTAGTCATCACGCAGCCGTCGAAGGCGCCGGCCGTGTACTGGTTGATGGACTCGACGTAGTCGTTGATCTGCACCACGTCGATGCTGATGCCGTACTTGTCGGCCCACTTCTTGACGATGCCGGCATCGGCCGCGTAGCCCCAGGGCATCCAGCCGACGTAGATGGACCAGGCAATGCGGAAGTCTTTTTTGGGCACGGCCTGCACCGGGCTGGCGAGGCCAACGGCCAGCAAGGCGGCGACGAGCAGGGCAGTCAAGCGGTTCATGGTGCGCTCCCTGTGGTGGAAGCGCCGGGGGCCGGCGGGCGAAATGCCAGGCGCCGTGGACCCCAGCGCAGCTAACATCTCCCGGGCTTTTGTCCCGCCGTGTACCCGGACCTGTGGGGGCCGGGCTGCCTCTCTCGGACCAGCACCCGGCCACAGCCGAATCGGAACCCTAGACGCACCGTGAACATCGCAATCCCTGTGCCAGACCCTGCCGCCGTGACCACCCAGGTGCTTGCCAACGGCGTGCGGATCACCTTCGATCCGCGTCCGCAGGCAGCGTCCGTGGCCGTGGTGCTGCGCCTGGCCGGCGGCACGCGCGAGGAAACCGCCGCCGATGCCGGACATCTGCACACCCTCGAACACCTGCTGCTGCGACGCACCGCCCGCAGCGATTCGCCAACACTGAGCCGGCGGATCATGGCGCTCGGCGGCGTGGTCAACGCGGAAACCGGCCGCGAGCATCTGGCACTGATCGGCCGCGCGCCGGCCGGGCAGGCGCCGGCACTGGCGCAGCTGCTGGTCGAGTGCCTGCGCGAGCCGGCCTTCGACGACGCCGACCTGGCACTGGAACTGGGCGTGATCGAGGCCGAACGCACCTTCGTGGGGCAGGCGCCGCCCCAGGAAGTGCTGATCCGGCTCGCCTGGCCGCAGCACCCGCTCGGCCGGCTGTTGCTGCCAGCCGATCCGGCACCCGTAAGCACCGCTGCGCTGCATGCCCTGTGGGCGCGTCAGTGCGTCGGCGCGCGACTGCGCGTGGCGGTGGTCGGCGGATTCGATGTCGCTGCCGTGCAGGCGGCGCTGGCACCGCTCGCAAGCCTGCCCGCCGGCACCGCCCCCGCCTGGGGTGTGCCACCCGCATTCATGCCCGGCCGCTACGGCGATCTGCGCGAGGACCGGCCGGCCAGCGTGCTGTGGGCGCTGCCCTGCACACCCTATGACGGTGCCGATACGGCAGGCTGGGAACTGACATCGGCCGTGCTGGAATACACCCTCGCAGCGGCGCTGCGGGACACTGGTCTTGCCTACGCCTGCGCGGTGTGGCCGCAGTTCCACTCGGATGCCGGCCTCATCACGGTGCAGGTGTCGGCCGCCCCCGGCCGCGTCGCCGCCTGCGCCGATGCGGTGAACGCCTGCCTGGATGCGCTGGCGACAGAAGGTCCGACGCCGGAAACGACACACATCGCGCGCGACGCGCTGTCAGCGCGTGCGGCACTGGCCCGGGATGAACTGGAAGTCCACGCCAGGGCGCTGGCAAACCATCCCGCTCTCATCGACACAGGACTCGCTGGCGACACGCGTCCGCTGGCCGCAGGCTCGGTGTTGCAGGTCGTCGTATGAGCGCGAGGGCCGGATTCCGCCCCGGTTCATCCCGACGTCTGCCCTGATCCGCGCTAGCCCCGGGTCCTCATCATCAGGGTGAATTCGCCGTCCTGCACCCGCTCGTGGCGCTGATTGGTGACGGTAAAGGCCAGCGTGACCACGCCACGGTCGGGCTTAGAGGTTTCCTTGGCTGCCCGCACGCGCATCTCGGCGGCGATGGTGTCACCGAATTTCACCGGGGCGGTGAAGCGCCAGGTCAGGCCCAGAAACGCGATGATGGTGCCGTTGATGACGCCGGTCTGGTGCATCAGCCCCGACACGATGGCCAGCCCCAGCAGGCCGTGCGCGATCGGCTCGCCAAACTGCGTCTCGGCCGCGAACACGCGGTCCGTGTGCAGCACGTTGAAGTCGCCGGACAGCCCGGCGAAGGCCATCACGTCGGCCTCGGTGACGGTGCGGCGCACGGTCGGAATGACCGCGCCGGGAGTGAAATCCTCGAAATACCAGGCAGTCATTGCGGCTCCTTGCGGGTAGTACAAACCGCGGCAGATTACGCGCTGCAAAACCTGGCTGACAATGCGCCGGCCAGCAGGCGGCTTCCCGGCGCCACTCGACCCGGGTCGGAACAACGCCCAACCAACCGATCGGGGATTCGTTCAGCCTGCCCTTTTTACGGCCGGCCGACGCGGCGCCTTGGGCGCGCGCCCGGCATCCGGCGGCGGCTCCGGCGACCACGACTTCAGTGCCCGCAGCAGCGGGCGCTTCTTCGTTTGGTGCGACTGCATGCGCCGCAGGATGTTGTCGAGCGTACGCAGCGCATCCAGGATGTGCGGCCCCTTGTTCAGCATCACGCACTCGGCGCGCTCGCCCATGGCGGCATCGGTGATCTCGGCCCGCGAGGGCACGCCGGTTTTCGCCAGCGTCTCGAGTACCTGCGTGGCCCAGACGACCGGCATGTGCGCGGCTTCACAGGCCCACAGCAGCTCCTCCTGCACCTCGGCCAGGCGCTCGTAACCGCATTCGATGGCCAGATCACCGCGGGCAATCATCACCCCGGCACTGCGGCACGCCATCGCCGCCAGCAATATCTGTGGCAGGTGTTCGAAACCGCGCCGTGTCTCGATCTTCAGAATCACGCCCAGGTCAGGCGCGTCCAGTTCCCGAAGTCGCGTGCGCAGCGCCTGAACGTCGGCCGCCGACTGCGCAAACGACAGGCCGACCAGATCTGCATGGCGGACCACCCGCGGCAGGTCCTCGATGTCCCTGGCCGTCAGCGCCGGCAAGTGCAGGTCGCTGTCGGGCAGGTTGATGCCCTTGTCGGCCGGCAGCGTCTCGCCACCGACACGGGCTTCGGTGATCTCGACCTGCAAGCCCTTGGACGAGGCGCGCCGGATCACGCCGCCGATGCGTCCGTCGTCGAACCAGATGCGTTCGCCGCGACGCACCTGTCCGAACACCTCGGGCAGCGTGCAGGGGATCATGGCCGGCTTCGGGCGCTGCCGGTTCGCGGCAGGCACGGCATCGCGGCCCAGGCCGTCGGGTGTGACCAGCAACGTGTCCCCGCGTCGCAGGTGCACGCGCCCGACGGCCGGGGGCAGGTCGCCGATTGCAGTTTCCACCGATCCTGGGCCCCGCCGCAGCAGGCGAAGCCGCGTCTCCTCGATCAGATAAGCCGTCTGCTGGCCGGCGACCAGCGCGCCAACCGCGTCACGGTGCACCACCTCCAAGCGGCGCCGGGCGCCGCGGGCGTCGACCAGCTCGACCCGATCGCCAGTCCGCAGCTGCGCCAGCCAACCCGGATCCACGCCCAGGTGCCAGATCGCCCCGCGCACCACCGCGCTGGAACCGATTGCGCGCAGGCCCAGCAGCGCCGGGGCGGTAACCAGGCCGGTCGCGTCGCGCGCCGGCTTGACCTTGAGCACCGGCCGACCGGCGGCCACCGGGCCGGTGCGCAGCTTCGGACCGGCCAGATCCATCAGGATGCGCACCGGCCGGCCAAGGCGGCGGGCCGCCTGGCGCACGCGCGTCGCCATGGACTCCCACGCGTCCGCACCGTCGTGCGCGCAGTTGATGCGGGCGATGTCCATGCCGCCCTCGACCAGGGCAGCAACGAGCGCGTCGTCGGCCGCCGCCTGCGGCGGCAGGGTGACCATGATGCGCACCGTGCGCTGCGTGGGCGGCGGCCCGAACACGGCTTCCGCGTGGTGTTCCAGGAGTGCTGGCCCGCGCCGGAAGCCGACCGGCTCGTCACCCGAATGGCTCGACCACGCCCGACCCGCCAACAGGTGCAGCAGGCCCAGCACCTTGTCCACGTTGGCCAGCGCGTGGGTCTCGGCCCGCCCCAGCGACGACACGCCGACCCATGCCAGCCGGTCCTGCAGCCGCCGCATGTCGTAACGCCGCATGGCAAGGTAGTGCGCCAGGTTGATGGCGCTGGGGCGCCAGCCGGGCTCGATGTCGGCAAGCGTTGGCGCCAGCCGCGCCTGCGCGTCCAGCATCGACTCGCGCAGCACCTGCAGCTCGCCGATCAGGGCATCGCAGGCCGCCCGGTCCCAGCCGGCAGCGATATCGGTATGGGCTTTCTTGACCATGCTTCTGAGTTTCCCGCCAGGCAGTCTGGGCGACCGATATGGCCGTTGCGTGACATGCGCCGCGCTGCGCCACCCGTCGGGGACAAGCAACCGACGACCCGCCAGCGGGCAAGCGCCCCGCCCGCTTAAAATAGCCGCTTCGTTTCGCCACATGCACCCGGGCCCGCACCATGACCGCCACCCTGATCCTGATCCGCCACGGCCGCTCGCTGTGGAACGACCAGAACCGCTTCACCGGCTGGGTGGACGTGCCGCTGATGGAGCGCGGCTGGCTGGAGGCCGAAGCCGCCGGTCGGCTGCTGGCCGACTACCGCTTCGACGCGGCATACGCCTCGCATCTGCAGCGCGCCATCTGCACGCTACAGGTGGTGCTGCGCGCCAACCGCGGCGGACGCACGCCGATCTTCGTGCCGGCCGAAGGCACCGTACCGCGCGAGTCCTACCGGCCGAATGCGGACGAATTTCCGGCCTTTCTGCACGTCGTGCCGCTGGCCGAACGCCACTACGGCGACCTGCAGGGCCTGAACAAGGACGAGGTGCTGGCCCAGTACGGCGAGGAACAATTTGTGAAATGGCGGCGCGGCTACGACACTCCGCCGCCCAACGGCGAGAGTCTCAAGGACACCGTGGCGCGCGCCCTGCCCTACTTCAACACCGAAATCCGCCCGCGCCTGCTCAAGGGCGAGACGGTGCTGATCTCCGCCCACGGCAACTCGCTGCGTGCGCTGACCAAGGAACTGGAAGGCATTTCCGACCAGGACATCATCACGCTGGAAATCCCGACCGGCGTGCCGATCGTCTACCGGCTGGAGGTCGACGGCAGCGCGCTGCGCATTGTCGACAAGCAGGTGCTGGACGCGGGCTGAGCCGGCCGTGGCGCGCCTGCGCCTGCCCCGCACCGTCTGGGTGCTGGGCTTCGCCTCGCTGCTGAACGACACCGCCAGCGAGATGATCGCGCCCCTGCTGCCGGTGTTCCTGACCGCCACGCTGGGCGCCGCCCCGGCCGCCATCGGGCTGATCGAGGGCCTGGCCACGGCGGCGTCGAGCGTGTTGCAACTGGTGTCCGGCCGGCTTGCCGACCGCGGCGTCAGCACCCGGCGGCTGGTCCTGGGTGGCTACGGCGCCTCCAACCTGGTGCGACCCCTGATCGCGCTGGCCTGGGCCTGGCCGGTAGTGCTGCTGCTGCGCTTTGCCGACCGCATCGGCAAGGGACTGCGCACCTCGCCGCGCGATGCCCTGCTGGCCGGCGCAGTCGGGGAACGGCATCGCGGGGTGGTGTTCGGCTTTCACCGCGCCATGGATCACGGCGGCGCCATGCTGGGGCCGCTGCTGGCGTTTGGCCTGCTGCAGGCCGGGTTCAGCACGCCGCAGGTATTTGCCGCCTCGGTGGTACCCGGCGTGCTGGTGCTGCTGTGCCTGGGCCTTGGGCTGCGCGAGCCGCCGCCGACGCCCCCCAAGCCCCAGGCCCCGCTGCGCTGGGGCCTGCTCGACAGCCGGGTGCGCGGCCTGATCGCCGCCGCCGGCCTGCTGGCGATCGCGAGCGTGCCGGACGCCTTCCTGGTGCTGTGGGCGTATCAGGGCGGCATCAAGGTGGTCTGGCTGCCGCTGCTGTGGGCGGCGGCGCATGCGGTCCGGTCGGCCATATCCATCCCGGCCGGTTATGTGTCGGACCGCCTCGGGCGCACGCCCGTCGTTACCGGTGGCTGGCTGATCCGCGCCGGCCTGCTGGCCGTGATGGGCACCGTAAACCACGACGGCACACTGCTGTGGGGGCTTTTTCTGGCCTATGCCGGCGCCACCGCCTGCACCGAAGGCGCCGAGCGGGCACTGATTGGCGACCGCGCCCCGCCCGAGCAGAAAGGCACCGCATTTGGCATTTACTACCTGGTGGCAGGACTGCTGGCCCTGCCCGGCGCGCTGCTGTTCGGTGGCCTGTGGCAGACGTTTGGCCAGGGCAGCGCCTTTGCCGCGGCTGCCGCCATCACGCTGATCGGCACCGGTGCCTTTCTGTATCAGGCACGGCGACGGGGCTGATTCGCAAGCCCTGCGCAATGACGACACCGCAGCCGGGCACGGCCAACGCGCTGCCTGAAACAGTGGTTGCAAGCTGCTGATTTTGTGGGCCATCGGAAACTGTGGGAGCCCGGCTGTGCCGGGCGATCATCGCGCAGCAAAGCTGCGCTCCCACAGGGGTTTTCGATGGCGGGCGCCAATAAATCCAGAACGTCGTTGTTCAGCGCTGACTAGGGCAGGAAGGTCAGATTGATCTGCGGCTCGTCGTTCTGGATCAGCAGCACGGTCTTGCGGCGGATACGAAAGCCGTCGCCGTGTTCCGCCAGTTCGTGCCGGCAGGTGCCGGACAACACCTGCGACTGGCCACGGCGCTGCGTGACCAGGATCAGCTTGCTGGTGGCCAGCAGGCCGCCTGCGTCGGCCTGCACGGTCAGGTTGCCGATCAGGCGCGTGACGCGGGTCGGCGGGTCCTGGGCCCAGAACATACCGCTGTCGGCCCGTATCAGCCGCTCCTTCAGGCGCGGCACGTTGTCGTAAATCAGCGAGACGTGGTCCCTGGGGTCCGCGTCGTCGCGGTTGGCCGGCACCCAGTAGATGCCGTCGGGCGTGAACAGCCCGGTCCACTCGGCGTACTGGCGATCGTCCAGCAGGGCGGCTTCGTGGACGAGAAACGCCTCCACGCGGGCGCGCAGGGCGGGATCGTTGATCAGCGGCATGACAGCGCGTTCCTCAGGCCAGCATCAGGCGGCGGTAGTGACGCCACAGGGCGCGGTGGGCGGACTCGTCGGTCAGTTGCGAGGCCGGGCCTTCGGGCGTAGGCAGCTCGCGCTCCAGGCCACGGTCGTACAGCAGCCACTCCAGCGCCTCGCACTGCAAGCCCTCCCACTGGCGCAGGAACATTTCCATGTCGTCCGGCTGGCCGAAGCTGGCCGGGCCGTAGAAGTCCTCGTGCGAGCGCAGGCGGGCCTCGTTGATCTGGTCCGGGGCGCCTTCCAGCAGGGTCGGCGTGCAGTACACCTCGGTGGTCCCGACACTCACCGGCTGGATGGTGCGGATCTGCACGCCGATCAGGAACAGGTTCGGGTAGACCAGCAGGTTGTAGCCGTCGCCGCCGTTGCGGCGCAGCACTTCGGCCGCGCGGTCTTCGCCCAGGCGCTCGCGCAACTGCGCGCGGTAGGTCTGCAGGTGCTGCGGCAGCTCGGCTTCCTTGACGCCCAGAATCTCGGTGCGGTTCACCATGCGGAAATCCAGCAGCCCGTGGTCGCCGTCCAGCGCCGTGGAGCGGGTGGGCGAGTTGCCGTCGACCATGCCGCTGACGTCCCGTCCCAGCCGCTCGCGCAGCACGTAGCCCAGAAACGAGCCGTGGGCAGCCATGGCGTGGTAGCCATCGACCGAATTCTCGGCCTGCGACTTCCAGTTGCCGGTGTAGCGGAACTTGTGCACGCCGCTTTGCATGCTCAGCCGGCCGGTCGGCGACAGGTCGACGAAGTCGGTCAGGAACTGCGCCGCCGCGCCCAGGTGCTGCGCCAGCGGCGGCACGTCCGGGTTGACACTGGCGAAGATGAAGCCGGCGTGCATGGCCACTTTGGGCACCGCATGCAGGCCGTAATCCTCGCGCCGGAAGGCCTGCGGATGGCCCTCTGCGTAAGGCACCGCCGCCAGGTGTCCATCCAGACCGTAGGTCCAGCCGTGGTAGGCGCACAAAAAGTGCCGGGCGTTGCCGCGTTCCTCCTGACAGACCGTCGCGCCGCGGTGGCGACAGGCGTTGAAGTGCACATGCACCGCGCCGGCCTGGTCGCGCACCACGATCACCGGCTGGCGACCGATGCGCGACAGCCGGAAATCGCCCGGATTGGGAATCTCCGCCTCGTGGCCGACGTAGACCCAGGTGCGGTGAAAGACCTTTTCGATCTCCAGCTCGAAGATGGCCGGGTCCGTGAACAGGCGCCGGTGGACGCGGTCCTCGCGCACCAGGGCATCGATCAGGCGTGGTTCGAAGGGCGTGTTGTCCATGACGGGGCTCCCGGCGAGGGACTGCTAAACGAGCGTCTATTTAACCCCTGAGACGCCTGACTGCAAACCGGACTTTTACAAGAGACCACAACACGAGTGCGGCATGAGCCAGGCACTGCCAAGAACCCGCCAGGACGGGGTTACGTCAGCGCCAGCTCCCGCCACCCCATCACGCGGCAGCCTTCCCGGTCGAAAGCGCCTTCGCCGCCGTAAACGATCAGCGGCGGCAACGCCTCGGCACCGGCAAAGCGGCGAAAGGTCAGTGCGGCCGTCGGCCAGTCCCGCGCAAAGGTGCTGCCGGATTTGATCTCGACCGCCTGCAGGCCCTGCGGCGTCACGAACAGCAGATCGACCTCGTGACCGACGTTGTCACGCCAGAAATACAGGTCCGCCGGGCTGCCAGCGTTCAGGCGGCGCTTGACGAATTCCCCGACCGCCCAGGTTTCGAACAGAGCGCCGCGCAGCGCATGGGTCTCGATGGCGCTGGCGTCGCGGATGCCCAGCAGCCAGGCCATCAGGCCGACATCCAGGAAGTACAGCTTGGGTGTCTTGGTCAGGCGCTTGCCAAAGTTGCGGTGGTACGGCGCCAGGCGAAGTACGAGGTAGCTGGCCTCCAGCACGGACAGCCACTCGCGCGCCGTTACGGCCGAAATACCGCAGTCGGCACCCAGGGCCGTAAGGTTGAGCAACTGTCCGGAGCGGGCCGCGCACATCTTCACGAAACGCTGGAACTGCGACAGGTCACGCACCGCGATCAGCTGGCGCACGTCACGTTCCAGGTAGGTCGCAACGTAGTTGGCGAACCAGTCGTGCGGAGCCAGCTCGCGGTCGTACAACGCCGGATAGCCGCCGGTGTAGAGCATTGCTTCGAGCGAGCCCGGCAGGAGGTCGGCCCCGACCAGTTCGGGGGCGGACAGTGGCAGCAGCTCGACCCGCCCGACGCGGCCGGCGAGCGATTGCGTCATGCCGGAAACGAGATCGAATTGTGCGGAGCCGGTCAGGACGAAATCGCCCATCCGGCCGCGCGCATCCACCCAGCCCTGCAGCCACGACAGCAGCTGCGGGCAGCGCTGGGCTTCGTCCAGAACGGCGCCGTCGGCGAAGCGCTCGAGAAACCGCCGCGGGTCGCGCTCGGCAAACTCGCGCTGCTCCGGATTTTCCAGCGAGACGTAGGCCTTGCCCCCAAAAACGGCCTTGGCCAGCGTGGTCTTGCCCGATTGCCGCGGCCCGGTCACGGCGACGATCGGGAAACCTTTGGCCAGGCGCTGCAGGGCGCTGGCCGCTTGACGGGGAATCATTTTTACAAATCCAAGTTTCTGGTTTGGATTTGTAAGTCTGCAACCCGACTCAGCTACCGCGCAAGCTTCTGCCGGCGCAGCGCAGCCCCCTGCACGCTAGCCCCGATTGGCCACCAGATCGTCGACCACCGCCGGATCGGCCAGCGTGGTGGTGTCGCCGATGTTCGCCAGGTCGTTCTCGGCGATCTTGCGCAGGATGCGGCGCATGATCTTGCCCGAGCGGGTCTTGGGCAGGCCGGGCGCCCACTGGATCACGTCCGGGCTGGCGATGGCGCCGATTTCCTTGCGCACCGTGGCCAGCAGCTCGTCGCGCAGGGCGGGCGTCGGTTCCAGCCCGGCCATCAGGGTGACGAAGGCGTAGATGCCCTGGCCCTTGATCTCGTGCGGGTAACCCACCACGGCGGCTTCGGCCACCGCCGGATGCAGCACCAGCGCCGATTCGATCTCGGCCGTGCCCAGGCGATGGCCGGACACGTTGATCACGTCATCCACGCGGCCGGTGATCCAGTGGTAGCCGTCGGCGTCGCGCCGGCAGCCGTCGCCGGTGAAGTAGTAGCCAGGATAGGCCTTCAGGTAGGTATCGATGAAGCGCTGGTGATCACCGTAGACGCTGCGCATCATGCCCGGCCAGGAGCGCTTGAGCACCAGGTTGCCGCTGGCGGCGCCGGCGAGTTCCGCGCCGCTGGCATCCATCAATGCCGGCTCGATGCCGAACAGCGGCTTGGTGGCCGAGCCGGGCTTGAGCGCCGTCGCGCCCGGCAGGGGCGAGATCAGGATGCCGCCGGTCTCGGTCTGCCACCAGGTGTCGACGATCGGACACCGGCCCTCGCCCACCACCCGGTGGTACCACTCCCAGGCTTCGGGGTTGATCGGCTCGCCGACCGAGCCCAGCAGGCGCAAGGATTTTCGACTGGTGCCCAGCACCGGCCCGTCGCCGGCGCGCATCAGGGCGCGGATGGCGGTCGGCGCCGTATAGAAGATGTTGACCTGGTGCTTGTCGATGACTTCCCAGAAACGCGCCGGGGTCGGGTGCGTGGGCACGCCCTCGAACACCAGCGAGGTGGCGCCATTGGCCAGCGGGCCATAGACGATGTAGCTGTGGCCGGTGACCCAGCCGACGTCAGCCGTGCACCAGTAGACATCGCCATCCTGGTAGTCGAACACGTATTTGTGCGTCAGCGCGGCGTAGGTCAGGTAGCCGCCGGTGGTGTGCAGCACGCCCTTCGGTTTACCCGTCGAACCGGAGGTGTAGAGGATGAACAGCGGGTCTTCGGCGTCCATCGGCTCCGCCGGGCAGTCCGCGCTGGCCGAGGCCAGCAGGTCCTGGTACCAGCCGTCGCGGCCGTCCTGCCAGGCGATGTCGGCACCGGTGTGGCGGTACACCAGCACCGTATGCACGTTGGGGCAGCCTTGCAGCGCCTGATCGACGTTGGCCTTGAGCGGAATCGGCTTGCCGCCGCGCAGGCCCTGGTCGGCGGTGATCACCACCCGGCAGTCGGAATCCAGAATCCGGCTTTTGATGGATTCGGGCGAGAAGCCGCCGAACACCACCGAATGCACGGCACCGATGCGCGCGCAGGCCAGCATGGCCGCCACCGCGGCGGGGATCATCGGCATGTAGATGCACACCCGGTCGCCCTTTTTGACACCGCGGCTTTTGAGCACATTGGCCAGGCGGCACACCTCGTCGTGCAGCTCACGATAGGTCACGTGGCGCGCGAAGGCCGGATCGTCGCCTTCCCAGATCAGGGCGGTCTGTTGGCCGCGGCTTTCCAGGTGCCGGTCCAGGCAGTTCCAGGCCACGTTCAGCTTGCCGCCGACGAACCAGCGGATGTGGCCGCGTGCCAGGTCTTCCTCGCACACCGTCTGCCAGGGCTCGAACCAGCTGACGAAACGCCCGGCCTGCTCCGCCCAGAAGCCGTCGCGGTCGGCCAGCGAGCGGGCATACAGGGCCTCGTAGTCGGCCGCTTTCACCAGCGCGTGCTGCGCGAACCGGGCCGGGACGGGATACAGTTTTTCGTCGGACATGGTTTTCCCTGGTGTGAATGGCGCGCCCGCGCACTGCCACGCCGGCACATAACGGATGGTAAGTAAGCCGGCCGGGTCCGTCGAGACGGGCCGCCCGACACGCCACCGGCGGGCGTCCCCACAACGGCCGACGATCGCCGGATATCCTGCGTCTTGTCACCTGCCGCGGAGCTGATTCCACGCCATGGATGCGCGCGAAAGAAGCATCATCGATTCCTGGCAGCGCAACAGCGGACCGTGGACCGTGGCCGTGCGCGAGGGGCGGATCGACAGCCGCCGCCTGGTGACCGACCAGGCGATCGTCGACGCGGTCATGAGCCGCGCGCCGCGCCGCGTGCTCGACTTGGGTTGCGGCGAGGGCTGGCTGGCGCGGCAGCTGTCGGCGCATGGCGTCGCGGTCGTCGGCGTGGATGCCATGCCGGCACTGATCAGCGCGGCGCAGGCGGCCGGCGGCGGCGACTTTCGCCTCATGTCCTACGCCGACATTGCCGCGGGCAGGCTCGGCCGGAGCTTCGACCTGCTGGCCAGCAACTTCGCGCTGCTGGGCAAACAGTCGGTCGAGGATCTGATCCGCAGCGCGCCGCGGCTGCTGCGCGAGCGGGGCTCGCTGGTGGTGCAGACGCTGCATCCGCTGGTGGCCTGCGGCGACCTGCCGTACCACGACGGCTGGCGCGAGGGTTCCTGGGCCGGCTTTGACGCGAGCTTTACGGACCCGGCTCCGTGGTATTTCCGGACGCTTGAGAGCTGGACCCGGCTGCTGGTGGAAAGCGGCTTTCAGCTTCTGGAACTGCGCGAACCGATTCACCCGCGCAGCGGCAGGCCGGCCTCGGTGATCCTGGTCGCGCAACGGGCGTGACGCGCCGGGCCAGCGGCTGGTCAGTGTTTGTCGATCTTCGGGTCGGCCCAGGTGCCGGTCACGTGGTAGCGCTGTTCGGTGACTTTGTCGATGGCGCCTTCGAACAGCTTCTGACCCAGATAAATCGCCGCGCCCACGCCCGGCGCCGCAATGGCGCCCGCCAGCGGCAGGCTGGAGGTGACCTGCGGCGCACTGAGCACGTCCACATCCAGGCTGCGGTCGGTCAGGTTGGTGCGGCCGTCGATGGTCAGATGCGCCGCCGGGCCACGCACGCGCAGGTTCTTCAGCTGCGCCTCGCCGGCTGCCAGCAGGATGTCGCCTTCCATGCGGTCGATGGCAAAGCCGCGCCCGAACACGTCCCGAAAGTCGAGTGTCAGGCGCCGCGCCACGCTGTCCAGACTCAGGATGCCGAACAGGCGCCCGACGCCGGGCTCGACGTCCGGCAGGGTGCCCTTGCGCAGATCGCCGGACACCTGGCCATCCAGCCGGGCGAACTCGAAGCTGCCCGGACTGCCCGGCCAGGACAGGTGCGCGTCGAGCTTGCCGCGGCCGCCGCGCACCAGATTGCGCACGCCAAAGTGCGCCAGAAACGCACCAAAATCCGTGAAATCCGGGCTGGCGTCCAGACGACTCACGCTGTGCTGGCCGGTACCGCGCCAACTGCCGCGGCCAGTGATGGCGCCGTAGTCGCCGCGCAGGTCCAGGCTGTCGAAATCGAGTCCATCGGCCAGGCGCTGGCTGCTGAACACCAGCGTCCCGAAGGCCTCGCCGCCGTAGCGAAAGTCGCCAATCCGCCCGCGCAGCACCGGCACACTGGCCGGATCGACACCCGCCGTGGCGCCCTGCCCTTCACCGTCGTTGCGCACCAGGAACAGTCGGTCCAGAGCCAATTCCACCTGCTGCTCGCCACCCAGACCCCGCACCTGCACCGTGCCGGCCACGTCGGGGGCATCCAGAGTCACATCCCAGCCTTCGCTGCGCAGCACCTGCAGGCGCGCGCCCGCAAAGGACTGGCCCAGGTAATCGAGCCGGTCGGCGTACAGGTCGACCCGTGGCGACGGCCAGGCACCGCCTGCCGTACCACCGAAATGCGAACCGAGCCAGACGATCCACGGCGCCAGGGGTAGCTGCGCCACGCGGCCGTGAACATTGAAGCCGGCTGGCGGCAGGCGCGTTTCCACGCCAATCGCCAGATCACCCCGCCGCAGCACCGTCCCGCCAGCGTCCGTTGGCACCAGATCGAGCTGCGCGATCAGCGGCTGGGCCGCCAGGCGCACGTTCCAGGCCCGCGGCGGCGCGGCGCAGGCGCACTGCGCGCGCACCTGCAGTGGCTGGCTGCGCAGCACGTCGAGCGGCGCCGGCAGTTCGCCCGTGGCCTTGGCGACATCCAGGTTCAGGTCCAGATTCAGACCCCCGTCGCCGGCAATGTCGACACTGCCCTGCCACGGCACGGCGCCGGTGAACAGATCCGGCCACGGCAGGCGCAGGTAGCGGGTGACTTCCGCCGCGTCGGCCTGACCGCGCGGCTCGATGCGCAGTCCACCGCCCGCCACGGTTGCCAGATCGAACACCACCGGCCCGCCGAACAGCCGGGCCGCCACCGCTTTCGCCGACAGGCCGCCTTCGCTGAACCCCAACGCGCCGCGCAGGTCCTGCACCACCAGACCGGCGCCGGCCACGGTCAGCGCATTGCCCGCCAGCAGCGTGCTGCCGCTCACCTGCGTGCTCTTGACCGGGCCGGTGAACACCAGATCGAGCTTGACCTTGGTCTGCGCCGCCCCGTCGAAGGCCAGGCGATCGACACGACTGCCAAAACGGGCGGCCAGCGGCGACTGCTGCACGAAACGGATCACGTCCTGCGCCGGGCCGCGGGCGGTGCCGTCCAGCAACAGGCGCTTGGACGGCAGGGCCACGTCGGGAATGCGTACCTGCACGTCGGTGGCCCGGCTGTCGAGCAGCCGGCCATCGTCCAGACTCAGGAAAAATTCCGGCCCGCGCAGACCAAGCCGGCCACGCCCCTCGCTGACTGCCGGCCAGCCAGCACCCGGCTGGTAGTCGAGCGCGACATCGGCAAACGTGGCCGTACCCAGGAACTGACCCTGGCCGTCGCGAAACGGAAACCGCTTCGGGTTCCCGCGCAGCAGCGCCTGCACGTCGGTCAGGGTACCGGCCTGGATCGCCTGCCGGCCCCACTCGATGAACTTCGGTGACAGCGCCCGATCGGGCAGCAGCGCAAAGAAATCGGCAGCGGGAGCCTGCGGCGTGCCGGCCTGCAGGTACAGATCCGGGTCACCGTCAACGGGCAGCGACAGGCGGCCGCGCACCGCCAGGTCGATGCTGCCGCGGCGGGCGGAAAAGTCATCGAGCTGGGCCTCGACGCCGGCATCCGACCACTGCGCGGTCAACGTTCCGCGCGCGGTGTCCAGTTGCACCGGCTCAGCGTAGGCACGCGGCGCATCCAGGGTCAGGTGGGGCGCGCCGGCCAGCGTGAAACTGGCCGCGTTCCGGGTCAGGCGCAGCTCGCCGGCAGCGCCGGCCAGGCCCGGCAGGGAATCGGTCGCGCCCCAGCTGAGCTCGTCCACCTGGCCGGCCAGGCGGATGTTGCGGTCTGGCGCCGTGACACGGTCGCTGGTGAGTTGCACATCGCGGGCGCGCAACGTGGGATCGGCGCCTTCGATCAACGCCGCCAGCGCGTTGTCCGGCGCGGCCAGCACACCCGCGACCGGCCCGAAACCGACCATGTCGATCAGACTCGCTGACAGGGCCAGAGTGTCTGCGCGGCTTTGGACCACGCTGCGGCCCAGCCGCCAGATACGCTCGCCGGACTCGGCGCGCAGGCTGTCCAGACCCGCCAGCCAGCCGTCCTGCGTGCGCTGCCAGATGCCGGCCAGGTGCAGCGCTTCCAGACTCAGCTGACGCGTCTGCCCGTCCCGGCGCAGCTGGCCACCGCCGTCGATGCTGCCGTGAATCCGCTCGATCCGGCCCGCCTTCCAGCGCAGCCAGGCCTCCACATCCAGCTGACCTGCAAACAGCAGTCCGGCGAACGGCACATCCGCGCCGGTCAGGTCGCGGGCGGTGAGGTAGGCACGGCCCGCACTGTTGGCCATATCCCCGTCCAGTCCGGTCATTTCGGCCCGCAACCGGAACGCGCCGCTGGCCGACCCGCCCATGCCGACCCGAAGGTCCAGCCAGTGCCGTCCCCCGTGCCGTTGCAAGGTGACATCGGCCGGCTCCAGCCGCAGCGCGCGCGCCGCCTGCCCGGCATCGGCGATGTCGATCACGGCCGAGCGCAGGCGCACCTGCGGCTGCGCCAGCAGCCAGGCCGTCATGCCGCCGCCATCGTCCTGGTTCTGCACCTGCATGCCGCCGATCCGCCAGCGGCCATCGGCCAGACGCACCGCCGCCAGGTGCAGGCCGTCGATTTCCAGTTCGGACAGGCGCGGCGCCCAGGCCAGCAGCGACGCCGACCAGTCGAAGCGCAGGCGCAGGGCTTCGACCCGCGTGACGCTGCCGTCGTTTCCGGTCAGGCTGGCATCGAGCAGGGAAATCTCGGGCGTGCTGCCGCGCAGGCCGGCGCTCAGGCTGTCGAACTGCACCGGATAGCCCAGCGCCTGGCTGGCCAGCACGGCCACCTGCTGAGGGCGCTGATCCAGCTGCGGCAACAGCACGCGCAGGGCAGTCAGACCGACCGCCGCCAGCACCAGCAGCCAGAACGCCGTCCAGGCCAGCAGCCGGCGCAGGTGGCCGATCAGGATGCGCATGGCCGGAACATGGCGCGACGGACGGACACCGGCTCAGTGCTCCCGGTGATACGGCAGGTTATGCAGCAGGCTCCAGGCCCGGTACAGCTGCTCGGCCACCAGCACCCGCGCCAGCATGTGCGGGAAGGTCAGCTGCGACAGCGACCAGCTGGTCCGGGCGCGCGCCCGCACCGCCGGCCCGAAGCCATCGGCACCGCCGATCAGCAGCGCCAGCGGCCCGCCTTGCGCCAGCCAGCCGGACACGGCCCGCGCCAGCCCTGGCGAGTCGTACTGCTGGCCGGGCGAGTCCAGCAGCACCGGCCAGGCGCTGTCCGGCAGCGCCGCCAGCAGACGCGCGTCTTCCTGCGCCAGGGCGGCCGCAAGGCCACCGGCGCCGCGGCGGGCCGGGGCGATTTCCTTCAATTCGACCTTCAGACGCCGCCCGAAACGGGCCAGGTAATCGGCGCAGGCGTCACTGACCCAGGCCGGCGGCCGCTGGCCGACCGCCAGAATCAGCACCTGACTCACGCGCTGTCGCCGGCCTGCTCTGCCTTGGATCCGCGCGGGCGCGCCGACCACAGGTCTTCGAGACGATAAAGCGTCCGTGTCTGGGGCAGCATCACGTGCAGCACCAGGTCGACCAGATCCACCAGCACCCATTCGGAGCCGGTATCGCCCTCCATGCCCAGCACCGGGTAACCGGCCGCCTTGGCGGCGTCGCGCGCGCTCTCGGCCAGCGCCCGCACATGTCGGCTGGAGGTGCCGCTCGCCACCACCATCACGCAGGTCAGGCTGGTCAGCTGGCTTACGTCGAGTGCCGTCACGTCGACGGCTTTCAGATCATCCAGTGCCTTGAGCACCACGGCCTGCAGGCCGGCCACGTCTTGGGGCATGTGTCAGTCGGTATAAAGGTGATGGCGGCGAATGTACCGCAGGCAACTGTCGGTCACGAGAAAGCGCGCGCTGCGCCCGGCGCGCAGCGCCGCCCGCACGCGGGTGGCGGAGATGTCCAGCGGCGGCAGCGCCTGGCGCCACACCAGCCCGGCCGGCGCTTCGGCCAGGGCCTGCGGATTGGCCGCGCTGCGCCCACCGAGCGCCTGCGCCAGCGGCGCGGGCAAATCGGGCGACGGCGAATCCGCCAGCGGCGGGCGGTGCATCACCACCACATGCGCCAGTTCGAACACCTCCTGCCAGCGATGCCAGGTAACGAGCCCCCGAAAGGCGTCGTCGCCGACCAGCAGGCACAGCGGCCGGCGCCCCAGCTGCGCGCGCAGGCCGGCGAGCGTATCGACGGTGTAGGACGGTCCGGCGCGCTGCAACTCGCAGTCGTCCACCACCAGCCCGGCCACGCCGCGCACCGCCAGGCGCAGCATGGCCAGCCGATGCTCGGCGCTCGCCACCGGCTGCGGACGGTGCGGCGGCAGCCTGGCCGGAATCAGGCGCACCTGCGCCAGATCCAGCGCCGCGCGCACTTCCAGCGCGGCGCGCAGATGGCCGACATGCACCGGGTCGAAGGTGCCGCCCAGAATGCCGACCGGCCGCAGCCGTCGCGAACGGCTCAGGCGCGCACCTCACCATTGCCCAGCACCACCCATTTCTGGCTCGTCAGGCCTTCCAGCCCGACCGGTCCGCGGGCGTGCAGCTTGTCGGTGCTGATGCCGATTTCCGCGCCCAGGCCGTATTCGAAACCATCGGCGAAGCGGGTCGAGGCATTGACCATTACCGAGGCCGAATCGACCTCGCGCAGGAAGCGGTCGGCGCGCGCCAGGTCACGGGTGACGATGGCGTCGGTGTGGGCCGATCCGTAGCGGGCGATGTGCCCGATGGCCTGGTCCAGCCCATCCACCACGCGCACGGCCAGAATCGGCGCCAGGTATTCGGCGTACCAGTCGGCCTCGGTGGCCGGCGTCATGCCCGGCACCAGCGCCCGGGCGCGCTCACAGCCGCGCAGCTCGACGCCTTTTTCCGCCATGTCGGCGGCGATGGCCGGCAGCACGGCGGCCGCCTCGCCAGCCGCCACCAGCAGGGTTTCCGTGGCATTGCACACGCCATAGCGGTGGGTCTTGGCGTTGAGCACGATGCGCCGGGCCATCGCCAGATCCGCACCGTCGTCGATGTAGACGTGGCACACGCCGTCCAGGTGCTTGAGCACCGGCACCCGCGCCTGCAGCATGACGGCCTGGATCAGGCCCTTGCCGCCGCGCGGCACGATGATGTCCACGTACTCGACCAGGCCGGCCAGCAGACCGACCGCCGCCCGGTCGGTGACCTCCAGCACCTGCACTGCCGTTGCCGGCAGGCCGGCGCTTTCCAGACCGGCCGCGATGCAGGCGGCAATGGCCAGGTTCGAGTGCAGGGCCTCCGAGCCGCCGCGCAGGATGCAGGCGTTGCCGGACTTCAGGCACAGGCCAGCCGCATCGGCGGTGACGTTGGGCCGGGATTCGTAAATGATGCCGACCACGCCCAGCGGTACCCGCATGCGCCCGACGCGGATGCCGGACGGGCGCGCGCGCAGGTCGTCGATGGCACCGACCGGATCGGGCAGCGCGGCAATCTGGCGCAGGCCATCGGCCATGCTGGCGATGCCGCGCCCATCCAGCAGCAGGCGGTCGAGCAGGGCATCGTCCAGACCCGCGGCCCGGCCAGCCGCCAGATCCTTGTCGTTGGCGGTCCGCAGCGCCGTTTCGTTGCGCTGCAGGGCATCGGCAATCGCCAGCAGGGCCGTGTTCTTGGCCGCCGTATCGGCACGGGCCAGCTGCCGGGCCGCCAGTCGGGCACGCTCGCCAAGCTGCTGCATGTAAACGTCGAGTTCCACGGTCAACTCCGCTGTGTTGCGGCCGGCCCGGCCATGCGCAGGGCCAGCGCGGTCAGTGCCTGCCACGGCTCGATGCCGCTGCCAACGCCCTTGTTGGCGCGGTCCACCTGCGCCGCCTGCGCCAGCAGACTGTGCCAGACGGCGGCCGGCCGGCGCCGCTGGGCACGTTCCAGCAGCTGGCGCCGCCGCGGCGGCTGGCCAAAGCTGTTGCCATCGATCAGCCGCTGCAGGTCCTGCGTCAGCTGCCACAGGGCCAGGATCGGCGTCTCGCCGGAATCCTGCAGATGCGCCAGCGTCCGCGTCACGCGCTCCCGATCACCGGTCAGCACGGCATCGGCAAGATCGCGCGTGGCGTAGCGCGTGCTGTCACCCACCGCCTGCAGCACGCCGTCGCGGTCCAGCACGCCGCCGGGTGGCGCCAGCAGGGTCAGCTTGTCCAGTTCCTGCGCCGCCGCCAGCAGATTGCCTTCGGTCAGATCGGCCAGCAGCGCAGCGGCCTGCTCGTCCAGGGCCAGTCCCAGACCCCGGGCGCGGGCCACCAGCCAGCGCGGCAGCGCGGCAAGCTCCAGCGGCCAGGCGTACACGACCACCCCGGCGCGATCACAGGCGCCAAACCAGGCGCTTTCGCGCGTGCGCTTGTCGAAGCTGTCGCCGGTCAACATCAACAGCACGTCCGGCGGCGGCGCGGCGAGGTAATCGCACAGCGCGGCGATGCCGTCGTCGCCCAGCTTGCCGCTGCCCAGGCGCAGCTCGATCAGCCGCCGCTGCGCGAACAGCGACAGGCTGGCCGCCTCGCCGCGCAGCAGGCCCCAGTCGAAGCCACGCTCGACCTCGTACACCACCCGTTCGTCGTAACCCGACTGGCGCGCCGCGCTGCGCACGGCGGTGGCGGCATCGGCCACCAGCAAAGGCTCCTCACCGGCCAGCAGGTAGACCGGCGCCAGGGCGCGGCCCAGGGCGGCCGGCAGCTGGTCCGGTTTCAGCTGCACGGCCGTGTCAACTCAGGCGGGCCGCCAGGCGCCGCATGATCTGCTGCACCGCCAGGTCCTGCAGCTCCAGACGACCGGCACTCTGCTCGCTCTGGCTGCCCAGCACGTTGGTTTCGTCGTAGGTGATGTCGCGCAGCAGCTCGACGGTCTGCGGCGGCACAAGGAACGTGCCGTCCTTGCGTCGCAGCTCGAAGCCCAGCGTGTAGCGCAGCTCATGCTCGCGCACGCGGGCGTCGATGCCGACCGACAGCACGCGGGTCGCAAACTTCGGATCCTTGATCTGCAGCACCGCATCGGCCGCCGTGGCGTCCTCCACCAGCCGCACGCCGCGGCTGGCCAGCGTGCGCTGCAGGCGATGACGCAGGTCGTAGTCATAGCCCGGAACGTCGATGAACACCGCCCCCACCGTGGCCGGCAGCTGGTAGTTGCCGCGCACGTGAAAACCGCAGCCGGACAGCAGCAGCAGCGCGGCCAGGGCCGGAAAACGCAGGAATCGGCTCATTGATCGGTTCACCCAGGGTTCGATCGACACTTCAGACAACGATATTGACCAGTTTGCCCGGCACCACGATCACGTTGCGCACCGGCGCCTCGCCCACGAAACGCTGCACGTTCGGTTCGGCGAGTGCTGCCGCGCGCACGGCGTCCCGATCGGCCCCGGCCGGCACGCGCACGGTGCCGCGCAGCTTGCCTGAAACCTGAACCGCCAGCGTGATTTCGGCCGCTTCGAGCGCCGCCGGGTCGACCTGCGGCCACGACGCGCGCAGCAGCGGGCCTTCATGACCGAGCGCGTCCCACAGGCCATGCGTGATGTGCGGCACGATCGGCGACAGCAGCCGCAGCAGGATGGACAACCCCTCCTCCACCAGCGCCCGGTGGCCGGCGCCGCCGGTTTGCGGCAGCGGCAGGCGCGACAGCTCGTTCAGCATCTTCATGCCGGCCGACACCACGGTGTTGAACTGGTTCTTGCCAAAGTCGTGGCTGGCCTGCTGCAGGCAGGTATGGATTTCGCGCCGCGCCGCGCGCTGGGCGTCGTCCAGCAGCGCCAGGTCGGCCCTGTCGGCGCTCTCGCGCCAGGCCGCAAAGTCCGCCGCGAAGCTCCACAGGCGCTTCAGAAAACGATTGGCGCCGGCCACGCCGTCGTCCGACCACTCCAGCGCCTGGTCCGGCGACGACGCGAAGATGATGAACAGCCGCGCGGTGTCGGCGCCGTAGCGGTCGATCAGCGCCTGCGGGTCGACCGTGTTGCCCTTGGACTTGGACATCTTGGCGCCGTCCTTGAGCACCATGCCCTGCGTGAGCAGGCGCGTGAACGGCTCGTCCACGCCGATCAGGCCCTCATCGCGCATCAGCTTGGTAAAGAATCGCGCGTACAGCAGGTGCAGGATGGCGTGCTCGATGCCGCCGACGTACTGGTCGACCGGCAGCCAGTCGTTGGCGCGCCCGTCCAGCATGGCGGTGTCCAGATCCGGGCAGGCGAAGCGGGCGAAGTACCAGGACGACTCGAAGAAGGTGTCGAAGGTGTCGGTCTCGCGCCGCGCCGGGCGGCCGCAATCCGGGCAGGTGGTTTCGTAGAACTCGGGCATCCGCGTCAGCGGCGAGCCGGTGCCGTCGACCACCACGTCTTCGGGCAGGCGCACCGGCAGCTGCGCGTCCGGCACCGGCACGGCGCCGCAGGCTTCGCAGTGGATGACCGGGATCGGGCAGCCCCAGTAGCGCTGGCGCGACACGCCCCAGTCGCGCAGGCGGTACTGCACGCGCCGCGCGCCGATGCCGCGCGCTTCGGCCAGGTCGGCAATGGCGTCGAACGCCGCCTGAAATTCCAGGCCGTCGTAAGGACCCGAGTTGATCAGCAGGCCCTTGTCGGTGAACGCGGCCTGCCCGACCAGGCTCGCCGGGTCGCCGTCGAAACCGGCCGGCGCCACCACCGGCGTGATCGGCAGCCGGTACTGGCGGGCGAATTCCCAGTCGCGCTGGTCGTGGCCGGGCACCGCCATGATGGCGCCCTCGCCGTACTCCATCAGCACGAAATTGGCCACCCACACCGGCAGCTGCGCACCGGTCAGCGGGTGCACCGCGCGCAGGCCGGTGTCGACGCCCAGCTTGTCCTGGGTCTGCATGGCCGCCTCGCTGGTCTCGCGGGGCCTCAGCGCCTCGATGGCCAGGGCCAGTTCGGGGTTCGCTTCCGCCACCTGGCGCGCCAGCGGATGCTCGGCCGCAACCGCCATGTAGGTGGCGCCGTACAGCGTGTCCGGGCGGGTGGTGTAGACCTTCAGCGGGCCGAACCCGGGCACCTCGAAACTCAGCTCCAGACCCACCGAGCGGCCGATCCAGTTGCGCTGCATGGTCTTGACCGGCTCCGGCCAGTCCAGATCATCCAGGTCCGCCAGCAGCTCGTCCGCATAGGCCGTGATGCGCAGGAACCACTGCGGAATCTCGCGCCGCTCGACCAGCGCGCCGGAGCGCCAGCCGCGCCCGTCAATCACCTGCTCGTTGGCCAGCACGGTCTGGTCGACCGGGTCCCAGTTGACCGCCGCCAGCTTGCGGTAGGCCAGGCCCTTTTTGAGCAGCCGCGTGAACAGCCACTGCTCCCAGCGGTAGTACTCCGGCCGGCAAGTGGCGATCTCGCGCCGCCAGTCGTAGGCAAAGCCCAGGCGCTGCAGCTGCGCGCGCATGTGGGCGATGTTGTCGTAGGTCCAGCGGCTGGGCGCGATGCCGCGCTGGATGGCGGCGTTCTCGGCCGGCATGCCAAACGCGTCCCAGCCCATCGGCTGCAGCACGCGCCGGCCCTGCATCATCTGAAAGCGCGTCAGCACGTCGCCGATGGTGTAGTTGCGCACGTGGCCCATGTGCAGCGCGCCCGACGGGTACGGGAACATGGACAGGCAGTAGAACTTCTCGCCCGGGCCGTCGTCGGCCGCCGCGAAGGCGTGGTGTTCCTGCCACCAGGCCTGGACCTGGGTTTCGACCGTGGCGGCGTCGTACTGGCGATTCATCGGGAACGCAAATCCGGGGACAAAAGACAGCGGATTATAGCCGGCGGGCGCCACGGCCCCGCCGTGCGCAAGCCTCGGCACGGCCCACCCCCGCGACCGGTGCGCCGAAGCGAAACATCGCGCCTCTATCAGATCACAACTGAGCCGGCCGGCTGCGCACGCCCCGGCCGCCGCGATTGAGCACGTGGGCGCAGATCATCGTCGTGCTCACGTCCGCGTGGCCGAACCGCTCCTGCGCCGTACGCGTCAGCACCACCGGCAAGCGCTGCGGGCACCTGGCGCGCGTCACATCGCTCAACCACGGCGGGTCCACACCAAGCAATCCTTATTAAAGAAGCAGCAGCGCCGACGGTGCCTGGTTCTGCGTGGTCGCGGCCACCCGACCGTCCACCGCGAGATGGGTGAGAAACACCTCGACCTCGGGCACCGCCATGTCGCGCGGATGCCGCTTGCCGTGGTACAGGATGAAGCGCCTAACCCACTGAACGTATTGCGCTTCCGTGCGGATGCTGCAATGCTTGGTGCAAATCCGCTCGCGCACCTGGCCCAGCAGTTTGGGCGGTTGCGCCGAAGGTGTGTGTGCTGGCCGCATCTGCCCCCCCTTTTTTGAGGCCCGCCTGTGCTGAAACAACAAGTTACCGTGCAGCAGAGCGTGTTAGGCACCTCGTCGGTCGCTCGATATACACCTGCTCAGGTGTCTACTTCACGTTAGGGAAACACTTACGTCTTGACGCCCCTCCTTCCCCTGAGGGACGTTCTCCGGCTGATCCCCGGAGCGATGGCTGGGCAGGCTGAGGAAACGCTTCGGTCTTTGAACCTGTGATTCAGATAAGCCGCCG
>Ga0255338_1002014_pt1 | contig 33329 bp, 30 predicted proteins | sample MeOH1_35cm_T4_19_FD_203715 | JGI IMG/M metagenome (GOLD analysis project Ga0255338, IMG submission 203715) | Sandy soil microbial communities from University of British Columbia, Vancouver, Canada - MeOH1_35cm_T4_195 | ecosystem: Engineered > Artificial ecosystem > Sand microcosm > Unclassified ... | reverse complement strand
CTCGCCGGCGTTTCCGTGCCGCTGCTGCATCTACTCGTGAGACGCTGGGCGCGCGGTCGCTCGCGCAACGGCGGCAACGGTGGAGATCGACAATGACAGCGGCCGTCTCGGGCAAGAAGGAGCTGCACATGCAAAGAATCTACGTTCACCCGCTACCGGTGCGGATCTGGCACTGGGTGAATGCGCTCGGTTTCGTGATGCTGATCGTGACCGGCGTCCACCTGCGCTACCCGGGGCAGATCGGCCTCATGTCATTCGAGAGCGCGGTCCGGCTGCACAACGCGGTCGGCTTTGCGCTGATCTGCAATTACTTCATCTGGCTCATCTTCTATCTCTTCACCGACAAGATCCGCGTGTATCACCCGGAGCTCAACCCGATCAGGCATTACCGCAACGCGATGAAGCAGGCGATGTTCTACGGCTATGGCATCTTCAAGGGCGAGCCCAATCCGCATCACGTGAGTATCTACCACAAGTTCAACGCGCTGCAGAGCATGGCCTACCAGATCATCATGATCCTGCTCGTGCCCATCCAGTTCTACACCGGCGTGCTGCTGTGGGACGTAAGCCGCTTCTCCGGAACGGTGGAGCTGCTGGGGGGCGTGCGCGTGGTGGACACGGTACACGTGCTCCTGTTCATCTTCTTCACGGTGTTCATACTCATCCACCCGTACCTCGCGAGCCTGGGCCACACGCCCACGGCACACTTCAAGGCGATGATCACCGGTTACGAGGAAGTGGAAGAGGAGCACGCACCCGGGGCCGCTCTCAAGAGAGGTCTCTCAGATGACGAACCACGAGCCCCCGGCGATCATGAGCGGCCAGATCACTGCCGGGCTGAACAGGAACCGCCACGCGCGGCGCTGCAGCGGATAGCCGAATCCGTGAACGAATGCACCGCACACGCCCAGCAGCAAAGCGATCAGGGCGACGTGATCGTGAGGCGAGAGCCGCGGTCCGAATGCCAGCGGGTATGCGAAGACCACCAGGCTCACGACGGTTGCAACGGCCAACGATAGGCCACGCGCCGCAGGAAGCACGCTAATGGAGCTCCTCGACGGCCGGTGGCGGCGGCGGTTCCGGGACTCTGGCTTCCTCATAGTCCGAAACGAGCTCGAGCCACATCGCGTTGAAGATGGCAAAGGAGCAGGCGAGACCCAGTCCGAGCACCCATGCGAAATACCACATCGTTCGTTCTCCCTGGCTCTCAGTAGGATTGCTTGTTGAGATCGATATGCGCCGGCTCCACCCGACCGCGCAGCACGCGGTACACCCACGCGGTGTAGGCGAGCACGATGGGCAGGAAAATGATGGTCGCGACGAGCATGATGAAGAGCGTCGTCTGGCTCGACGACGAATCCCACACCGTCAGGCTCGCATTCGGATGGCTGGAGGAAGGCATGACGAAGGGAAACATCGCAAGCCCCGGCGTCGCCACGATGCCGGCCACGCCCAGCGCGCTCATCAGAAAGGCTGCGAGATCCCTGCTCCGCCACAGCAGCCGTGCCGCGAGCAGGGGACATAGAATGCCGAGAAACGGCGCGAGCGTCGTCCAGGGGCGGATCTTGTAGCTCGAGAGCCAGGCACCTGCCTCGAAGGCGGCCGTCTTGTAGCTCGGGTTCGAGGGGCCGAGCGTGTCGACCGGACTCGTGATGACGTAGCCCGGCACCCACCACGCAACCGCGAAGCCTCCGAGCGCGAACAGAACGACCGTAGCGACGGCTGCAATCGCCCCGTAGCGACGGCTGCGGACGGCGACGGGACCCGATGTCTTCATGGCGGCGAAGGAAGCACCGTGCATGATCAACATGCCGACACTGACGAGGCCGGCGAGGAGCCCGAAGGGGTTGAGCAAATCGAGAAAGCCGCCTTCGTAGATCGGGCGCAGTTCGGCGTCGTGACGGAACGGAACGCCCTGCAGCAGGTTGCCCAGGGCCACGCCGAAAATGAGGGCGGGCACGAGGCCTCCCACGCACAGCACCCAGTCCCACGTTCTTCGCCAGCGCGGGTCTTCGATCTTGCTGCGAAACTTGAACGCAACGGGGCGCAATATCAGAGCGACCAGCACCAGAAACATCGCGACGTAGAAGCCCGAAAACGAGGCGGCATACAGCGGGGGCCAGGCGGCGAAAGCGGCCCCGCCGCCCAGAATGAACCACACCTGATTGCCCTCCCAAACGGGCCCGACCGCGTTGATCAGGAGCCGGCGTTCCCCGTCGGCGCGGCCAACGAACGGGATGAGCGCGGCGACGCCGAGATCGAATCCGTCGAAAATGGCGAATCCGATGAGCAGCACCGCGAGCAGCGCCCACCAGATGACACGGAGGGTCTCGTAATCGAACGGCATCACTGGCTCCCCGCGGCGCGCGCCTCGCCTGCGCGGGCCGACGCTGTCTGGTAGTACATACCGCCATCGATCGGATGTCCGGCCCCGATGTCCGGCACGCGCCAGTACTCGGACGGCCCGATGCGGATGTACTTGATCATGAGCACGAGATCGACTATGGCGAGACCGGTATAGAAAACCACGAAACCCACGATGGACATCCATACATTCCCGGCTGTGATCATCGACGCGCCGAGGAAAGTCGGCATGACGCCTTCGATGATCCACGGCTGGCGGCCATACTCCGCGACGATCCAGCCGAGCTGCGCCGCTATCCAGGGTAGCGGCAGCGAGAACACCGCCAGCCACAGAAGCCAGCGGTGACGATCCAGCGTCCGCTTGCTTGCAAACCAAAATGCCACAGCAAACAACAGGATCTGGAACACACCGATTGCGACCATGATCCGGAACGACCAGAACAATACCGGCACGTTGGGGACCAGGCTCCACGCCGCCTCGCGGATCTGCTCGGGTGTCGCAGTTCGAGGATCCTGAACGTTGCGGCGAAGCAGCAGCGCGTATCCGAGATCACGGTCAGCCTTCTCGAGGTCCGCGCGGGCGGTGGCGTCATGCCGGTCTCGCTGCAGCCGCTGCAGGGCGTCGTATGCGGAGATGCCCTTCCGGATGCGCGCTTCTCCGTCTGCCACGAGATCGTTGATGCCGGGAATGACTCCGCCGATGGACCGGGTGGCGATCAGCCCGAGTAGCCAGGGTATCTGCACGGCAGCACGCGTTTCGCGGTCCTGCAGGCTGGGGAAGCCGATCACCGTGAACGGCGCGGGCGCGGCATGGGTTTCCCACATTCCCTCGATCGCGGCGAGCTTCATCTTCTGGTGCTCGGTCGTCGTGTAGCCGCTCTCGTCGCCCAGGACAACCACCGACAGCGCCGACGCGAGTCCGAAGGACGCCGCGACGGTCATCGATCGCTTTGCGATCTCGACATGCCGGCCGCGCAGCAGGTACCACGCGCTCACGGCAAGAACGAAAACGGCGCCTGTCACGTAGCCGGCGCTTACGGTATGCACGAATTTGGACTGAGCCACGGGGTTGAAGATCACGGAAAAGAAGTCGGTGACTTCCATGCGCATGGTCTCGAAATTGAAGCGGCTGCCGACGGGGTGCTGCATCCACGCGTTCGCAACCAGAATCCAGAGGGCCGACAGATTCGAGCCGATCGCAACGCACCACGTGACGGCCAGATGGCCAACCCGCGTGAGCTTGTCCCAACCGAAGAAGAACAGGCCGATGAATGTCGCTTCGAGAAAAAACGCCATCAGGCCTTCGATCGCGAGGGGGGCGCCGAATACGTCTCCGACGTAATGCGAGTAGTAGGCCCAGTTGGTTCCGAACTGGAACTCCATGGTGATTCCGGTGGCAACCCCCATGGCGAAGTTGATGCCGAACAGGATGCCCCAGAACATCGTCATGTCCCGCCAGATCCGTCGCCCGGTCATGACATAGACGCTTTCCATGATCGCCAACAGCAGCGACAGGCCCAGCGTCAGTGGCACGAAGAGGAAGTGATACATGGCCGTCAGCGCGAACTGAAGCCGGGACAGGTTCACCACTTCGAAATCAATCATCCGCGCCCCTCGATGAGACGACCCCCGCATCGGGTGCCGACGCCGCGGGAGCCAGGCGGTCGAGAACGCTGTTCGGCGTCAGGCTGGCGCGCGTTCCCGGAGAAAAGAACAGCCAGAATCCGAGCAGCAACAGCACGAGCTTCGCCACAAGGACAACGGTAATGTCGTGCGCAAGCGATTGGCGGAACATGCTCTGTCCCCGGTAGAAGGATTCCCGCTGTTTCTTCGCTTCGTAAAGTTTGCCCCCGCACACCGCTGCGGTCAAACAATTCGCCACGGGCTGGCTTGTGCAATCATCGTGCCATTAGGTATGCTTCCGGACTTGCACATCGCTCAGCCGCCTGCCGGCGCTTCGCCGTTGCGCTCGATGTCGCGGACGCGAACATTGTGCTTTTTCATGAGCGCCTGGAAGTTGGCGCGCTGCATGCCAGTGTCCTCTGCGCTGCGCGTCACGTTCCAGTCGTTCCGCTTCAGCGCTTCCAGCACGAACGCCTTCTCGATGTCCTCGACCGATCTCTCGCGCGCCGCCTTCTTGATCCGCTTCAACTCGTTGCCGGTGCGCGGCACGTCCGGATCGGACGGCGCGGACGCGTCCACGATGCCCGCCACATGCGCCCGGCGCACGATGGGGTCGGCCGTCATGATGGCCGCGCGCTGCACCGTATTCTCCAGCTCGCGCACGTTGCCCGGCCAGCCATAGCCGACGAGCGCGCTCATCGCGCCTTCGGAAAACTCATTGATCTCCCTGCCGAGCTCGTCCGCGTAGCGGTGCAGGAAGTGAACGGCGAGCGCCGGTATGTCCTCGCGCCGCTCCCGCAAGGGCGGCATCTCTATCGGGAAGATGTTGATGCGATAGTAGAGATCGTCCCTGAAGGTGCCGGCCGCAACCATCGCCTTCAGGTCCTTGTTCGTCGCGGCGAGCAGCCGGACGTTGGCAGCTTGCGTGCGCGTGTCGCCCACGGCGCGGTACTCGCGCTCCTGGATCACCCGCAGCAGCTTCGCCTGCGTCGACAGGGAGACGTTGCCGATCTCGTCCAGGAACAGCGTGCCGCCCGCGGCGATCTCGAACATGCCTTTCTTGCTCGAGATCGCGCCGGTAAACGCGCCTTTCACATGGCCGAAGAGCTCGCTCTCGAGCAGGTTCTCGCTCAAGGCGTTGCAGTCGACGGCCACGAACGGCCGGTCGCGGCGCAGGCTGTTGTGATGAAGGGCACGCGCGACGAGCTCCTTGCCCGTTCCGCTCTCGCCCGTGATCAGCACCGTCGTGTTGGTCGGCGCGGCCTTCGCCACCAGCCGGTACACCCGCTGCATCGCCGGGCTCGTCCCGATGATGCTCTCCATCCGGTACTGCGAGCCGTCCGCGCCCTCGTCCGTTTCCTGCAGCAGGCGGCGTCTTTCGAGCGCCCGCTCGACGACACTCTTCAGCTGCTCGGGATCGAACGGCTTGGGCAAGTAGTCGAACGCCCCGAGCTTCATGCATTTCACCGCGCTGTCGATCTGCGACAGGCCGGTCACCATGACGACCTCGATCTCGGGATGCGCTTCCTTCACGCGGCGCAGCACTTCCACGCCGTCGACGTGCGGCATCATGATGTCGAGGATCACGAGATCGCAGCCGCGCTGCGCGATCTTGCGCAACGCTTCGGTGCCGTCTGTCGCGGTCTCGACGCAATAAGCGCCGCCCTCCAGTATGCGCACGCAGCTGCGAACGACGATCTCCTCGTCGTCGACGACGAGTATGCGCGCGCTCATGCGACCTCCCCGTTGCCGGCGGCCTGCACGACCTGCGCCGCCGGCGCCAGCAATGGCAGATACACGCGGAACGTCGATCCCCGGCCTTCGGTGCTTTCGACCCTGATCGAGCCGCCGTGGGCCTTGACGATGCCGTGGCTCACCGACAGGCCGAGACCCGTGCCCTTGCCGACTTCCTTGGAGGTGAAGAAGGGATCGAAGATGCGCTTCAGATTTTTCTCCGGTATGCCGCAGCCGGTATCGATGATCGCGATCTCCGCCATGCCGACCGGCGGCATGCCGGGCTCGGGAGAGAGCGGCGTGGGAAACGTGCGCGTGCGCACCGTGATGCTGCCGCCGCCCGCGATCGCGTGCTGCGCATTGACGAGCATGTTCATCACCACCTGCTTGATGAGATTGCCGTCCGCCCAGACCGGCGGCAGCCCGGGGTCGAGCTCGAGCTTCACCTCGATGTCGGAAAGATGCGCGGGGCGCTCCACCAGCCGGGCCGTCTCCTCGATCACCTGGTTGAGGTCCGTGTACTGCTTCTCGGGCGCTTTCTCCCGCGCGAAATCGAGCAGGCGCCGGATGATGGCCGCGCAGCGCCGGGTCTCGCGTATGACCAGATCCATGTCCTCCGCGTCCTGGCTGCCTTCGGGCATGTTCCGCCGGATGAGGCTGGAGAACGTCAGTACCCCGGTGAGCGGGTTGTTGAGCTCGTGCGCAACGCCGGCTGCGAGCAGTCCCACCGACGCGAGCTTCTCGCTCTGCGCCGCCTCCGCTTGCGCGAGCCGCAGCTGCTCTGTGCGCTCGTCGACTTTCTTCTCCAGCGTGCGCCCCCATTCGCGCAGCTCGGCTTCCGAGCCGCGCAGCGCGACCGTCATCGCATTGAAGGACGACGCGAGCTGCCCGAACTCGTCGCTGCTGCGCACGGGTATGGCATGGGCGAGGTCTCCGCCCGCCAGCCGCTTGGCGCCGCCTTCCAGGTCGCGCAGCGGCACGTAGACCAGCCGGTGCACGAAAAAGGTGACGCTCAACGCCGCGAGCAGCACGAAGCCCATCGAGAGGCCCGCCATGCTGGCCGTGCTCGCACGCATGGTGCGGTCGATCTCGTCGAGCGAGTAGACGATGTCCACCACGCCGAGCACGGACTGCGACTCGCTATGGACGTGGCAGCCGGCGTTGTAGCACGAAGGCTCGTTGCGGATGACCGCCATCGTGCCGAGCAGGCGCCTGCCGTCCGGCCCGGTGAACAGCCGCGAGCGCTCGTGCTTCGGAATCTGCGCGAGCGGCTGCTCGCCGAGATGGCAGCGCACGCAGGCTTCCGCCTTCCGATCCACCTTGTGCCCGATCTCGTCGGGGTAGGTGGAGTCGATGATCTGCCCTTCCTTGCTGAAGATGCGGACCTTCTCTATGCCCTTGTGGCTGCCGATGTCCTGGATGATGCGGTGCACGTAGTACTGCTGGTTCTGCAGCATGGCGAAGCGCGTGCTGCTCGTGACGACCTCGGAGAGCTGCGTCACGCGGCTCACGGCCTCCTGCAGCAGCTCCTCGCGCTGGTAGCGTACGACCAGCGCCGTAAAGAGCACCAGCGTCGCCGTGAGGGCCACCGCGACGTAAAAGCCCACTTTGAACTTGAGCGTCTTCGGCAGCATGAGCGTCATCCTGCAGCGCGCAACCCCGCCTCCCCGAACAGAGCCGGCCGACAAGTCCCTGGCCGGCCCCTCAGTGCGTGCTGCCGAAGAACCCGACGAACACCAGCACCAGCAGCGTAAGGCCGCACGAGATCAGCACGAGCCCCAGAATACGCGATGCCACTGTCATCGGCCGCGACGGCGCGTCCACCAGATACTTCGAGAGCTCGCCGGATTCGACCAGCCGCTGGTACTGCAACGCATGCTCGCGCTTGAATTCCTCGAGCGGCACCGCGCCGGTAAACATCACGATGTCCGGCGGAGGATACTTGTCCGGCCGGAAATGGTTGTTGAAGAAGTGGACCGTGAACAGGAACACTGCCGCGAGGAAGGCTTCCTCGCCGTGCACCAGCGTCGCGACGTTGAAGACCCACCCGGGCAGCACCGATGCCGTGACGTTCGGGAAGGCGAGCATCATCCCGCTGCTGCCGATGATGGCCATCCCCCAGAACACGGCCCAGTAGTCGAACTTCTCCCAGTAGGTCCAGCGGTCGAACGTCGGTCGCGGCCCCCGGCCGAAGAACCAGCGGAACATAGCGATGGCCTGAGCAAGGTCCGCCCAGCGCGGAACGAAAGAGTTGGGACCGAACCAGTCGCGGGGCTTCCAGTCCGGCACGACGCGCGTCGCCATGTAGAACACGTGGATGAAGAACACGCCCAACATCGTGGCCGCGCTCACGCGGTGTATGAGAGCCGCGTTCCGCGCCCCGCCCAGCGCGTCGGCCACTATCGGGGCCCACTTGCTGTCGGCATAGAACACCGTCATGCCGGTCAGGACGAGCATCATCACGCTCACGGCGAACAGCAGGTGCGCGAGCCGCCAGTACGGCCCGAAGCGCCGCACGTGCTTGCCCTGCTTCGGCAGGAGCTCGTCGGTGAGCACGTGGGTTATGGGCTTGTGCTGGCCGCGATCCTTGTATTCGCGATAGAACCATAGCGCGGAGTGCAGCCAGAAGAACGCGAACACCGCGAATAGGAGGCCAATCATGAACTTCGACGTGACCCACATGTACGGGTAGCGCTCGAAGTCGTGCGTGTTGGCGTGCGGCTGAAAGGTAACGAAGCCGGCAGTGGCGCCCGTATGGCACTTCTGGCAGGTCCCGAGGCGATTGTCCGGATGCACGGTCGACTCCGGATCGCGCACCCGCTTGATGCCGTGGTTGCCATGGCAGTCGAAGCACTTCGCCGTGTACGCATAGCCGAGCGTGCTCACCTGCCCGTGATAGGTGTCCGTATAAGACTTGAAGTTCTCCTTGTGACAGCCGCCGCAGTTCCTCGTGATCATGAGCCGCGTGGTGTCCTCCGAAGGAGAACGTATGTCGTGCTGCGTGTGGCAGTTGGAGCAGGTCGGCGCCCGGGTGTTGCCGCGGGCGACTTCCGCCGCGTGGACCGACTTGGAGTACTGCTCCTTCTGGTCGACGTGGCACTTGCCGCAGTCGACCCTGGCCCGCACCTCTTCCTTGTGGGGTATGGATGTGATGCCCTCGTGGCACATCACGCACGAGAGGGGCCCGTGCTTGCTCTTCTCGAACTTCTCGACGGGCACGTAGAGGTTGCGCATGGTGCCGTCCGGCCGCGGCATCGCGAAGCCCTCGTTGCCATGGCAGCCGAGGCAGGTGGAATTATCGAGTAGCTCCTGGGTGGGCTCCGGCTTGTTGCTTGCCGCGACTGCGGGCGCGGCAAGCAGGAAGCATGCAGCGGTCAACGCGGCGAACGCCGCGACCAGGCGACTGGCATATTTCTTGAAACGCATTTCTTCGAACCCCCTGTTCACTGGCTGCCGCGCGACAGCCATCGCTTCCGATGGTATCAGGCGTCGTGTCGTTATAGCAGCCGGGGTTCCGCTCAAACTTGATGTAGATCATATCCGCCGCAGCCGGCCGGGGCCAGGGTCCGGCCGGGGAGGAATCTGCAACGAGCCAGCAGGCTGCACCCCGCGGGGCGCAGCCGCGCGTTCTATCAGCCGAAGAGAAGCGCTATTTGACCTGCTGGATCATGTAGTCGACGGCGTCTTTGATATCGCCGGTGGACAGCGCCGCCTTGCCGCCTTTGGGCGGCATCGCGCCCTTGCCCTTGATGACGGCGGCCGTCAGCGCATCCGAGCCCGCCTTGAGCAAGGGCGCCCACTGCGCCTTGTCGCCTAGCCTGGGCTTCATTACCTTGTGGCATCCGCCACACGCCTTGTCGTACACGGCTTTGCCGTCGGCTGCAACCGCGACCGACGGCACACCGGCGAGCAGCGCGATTGTCAATCCCCCCACCATGACTCGTTTCATCTGCGCATCCTTTCGTGGTGTATACGTCATTGGATTTTTTCTTGCGTGGTGTACGGCCGCTCCACTTTGAGCCGTCGATCACTTCGGCGGCTGGCTTGCATACAGCGACGCGATACTTTCGATAACGGTATCGCCGAACGGCAGGCTCATCTTGTGCATGACGGAGCTCTCGCGCCGGTCGTCGCGGTAGGCTCTCAGGGCCATGACGAGATAGTCCTTGTCCTGCCCGTGTATCTTCGGCACCACCATCGCGGGATTGTCCGCGGGCCCGGCATGGCAACGATCGCACTTCTCGGCGAGATCCTGAACCAGCCGCTGCCCTTTCTCGGCCGGCTTCGACCGCTGCACCGTGTAGAACGCGGCGATGCTCGCCATCTCCTCGTCGCTCAGCCGCGCGATCTGCCGCTGCATCACCGCATGCTTGCGCGTCGTGCGGTAGGCCTTGATCGCGTCGACGAGATACTGCGCATCCTGGCCCGCGAGGGTGGGCGTGGCCGAGTCGTAGCTCACGCCGTACGAGCCGTGGCAGCCCCCGCACACGGCCGACAGCGGCTCGCCGGCGACCGGATCGCCGAAGGGCGCCGAGTGACGCTCGGCAGGAATCTGGGAGGCATAAAACAAGGCGAGGTTCTCCTTGTCCGATTTTTCGAGGTGCCTCAGCATGTCGTGCATAGGCGATGCCTTGCGCAACCCGCGCAGGTATTCCTGTATCGCGGCCACGAAGTAGACCGCCTGCTGCCCCGCGAGCGTGGGCACGCCCGCGGTTTTGCTGTTCCCGTCGTCGCCGTGGCATTTCGCGCATTCCCGCGACTTTTCCTTGCCGGCTTCGTACGGCATCACCAGCGCGGTGTCGCTGCTCCGGGCGTGCGCTACGGCCGGCAGGCCGGCATAGAAAGCCGCGACGTTGTGCAGGTCCGCTTCGCTCATGTTGCCCGTGAGCTCCTTGAGCGCCGCATGCATCCGCTTGCGGCTGTCGTATTCCTTCAATGAGGCGACGAGGTAGCGATCCCACTGGCCGGCCAGATTCGGTATGCCGGGCGCCGCGCCTTTTCCGTTGAGGCCGTGGCAACCCTTGCAGTATCGTTCCGCGAGCGCCTTGCCCGCACCGGCGTCGACTGCGGCGAGCGTGGTCGCCTTCGTCTCCGTTGCCTGCTGTTCCTTCCCGGTGCAGGCCGCGAGGGCCGCAGAGAGCATGATGGCGAGTATCAGAGATTTCATTGCAGACCTCGACGTTGAGCATTTCCCCCGTGCTACGCATGCGATACGCATTGGCCGCCCCCTCAACTGATGATCCGAGCCTCGCCGCCCTCGCGCAGCACCACCCGCTCGGGCGTCTTCGAGAACCACATCTGGTACATCGACAAGACCCACATGAACGCGAAGCACAACCCCATCAGGCCACCGGCCGCCATGACGACCAGGCCGAAGGGATGGTAGAGCTTGGTGAAATACCAGGAGCCGATATCCAGCGTGAGCGCGACGAAAGGCAGCGCGATGACGGTGGACTTGAACCATACCGGCCGCACGTACGCATGGCTGAATATCGTGCTCATCACGAAGAACACAAAGGTCAGCCCGAAGAGATGGATGTGCGAAACGCGCACGAGGGTGAAGATGCCGGTGCCCGTGTCGATCTCCGTCACTTTCGAAAGATTGTCGAACCCGTTCAGGTTGGGCAGGTGCGGATTGCTGCCGTCATGGCAGATCATGCACCGCTTCTCGAGTATCGGCTTCACCTCTTTTTCGTATTTCGCACGATCGGCTCCTTCCTGCACCCATGTCACCAGTACGATCATGTCATCGTGCGGCAGCATCGCGGCCATCGACCCTCGCAACGCGGATTCGAGACGCGTCGCCTTGCCGCTCCCGGTATACGCGATCACGACGTCATCGTAGGACAGCGTTGCCGGATTCCCGTCCTTGCCCGCGTATGTGTGGAACAGGTAGATGAGGGCAAACAGATAGCCGATGCCCAGCACGAGGAGCGTCGCGGTGTAGAGCACGCGCAGGCTTTGGGGCAGCTCGGAGAAGTGAAGGTACAACCGGTGGAGCGGAACGTCTCTCATCGCTCATTCCCCCCGCAATGCATATCATCCCGCATAATAGTTGTCCTTTTCTCGCCGCTTCAGCGCGACGGCACCATCACGAACACGAACGCCCGCGCCCGCTGTTGCGAGTAATGCCCCGCCAGCGCAAGCACGTCCGCATCGGTCAGCGTGGCCGACATCGCCGCCATCACCGAATCCTTGCGCGCGCCCGTCTGGTACGCCCGCAACGCCTGCTCCAGATACTCTTGTCGCTGTGCGGCCAGCGCAGGTGTACGCGGGTCTGCACTATTGCCGTTCACGCCGTGGCACCGATCGCATCGCTGCACCCATTCGGCGAGGGTGAGAGGCTTGTCGACCCTGGGCGCTTTCGGTTCCTGCGCGGCGTAGTAGGCCGCGAGGTTGTTCATGGCCGCATCGCCGAGGCTTGCCGCTATGCCTTTCATCGTTTCTTCCTTGCGGGCGCCGTCCTTGTAAGCGCGCAATGTGCTGACGTGGTACTGCGCATCCTGCCCCGCGAGGCTCGGCGTTCCCGGATTCGTGCTGATTCCCTGCTCGCCGTGACAACCCGCGCACGCCGCGGCCGCCGCTTTTCCTGCAGCCGCATCGCCCTGCGCGGGAGTGGCGGCACGTGCGGCCTTTTGCAGGGCGTAGTAGAGGGCCATGCCGTTGACATCCGTCTCGCTCAGGGAAGCACTCAACGATTGCATCACGTCATGCTTGCGCTGACCGGTCTTGTAGGCCGCCATGGCGGCGGCGAAGTATTTCGGATCGAGCCCCACGAGACTCGGCGTGCCGGGCATCGCGCTCACTCCAGTTTCCCCGTGACATCCCGCGCAAGCCGCAGCGCCCGCTTTGCCGGCTGCCAGTGTGGCGGGCTTCTGGGGAGCGGGCTTGCGTCCGGTCGCCCGAAATTGCGCCGGCTCCAGGCTGCCGTAATAGGCGGCGACCTTGAGCAATGCGTCGTCGCTCAGGAACTTGACCGCCGCCTCCATGTCGTGTCCACCGCGAGTCCCCGCCTGATAGGCCCGCAACTTCGCATGCAGGTACGCGGGCCGCTGGCCTGCCACGTGCGGAACGCCTTTCACGGCGCTGATGCCGCTTACCCCATGGCAGCGCGCGCACGATCCCTCGGCGACGCGCTTGCCCTCCGCGACGTCTGCGGCCGTTGCGTACACCGCACGCAAGTCATCCGCCGGCGGCTTGCTGCGCGTCGCCTGCGCGGCTGCATCCGGCATGGGGAGCATGCCCGCGATCGCAAAACCGAGGAGCACGCCAGCCGTCAAGCTGCATGGCATGCGAACGAAAAGACGGAAGAGCGAAACAGACCGTGGTGCGGAGAAGGATGAGCAAGCTTGCGGAGTCGACGCTGCCGCCATAACGACTTGCGGGCACGCACCTGTGGATGAAGCCGTGAATCTTGGTTTCACGTTGCGGTCCTCCTCTGCCTGGCTATCGACGCCGCTGTCGCAACAGACAGCCGATAACCGATGGAGCAGCATAACCAGCGACAGGACTTTTCCCTATTGATTTATATCAAGCAAACACCTGATCGTTCGCTTTCGGGGCAGACCTGCGGTGTGAAGCGTTCCCGCGCTTTCCTTCTTGCTTGTGCCTGATTGCAGCGGTTCCCGCGCTATCCGCCTTTCTTGGTTCTTCTTGATCTACGTCAGGTTGGCTCCCGGCGTATGCCCACACAATTTTTGCCGGACACGAGCAGACGAGAGCATGTCGAGAAACCGAATCCCAGTCGAAGATTTCCTCACCAACCTCCCGCTGTTCGGCGGATTGTCTGGCGATGCCATCGCACGTGTGGCCGCTCATACGACCGAGATCGACGGACCGCGAGGCACCGTGGTATTCCGGCGCGGCGAGTCCTGCGTGGGCCTGCATGTGGTCATCTACGGCCAGGTTAAGCTCGCGCTGCAAACGCCGCAGGGGGAGGAGAAAATCGTCGAGCTCATGGGCCGCGGGCAAAGCTTCGGCGAGTCCGCGCTGTTCCTCGAGCGGCCGTACACCTTCACCGCGGAGACGCTCTCCGACAGCAAGCTGCTGCATGTCGCGAAGTGCGTCGTGTTCGACGAGGTGGAGCGCGATCCCAAGTTCGCGCGCCGCATCATCGCGGGCTTGAGCCGGCGCCTGAACAACATGATCTGCGAAGTGGAGTCGTATACCTTGCGGTCCGGCACGCAGCGCGTCATCACCTATCTGCTGAAGCGCCTGCCGCCCGGCTGCGTCAACGGCGACGCACGGGTGACTTTCCCGGCGAAGAAAGGCGTGATCGCCTCACAGCTCAACCTGACCCACGAGCATTTCTCGCGCATCCTGCACGACCTGTCGTCGGAAGGGATGATCGAGGTGCATGGCCCGCTCGTGCATATCCTCGATGCCGACCGGATGCGGGCAAACGCCGGCTGACGCGCTGTGCGCGGACGCGCGCGCCGCGCTCGTTTCTTGATATTCGTCAAAGAAGACGCCCTTCATGTCGAGGAGAATCGTCGGCACGGGTAACCGCATTCCGGCCGGCCGCGGGACTTGAGGCACTTGCTCAGGGAGGCCGGGCAAGCGCAACGCCGCGCTCCCGGCACTACATGCGGCGCAACATAAGGAGCATGCCGCAGTCGTGGATACCAGGCGTCGTGGAGTCGAAGAGCTGCTCGCCAACGTCCCCATGTTTGCACGGGGCGGGCGGGCGGCCCTGACACGCCTTGCGCGCTCGGCGGCGGTGATCGACGCGCCGCGCGGCACGGTGCTGTTCCGCCGCGACGATCCTTCCCAGGGCATTTACTTCGTGGGCTCGGGGCAGGTGAAGCTTTCCATACGCACGCCCACCGGCTCGGAGCTCGTGGTCGGTCTCATCGGCCCGGGCGAGAGCTTCGGCGAATCGACCATGTTCCTCGGCCTTCCGCACACCGTCGGCGGCGAGGTGCTCGCCAACAGCCGCCTCGTGCACATACCGGCGCGCTCCATTACCGCGGAAGTGAAGCGCAATCCCGAGTTCGCGCGCCGGATGATACTTTCATTGAGCGCCCGGCTGCATCACATGATCAGCGGCCTGGAAGGCTACACGCTGCGCTCGGGCACGCAGCGCGTGGTGGGTTACCTGCTCACCCGGCTCGGCAACGGCACCGGCGACAATCAGGTCCTCACGCTGCCCGCGCAAAAGCGGATCATCGCCTCCCAGCTGAATCTCACGCAGGAGCACTTCTCCCGCATACTGCACGAGCTGATCGCCAAGCGCATGATCGAAGTGCGCGGCAAGGTGGTCACCATCGCCGATCCGGTGGCCCTGCGCATAGAAGCAGGCGTTCCCGCTGCGGCCAAGACATTCCTTGACGCCGGTCAAAGCATCAGCGAGGCGCTCTACTGATAATCCGCAGTTCCGCGAGGGCTGCGCGCACGCGCCGGTTCGCGCAACCATGACTGCATGGCGATAGGAGAGGCGATGACTGAACCCGCGCGGATCGATCTGGTGTGCCCCGCCGGCAACCTGCCCTCGCTGCGAGCCGCCGTGGATCACGGCGCCGATGCCGTATACATCGGCCTGCGCGACAACACGAACGCGCGCGCCTTTGGCGGCCTCAATTTCGATTCGGGCCAGGCGCGCGAAGGCCTGCAGTATGCGCATGCGCACGGCACGCAGGTATTTCTCGCCATCAATACCTATCCGCAGCCGGACACCTGGAGCCGGTGGACGTCAGCGGTCGATACGGCGGCCGACCTCGGCATCGACGCCATCATCGTCGCGGACGCAGGATTGATGAGTTATGCGCGCAAGACCTATCCCGGATTGCGGCTGCACCTCTCCGTGCAGGGCTCGGCCACGAATTACGAGGCGATCAATTTTTATCGCGAGCATTTCGGCGTGCAGCGCGCCGTGCTGCCCCGCGTGCTCTCCATCGAGCAGGTGGAGCAGGTCGTCCGCAATACGCCCGTGCAGATCGAGATCTTCGGCTTCGGCAGCCTGTGCGTCATGGTCGAGGGCCGCTGCGCGCTCTCTTCGTACGTCACCGGCGAAGCGCCCAACCTCGCGGGCGTGTGCTCGCCGGCGAAAGCCGTGCGCTGGGAGCCGCGGGCCGACGGCCTCGACGCGCGGCTTTCCGGGATGCTGATCGACAAATACGGGCCCGGCGAACATGCCGCGTATCCGACGGTGTGCAAAGGGCGCTACCGGGCCGGCGACGACGTTTACTACGCGATCGAGGAGCCCACCAGCCTGAACGCGATGGAGCTGCTGCCGCGGCTTGCGCAGATCGGCGTCGCGGCGATCAAGATCGAAGGGCGGCAGCGCAGCCCCGCGTACGTGGCGGCGGTGACGCGCGCATGGCGCGCAGCGATCGACGAGGTCTCGCGCACGGGCAGCCTGTCGCCGCATCCCGAATCCGCTGCGGCGCTGCGCCGTCTCGCCGAAGGGCAGACGCACACGCTCGGCGCCTATTACCGTCCCTGGAAATGAGAGCGCGCGCATGAAGCTGTCTCTGGGCCCCTTGCTTTACTACTGGCCGCGCGCCGCCGTCCTCGCGTTCTACGAGCAGATCGCCGCGAGCGCAGTGGATACGGTGTACCTCGGCGAGGTCGTGTGCTCGCGGCGGCACGAGCTGCGCCTGCCGGACTGGATCGATGTCGGCCGCACGCTCGCCGGCGCGGGCAAGGAAGTCGTCCTGTCGACCCCTGTGCTGCTCGAGTCCGAATCGGACGTGAAAGCGATGCGGCGGGTCGTCGCGAACGGCTCGTTCACGGTGGAAGCCAACGACATGGGCGCCGTGCATCTGCTCTCCGGCACGCCGTTCGTCGCGGGACCGCATCTCAATGTCTACAACCCCCAGACGCTCGCGCTGCTGGCGGCGCTCGGCGCGCGGCGCTGGGTCGCGCCGGTCGAGGTGACCCGCGCCATCTTCGTGCGCATGCTCGCCGATCTGCCGGGCGGCGTGGAGACGGAGATGTTCGGCTACGGCCGGCTGCCGCTCGCCCATTCGGCGCGCTGCTTCACGGCCCGCCGCAACAATCTGCCGAAGGACGACTGTCGCTTCACCTGCCTGCAACACCCGGACGGTCTCGCGCTCGATACGCAGGAAGGCGAGCCGTTTCTCGTGCTGAACGGCGTGCAGACGCAGTCCGCGCAGGTGCATGCCCTGTGCGGCGAGCTCGAGTCGATGGCGCAGGCGGGTGTGGATATCGTCCGCCTGAGCCCGCAGTCGGCGCATACGCCCGAGGTGATCGCGCTCTACAAGGCGCGGCTCGCCGGGAACATATCGAAGGACGAAGCGTCCGCGGCGTTGCGCGGCCTCGCTCCCGCGGCCCTGTGCAACGGCTATTGGTACGGTAAATCCGGTCGCAACCACGTCGAGGCGCAAGCATGAAAGCCAGGCTCGCAGCCGACGCCGGACATCATCGGCAACCCGTTCCGGATTCCCTGCTGCCCGCACCGCCGGCAGCGGTGCGCGAGCTGATCGCGAGACTGCCCCAGTATCCGCCTTCGGCGGCGCTCGGGCTCGTGCTCAACGTGATGCTGCGCGAAGTGCTCGAGAGCAGCGCGCTCGATGCCGCACGCGACAAATTGATACGCATCGAGGTGACCGACCTGGGCCTGAGCCTGACCTTGCGGCTGCACGATCGAGGCGTAGCGGCCAGCGCAGGCGCGGCGCCGGACGTGACGATTGCTGCGGACAGCACAGCCTACTGGGCGCTCGTCAACGGCAGCGAGGACGCCGACACCCTGTTCTTCAGCCGTCGGCTGCTCATGTCGGGAGATACGGAGCTCGGTCTGCTGATACGCAACACGCTCGACGCCATCGACCGGCGTGGGCTCCGTGCGCGAGTGCCGGCGCCGGGTGTAGTGCTGCGGGCGATCCGGCAGACGCTCGACCTGCCGCGCGGCGTGATGACGCGCGCGGCCCGACGTCATTCCTGAGTCTTCACTGCACCACGCGGTCGATGACGACGACCGCATCCGCCGCACCGACCTTCAGCGGCTTGCTCGCACCTTCGAGATCGCCGCTCTTCGGCACGGCATTGCCCGATTTCGACACGCGGGCGCTCACCACCACCTGCGGAAACGCGGACAGCTTGCCCTGCGGCGTCATGGCCATGCTGTCGTCCAGCGTGAACTTGGCCGGCAGCTCGGAGGCCTGCTTGCGCAGCACGGCGAGCGGCATGCGCGCGCCGTCGGCAGGGCGCGCAAAGATGAACACGGTATCCGTCGGCGCGATGCGCGAGGCGAGCGCAGGATCGAGGCGCACTTCGCCGCTCACGCGCCCGCCACCGGCTGACGGCGCTGCAGGCTCGGCTTTCGCGACCGGCCGCGCCGCGGGCTTGAGCCCTCCCAGCGAGCGCGCCTCCGCGATGCTGTCCGTCATGGACTGCGCCATGGGCGAATCCGGCGGCACCACCGCCAGTGCCTTCTCCCAATGCGTGACGGCCGCCGGATAATCCTTGCGGTCGAACGCCGCCGTGCCCGCGAGCGCAAGCGCCTTCACGTTTTCGGGATCGAGCTCGAGCGCCTGGGCGATGAGCTTCTCGGGCTCGCCCTGCAGCGTGCGTCCCTGCGCCATGGCGAGCGCATCGGCGTAATCCGCGAGCAGCCGCGCATCGGGCGGCGCCGACTTCAAGGCGGCCTTGTAGGCTCCCACTGCATCGTCGAAGCGCCCCATGGCATTGTACGAGCGCGCCAGCACGATCCAGCCTTCGGGATCGGCGTTCGGATCTTCGCGCATCTTCCGTGCGAGCCGCTCGACCATGGCTTCGACCTGCTGGCGGTCGAGCCCATGGCCCTGCTCCTCCGCGACGCGTTCGGGGCGCAGCGCATCGGGCGTGCCGACGCCGAGGTAAAGCGCAACCGCGAGCAGCGGCACCGCAAGCCCTACGACGAGGGCGGCGTAGCGCGACCGGACCGCGGGCACGGCGGTCTCGCCCCCGGCGCTCGCGTCGTCGAGCAGGCGGCGCTCGAGCTCGTTGCGCGCTTCCTCATAGCGGTCCTGGCTCAGGGTGCCTGCTTTGAGGTCCGCCTCGAGCTCGCGCAGCTGATCGCGGTAAACGGAGACGTTCACCGCATCGCGGGTAACGCCGCCGGCCAGCCTGCGATCGCGCAGGAGCGGCGGCACGACGAAGAGCAAAGCAGCCACGACGAGTGCTGCAGCGGCCAGCGCGAAGAGCGTCATTGCGCGCCTCCTTCACGCCCGGCGAGCAGTGTGGCGGCACGCTTGCGCTCCTCGTCGGTGAGCGGCGGCGGAACCGCGACAGTGCCGCGCTGGCGCAGGCGCAGGACCAGCCACGCGAGGCCGGCAAGCATGAGCACGATGGGGCCGAACCACAGCAGCACCGTCGTCGCCTTGAGGGGCGGACGGTACAGCACGAAGTCGCCGTACCGCGCCACCATGTAGTCGATGATGTCCTGATTGCTCGCGCCCTGCCGTATCTTCTCGCGTATCTCGTTGCGCAGGTCCACCGCAAGGTCCGCATGCGAATCGGCTATCGTCTGGTTCTGGCAGACGAGGCAGCGCAGCTCCTCGGACACGCTCATGACGCGCTTCTCGAGCTCCGGATTGTCCGCCGCGAGCGGCGCTTCCTTCGCCGGGAGCATCTGCGCGCTCAATGCGAGCGCGAGTGCCACGATAACCTTAAACATCGCGATTCAACTCCTGCACGAGCGGCACGATCTTGTCGCGCACGACTTCGCGCGTGAGTATGCCGATGTGCTTGTAGCGGATGACGCCGCGCTTGTCGATGACGTACGTCTCGGGCACGCCGTAGACGCCGTAGTCGATGCCGACCCGGCCGTCCGCGTCGAACGCCGACAGCTGGTACGGGTTGCCGAACCGGGAGAGCCACGCCATGCCCTCCTTGCGCTGGTCCTTGTAATCGAGCCCGTAAATCGGCACGACGCCCGACTTGGAAAGCGCGACCAGCACGGGATGCTCCTCGCGGCAGCTCACGCACCACGACGCCCACACGTTGAGCATCCAGACCTTGCCCAGCATCTGCTGCGGCGAGAACGTCTGGTCCGGCTGATGCAGCTGCGGCAGCTCGAACAGCGGCGCCGGCTTGTCGATGAGGGGCGAAGGCACTTCCCGCGGATTCAGCGTGAGGCCGACGCCCAGAAGTATCACCAGCGCCGCGAAGATGCCGAGCGGCAGCGCGAATCGCAGCCAGCCGCCGCGCCCTTGTTCCTGTATCGCTTCGTTCGCCATGGTCACCCTGCCGCTTTCACGCGTATGCGCCCGGGCGCGGCCGTCGCTGCGGGCGCGGTCGTGGCGCGCGGCACGACGCGATAGCGCTTGTCGCTCGCCGCGAGCAATCCGCCGAGGGCCATGATCACGCAGCCGCCCCAGATCCAGTCGACGAACGGCTTGTATTGCACGCGAACCACCCAGGCCGTGTCCGAGACCGATTCGCCGAGCGCGACGTAGAGATCGCGCCCGAAGCCGGTATCGATCGCCGCTTCGGTCATGGGCATGCGCTGCACGGTATAGACGCGCTTCTCCGGATGCAACGTGGTGAGATGCGCGCCGTTGCGGGTGACGTCGATGGCGGCACGGGCGGCGACGTAATTGGCCCCCTGGACTTCGGTCATGCCGCGCAACACGAACACGTAGCCGGCGAGTTCCGTCGTGTCGCCCTGCTCCATGCGCACGTCTTTCTCCGTGCCGTAACCCTTGACCAGCGTGACGCCGATGATGAAGACCGCAACGCCGACGTGCGCGGCGATCATGCCGTAGAAACTGCGCGAGGAGCCGCGCAGCCGCGCGAAGACCGTCGCACCGCTCGCCTGCTGCACGCGGTGCCGGATAGCCGAGATGCTGGTGGTGATGATCCATGCGGCAAGCAGCAGCCCCAGGCTCACCATCCACGACCAGTGTCCCATGACGAAGGGCAGCACGAGCGCAACGACCACGCTAACCGCCGCCGCCCAGCGCACACGCGTCCACAGGTCCGGCAGCGCCATGCCTTTCCAGCGCGCGACGGGCGCCAGGCCGAGCAGGAACATCGCGGGCGCCATGAGGGGCACGAACACCGTCTCGAAGTACGGCGGCCCGACCGAAATCTTGCCCAGGCCGAACGCATCGAGGGCCAGCGGATACAGCGTGCCGAGCAGCACGCAGGCCGCGGCCACCATCAGCAGAACATTGTTCGCGAGCAGCGCGGCTTCACGCGAGACGAGGCCGAACCTGCCGCCCAGCCCCACGCGCGGCGCGCGCCACGCAAAGAGCGCGAGCGAGCCGCCGATGACGATCGTGAGAAAGGCGAGTATGAAGACGCCGCGCTTGGGATCGGTCGCGAACGCATGCACCGAGGTCAGCACGCCCGAGCGGACGAGGAACGTGCCGAGCAGCGAGAGCGCAAAAGCGAAGATGGCGAGCAATACCGTCCAGCTCTTGAAAGCGCCGCGCTTTTCCGTCACGGCGAGCGAATGCACGAGCGCCGTGCCGACGAGCCACGGCATGAAGGAAGCGTTTTCCACGGGGTCCCAGAACCACCAGCCGCCCCAGCCCAGCTCGTAATAGGCCCATGCGCTGCCGAGCGCGATGCCGAGCGTCAGAAACATCCATGCCACCGTCGTCCACGGACGCGACCAGCGCGCCCAGGCGGCGTCGAGGCGGCCGGAAAGCAGCGCCGCAATCGCGAAAGAGAAGGCCACCGAGAACCCGACATAGCCCAGATAGAGCATGGGCGGATGGAACACCATGCCCGGATCCTGCAGCAGCGGGTTGAGATCGCGGCCATCCGCGGCGGCCGGCAGCAGCCGGTCGAACGGATTGGAAGTGAACAGCATGAACGCGAGGAAGCCCACGGTGATGAGGCCCATCACGCCCAGCACGCGCGCGACCATGTCTTCCGGCAGGCGGCGGCTGAAGACGGTGACGGCCGTCGTCCACACCGCGAGCATGAGCGTCCACAGCAGCAGCGAGCCCTCGTGACCGCCCCATACGCCGGCGATCTGGTACTGCAGGGGCAGCTTCGAGTTGGAGTTGCTCGCAACGTACAACACGGAGAAGTCGTTCGTGACGAAGGCATACGTAAGGCAGCCGAACGCGACCGCCACGAACACAAGCTGGCCTTGTGCAGCCGGCCGCACGGCGGCCATCCACGCGATATTGCCGCGCGCTGCGCCGGCGATGCCCAGCACCGCCTGCACGAGCGCAAGCCCGAGCGCGAGCGCGAGCGCGAACTGTCCGAGCTCGGGAATCATCGCGTCACCACCGTACCCTGCCCGGGAAGGCTTTTCGCGCCGTACTGTCCCGTCGTCTGCTGCGTGCCCGACTTCGCATGCGCCTTGTTCACCGCATCCGCGGCTTCCGGCGGCATGTAGTTCTCGTCGTGCTTGGCGAGCACCTCGCTCGCCTGGAACGTGCCGTTCTCGATGCGGCCCTGGGTCACCACGCCCTTGCCCTCCTTGAACAGATCGGGCAACACGCCTTTGTATGTCACCGCTACGCTGTGCGCGGTATCGGTGACGACGAAGCTCACCGTCACGCCGTCGGGCTGCCGCTTGACGCTGCCCGGCTCGACCAGGCCGCCGACGCGGAAGCTGCGTCCGTGCGGCGCTTCGTTCTGCACCACCTGCGTCGGACTGTAGAAGAACACGAGGTTCTTCTGGAAGGCGTTCAGCACCAGCGTCGCGGCCAGTGCGAGCGCAACGCCGCCGCCTGCGATCACCGCAAAGCGCTTGTGTCTCGGTTTCATCCGTGCCTCCGCTGCTCGTGCGCGCCCGCAATGCGCCGCAGGCTCGAGTCTATCGTCCGTTTCCTCACGCGCAGCAGCGCGACTTCCGCGATGATCAGCGCAGCGGTGACGGCGTACGAGCCCCAGACGTAGAAGGCATAGCCGCCCATCGCAAAGAAATTGTCCCAGCTTCCCCAGTTCATCGTGTCGTCCTCACGTAATCCGCGACCCAGTCGCTGTTCCGCTCGCGCTCGAGCACGATGGCCCGTGCCCGCCACAGCGCTGCGGCGATGCTGTACATCCAGAAGGAGAGCGCCATCAGCAGCATGCCGGCGAGCATGGTCGCCGCCATGGTGGGCGCCTTGGTGAGGCTCACCGACGCACCCTGGTGCAGGGTGTTCCACCATTTTACCGAGAAATAAATGATCGGCACGTTGACCACGCCCACCATCGCGAGTATGCCCGCGGCCTTGTCGGCGCGGCGCGGATCCTCGATCGCCGCGTGCAGCGCCATGTAGCCGAAATAGAGGAACAGCAGTATCAGCTCGGACGTGAGCCGCGCGTCCCACACCCACCATGCGCCCCACGTGGGCTTGCCCCACAACGCGCCGGTCCACAGCGCGATGAACGTGAACAACGCACCGGTGGGCGCGACGGCGTTCGCCATCATCCCCGAAAGCCGCGTGTTGAACACGAGACCGACCGCCGACCAGAAAGCCATCACCACGTAAAGAAACATGGACATCCACGCGGCCGGCACGTGGATGAAGATGATGCGGTAGGACTCGCCTTGCTGCGCATCGGTAGGCGCGAGCAGAAAGCTCACATATAGCCCGGCGGCAGCCAGCACGGCCGCCGCGGCCGCAAACCACGGCGCAAGCCGGCCGGCGAGCGGGAAAAAAGTCTGCGGCGACGAAAACCAGAATAAATTGTACCGCCTGCGTTCTGCCGCGCCCGAACGCACGTCCGCCGTTGTTTTCATGTAATCCAGGCTCGTTTTTGCCGTTGACATGGATGAGCTACTCTAGCGCAATGCGCAGCGCCGCCGCCACCGGCCACAAGGAGAACGCAGCCGCGAATATCAGCAGCGCCGCCAGCAGCGAGAGATGCGCGCTCACGTCCATTCCGGCGGCCGCACTGTCCACCGCGCCCGCCCCCAGGATCAGCACGGGCACATACAAAGGCAGCACCAGCAGTGCGGTCAACACGCCCGAGCCCCTGACGCCGAGCGTGAGCGCTGCCCCGATCGCGCCGATCAGCGACAGCACCGGTGTGCCCAGCGCAAGCGACGCCATGAGAGTGCCGTAGGCGCTTTGCGGCACGTCGAACTGGAGCGCAAGTACCGGCGCCAGCAGCACCAGCGGCACTCCCGTCACCAGCCAGTGGGCGGCGATCTTGCCGAAGACGACTACCGACAGCGGCACCGGCGACATCACCATCTGCTCCAGCGTGCCGTCCGCGTAATCGGTGGCGAACATGCGGCTCAAGGCAAGCATCGAGGCGAGCAGCGCAGCCACCCAAAGCACACCGGGTGCGACCGCGCGCAGCAGGTTAGGTTCCGGCCCGACCCCGAAGGGGAACATGCTCACCACCAATACGAAGAAAAGTACCGTGTTCGCGAGGTCCGAGCGCCGGCGGAAGGCGATCAGCAGGTCGCGATACACCACCATGCCCAGTGTCTGCAGCACACTGCTCATCCGTTCAGCTCGATCCGCAGGGCGACGGCCGCTGCGATCGACACTTCCTGGTGGGTGGTGAGGATCACGATGCCGCCGTTCACGAGGTGCGCGGCAATAAGGCCTTGCAGAAATGCCACTGCCGCAGTATCGAGCGCCGTAAACGGCTCGTCGAGCACCCAGACCGCCGCCGCGCTGCTCAAGGCGAGGCGCGCAAGCGCGACGCGCCGCCGCTGACCCTGGGACAACGAGCGCGCCGGCAGCATGGCGCAATGGGCGACGCCGAACTGCTCCAACGCCCCGGCGGCCTCCTGCGTTGTGATCCTGAGTCCTGCGAGCGCACAGCCTATCTCCACGTTTTCCTGCGCCGTGAGGTCGTCCTTCACGGCGTTCGCATGCGCAATGTAGACCACGTGCTTCCAGTACTCTTCCCGCAGGCGCCGCACGTCCTGTCCGTCCCAGCGCACCACGCCGACCGTGGGCACCGCGAGCCCGCACACGATCCGCAGCAGGCTCGTCTTGCCGCTGCCGTTCGCCCCGGCGATGCGCAGCAACGCGCCGCGCGCGAGCGCGAAGCTCACGTTCCGGAACAGCACGCGGTCGCCGCGCATGCATTCGATGTCGGCCGCCTCAAGCATGCAGCCGGACCGGTTGCATGCCGGCAAGGGCGGGATCGGGGGTCGCCACGCACGGGGATATCCCATGCGAGCCTGGGTTATTCGTCAACGTCTGAAGTCCGTTCTGCTTCGTTCTACGCCTCCGGGGCCGCGGCCTCCGGCGGGGTCCGAGTATACCGCGGCGGGATACGGCGCCCGCCCGCCGGCCTGTCCGCCCGCTCGCTGCTTTCTGCCGGCCGTGAGGCAGACGGCCGCACGATAACATCGCTCCCGTCCGCGCGTTTGATGTAAATCAAGCACCGGCGGCAGCCCTGCAGCCATAATCCGTGCCATCTGGATACCGCGGAGCGCCTATGCCGCCGCTGCAACGTTGCACCTGGAGGATGAAGGGCCGCTGGCTGCTGCCGGTGGTCCAGGGCGGCATGGGTGTGGGCATATCCGCGCATCGTCTCGCCGGCACCGTGGCGAGCCTGAACGCCGTCGGCACGATATCGAGCGTCGACCTGCGGCACCATCATCCCGATCTGCTCGCTCGCGCCCAGGGCTGCACGGACAAGCAGAGGCTCGACGGGCTCAACCTGATCGCGCTCAATCGCGAGATCGGCCGCGCGCTGGAGCTCTCCGGCGGCCGCGGCCTCGTCGCGGTCAACGTCATGAAGGCGGTCGCCGAGCAGGCCGCGTACGTGCGCACGTCCTGCGAGGCCGGCGCGCACGCGATCGTCATGGGCGCGGGACTGCCGCTCGATCTCCCGGACATGACCCGCGATTTTCCCGACGTCGCGCTCATTCCCATACTGTCGGACGTGCGCGGCATCTCGGTCGTGCTCAGGAAATGGATGCGCAAGAACCGGCTGCCCGACGCCATCGTGATCGAGCATCCGCGCTACGCCGGCGGCCATCTCGGCGCCACGCGTCCCGAAGACATCAACGATCCCCGCTTCGATTTCGCGCCGGTGCTCGAAGGCACTTTCGGCCTGCTGCGCGAGCTCGGGCTGGAGCGCAGCCGCATACCGCTCATACCGGCCGGCGGCATCAACACGCACGAGAAAGTGCGCGACCTGCTCGCGCTGGGCGCATCGGCGGTGCAGCTCGGCACGCCGTTCGCGGTCACGACCGAAGGCGACGCGCATCCGAACTTCAAGCATGTGCTCGCCGACGCCCGCCCCGAGGACATCGTCACCTTCATGAGCGTCGCGGGTCTTCCCGCACGCGCGGTGCTCACGCCGTGGCTGCGCAACTACCTGGGCCGTGAAAAGGCGCTGCAGTCGCATGCCAAGGCCGACCCGCGCCGCTGCGTGCCGGGCCTGGGCTGCCTCACGATATGCGGGTTGCGCGACGGCATCGCCGCATTCGGCCAGTTCTGCATCGACACGCGGCTCGCGTTTGCGCTGAAGGGCGACGTGAAGAAGGGGCTCTTCTTCCGCGGCTCGGAAAGCCTGCCTTTCGGCAATGCGATTCGCTCGGTGGCGGAGCTGATCGATTACCTGCTCACGGGGCGCAAGCCTTTAATGCAGTGAACCGTGACTCGTAAACCGTGGCTCGTGACTCGTGGCGCGCAAGAAAGCGCGCTTTTCATATGCGCAGCAGGTAACGCCGTTCCGGATCAGGGTCGTTGAGAACGGTCAGCCTGCGGAGAGCGAGGTCAAAAGCGGGCAGCGTTGTATCCGTTTCAAGCAGGGTTAATTGCTGAGTATCATGGACCGTCGCTGCAAGCGCGAATGGGGTCCACCCGCTACTTGCACAGGCGTCAGGCACGGTGCGAATAGCAATGAAATCCAGGCTGCGAAACGCGCAGGCGTATCTTTTTAGCGTGCGTGAGAGCCGGGATGGCGTTATAGGCTGCAGCGAGGAGGCAAAGTGATGCAGTACTCTTTTGTTCTCACTCCTCAACGCTGACTTCTCGCCAGTCTTTTATCGGCGTTCATCGGCGGTTCCATTCACAAGCCGAACGGCCACGGATCGTGGTTGACCGCCACCGCGACGATGTAGAAAAACACGAGCTGCGCGGCGATCCACGTGGCGATGCGTACCTTCCGCGTGCGGCCACGCTTCAGCGCTATCGTTCCCAGCGCGATGTACGCGACGAGGCCGATCACCTTCGCGGTCAGCCAGCCGTTGACGAAGGGATACTGGTGTATCGCGACGGCGAGCAGGATCGCGCTCACGAGCAGCAGCGTGTCCACGACGTGCGGCACGATGCGCACCAGCCGGCGGCCGAGCAGCGGCGAACCGCGCATCATCCACACGCCGCGCAGCAGGAACAGCGCGTAGCTCGTGATCACGCAGCCGACATGGATCGACTTGAGCGTGAGGTAGCTCAAGCGCCCGCAGCCTGGACTTGCGGCGGCTGCAGCGCGAGCCGCACCTCCACCACGCCGCGCTCGGCGGTGACCTGGGAGCGGAACCCCAGGTGCGCCGCGAGATCGAGCATCTGCTTGTTCGCGCTCAGCACGAGGCCGTAGACCTCGCGCGTGCCGTGCGCCCGGCAATAATCCAGAATTTTTGACAACAGCATGTAGCCCAGACCGTGTCTCTTCAGATCGGAGCGCACGAGGATAGCAAATTCCGCCCGCTCGTTGTCGGGGTCGATGACGACGCGCACCTCGCCCAGGATGCTGTCGGGCACGCCGACCTCGGTCGCGATGAGGGCCATCTCGCGGTCGTAATCGATTTGCGTGAAACGCGCGAGCTCGGAGCGCGGCAGCTCGCGCAGCGCGTGGAAGAACCGGAACTGGATGTCCTCAGGCTCGATCTCGGCGAGGAAGCGCTTGAATGCGGGCTCGTCCTCGGGACGCAGCGGCCGGATCAGCACGTCGCGGCCGACGATGTACTGCCGCTCCTCGAGCTCCACCGGGTACGGCCGGATCGCGAGCCGCTGCGCGCCCGTCGTCGTCGCAACGGCGACCTTCACCCGCGCATCGAGCGCGAGCACGCCATGCTCGTCCGCGAGCAGCGGGTTCACGTCGAGCTCGACGATCTCCGGCACGTCGGCGATCAATTGCGCGACCGAGATCAGCGCGAGCTCGATCGCGGTCTCGTCCGCCGCCGGGCGGTCGCGATACCCGCGCAGCAGCTTCGATACGCGCGTGCTCGAGATCAGCTCACGCGCGAGCTTCATGTTGATGGGCGGGAGTCCTACCGCGCGATCGCCGATCACTTCGACGGCCGTGCCGCCCTGCCCGAACAGCACGACCGGACCGAAAGTCGGATCGACTACGGCGCCGACGATGAGCTCGTGCGCGCCCGAGCGCCGGATCATCGGCTGCACGCTGTAACCGGTGAGCTGTGCCCCGGGGCGCAGCTTCGCGATGCGCTGCGCGATGCCGTGCGCTGCCTGCCGCACTTCGTCGGCGGTCGCGAGATTGAGCGCGACGCCGCCCACGTCGGATTTGTGCGAGATGTCCGGCGACACGAGCTTGATCGCCACCGGAAAGCCGATCTCCATCGCACGCTGCGCCGCTTCTTCGGGATCGCGGGCGATATAGGTCGACACCACCGGCACGCCGTAGGCGGCGAGCACCGCCTTGGATTCCGGCTCGGTCAGCATGTCGCGGCCTTCGGCGAGCACGTCGCGCACGATCCGCTGCACCGCGGCGCGGTCGGGCTTGAGCTCCACCGGCGCGGAGGGCGGCATCTCGAGCAGCATCTCGCGGTTGCGCCGATACGAGACGATGTGCATGAATGCGCGCACCGCCTGCTCCGGCGTATCGAAGGTCGGCACGCCGGCCGCGACGAACGCCTCGCGCCCCTTGCGCACGCCGTCGCCGCCGATCCAGCATGTCAGCACGTTCTTGCGGCTGCCCTTCACGAGCTGCGCGCAGGCTTGCGCGATGTCGGTGCTCGGCACGATGGCCGTCGGCGCATGGATGAGCAGTATCGCATCCGACTCCGGGTCGTCGAGCAGGACCTTGAGCGTCTCGATATAACGCTCCACCGGCGCGTCGCCGATGATGTCCACCGGATTGCCGCCGGACCACGCGCCGGGCAGCACGCGGCCCAGCTGCTCGCGCACGGCGTCGGACAGCGGGGCGAGCCGCCCGCCCAGGCGCACCAGCGCATCGGTCGCCATGACGCCGGGTCCGCCGCCGTTCGTCACGATCGTGAGGCGCTCGCCGTGCAGCGGCTTCGCGCGCGCGAGCGTCTCGACGGCATTGAAGAGCTCGAGCGTGGTTTCCACGCGCAGCATGCCGGCGCGCCGTATGGCCGCATCGTAGACGTCGTCGGCGCCCGCGAGCGCGCCGGTGTGGGATGCAGCGGCCTTCGCACCTTCGGGCACGCGCCCCGCTTTGACGACGATCACCGGCTTGTTGCGCGCCGCCGCACGCGCCGCGGACATGAACTTGCGCGCCGACCTGACCGATTCGATGTACAGCAGTATGGAGCGCGTGTTCGGATCGCTCGCGAGATAATCGAGCGCGTCGCCGAAGTCCACGTCCGCGCCGTCGCCCAGCGATATGAAATGCGAGAAGCCGATGGCGTGCGATTGCGCCCAGTCGAGCAGCGCGGTCGTGAGCGCGCCCGACTGGGACACGAAGGCGATGTTGCCGGGCAGCGCCGGGACATGCGCGAAGCTCGCATTGAGCCCGATGCCGGGCACGAGCAGGCCGATGCAATTGGGACCGAGGATGCGCAGCAGGTGCGGCCGCGCCGCATCGAGCATCGCCTGCTGCAGCGTGCGGCCATCCTCCGTATGCCCCCGATTGAGTCCTGCCGTGAGCACGACCGCAGCACGCGTGCCGCGTGCGCCGAGTTGGGCGATGATGCCCGGCACCGTCGCCGCAGGCGTGCAGATCACCGCCAGATCGGGTGCGGTCTGCAGGCTCGCGACGTTGGGTACTGCAGGGAGCCCGCCGACGCGCGCGTGGCGCAGATTGACGGGGGTGATGGTGCCCTTGTAGCCGCCTGCCAGCAGATTGCGCATGACCATCCTGCCGACGCTGTGCGGGCGATCGGAGGCGCCGATCACGGCCACCGAGCGGGGTTGAAACATCGATTCCAGGTTACGTACGCTCACGATGCGTCATTCCTTCCATTGCTGCGTCCGACGGCGGGCAGGTAACGTGCCCGGCGCACGAATTTATACAGCTCGAACCAGGCGACCGAAGCGAACGCGGCCAGCGCGCACATCGCCAGCTGCCCGGGGGCAAGCGGCGCCAGCATGAACAATCGGGCCGCCGGCGGCAGGTATACGGCCACCGCCATGCCGGCGAGCGTCGCCGCCACGACCCACCACAATGCGGGATTCGGCGAGCGCAGCGTCTGCGCGATGGAGCGCAACGCCGAGCGGTTCGCAACGATGAGCCCGAGGTTGCCCAGCACTATGGTCACGAACGCCACGGCACGCGCGGTCTCCGGCGTGTGATGCACGAGCGCCCAGCCGTACATTACTGCAACCGCGGCGAGCACGGCCACACCTTGCAGCAAGCTCACCAGCACCGTGTTGATCGAGAACAAGGGCTCGTGCGGATCGCGCGGCGGCCGCCGCATGACGTCGTCTTGCGCCTCCTCGGCCTCGAACACTATGGAGCACGTGGGATCGATGACGAACTCGAAGAACACGATGTGCACGGGAAAAAACGCCAGCGGCCAGCCCAGGGCGAGCGGCACGAAAGCCATTGCGGCGATCGGCACGTGCACCGCGAGCAGATAGGAAATGGCGTTGCGGATATTGGTGTATATGCGCCGGCCCAGACGGATGGCGCGCACGATCGACGCGAAATCGTCGTCGAGCAGCACCAGCGTCGCCGCTTCGCGCGCCACGTCGGTGCCGCGCCCGCCCATGGCGATACCGATATGGGCGGCTTTCAGCGCCGGCGCATCGTTCACGCCGTCGCCCGTCATGGCGACAATCTCGCCGCGCGACTTGAGCGCGTTCACGATCCGCAGCTTCTGCTCCGGCACCACGCGCGAGAATATGGTGCACTCGGCGACGCGAGCGGCGAGCTCGTCATCGCTCATGCCCTGCAGCGCCTGTCCGGTGATCACGTGGTCCGCGTTGCGCAGCCCGATGTCGCGCGCGATCGCCTGCGCCGTCACCGCATAATCGCCGGTGACCATGATGACGCGCACGCCGGCCGTATAGCATTGAGCCAGCGCATCGCGCACGGTAGGCCGCACCGGATCAGCGAGGCCGACGAGCCCGATGAATTCGAACTCGACCTCCGTCACAGCGCCGGGCACTTGCGATCCCGGCACACGCGCGCGTGCAACGCCCAGCACGCGCAACCCGTCCTGCGCCATGGCAGCGACGCGGCCCAGCACCTCGCGCTCGAGCACCGCGTCCGCGCGGCAGATGCGCAATATCGCCTCCGGCGCTCCTTTCGCCGCGAGCAGAGCTTCGGCTTCGCCCGGCTTGCGCCACAATTGCGCAAAGACCAGCAGATCGGCGGACAGCGGATAGGCCTGCGCCAGCGTGAGGCTCGCGCGCTCGTCGGCGCTCGCCCCCGGCAGGCGGTCCGCCAGCGCGTGGATGGCCCGCTCCATCGGCTCGTACGCCCGCGGCTCGCTGGCAAGGATCGCAAGCTGCGCGAGCTCCCGATACGGCGCATCGAGCAGCATCGAGTCATCCGTGTTCACGCGTATGGCAGCATCGCGAGTCGCGAGCGCCCGCACGGCCATGCGGTTCATCGTCAGCGTACCGGTCTTGTCGACGCACAACACGGTTGCCGAGCCGAGCGCTTCGATGGCAGGAATGCGGCGCGTCAGCACGCGGCTGCGCGAGATGCGCCAGGCGCCGAGCGCGAGAAACACCGTGAGCACCAGCGGAATCTCTTCCGGCAATATCGCCATCGCGAGCGTGATGCCGGCGAGCACCGAATCGAGAATGCCGCCGCGCGCAACGAAATGGAACAGGGCAACCAGCACCGACAGCGCGACCGCGCCCATCGCGATCAGGCGCACGGCGCGCGCCGTCTCGCGCTGCAGCGGCGTCGACTCGGCGCCGATGTCTACGAGCGACCGTCCGATGCCGCCGATCGCCGTCGCGGAGCCGGTCGCGATGACTTCGACCATGGCCTGCCCCTGCACGACGAGCGTGCCGGAGTAGACGAACGACGTGCCGTCGCCGCCCGGCGGCTCGATCTGCGCCTTGCCGTCCCAGATCGTCTTGCGCACTGCCAGCGATTCGCCGGTGAGCAGCGACTCGTCCACGCGCAAGTTCGAGCCTTGCAGCACGAGCCCATCCGCCGCCACGCGATCGCCTTCGCGCACGACGAGCAGGTCCCCTCGCACCACTTCGCGCCCCGGAATGCGGCATTCCTCGCCGTCGCGTATCGCCAGCGCGCGCGGGCTCGTGAGCTCCTGCAGCGCGGCGAGCGCGCGCTCGCTTTTTCCTTCCTGATAAACGGTGATCGCGGCGACGAGCAGCACCGATGTGCCGAGCACGAGCGCTTCGTGCACGTCGCCGAGCAACAGATAAACCGTCGAGCCGGCGATGAGCAGCAGCAATATGGGCTGCCGCACGACGTCGGCGAGTATGGACAGCGCGCTGCGCGCGCCGGGCCGCGCGATCTCGTTGTAGCCTTCGGCGGCGAGACGGCGTTGCGCTTCGGCTGCAGTCAATCCGCCGGCAGCGTGTGTGGGGGCTTCGGGCCGGCTCATCGGCGCGGGCTTATTGGAGAAGCGAGAGCCCGTGCGCGCCGGCGACGGCACCGAGCACGGTGATTGCGCTCAAGCGCGATGGAGATGCAGCACGAGCCGGAACGTGCCGGCCGGATTGTGCTGCGCGCGCGCCCGAAACCAGCGATGCAGGACGAGCGGCTCCAGCACGAACAGCATCAGGGTGAAGAGGAGCCAGACGCCGACCGATCCAGAACACGACGCCGAGGACATGCAGCGCGCGGGCGAGCGCCCAGGATTCCATGCCGGTCTTACTGCACCAGCAACGAGCCCGATGCGCCGAGATCCACGCCGACGACGTTGGCGCGCGAGGCCAGTATGCGCACGTACTGCTCGGCCGCCTTCGCCTGGACGCGCTCGCGCAGACGCGCCGCCACCTGCGGTTGGGCCGTATCGAAATCCACCATTCTGCCCGGCACGCGGTGGGCGATGCGCACGATGTGAAAGCCGTAGCGCGTGCACACGAGCCGCGGCAGCACGCCCGTCGCTTCATCGCCGAACAGCGCCTGCTCGAATTCGGGCACGGTATCCCCGCGCGAGAGCTGCCCCAGGTTGCCGTCCTGCGCGGACGACGGGCAATTGGAGAACTGGCGCGCGAGCGCGCCGAAGTTTTCAGGCGTGGCGACGGCCTGCTTCAGCACCGACTCCGCCTGCCGCCGTATCGCTTCCACAGGCGCGTTCGGCGTCACGGCAAAGAGGATGTGCGAAGCTTCCACGAGATCGCCGCTGCGGAATTCGGCGGCGTGGCTCTCGTAATACTTGCGGCACTCCGCTGCTGTCGGCTCCGGCACGGGCGCCTCGCGCTCGAGCAGCCGTTCGATCGCGGCATCGCATGCATCGTCCTCCGGCATCCCGTCCGCGCTCACGATGCCCAATGCGCGCGCCCGATCGAGCAACAGCGCTTGCACCGCCAGCGCGCACGCCGCGGCGGCAAGCGGCGCCTCCGCACCCGCGTGGAACGCCGCCTCCCGCTCTATCATGTCGTCGGAAATAACGCACTCGTTGACGGTCACAGGCATGGCGGCTCTCTCTTGCTGCGGTTCAA
>Ga0255338_1002013_pt1 | contig 33340 bp, 34 predicted proteins | sample MeOH1_35cm_T4_19_FD_203715 | JGI IMG/M metagenome (GOLD analysis project Ga0255338, IMG submission 203715) | Sandy soil microbial communities from University of British Columbia, Vancouver, Canada - MeOH1_35cm_T4_195 | ecosystem: Engineered > Artificial ecosystem > Sand microcosm > Unclassified ... | reverse complement strand
AGAACGCATAAAACAATGACCTGGGACTGACTATTTGAACGAGGGGTAGGAGACATCCCCTATCTAAACCAGAAGTGTCACCTATGTCTCGACACATCTGTCACCTATGTCGTGGAACAGGACACCCCCTCCCGCACTCATTACTTGGCGAGAATCAACCCTCTGTCTGCTTTCTTGCCTGCTCGATTTCTGACTTCCCAATCACATAATGAGCAGTATCCACCCACTCATCTTTAATGAGCTCGTTTTGAATGAAAGTGCGTTCGTGTATGAATCCAAGTCGGGTGATGAGAATGCTTTCAAAAGTGAAACTGCACCGGCCTGAGAACTAATCTCGAAGTCTCAATTCGCATGACGAAATACTAATCAGATGGACTTGCACAGTAGAGGTTTTTAGGAATTACTTATCCAATTCTTTGAAGCCAAACTGCCGTATCCGGTGGGATTTGACCGGACTCTATTACCTGGCTGCTCAAAAGAACTTCGTACCGGGGAGGAATCGACTCACCCACTTCAAAAGTCAGAATACAAAGGAAGGAGTCATCTTCCTTGCGAGCAAACACAAATTGCCTATCGCTTGCATCGATCCAACGAAAAAACGAATCCTGCAAATGAGAATTCGTCTTTCGAATACGAAGAGCCTCTCGATACAGATTGAGCATGGAGTGCTCATCAACCTCCTGTTTTTCAGCCGAAAAACGACCCCAGTTCAGAGGTTGGGGCAACCAAGACTGATCTGGCGCAAGTGATTCATTATTTGAAAAACCGAAGGCGCCACTTTGGGATGTTTTCCATGGGAGGGGCACTCTGCATCCGTCACGGCCGCGGTCGGTGTTCCCGCTCATTCTCCAGATCGGGTCCTGAAGACTCTCAAGAGGGATATCGAAAACTTCAGGGAGCCCGAGCTCTTCACCTTGGTAGAGATACACCGCTCCAGGAAGTGCAAGCATGAGCATCGCTGCCGCGCGAGCTCGCCTCCTACCCCGTTCGAGATCGAAAAGCCTGCTCTCATTGCGCTGTTCTTCAACGCTCTGGCGAGCACCAGCAACAAGATCCATGTCGAGTCGATCGACAGCACGCACGACGTCATGATTGCTCAGAACCCACGTCACCGGAGCACCAACTTCATCCATACTCTCAATAGAGCGATCGATACTTGATTTGACGGAATTCAAGTCCCATCTCATCGTCAAGAAATCGAAATTGAAAGTGTTCGCCAACTCGTCGGGCCTCACATAGAGTGCAGAACGAGATGGTGGGTTGACCCACGCTTCCGAGACCGCCATCCGCTGACCAGGATACGAATCGAGTAGTTTGCGCCACTCGCGATAGATTTCGTGAACGCCATCTTGATCCCAGAACGGGAAATCTCGTGAATCCAATAAGCCAAAATGTTCTTGAACCGGGGCATCCGGTAATCCCTCTGCTTTAACGAGCCCATGTGCCACATCAACTCGAAATCCATCGACTTCTCGATCAAGCCAGAAACGCAAGACTTTGATGAAATGATCTCTCACTTCGAGATTCTTCCAATTGAAGTCAGGTTGCTCTGGAGCAAAAATATGGCAATACCACTGGCCAAGTTCTCCATTCTTTTCTCGTATCCGCGTCCAGGCTGCCCCGCCAAAGACAGACTGCCAATTATTAGGCGGTAATTGACCCTTTTCTCCCTTCCCATCACGGAAAAGATAGCGATCGCGAGCAGGGGAACCAGGCTCAGAATTGAGAGCCTCTTTAAACCACTTATGCTCATTACTCGAATGGTTTGGAACAATGTCAATAATGATTCGAATACCGGCCTCGTGAACTTTGTTGATCAAGTCTTGGGCGATTTCCAATGTGCCGTACTCATAATGAATATCCATAAAATCAGCAACATCGTAACCATTATCGTGCTGTGGTGATGGATACCAGGGAGTTATCCATATTGCATCGACGCCGAGTCTCTTCAGATAATCAAGGCGGCTAATAATTCCTTCGATATCTCCTACACCGTCTCCGTTTTCGTCGGCGAAAGAGCGAATATAGATCTGATAGGTGACCGCATTCCTCCACCATTGTTTCTCCGACGCCTCGGTTGCATCCAACTTATTCACAGTCTCGGGCATGAGCATTTCATCCCTCCTTCAATGAGAAGTGAATGACTTGGCACGGAATTCCCGCTCAATTGTTCACCGACGATCGATTGGAAATTTCCCGACAGGTTGGTAGAGACAAGTTGCGTTCGATCACCGGAATTGACGACGATAGTAAACACACAATCCTCATACTCACGCTTGATGATAATTGTTCGATTTATGCTTTCCACGATGGAGAAATTCCCATGACTCAAACACCGATGCTTTCTACGCAAGGCCAGGATCGGCTCAAGCGTTGCCAAGAAGTGATCCTGTTGAGTTGTGAACTTCCCTGGAAAGGTGCGTCGGCAGTCAGGATCATTGCCACCTTCAAGGGCTATTTCATCACCATAGTAGAGAGCAGGAACACCGGGTAAGAATTGGTTGAGAATCAGTACTATCAATGCATCTCGGTGCGAGCCCCGACATTCATTTATCAGTCGTGATGTGTCGTGACTCCCGACAAAATTGGTAATTAGCGACGGGTCAGAACGAAGGCGGCACCAAAGCTCTATATCGACAGCAAGATCCTCTGCATCTGCATCGTGCCGTACGACGAAATCGAGAAGACGTGTACGGGCAAAATAATTGGTCACGGACTCAAATTCGGAGGCGAACCCCCACTGTTGCCAAGCCTCAGCCAACCACAACTGTGAAGAGACGAGGTCTTTCGTAGAAAGTCGCAGTTGGCGCCAGAACTCGGGCGAGACCTTCCAGGGCACATCGAGGCGCCAACCACTAATTCCGAATTGATCCCAATAAGACATGACTTGGGAAATCATTTCTAGTACTTGCGGATTACCATGATTGAGTTTGGGGAGAAAATCAGCTCCCCCACATGTTTGATACTCAGATGAATCCGATACGAAACTGAAGAGCTCTCGATCTTCCATCACACCATTGAGCGCACGCGTAAAGCTATGGAATTGATCCCCGACGTGGTTGAAGACTCCATCCAGCAGTATCCCTACTTGGGAGTCATTTGCTGACAAGACGAGTTTGGCCAGACTTCTCTCATCACCCAGAAGCGGATCAATTTGGAAGTAACTTTGCGTGTCGTAGCGATGGTTGGAAGGGGAAGAGAAAATTGGATTCAAGTAGAGATTCGCGATCCCGATTCGCCGAAGATATGGAAGCTTTGACGAGATTCCTGCAAGATTCCCACCGAAGAAATTTTCTCTCGTTGGCGCACTTTCCCAAGGCACGAGAGCGTATGAGATGGAAGCGTCTTCTTCGGCGTGGGCAAAACGGTCAGGAAAAATCTGATAGAGGGTCCCTTTACGAAACCAGTCCAACCGATCTGAATGCGCCGACGGTGCAATCTCTTGGCTCATTCGTTGACTCCTCCCGACGCTAAACCTCTAATAAGGGACTTCTGCATCGCCAAGAACGCAATGACGGCAGGGATTGTCGCTGACACTGTGGCCGCCATCAATAAGGTCCACCTTGTTCCGTATTTTCCTGAAAAATTGGCGATTCCCAACGGCACCGTGAAGTGCTCAGGGGCATTTAGAACAATCAGGGGCCATAGGAAGTCGTTCCAAGCGAAGAGGAAAGCAAACAGAGCCAATGTGGCGACTGCAGGACGCGCTATTGGCAGGATCACACTCCATATGACTCTCAATGTGTTTGCTCCATCCATCCTTGCCGCATCATCAAAGTCGCGTGGAATCGAATGGATAAACTGCCGGAGAAGAAGTATCCCAAAAGCCGACCAGCATCGGGGAATGATCAGCGCAGCCAAATTATCTGCCCAATGCAAATTCTGAATTATCTGAAACGAAGGAATGACAAGCAAAGGCAACGGAACCATCATGGATGCAAGCAATGTAAACCACAAGGTTCGTTTGAATGGAAATTCAAATCTATCGAAAGCGTACGCCGCTAAGGCACTCGTAAACACCTGGCCGAACGTGACGCAAATAGCGACAATTATGGAATTGAGGTAGTAGCGAGCAAAGGGTGCTTCTTGCCAGGCATTAACAAAGTTCTGCCAATAAAAATGGGTTGGGATCAAATACGGCGAGCTAAAGGCCAATTTAGGCGGCTTCAGCGATGTCGTAATCATCCAAAGAAATGGCAGAATCACGATGCTAGAGATCACAATGAGAGTCATGTGATCTGCGACCTTGATCAACAGCGTCTTTGTAGATTTCACGACTCGCCCCTACGTCTCAATTGCCACTGCAGGACGGTGAGGCCGAGAATCACTGTGAAGAGAGTCCATCCGATTGCCGAGGCGTAACCCAGATGGAAGATTCTGAAACCTTGGTTGTATAGAAATAGAGACATAACATTTGTTGATCCCATTGGACCACCTGCAGTAAGCAAGAAGATGTGGTCAAATACTTGAATAGCATCGATAAATCCCGTGATTAGTACCAAGGTCGTAACTGGTCGCATCAGAGGAATTGTCATATAGCGGATCTTCTGCCACCCGGAGACACCGTCAAGATCTGCCGCCTCGAAGCAAGAGACTGGAAGGCTGCTCATCCCTGCCGCGTAGACGATAACTGCAAAGCCGAGCCTCTTCCATATTCCAACAATTATCACTGCTGGCAAGGCCCAGTGAGTGTCACTGAGCCAATTTGGAGCCGGAAGGTGGAGTGCTCTGAGACCGATGTCGATGATGCCAACATATGGGTCAAAAAGGAGTTGCCATACAACCGCAGCGGCAACAGTGGCTGTTACCACCGGCGAGAAGAAAATGGTCCGATAGATGGCTGATGATCTCTTTCTTCGTTGCAGCATCAACGCAATGACAAAGCCAAGGACCGTACTTATGAGAGTCACAGAGACTGTGTAGATGGTCGTGACAGAAATTGATTGCCTGAATTCTGCATCCTGGAAAAGTTGAATGTAGTTTTGGAGTCCAACGAATTTTTTTACTGCATTTAGCCCATCCCAACTCGTCAAGCTGATTTGAGCACTCCAGAAGAAGGGATACGCGGTAAAACCGACAAAAAGAAGAAGCGCTGGTGCAATAAGGAGATAAGCAGTTCGCGTCTGGCGAGTCTGCATATTCAACTCCTTAGTTGGTTGAGGGTGGGTTCCTGCAAAAGAAAAGAACTGCCCCAGACGTCATTATGCCTGGGGCAGTTCCGATCCGAATTACTTACCGCTTAGTGCTTTGCGTACTGCTGCATCAGCATTTGCCAACGCCTCAGCAACTGAGACTTTCCCATAGAACGCGGGCTCAAGTGCCTTTGAGAAAGCATCTGATACGGCTGGGTAAGTGGCGATAGCAGGACGTGCCTGGGCATATTTCTGCTGATCAATGAATGCCTTCAGGGCAGGTTCTTCGGCAATGTGCTTCAAAATCACGTTGCTATTGGCGACAGCATCGCTAATGGGCATGAAGTTTGTCGCAACATCCCAGCGAGCCTGAATTGGCGCACTGGTGAACCACTTAATGAACTTGACGGCCGCGGATTGGGAAGCCGCCTTGCCCTTGAAGGCCATAATTTGCTCGCCGCCCATATTGGTTGCATGTACACCACCATCTGGAATCGGCAACATCGCAGTGCCGAACTCAAATGGAGCATTGTCCCGGTAACCACCAACCATCCAAGAGCCGTCGATTCTCATGCCAGCCTGGCCCTTATCGAAGGCGCCCCATTGGCCAGCAGTTGCTGCGTGGTCAACGTTAATGAGATCTACAAGGAATTGGAGGGCTGATTTTCCAGCTGCTGAATTGAATGTCGGTGCCGTGTTCGCTTTGTTCAGGAAACCTGCGCCAGACTGCCAAAGGTAGGGCTGGAACTGCCATGTAAGGCCTTCACCTGGCTGCACATAGATTTCCATCCCTTGGATACCGTTGCCAAGATTGCTGATTGCGATCGCGGCCGCGCGCATCTCAGCCCATGTCTTCGGTGGCTTATTGGGATTTAGACCAGCTTTGCGGAATAAGTCCTTGTTGTAGAAGAGCGAGAGATTGTTTGTACTCGCAGGCAATGATTGCAATTTACCCTTGTACAGACCATAAGTAAGCAATTGTGGGTAGATGCCATTCGTTGCTTTTTTAATACCACCGAGCGCGGCGCCCAAATCAACCAACTTGCCTGATTGATTCATGTTGGCCATCCAAGCGATATCAGTTGCAGCAAGGGCAGGGGTTGTTCCGCTTGCAATAGATGCTTGGAGTTTGGGGAGTAAATCACCCCATGGGAAGGTGACTGGCTTAACGGTAATTCCCGGATTCTTCTTGTTGAATTCAGAAACAAGAGTGCTTAGTGCTTTCCCATTGCCGCCATCCCAGTAGTTCCAAAACTGGATTGTCACGGGTTTTACTGCCTTATTTGCGGCGATTGCTGACCCAGTGCCGAGAGAGACCGTAGCGAGGACGGCCAAGCTTAGGATCGATGCGAGACTGCGTTTAGTTCGTTTCACCACAGGCTTCCCTTCTTGAAAGTGGAGTTGCTAGTGGTCGAAAAATAGAGCTCTCTGAAACATAAGTCAATAGTTTGAAACATGATACATTTCCGCCATGGCAAGTTTAAGAGATGTCGCAGCCCATGCTGGCGTGAGCGTTGCCACCGCATCCCGCGTCCTGAATAACTCGGAAATTGTGAGCCCAAAGACGCGCGAGCGAGTTGAAAGGTCCATGAAGGAGTTGCTCTTCTCAATTCCAGAACTATCTCAACCCGAGAAACTCGCGGGACTCTTCGTGCCAGATATTTTGAACCCGATATTTACCCAGATAACGCAGGCAATAGAGACGAAGGCTCGAGACGCCGGTTGGGCAATTGTTCTCTGCACTACAGGCGACTTAGCTAGCGCAGAACGGGAGCACGCTCAAGGGTTCTACACCCGCCAAATCACAAACTTGATTTTTGTTTCTTCCGTCGCAGCAAATACCGCGGAACATTTGCCACATTATCAAGCGTTGCTCGAACACGGCGCTCGATTGCTTTTTGTGAACGGCGCACCCAATGATCTCGCTGCACCTGCCATCGGCGACGATGAGTGGGCCGCGGGCAGAATATCAGCGCAACATATTCTAGAACTCGGGCATCGCTCAATCGGCTTCATCACCGGAGTCGAGACTACTTCAAGCCGATCACACCTCCGCCTCTCTGGAATCAAAGAAATGGTTGCGGGGGTTCCCAATGCCGCGATTTATCCCACCCACAGCGACTGGGGAGTTGAAGGTGGCGTAATCGGCGCACGCAAATTGCTTGAATCGCATCCAGATATAACCGCTCTCATTTGCGCAAGCGATCTAACCGCCATAGGGGCCATGAATTACTGTCAATCAATGGGAATTTCAGTTCCCGACGATATATCAATTCTCGGTTCTGACGGAATCGAGATGGGGCGTTGGGTATTCCCTTCACTCTCAACCGTTGCACAACCTATTGATGCGATTTCTGACTACGTCGCTAGTTGGCTCAATGCAGAGGAATCAGTTCAGAATTCCACTACTTCAACTCCCGATATTGCCTTCAGGCCCACACTGATAGAACGAAATAGCACAGGGAAAGTAAGGCCAAGAGAATGGCATAAATAGCCGCTCCCATCAATACATAAAAATACGGAGGAAATATGCGCATAGACTTAATTGCAAGAATTCAAAGACAATCATTTATAGTCCGTGTTGCCGTTGTTGCACTGCTGGCAATAACAATTGCATTTCCACAGGGTTCAACGCGTGCCTCGGCTTTTGTCGCACAAGGTTCGCCAGGAGTTCTGGCCGAAGGTGATGTGATCTATCAAGTGCTCGTTGATCGCTTTTCCAACGGGAACACCGCTAATGACAACTTTGGATATGGAGACTACAACCCTTCAAATTTGGGTATGTACCACGGAGGTGACTGGCAAGGACTAACAAATCATCTGCAATACATAAAGAACCTGGGTGTTACGGCGATTTGGCTATCGCCAGTGTCAAAACAACAACCCTTAAGTCGAGATGGTTTAGAAGCGAGTTACCATGGCTACTTCACCAACGATTTTGCGACACCAAACGAACATTTTGGATCTCGAACTGACCTCCAGAACCTAGTCAATTCTGCTCATGCTCTGGGACTGAAAATGATCCTTGATGTCGTTCCAAACCACACTGCTGACTATTTGGCTGGAACTAGCACAACTTATAGTCCAACTTCATATGCACCAGCATCTCCATTAAATAATTCTTCTCTCTTCCATCATGCAGGCGACTGTCTATTCAATGGAAATGAGACACAAGCACAGTTGGAAGTTTGCGATCTTGGAGGACTCGATGATCTCGATCAGTCCAATTCAGCCGTCAACACTTATTTAATGAATACTTACCAAGATTGGATTCAAGGTATTGGATTTGACGGCATTCGGGTTGACGCAGCTCGCAGCATTCCACAAACGTGGTTGCAGTCATTCGAGACGACAATGGGAGTTCCAACTTTCGGCGAAATCTTCGATGGCAACATTGACTACGTTGCCTCATATCAAAACTACGAATGGGGAGTTCTTGACTTTCCAACATTCTTCACGGCGCGAGACACGCTCTCTACCGACGGCAATCTCAATAATCTAAGTGGCCTCTTTGCCCAGGATTACAAGTACGCCAATGCCAATCGTCTAGAGACATTCCTCGACAATCACGATCGAGCCCGCTTTTTGGCTCGAGCCGGAGATAACTATCAGAGACTTCGTTCTGGATTAACATTTTTATTGACTGCTCGTGGCATCCCTGTCATCTACTACGGAACTGAGCAAGCCGATAATGGAAATATGAATCCATATGAAGTACCGATCGCGAATAAAGACAATCGAAAAGATCTATCGAGTTTCAGTGAAACCGGAACGATCTTCAATCACATTCAAAGACTCAACGTGATCAAGAAGGCCTATCCAGCACTGCAAGTGGGTACGCAAAGAGAGATGTGGACGGATACAACTGTTTATGGCTTCTCTCGACGAGTTGATTCGACAGGTGCAGAAGCAATGACGATTCTGTCAGACAGTTGGGGCACACAAACTCGCACGATTCCACTTCGGGCAGAATCAACCATCTCGGTGGGAACGGTTCTTACCAACCTCATGAATACTGGCGACACGGTCGTGGTGCAATCGGGCGGAGTGACAGGAAAACAGATCTCTGTTTCTTTGGGTGAGCACGAAGCAAAGGTGTATGTTCCAGGAACTCCAGTCTCGTCATACGCTCCTCCTGCGCGAGTAATCACAACAATTCGAGTCCACTACAATGTTGGTTGGGGAAATCGAATAACACTTCGTGGAGATAGTGATCCGTTCCGCTGGACTCAAGGAATGGAAACTCGAAACATAGCGAGTGATGTCTGGGAATACCAGTTGGAAAGAATCCCTTCGGGTCAAACCTTTCAATACAAACCACTTATTAATGACGCCACGTGGTCTGCAGGCTCCAACTACACGGGGACCGGAGGCCAAACAATCGACATCTACCCAACTTTCTAGTGTAAAGAAAGACACTGCACTCCTACAGGCACCAAAAACTGGATGCGAGGGACGGGTTCAAGCCCCGCCCCTCGCATCCAGTTTTCCTCGTGCATACTTATTTCACTGTTGTTTTGACGAGGTCCTGCACAACGGCAAGACTCCTGCTAGCGCCAAAGAGATTCCCACAAGAAATATTGGCCAAGCAAAAGAGGTTGGAATCGCACCATGCAATGTGTCGGCCGCGTCAATGGTAAAACTTAATATGACCACAAGCCCACCTCCAATAAGGAGGGCAAGATCTCTGGGTTTAGCGATGACAGATTGATTAGTTCTGAGCCTTTTCGCAACGATCAAACCAAAGGTGATCAATGCCAAACTGACCAGTATCGGAGCCCAGACGGGTCCGACCCAAGGTGCCGGGATCAAGAAAAGTAAATCAAAAGTATTCAGACTTGTTGGCCATCCGATAAAAATCCACAGCCAGAAGTAATAACCAATATCCCAAATTCCGAACGCGACAGCCGCCCATGCCAAACGCTCGAGACTCTTTCTTCCAGCTATCCAGCCCACCACTGCCAGCATCACAAGCGTTGCCGCCTCACGGCCAATTTCAATACCACCGAGACCGCCAAGAGAATTCTCATTGCGTAGAGGGAAGATGCTTTGAGGTGTCATTTCTAGTGCACGTTGCAGATACACAACAGCTGCCGATTCAAAATAAGCCATCGCAAAAGCAAATATCCCTACGAGAATTGCGCGTTGCCTAAAGTCGGAACTTTTTAACACCCAATAATCCTCTCCCCCACGTTATGAGTGGTCAAGGAAATTAGTCGGCAAAATTACTTAAAGAACTACCTCTGAAGTTGATGCGCTATCCGCTGAGCGCCCCGGCAGTTTGTAGCCCCAAAAAGAGAGGTTGAGATCGTCAATAATGTCGGAGGCGTGAACATCAAATGTCTTCCACTTGACGTCGGAGGTTGTGTGAGCGTCCTTGATCAACGTGACATCGTATCCGCGCTCAAGTGCAGAATGAGTCGTATGCCGGACGCAGTTATTTGTCTGAGCTCCGGTAATGAAGAGGCGGCTCACTCCCATTTCTTTTAGCAGGGATTCCAATTCGGTATCTTCAAATGAACTTCGATACAATTTGCGGACAATAGGTTCCGAATCGAGAGGCTTCAATTCAGGAACAAATTCCCATCCTTCGCTTCCTATCGGAAGATCCTTAGAGGAGTGCTGGATCCAGATCACTTTTGTATTTCCCGCACGGGCTTTCTCAACTGCAGTACTTATGTTTTTCACGATTTCATCCCTATGCCACGCGTCTTCTACAACATTATTTTGTACATCAATAACAAGAAGCGCGGCGCCATCGCGATCAGGAAATTTGCTCATCTCTTCACCTCTCACTTTCGACACAAAGCATATTCTGGCCTTGACCAGATGACACAAGAAGTCATCTATTTCCCCTGGGAGCCAGCCTCACATTGGGCATCGCTGGGGCGGGAATCCTCTCGCCTACGCGATCTTCAAAGACGGGAAACCTTTCGGATCTCCTCTGCCACTCTTCTCGCATGGCGACAATTTCGTCATGAGTGCGTCCAATGAAGTTCCACCACATGACAATCTCTTCCTTAAAGGGTTCTCCCCCAAGAAACATCATCCGAGATGGACCAGTAGTGGTTATTTCTAAAGTCTTTCTGCCTATGGGCAAGTAACGCAGGTTCCCTGGTGGCACTAACGCGCCATCCAATCTCACTTCCCCAGAATCCACCAACATGCCATGTTCAAACTGATCATCCAACGGGAGTCGAATAGTTCCAGCATCGGCGAAACCTATTTCGGCCCCGATCATCTTCGAGTAAATCACAGCATCGGATTTGTGACCAAGAAACTGGCCAACCATCAACCGAATCGTGGCTGCGCCGAAGTCAACAATTGGCAAATTGCTGTGGTGCGCAAACACGGGCGGCATATGCCGAGTTGAATGTGGAAGAACCACCCAGAGTTGAACGCCGTGAAGATCAGCCTCCTCGTTAAGTGAAAGTTCGGAATGGGCAATACCAATCCCTGAAGTCATGAGATTAAGTTCGCCCGGATTAATGACCTGAATACTTCCGAGTGAATCACGATGTTCAATCTGCCCTGAAAATAACCACGAGACAGTTTGAAGCCCAGTATGAGGGTGGGCGGCAACACTCATCGCATTCGCTTGATGAGTGGGACCGTAGTGGTCCAAAAAGCACCATGGGCCAATGGTTCGAATATCCCGATGTGGAAGAGTGCGACGAATCGAAATATTCGACCGAGGAGTGAGCTTCACGACTCTAGGCGACAAAGTGACCTCATCATGAAGAGATGGAGGACATTGGACAACTTCGGGAGATTGCTCCTGATTGCTCACTGACACCTCACGAACTGTCGGGCTGGCGAGTTGACGAAACTAGCCAACGACGAGAGAGATCGGAACAGCCTTGAGTGCCTGGCTCACTGGACATCCATCCTTGGCCACATGCGCAGCGGCCGAGAAAGCTTCATGATCCATTCCTGGGACATCTCCACTTACATGAAGTCGGATTTCTGTAATGCCAACACCAGGCTGAAAATCAACTTCCGCGGAAGTACGCAGTTCTACTGCTGGAGTTCCTGCTTTTGCCAATGCACTAGAGAAGGCCATAGCGAAACATGTGGAGTGCGCAGCGGCAATAAGTTCCTCTGGGCTGGTCACTCCATGTGGTTCGGCACTTCGTGCTGGCCACGAGACAGGGAACTTTCCAATGTTAGAAGAATCTAGGCTCACTACACCTTGACCCTCCAAAAGTGTTCCATTCCATACCGCTGATGCTTTACGTGTTGTGGCCACAAAATCCCCCTAATAATCAATGTCGGTAAGCCATAACCTTATTGCCTGAGAATAATTACCGAAACTGGAGTGCCGCTTTATAACCTAGGTCCTTCGTGCCTCTTACCTGGGAAGTCTTTATAAGCCACGCCCGTAGACTTCAGCCGTGTCCAATCTGCGAGCGCGCAACGCCTCTCTAGTTCTCGCTGGCGTCTGCTTCGGCACCACCGGAACAGCCCAAGCATTAGGTCCGAAGGGTGTCTCACCACTCGCGGTAGGAAGTGCCCGACTCATCGTTGGCGCACTGCTTCTCTACATTTTCCATAGAGCAATGCGTGAAATCTCTACACAAATTTCGCGCCAGGATCTCATTCTCGGCGCGATCAGTGTCGCCCTCTACCAGATTACTTTCTTCTCGGCGGTCAAAAGCACTGGCGTGGCAATCGGGACAGTGACGGCTCTTGGATCCGCCCCCGCTCTCACCGGCGTTGTCGCATATCTCATCAATCGAGAGAAGCCGACAAAAAAATGGTTCGTCGCGACCGTCATTACGAGTCTCGGGATAATTGTACTAAGCACCGCGAAAAGCACTGCTCTATTTAATATTGGAGGTTTCCTCCTCGCACTCGCCGCCGGCGCCTCGTACTCACTCTTTGCCGTTGTGAGTAAGCGTGCTCTTGTCAGTGGCGTGAAAATAACTGATGCAATGTTTCGTATCTTCGCTCTAGCCGCCGTTCTCTCATTTCCACTGCTCTTCATCGGAGATATCAACTGGATCATGAGCACACAAGGCTCTGTCATGATTCTCTGGTTGGGCCTCGTGCCAACTGCCTTTGCCTACATGGCTTATGCGTATGGATTAGAAAAGGTGCGAGCGAGCACTGCCTCAACTTTAATCTTGGCAGAACCCGCTACAGCGACCATCTTGGCTGCTGTTGTACTTGAAGAAACTATCAATGGCCGTGGTTGGATCGGCATTGTTGTAGTTATTGTCGGACTCCTATACCTATCCTTATAAGATTCTTGTAAGTTCCTTACGCCGGAAGAAATACAGAAAGGGTTGAAATGATTCGGGAAATTGGTTTTGTTGAGGTTATTGCGGGTCGCGAACCAGAATTTGAAGCTGCAATTAAGGTTGCCGCCAGCACGGTTCTTCCGAAGGCAAAGGGGTTTATGGACTTTCAATTACACCGCGGAATTGAACGTCCCAGTGTCTACACATTCACCCTTCTCTGGGAGACTCTCGAAGACCACACGATTGGGTTCAGAGGGTCTTCACTCTTTGATGAATGGCGCGCAATCATTGGACCGTTCTTCGTCAGCCCACCCACTGTCGAACATTGGACTCCACTATGGGAACTCCCACGCTCCTAGGTCTTTGCTCGCTCAGCTAAGAGCGGCGGCAAATCCCAATTCGAGATCGGCTTTGATGTCGACGATGTTTTCAAGGCCAATGCTCAAGCGCACCATCCCGGGAGTGATTCCGGCGTGCAGTTGCTCATCAGGACTCAATTGCGAATGAGTGGTTGAAGCCGGATGAATCACTAGAGAACGGACGTCACCAATATTTGCCACGTGACTAAACATTTTGAGTCCTTCGACGAACCTGCGTCCTGCTTCAAGCCCGCCTTTGAGTTCAAAAGACATCACGGCCCCTGGCCCTTTGGGTGTGTATTTCCTGGCAAGGTGATGCAGCGGTGATGACAGCAGCCCTGGATAGCTCACATGTTCAACCTGGGGATGCTTCTCAAGCCACTCTGCCACCGCTTGCGAATTCTCGACATGGCGATCCATACGAAGGCTGAGAGTCTCCAATCCCTGCGCCAATAACCAGGCATTGAACGGCGAGACGCATGCCCCGATGTCTCTTAATAATTGGAGACGTGCTTTGTAAATAAATGCAAGGTTTGCGCCGAAGTCGGAACCGACGCCGAGTGTCTTCGCATAAACCAGACCGTTGTAGCTTTCATCTGGATTATTGAAACCGGGGAATCTCCCAGGGTATTTCGCGTAGTCAAAATTCCCCGAATCGACAATGGCACCAACCATTGCCGTACCATGACCCGACAAGAATTTTGTTGCCGCGTGGGTGACAACATCCGCTCCATAATCAATTGGCCTTGTCATATATGGCGTGGCGATCGTGTTGTCTATCATCAAAGGAACGCCTGCGTCATGAGCAACTTTGGCAATCGCCTCAATGTCGATCATGATGGCTTGCGGATTGGAGATTCCCTCACCAAAAAATGCCTTCGTATTTGGCCGAACTGCCCTGCGCCAAGCATCCATGTCCTGAGCATTATCGACGAAAGTAACATCAATTCCGTACTTCGGAAGGGTGAAATTGAATAGGTTGTATGTACCACCGTAGACATGCGGACTTGCGACAATATGGTCACCGGATTGCGCGACGTTCATAATCGCGATAGCGGTCGCCGCCATACCAGATGCAACAAGAAGTGCACCTACTCCACCTTCGAGTGCAGCAATACGCTGTTCAACCACATCCTGTGTGGGATTGTTTATGCGAGTGTAGACGTATCCCGCTTCTGCAATACCGAATACATCAGCTGCATGTTGGGTGTCACGAAATTGATATGCCGTCGTTTGATAAATGGGTAGGGCCCTAGATCCTGTTGCAGGATCGGCAGTCTGCCCTGCATGAATTTGGAGTGTCTCGAACGACCAATCTTCTTTCATACGTAGAACCGCCTTTTCGTCATGGATAGAGACCTCGGAGTGCATGAGCTTCAGCCACACGGCTAACTCCCAACATATGTGCTGCTTCTCGCCACGTCACATGCCGAGAAGTTGCCAATGCCTCAACTTCAACAATCGCCCGCATCAGAATCTTGTTGAGATTCTGATGCACGTCATCTGCACTCCAGAAATAATTCTGATTATCTTGAACCCACTCGAAGTAAGAAACGATGACGCCGCCAGAGTTGGCGAGAATATCCGGCACAACTAGGATCCCATTCGAATTCATAATGGCATCACCCTCGGGCGTAGTTGGAGCATTCGCTCCCTCCACAACCACTCGGGCCTTGATCCTGGGCGCTGTAGCTTCCGTAATTGAGTCGGCGAGAGCAGCAGGGATGAGGACATCAACATCCAAAGCCAGCAACTCTTCATTTGTGATGGCATCAGTCCCGGGCATGCCCACCAAAGTCCCGTGTTCTTTTGAATATTCAAAGATATCCGCGACTGAGGTGAAACCTGTTACGCCCCCTTTCACATCGCTTACTGCAACAACTTTCAGGCCCATTTTCTCCAGGGCAATCGCTGCCCAATATCCAACTTTGCCAAAACCTTGGATTGCAACGCTCGCTCCTTGCGGATCAATCCCGCGAACTCTAAGTGCCTCACGAGTCGAGATCGCAACACCGTCTCCCGTAGCCGACGAACGGCCAAGGGATCCACCTAAAACAATTGGTTTTCCAGTCACAACACCGGGTACGGAGAAACCTGCATTCACGGAGTATGTGTCCATCATCCAAGCCATGTTCCGTTCATCAGTTCCTACATCAGGTGCAGGGATATCCCGCTCCGGTCCGATAATGGGAAGAATCTCAGAGGTGTACCGCCGGGTGAGCCGTTCATTTTCGGCTAACGAAAGGTCGTGAACATTGACGGCCACGCCACCCTTTGCTCCCCCATAAGGAAGATTAGTAAGAGCACACTTCCACGTCATAAGCATTGCAAGCGCAATGGTTTCTTCGAGATCAATATCTTGATGGAAGCGGACTCCACCCTTGGAAGGTCCTCGCGTTGTTGAGTACTGGACTCGATATCCCTTGTACATCTCCACACGACCATCGTCGCGTCGAAGCGGAACAGCGACTTCTAGAACACGTCTTGGTGTGGAAAGGGTGTTCCAATCATTTTCAGAGAGTTTAAGTTGATCTACTGCCCGCCGTAATTGGGCAAGGGCGGTTGCCATTGGTGACTCCATTGTCATAACTTCACGGTAGCCCACGGGCGACAAAAAATGAAGTCGACTAGCGGCGAGGTTTGAGTGGTTCGGAAGGCACTTTCATGGAGTTCATGAGGTAGGTTCTGAGCGAATGGAGAAAAATATGAAGAAACAAGTAACCCTTGGGGTATCACTCATTGCACTACTCTGGAATCTCTATCTCGTCATTGGTGCCACTCTCAATGTTTCCTCCTTAATGACGCGAGTTGCCGGAGGAGGCTATGACTCTCTCCCGATTGGTCTTCGCTTCGCTTATGGAATTCAAACGCTAGTTGTCATCTTTGAATTGATCTTTATAGTGATGCTTTATCAACATACAGGAGCCTGGTCGAAAAACAGTTATCTGCTTTCCAGAATCTTCCTTATCCTCGCCACAATAAGCGCATTTGTTAACTTTGCCTCAAATAGTCCTGATGAAAAATGGAATGCAATTGCCGCGGCAATCATTGCTTATGGCTTCTTCTCCCTAGCAGAAATGCGATTCAAGCCCAGAAGATAATCACATGCTTGAAAATCGACGGGACTACTGACAAGGATTGATTTTTCGTCGATAATTCCTTCATGAGAGTGAGCCTGCTTCGATCTGCATCAGAATTCCTCGTGCAGACTGAAGCGCTTAGGGCAGCAGATCCATACCGTACAAATGTCATCGGAAGTGTGGCTTCATCCGTCGCAAAGGGAAGCCGAACATACGAAAAGTACTTCTGGTGGATTGTCACCAGCGAATCTGGCCAGGTGATCGGCGCAGCCATGCGAACTGCACCTCATGGAATGCTCTTTACTCCGATGCCCAAAGAAGCATTGCGAGAACTCGCGCTTCAGGTGGCTCAACACGATCCGGAATTGCCGGAAATTGGCGGCCCCTCTGAGGTCGTCTCTGAATTCTTAGCGGCGTATCAAAACACTGGCACGAACCGGAGCAAGCGCCTAGCTGAGGAATCAGGACACGAACTCCTCTACACCCTCAACAAACTAAGCGTTCCGTCGGTCCCTGGTGCCATGGAAAATGCAACGCGAGATGACCATAAGAAAATCTATGCTTGGTACTTAGAGTTTGGGAACGAGGCTGGCCTCCTCATGCCCAACCTAGAAGAGTCGATTGAGGACGCCCTCGATCGAAGTTCATTGAAATTCTGGCGAGTGGACAACGAAATAGTTTCCATGGCCGGTCATGCACCTTTGATCGAAACACCTAGCGGAACGGTGGGAAGGATTGGTCCTGTTTACACGCCTCCTATGCATCGTCGTCATGGGTATGCGGGCATCCTCACCGCCAAACTCTCTGAAGAGCTTATCAATCAAGGGGTTCAGGTCATGCTTTTTACCGACGCGAAGAATCTCACAAGTAACGGTGTATACAAAAGGATTGGTTACGAATTGATGGATGAAAATCGAAGGTTCAAGTTTGTTGAGTTGGAATGTTAAAAGATGTCCGCCACCTTGCCAGCTATAAAGGGTACACACCGCTAATTGCTGCACGTTTTATTTCCAACCTTGGGAACGGTCTCTCTCCCGTCGCTCTTGCTTATGGCGTCTTGAGTTTGCCTGGAACCAAGGGAACCGACTTAAGCCTGGTTATGGCTGCACGAATCACTCCAATGATTCTCTTTATGCTTTTCGGCGGGGTGATTGGGGACCGATTCAAACGAAATCGAATTGTCGGTGGGGCAGACATTGTCGGAAGCTTTATCGCATCCGTTAGTGCGATTTCGTTCATCTTCGGATTCGCATCCGTGCCGCTCCTTTGCCTGATGGGCGGCTTATTTGGAATCTTAAACGCTCTCTGGTGGCCCGCGATGTCTGGAGTACTTCCGGAGATAATGCCTAAAGAATCTCTACAAAAGGCAAATGCAATCATCTCCTTGGTGAGCAACTTCGGATTCATTATTGGAGCACTTATTGGCGGTACCGTAGTCACTCTCTATGGATCCGGGTGGGCCCTGCTCGTCGATTCGCTTACTTTCCTGGTAGCAGGAATCTTGGTCTGGTTTATCAATTTGCCTCCCATGGGAACAAAAGAAAAATCATCCATGCTTCATGATCTAAAAATTGGGTGGCGCGAATTCATTTCACGCTCGTGGGTCGTGTCAGTAGTTATTGGATTCACATTCATCAACCTCTGCTTTGAGGCCACCATTTCAGTGCTTGGGCCACTTTCGTTCAATACAGGTGGACATGGCCCACGCGACTGGTCCTTTAACTTGGCCGCAATCACCGCGGGCATGCTCACTGGAAGTGTGATCGCCCTGAAAATTCATTTTCCTCGTCCTCTAGTCCTAGGGATGATCGCAATTGCATTTACATCGGGATGGAATCTGACCCTCGCGATGGGCGTAGCCCTACCGCTCATACTTGTAAGTGCTTTCATTGCTGGAATTGCCATCGAAATCTTCGGGGTGGCATGGGGGTCGTCCATGCAGGCAAATATTCCAAAAGAGTCGTACTCACGCGTGGTTTCTTACGACGCACTCGGCTCATATGCCCTTGCACCTATTGGCATCGCTTTCGCTGGTCCTTTTGCGGAGTGGCTTGGAATTTCAACGACCCTATATGGATGCGCTCTGATCACTCTTGTCGCATCGCTTCTACCACTCATGCTGAAGTCTGTGCGAAATCTCAAGAGCAATCTCAAAGAGCAGCCACTGGCTGAGGAAATCCTTTAGCTCATTCGTTTGTTATTTCACCAACTATTCAGCAAGGTGCGACCAGATCTCGATGTCGTGAAGCCCGTCAGCTCGTTGTTGTGCTCGACGTAGCACGCCTTCGAATATAAACCCGGCCTTCTTTAGTGACTTTTGTTCGGCAATATTTTCCACGTCGGTCTGCGCCTCAACTCTGACAATTCCCTGCCTATGCAATTCTTGAGCCAAAAGTCGTTGTGCGACCGATCCAATTCCTTTGCCTCGATAAGCCTCAACCAAGCTAATACCGATATTGAGCGCACGGGATCCGGGTGTTGGCCCATACCAAACGGCGTGTGCCGAGAGATCGCCTACTTCTACCGCAGATCTATTTTCTGGGGTCAATTCTACGATCCAGCGTTCCATCACCATATCCCTGATCTCTGGGGCCATCTCGCCCCATTCGTTATAGGCGCTCGAACTCATAGGCCGCGGATAGTCATTCTCAATTGCCCGGATCGAAACTCTTCCAAGGCCAAGAATTGCATTTTTGCTTTCCATTTCTCCATCCTACAGTTGCTGCATTTAATTGGAAGACGCACGTGCGCGGGATTCGCATATACATAGTCCTCGTGAGAACTTTTTTCTAATCATCGCTATGGTCGGCACTTCCAAGGTGCACCGACTAGATTGCGAGAAAGCAATGTCATCCTCTAACGAATGGTCCTTCGAGACTCTACAAATTCACGCGGGTCAAGCTCCGGACCCAACAACTGGCGCTCGGGCGCTACCTCTCTACCAAACGACTGCGTACCAATTCCGCGATACAGAACATGCTGCAAATCTTTTCGGGCTGGCTGAACTTGGAAATATATACACCCGCATCAACAATCCAACTCAAGATGCCGTTGAACAGAGACTCGCTGCTTTAGAAGGTGGTGTTGCCGCACTGCTTCTTTCCTCTGGATCGGCTGCGACAGCTTTTGCGGTTCTCAATGTCGCAGAAGCTGGTGACCATATAGTTTCAAGTCCAAGTCTTTACGGTGGGACATACAATCTCTTCCATTACACTCTTCCAAAATTTGGAATTGAAGTCACCTTCGTCCAAGACCCAAATGACCTGGAATCGTGGAAGAGTGCAATTCGACCAAATACCAAAGCGCTCTTTGGCGAGACCATTGCAAACCCGAAGAACGAAATCCTGGACATTGAAGGCGTTGCTAAAATCGCACACGATTTTGGAGTACCTCTGATCGTCGATAACACAGTTGCGACGCCGTATATTCTTCGCCCAATCGAGTATGGAGCAGATGTTGTCGTTCACTCGGCCACAAAGTTTCTGTCTGGCCATGGCAATGCGGTTGTTGGGGCAATCATTGATGCAGGAAAATTCGACTATGCAAAATATCCTGATCGATTCAAAGGCTTCAATGAGCCCGATGCGAGTTACCACGGCCTTGTCTACGCCCAAGCACTCGGAGTAGGTTCGGCATTCGGAGCCAATCTCTCTTATATCTTCAAAATTCGACTGCAACTTCTCCGAGATATCGGAGCTGCTGTCAGTCCATTTAATGCATGGTTGCTGGCTCAAGGTTTGGAAACTTTAAGTCTTCGAATAGAACGCCATCTAGAAAATGCCGCCGCAATTGCACAATGGCTAGAAACGCATCTCGATGTGGAGACGGTGAACTATGCGACCCTTCCATCTTCGCCATGGCATGCCCTTGCAAAGAAATACACTCCCAAGGGATCCGGGGCAGTCGTTTCATTTGAACTTAAGGGTGGAATAGAAGCAGGTAAGCGGTTTGTTGAATCCCTCAAACTCTTTAGTCACGTCGCAAATATTGGTGATGTACGCTCGCTGGTCATTCATCCGGCCACCACAACTCACTCCCAGTTAAGCCCTCAAGAGCAATTGGATTCAGGAGTAACTCCAGGATTGGTTCGGCTCAGCCTCGGCCTAGAAAATATCCGGGACATTAAGGCTGATCTAGAGGCAGGATTCGAAGCTTCTCGTCTGTGACCGGCCTCTCGCCATCAACATTAGGGGCGTAGAGTTCTCTGCTATGAACGTCCTTGAGGATCAGCCGCCTGCCGCTCCGCCGAAATTGCGAGGGTGGTTCCACCTCGGTGCTGCCCCGATAGTATTCATTGCGTCACTGGTTCTATTTATTTTGAGTAAAGAGCCCTTCAAGTTTGCGGTTGCGCTGTACTCGATCACTGCTATAACTCTATTTACCGTTTCCGCGATCTACCATCGAATCCCCTGGTCGCCATCTAAAAAGAAGTTCTGGCGACGCTGGGACCACGCCAACATCAATTTGCTCATTGCCGGTTCATCCACTCCTTTTGCTGTAACCCTTCTGAGCGGAAATGACAGGACAATTCTCCTTTCCGTTATGTGGACTGGGGCGATCATCGGCGTACTCGTTCGAATTTTCTGGATTGGCGCGCCTCGATGGTTCTATGTTGCCAACTACTTGATACTGGGCTGGGGGGCAATTTTCTACGCGCCCGCTATGTACCGAGAGGGCGGACTCTGGATTCTTCTACCTATCCTCATTGGTGGCCTTCTCTATTCGGTAGGGGCCATCTTCTACGCCCTGAAACGGCCAGGAAGATACGCGCGGTACTTCGGCTTCCACGAGCTTTTTCATATCTTTGTGATCGCCGCCTGGGTTTCTCAGTACATTGGCGTCTCAATCGCCATTTATCGAAAGTAGACGCCTTTCACTCCCAATTGACTCTCCAATTGCTCACGCGAGCCTTCAGAATCTGAGAACGCTTTTGATGAGGCCGTGCCTTGCTCTAACCTGTCCTTCTAGTCTGTCCCTCTAGGGGCAGGTGAGGAAAAGTGGTATTCGATAGATGAGGGGCCAGAAGAAATGAGTGAGAAGAGTTCCTTCCTTAACTGGGTCGGATTTAAGGGCGAGGAGAACAACGCTCCAGGCTCGGTAGAACGAATCCGAGAACTTGAAGCACAATTGGCGGACCTGCGCTCACGTCGAGATATCACTACGCTCTCAAAAGAAGAATTCGAAATCTTAGCTACCGAAACTGCTATGACAATCATTAAGTCTGCGCAGTTACGCGAAGCAAAAGCCCAGGCAACCGCAGACCGGGTGATTACGGATGTCTCACGCCAAGCAAAAGACGCGATTGAGGGTGCCGAACAGAAAGCCAAATCACTTCTCACGGCAGCCGAATCTCGAGGACGAAAGTACCTCAGTGCTGCCGAGACCGAAGCTCAAGAGCTCCTCGAAAAAGTTGAACTTGAGGCGGAAACCCTCTTAGAGAATAAAAAACGCGAGGCATCACATCTCACAACCACTGCGCGTCGCGAAGGCGAGCGCCTCATCAATGAGGCAACTCACGATGTCCGAGAGTATCGCCAGTGGCTCTCAGGTGTCATAACTGAAGCCGAACGCCTCTATAAAGTTCAAGTTCAATCACTTGATGCGGCGGAGAGCGCGATTCATCAGTCCCGTTCTCGGTTGGAAGCAGCATTTCTTCACCTAACCAATTTACAGAAAACTGTTTTAAGTAGTCTCAATGGTGACGACACCGTCATCAAGAGCACGCCGATTACCGTTGCTAGCGAACGAACAAAACCTGCTCTGGACGCTCCTAAGAAAACCACAAAGAAAGTGGTGAAGAAGACCACCGCACATCGGAAATAATTTTCATGGTAGCAAAACAAAGCATCCGTCACATTGCCGCAATCGATGGGTTGCGCGCAGTTGCGGTTATGGCGGTGCTGCTTTATCACCTTGGCTTTTCGTGGATACCTGGTGGCTTCCTAGGAGTCGATCTATTCTTCGTAATTTCTGGATATGTGATCACGCGACTTCTCCTTGACTCGATTCAAAGAAGTGGCGGATTGGATCTTCGGGGATTCTACGCAGCAAGATTTCGCAGATTGTTTCCAGCTCTAATTTTCATGATCGTATCAACAGCCCTTTTCGTGGGCGTTTGGGCTCCTGAGGCAATTAAAAGGTTCCTCACTGATATTCCATTTGTCTTGACCGGCTCGATAAATTGGGCACTTGTCTACCGGCATCAAGACTATTTTGAGGCTATTGGTCGACCCCCGTTATTGCAACACACTTGGTCTCTGGCCGTTGAGAGTCAATTCTACTTGGTCTGGCCACTCATCTTGCTTCTAGTACTAAAAAGATTTGGGAAGAAGATGATCCCGGGTGCCGCACTCGCAATCGCGTCCATTTCGGGTGCTGCTCTTTTTACACTCTCTCTGAAAATGGATGCATCAAGTGCTCAAAGGGTTAGCCACGTATATTTTGGTACTGATACCCATAGCATTGGACTCTTCTTTGGCGCAGCATTGGCAGTAAGTTGGATTCCGCAAAACTTAAGCACGAAAATTACGAAACGGGCGCAAGATTTTGTTGATGGGATTGGTGTCGTAGGATTGCTGGGCATCCTCGCGTGTTTTCTCTTCATCAAGGAATCAGAGGCGACACTCTATCAAATTGCATTTCCACTAGCTGGAATTTTCGGATGCGCAATAATAATTTCTCTCGTTCATCCTGCATCACGATTTGCGCCATTACTTAGCAGCAGACCATTCCTCTGGATAGGCGAACGCTCATACGCTATCTATCTTTGGCATTGGATTATTTTCCAAGTAACCCGTCCTACATTTGATCTTGCCGGTGCAACATGGGCACTCTATGCATTGCGAATCCTTATTGTCTTTGCACTAGCAGACATATCACTTCGATGGGTTGAACTCCCCGTTCGAAGTGGAGCCATTGAATCCTGGTTCCGCGGAATGAAGTACCGGACAAAAAGAGTCCGTATCCGTCAGAAGAGTTCGGTGCTGGTGAGTTTATTACTTCTTATTGTGGCCACTTCACTCGTGAGTGCAAATGCCTTGACTGAAAGTGCCCGCCAGCAAGAAGCCTTGAAAATTTCTATGAGGCAGCCAGCACCTACTCCGATTCCACCATCAACTATCACCTCTGAACCCACGCTCTGGGTTGCTGGAGATTCAGTGATTCTCGGGATTAGAAACACGCTGGATCAGAACTCCCCCATCGGACTCATCAATGCACGAGTAGGCCGGCAGGCCGCTGAGTTAATCAGGGTTCTCCAACACGACAAACCAGCAATGCGTAATTCGCCCATCATCCTTGATTTGGGAAACAACAACCGCCTTACTCGCGAAGAGGTAAGCATGGTCTTTGAAGAAGTAAGGGATCAGCCCCAAATAATTATGGTGAATACCGCAGTTCCGCGTTCATGGCGTGACCCAAACAACGCGCTCATTGCTGAAATTGCGCAGAATTACCCAAAGGCAACAGTTGTGGATTGGAATGCGATATCCAAGGGGCATCCCGAGTATTTCGGCCCCGACGGAGTCCATCTAGTTCCTGATGGTATCAATGCCTATGTTGGCGCCATCATGAAGGTACTTGAGCCAATTAAATAAATTGGTCCCCTCGCGGTATCGCGAAGAGACCAATTTCCCCAAACCTATGTGTCAAGAAATTTCATTATGAGTACGTGCCAGGAAGACCAAATGCCTTCGCGGGAGTTGCTTCTCCATCTGAGTAGACACTTGAAACTCTAAACGAAGTCCATCCAGTGTTGTTCTCCTTTGTGACATCCAAATACATCTGCGAGGAAGGAACCGATGAAATCAACTTCCATGGTCCGTTGCTCAGAGAAATTTCGATGTTGTATCCAGTCAAGCCCTCAGATGCGGATGGTACCTTCCAGAAAATCGTTGCGCCCGTTGACGTGTAGTGCGCGACGACTCCCAGAGGGGCCTCGTGTGTAGAAATGATGACAGCTGTAGATGTTGGAGACGCTGTTACCTCTGGCGTTGCTTTGGGAGAAGCCATCTCCGTAGTGGATGCGGAGGGAGTTGGCTTGGCCGCATCATCTTTAGGTGAATTACCTGCTTGAGACCAGACGATCAATCCCAAAATAATAATACCCACGACAACTGCCGCAATAACTCGTCCTGATGCTCCTTCCTTCTTGGCGGGAACTACCGAGGGGGTGGATGTCGCAGGCGCAGGTGTGAGTACTGGCGCAGGTGCCGGCAGAGGAGATGGTGTCGAAACTATTTCGACTCGTGATGTGCGAGTAGAAATAGGTGCTTCCGGAATAACAATTCTCTCGACCGCACTCTTCTTAACCGCGGATTTCTTGACTGCGCTCTTCTTTGCGGTGGCTTTCTTTGCTACCGACTTCTTAGCGGGTGCCTTCTTCGCGACAACCTTTTTAGGAGCTGGCTTCTTAACGGCGGCTTTCTTTGCTACCGACTTCTTAGTGGTAGATTTTTTAGAAGCGCTCTTCTTCAAGGCCGTTTTTTTCGCGACCGGCTTCTTAGCGGTTACTTTCTTTACAGCCACAGTTACTCCTCGGGTAGTAGTACGTACTTCAGAACACGCACACTTATGGGAGAAGGTTACCCCAGGGTGCCCAGCATTGCCGCTACCCGTGGAGCAATTGCGCGAAGAGACTGTCCTCTATGGCTCATTTCGTCCTTCGCCCTTGCGTCGAGTTGCGCAAGAGATAATGTGCTTCCGAGTGGTAGGAAAATCGGGTCATACCCAAAACCATGATCGCCTATTGGCGCAGTCAGTATGTGACCTTCAAGGATGCCCTCCGCCGTGGCCTCTGAGCCGTCGGGCATAACAAAAGCGCTGACGCACGTGAAATGTGCACTCCGGTCGCAACCCTGTACCGAATCAAGTTGCATGAGTACTTTCTCGATATTTGCCTGGTCATTACCATGGACACCAGACCAGCGAGCCGAGAAGATTCCAGGGGATCCGTTCAGGGCATCTATGCATAAGCCGCTGTCATCTGCGATTGCGGGAAGCCCCGTCTGTGCACATACAGTCCGAGCTTTCAAGAGGGCATTTTCCAGGAAGGTCTCCCCTGACTCTTCAACGTCTTCTAGTTCTGGAAAATGCTCAAGGCCTACGAGATCAATAGATTCCGAGTGAATCTCATCGAGAATTCTCCTGAACTCCTTTATTTTCCCCGCATTGCGGGTGGCAAGAACGATTCGATGTGCAGGCAAAGTGAGACCTCTACTTCGCGAGCGCTGCACGTTGAAGTGAGCGAAGCTCCTCGCATCCCGCAACTGCCAGATCCAAGAGAGAGTCAAGTAGCCCTCGGTCAAAAGGTTGACCTTCGGCGGTTCCTTGAACTTCAATAAATCGGCCGTCTCCACTGCAGACCACGTTCATGTCAGTGTCCGCTCGCACATCTTCCTCATAGCAAAGGTCAAGCATCGGAACACCATCGATAATTCCAACACTGATCGCAGCAACAGAGTCGGAGAAAGGTTGCGCCTTAGCAGGAATATGACCCTTCTCCTTAGCCCAAGCAATAGCGTCGGCAAGTGCAACATATGCTCCAGTGATTGCCGCCGTACGCGTTCCACCATCGGCCTGAAGAACATCGCAATCGATGACGATGGTATTTTCGCCAAGTTCTTTCATATTAACGATAGAACGCAGAGAGCGACCAACAAGGCGAGAAATCTCCTGTGTTCGACCGCCAAGTTTGCCTTTGACACTCTCTCTGTCCGACCGAGTATGGGTGGCTCGAGGCAACATGGCATATTCGGAAGTGACCCAGCCTTTGCCGGAATCTTTGAGCCAACGTGGAACTCCCGGAGTAAATGAGGCGACGCAAAGTACGCGAGTTTTACCAAACTCAACGAGAACCGAACCCTCTGCATGATCAAGCCAGTTGCGTGTGATTGTGATCTGGCGCAAATCAGTATTGCTTCTTCCGTCGTTTCGTGCCATCGCTTCCTCTTTCACTCTCGCATTGAAATTACTTGATCAACATGAACTTAGAGTTCCTGGTGTTCGACTCCACCCACTTCTGGACCTAAGAACCGCCTGGCCAACTTCTCAAAGGATGCCGCATCGCCGGTTGCCAAGAATTTATGCTGCGGCGGTCGAGCTTGCGTGGATCGCATCAACGAATTTTCAAGAAGGACCCGATATAAATCTTTGGCAGTCTCTTCTGCGCTGGATACGAGAGTGACGTCATTTCCCATCACGTATGAAATGACACCGGTAAGCAATGGGTAGTGGGTGCAACCAAGAACCAATGTGTCAATGTCTTCCGCCATCACAGGTGCAAGGTAATCACGGGCAATTTCGGTGATCGCACTCCCCGATGTCTCGCCACGCTCGACATACTCAACAAAAAGTGGGCATGCGACGGACGTTATCTTTAAGTGCGGCGCGGCTGCGAAGGCATCAAGATACGCCTGAGAATCAATAGTCGCTTTCGTTCCGATCACACCAATTCTCCCTGTACGTGTCGCAGCAACTGCTCGACGCACTGCGGGCTGAATAACTTCCACTACGGGAATCGAATAGCGCTCTCTGGCATCGCGCAGCATCGCCGCGCTCGCCGTATTGCATGCGATGACTAGAACTTTCACGCCTTGATCGACGAGGAAATCAAGTGCCTCAAGGGCAAAAGTTCTCACCTCTGCAAGGGGGCGCGGCCCATACGGTCCGCGAGCGGTATCGCCTAAATAGAGAATCGGCTCGTTGGAAAGTTGATCTAGAATTGAACGTGCAACTGTTAAACCGCCGACACCAGAATCAAATACTCCAATTGGGGCTTCGCTCACGATGGCAAGCCTACCCTTGAAGAATTAACCACCTGCGACTGCGGGAAGAATCGTTATCGAGTCGCCAGCCTTTGTCGAAGCTTCCAATCCGCCCATGAATCGAACGTCTTCATCATTGATGTAAATATTGATGAATCGACGGAGCGCGCCGTTTTCAATCAGGCGCTCTGCCATCCCCGGGTACTGGATATCAAGATCGTCAATCACACCAGAGAGAGTCGAGCCCGATGCCTCGACTTTCTTCTGATCCTTCGTGAATGGGCGCAGGATCGTGGGGATGCGGACTTCGATTGACATGGTGGAATTATTCCGCATCTATTGCCCAAATTGGTAATCGAGCGCCTTAATCGGTAATCGAGACTTCTTCCTCGGTCACGTGGCCGTCAATAATGCGAAAAGAGCGGAATTCGGTATCTGGAGCAATCTCCTGGCGAGTAGAAACTAGGACGTAGTGCGCCCCTGGTTCGCCGGCGTAGGCAATATCAGTGCGAGAAGGAAATGCCTCGGTATCCGTATGTGAGTGATAGATGACAACAATCTCCTCATCCATGTCATCGACCTCACGGTAGAGCGCGAGTAGATCCTTAGGATCGAATTCATAAAATGTCGGCGAGTGCGCCGCGTTGATCATTGGTTTGATTCGCACCGCTTTGCCCGAGCCCAGAGGTCCCAAAATAACTCCACACGCTTCATCTGGATATTCGGCTCTCGACTGTTCCAAAATTAAGTCCACGAATGTGCGTGAAATTTCCAATGTCATCTCCGTCAACCTCTACTCAGAAACCATCAAGGTGTTTACCAAACTCTCCTGCAGCCACCCAAGCCACGAGTAAACCGCAAAAACAGCCTGCATTGGGTCCTCGGGTGACAGAAGTTCAAAATAATCATACGAATTCTCTTCGACATTCAACCGAACACCTAGTGCTAAGCGGATGTCATTCATTGCTCCTAGCCACGCTTGCGCTCCCTGCTCATTGAGCGAGATGGTGGATTCGTCCTCTTCAACAAGATGCGTCCTCATGTGCATTGCGTGCTCGCGCTTTTTGGCGCGAAGCGTTGACTCCGTATACCGGCGGAATTCTGCTGACTCCACCGGGTCCGCGTATGCGTTTGGAAGTAATCGGAGCAACACGGCATCATCCGGTGGGGAATCATGTCCGGTGATTCCCACCATTTCTGCAAGTGGATCCTCATCTACAACATCAACTCGTTCGGCGAGAATTTCAATAAGTTGACCCGAGAGATTAACAAGAACTTCTCGCTCGGAGGGTGAAAATACGACAACAAAAGTGTCGCTGTCCACCCTCTTGAAACCTTTGGAGGGATTGGAAGATTTAGCGCCCATCGTGACTCATCAACTCACTTGTCATCGCGTGCCAGAGTTGCCCAGAGCCCGAATTCATGAAGCCTGGCAACATCGCGCTCCATTTCTTCACGGCGGCCACTGGAAACAACTGCTCTGCCTTCATTATGAACTTGAAACATCAATTCAGTGGCACGCTCCCTTGAATAACCAAATAGAGTTATAAAAACGTAGACCACATAACTCATGAGATTGACCGGGTCGTCCCACACAATGGTTATCCACGGACGATCTAAGAAGAACGAAGCGTCGGTGAGTTCATCAAGCTGCTCTTCAGTACTCGGCATCCGACTCCCAACCTAACGGTGTTTCAATAAATCACTAGAGAGAATACAGAACTAGTCGCGCCATCCACGTTTGAATTACCTGCAATTCTCACTCGGTATTGAGCGATTCCGCGGGCATTTTCTGAAGTAGCAAGAGTAAATGCGCCATCGTCCAGAGTGAGCGCTGGCTTGCCGATAGTGCGCCATCGTCCTGCAACAAGTTTTTCAAGAGCCACAGAAACGCCAACCTCATGAGGTTGGATCGTTCCCGTTATTGCAATTGGGGATCCGACCAAGGCAGAAGCTGGTGAAGATACCGACAGCAGGCGCCCAATTGCTATTGGGAGATCGACACTTTGAGATGCCAGCCTCTCCCAACTTGCATCCGTAGCAATGCGTAGCGCACTGGTTTTGGCTAAGAGGATTGGGACAGAAATAGTTCCATCAGAACCAGTCACAGCTTGAAGTACTTCGCGCCACTGCGTCTCACCTGTTGGAAGAAACAGTACGTGAACCGTCACTCCAGCAACTGGCGTCTTATCGGGAAGCAGAAGTCGCCCGATGATGGTGATTGGGGTGCCATAAACGAGCGTAGAAACATCCGAACTTATTTCGCTGACGATCGCATCAGGTGCGATGGACTGGGCAACTAGTCTCACCGCAGCCGTAGCAGTGGGATCTTCCATTCCCAGAGTCCAGGCGGTTAGTCCGCCGAGACGATACTTCGCGACAAGTTGCGCTCTCGCCGCGTAACCACGTGCATCTTGGTACCAAGCTGTTCGAGAAGCGGTACACGTTGTCGCCAGTCCAGAGCTGGCGGTGCCCGAGTACACCTTGGTATATGAAAAAGTCACTTCGCCATGAGCGGTGCTATAGACCGGCGTCGCACCATAACTCGCTGCCAAATTAGCTGCGTCTTTCATAAGAAAAGTCGCCGCCCTTGAAGAAGTGGATACGGCGGAAGCGACGTTGCTTGGACAGACTCCGACCACTTTCGTCACCCAATCACGGCCATACCCGGCGATGCCAACGTAAACCTTCGATGCGGGAATTACAGAGACGGCGTATTGAACTGCCAGGTCCGCCCACGAAGTCGGACCGATGGGGCCGGGCGAACTCGTTGAATAATCGTACGTCATGATTCTTAAACGATCGATCATCGGTGAAATTGATGCCCAGTCGTAGACGTAGTAACCCCTTTTCCCTGACGTGGGATTGAAGAGAACTGGAGTTGTGACCGAAAGCAATTTATCAAACGAGTGCAACGACACGCTGAGTTCGTTAATAAATGCGACCCAATTGACACGAGTCGCCGGCCATGACGAAGTGCCATCGCTAAATGCAAAACCCTCGAAATCCAGGTCGATGCCGTCGAAATTGTTGCTCAGAACGAAATTCGTAATCGTCGAGACAATTTTTGTTCGCATCTTTGGATCGGCAATCAGTTTGGCAAGGACTAATTTTGCTGTCCCATCGGTAATAGTAGGAATGACCAAGAATCCAGAATCGCGCATGGCCGCCAGCGGCACTGACATCGGCGTGCTCGGGTTGGCGGGTGTGTAGAGATCAAGTATTTTTGTTTCGCTTTTCAATGTAAACCAGAAAGGCATCACTTCTTTTATAAGGTCACCATTGGCAATTGCCGATGGAAGTGATGTCTTCATTGAGTAATAAGGGATCCAGCCCGTGAGAATTTTCCTCGGAGGCGACTGCGCACTACTGGGGGCAACTGCAAAAGTGCCCGCCGCAATGAAAAGTAGTGCAACGCAAATGCGAATTGCAGTACTTCTACGAGAAAAGAGCCGGGTCTGAAAGAGTCGACGGGAAGCGGATAGTAATCCAATCACGGCGCCCCCTCACTCATGCTCACTTGGAAGTGGCCCCAGCTAGTTAGTTCAATTGTTCAGTCCTAGTTCACCGATAGTTTACAGAGGGTTTTTAGAGTATCGGGTACGCTCCTCAAGTCAGCGTGCCAGATCTGTGCCTCTATTTTAGGAGTTTCTGTGAAACGGGATGGACCCTCGGATTCTCCTGCATTGCTCACAAAATTATCAGGATTGGATCGTTTTCTGCCCGTTTGGATTCTCTTGGCTATGGCTGCGGGATTGCTCCTTGGAAAGTTCATTCCAGGAATTCAAGGATCTCTGGATTCAATAAAAATTGGAGGCACATCGCTCCCAATCGCTCTCGGACTTCTTCTCATGATGTACCCCGTTCTTGCAAAAGTTCGTTATGAGGAGATGGGTTCGGTGACGGGGGATCGAAAACTCCTCTGGTCCTCACTCCTGCTCAATTGGGTCATTGGTCCTGCACTTATGTTTTCTCTTGCATGGCTATTTCTGCCATACCAACCCCAATTGCGCACCGGACTGATCGTGATTGGCCTTGCTCGTTGCATTGCAATGGTCCTGATCTGGAACGAACTTGCCTGCGGCGATAGAGAAGCCGCCGCCCTGCTGGTAGCAATCAATTCAATTTTTCAAATTCTGGCATACGCGCTTCTCGGAACTTTCTACCTACGGATTCTCCCTGGCTGGTTGGGACTCAATGTTCAGGACGTTACTTTCTCCACGTGGGATATTACGAAAGCGGTCCTCATCTTTCTTGGCATTCCTCTAGTTGCCGGATTCATCACACGAAAGGTCGGCCTTCGGGCCAAAGGCGAGAGCTGGTATCAATCCCGATTCATTCCGCGGATCTCGCCTTTTGCACTCTACGGACTACTTTTTACCATCACAATAATGTTTGCACTGCAAGGCCGTGCCATCGCCGATGATCCAATCTCCGTGGCAAAAATCGCGCTCCCTTTGCTCATCTACTTCGCAATTATGTGGACACTCTCATTCGCCTTCGGCGCATGGATCGGCTTGAAATACGCGAAGTCGACAACTCTCGCATTTACAGCGGCGGGAAATAATTTCGAATTGGCGATTGCTGTCTCTATCGGAGTCTGGGGCGTCACCTCAGGACAAGCACTTACGGGTGTGATTGGACCATTGATCGAAGTTCCTGCATTGGTGGGGCTCGTTTATATATCTCTATGGCTGAGAAAGAGATTTGCCGAAACCTCCTAGGTGGCTAATTGTCCTCAGGGGCAGGTCGTAAGCCGGAGTAGATCTCCTTGCAGATCGGACAGATCGGAAATTTCTCGGGGTCCCTTGATGGAACCCACTTCTTCCCGCATAGAGCCCTTACGGCCTTCCCGGTGACGGCAGAATCAACGATTTTCCCTTTTTTTACGTAATGCGCGAACCGATCGTGATCACCCTCATCGATCTGCTCTTCAGGTCTGGTTAAGAGGTCAGTGTCGCTCTCCGATTGTGGCCGGCGAAAGATTCCCATGACAGGAAGAATACTTGCTTGGCTAGGATAAGGAAATGAAAGATCTACTTCGCACAGCTGATCTGAGTCGTGCAGATGTTGAACTGCTCTTGTCGACTGCGGCGGATTTCGCGAAAAATCCACTCAAGGCAAGCACTGCTTTAGCAAATCGCACGGTCGCCATTTATATGACCAAGCCTTCCACTCGAACACGACTTGCCTCCGAGACGGCAGTTGCTCACCTTGGTGGAACGCCGATGTTCATCCGTGGAGATGACCTCCAATTGGGCCGCGGCGAAACAATCTCGGATACTGCGAAAATAATTAGCCAATTTGCGAGCGCTCTCATTGTTCGCACATATAAGCAATCGGATGTCGATGAATTGGGGCATGCTTCATCGATTCCTGTCATTAATGCACTCACCGACGAGGATCATCCAACGCAGTTGTTGGCGGACTGGCTGACCATCCGCGAAACTTTCGGTGCAGATATAACAGGTCGAAAATTTTCATATTTTGGCGATGGCAACAATATGTCTCACGCCTGGCTGATCATGGGCGCAATCATGGGCGCTCACGTTGTCGCAGCCACCCCTGAAGGTACGTGGGCACCGGACGCCGATGTCGTACAAGCCGCTAAGGAAATAGCTCGCGAAACGGGTGCAACTATCGAAGTTGTGCACGATGCTCGTGAAGCGGCCGAAGGAGCGAGTGTTCTCTACACCGATGTATGGATGTCCATGGGCGATCCTGAATCTGAGAGAGCCGAAAAGACGCGAGTGCTAGCCCCAT
>Ga0255338_1002012_pt1 | contig 33364 bp, 28 predicted proteins | sample MeOH1_35cm_T4_19_FD_203715 | JGI IMG/M metagenome (GOLD analysis project Ga0255338, IMG submission 203715) | Sandy soil microbial communities from University of British Columbia, Vancouver, Canada - MeOH1_35cm_T4_195 | ecosystem: Engineered > Artificial ecosystem > Sand microcosm > Unclassified ... | reverse complement strand
GGTAACCAACCCGCGCATATCAGAATGATCAACCGTCGAAGAACCGCCGGGCCTGGCCCCAAACACACTGGAATTTAACCGGCCATGAACAAGGAACAGAGCACTTGACGCGGTCAATACATATCAGTGTCCTAGTGTCCGGCGGCTATACCTCGGCCTGCGCGGCCTGTTTCGAGGTGCCAGTCTGCCAGTCTCGCCGCATGATGATGTACGTGAATGAGGTCGACCAGCCGATCAGGATCAGGCCCACCAGCGGCTCGATACTGGCGATCAGGCGCGTGGCCCCAACCGGCGAGATGTCTCCGAGGCTCTGCGTGGTGAAGGTTTCCAGCGAGAAATAGAAGTACACGATGGGCGCGATCGGGCCCGGGCCGGACAGCCCGCCCAGTCCCAGCGCAGAGCCCGACAACCAGTACCCTACCGCGAACACCAGGGCTTCCAGGATATGGGCAACGATGATGCATACGATCAGCACGCCCACATTGACGCGCCCGGTCCAGCGGCGGGGATTCATCCCCGACAACAAGCGCAGGGCCTCGTAATGCATGGCGACGACGGTCACTGTCAGGACGCTGGCGCAAGCCAGGGCCAGCAGGTCGTCGGTGGTGATTCCCATAGGCTTCCCTCGTCAGGCCGGGACCGTTGCCGTCGGTCGCGGCACGCTCACAGACTGCTTGGAATGTAATGGGGGATCACAAGGAAAGCCAGCCCGCGCACGATGCGCGGCCAAACGGAAGGCGGCGGCGCGACCAGGCCACCGTGGGACCGGGCAAGGGAAATTCTTGCCACGGTTCCTCGGCAGCAGCCCGGTAGATCCGGTGAAAAGTACCGTATTCGGCATCATGGAGACGAGAGTGCGAACTGCCGTGCACCTGGAACCTTGCCTTCCAGGATGAAGTGCACGTCCCAGACATCGAAAGCCTGGCCCGGCGCGCCGGACGGCGCACCTGCAGAATCAAAGCAGCCTGGTCAGGCCGGCTCAATCAAACTCTACGTAGATCTCGCCGCGCGGGCCGTCGTAGCCCAGGCGTGGCAACTTGCCGTGCTCGCGGCTGGAGCGGGCGAGAGCGCGGAGCTCAGCCTTGCGGTTGGGCTCGCGCAGCATGCGGCGGGCACCGGTGCTGATTTCGGCGGGGCCGCACTCCGGGTTACGGCACTCGAACCGCACCCACTGCCCATAGCTGCCGCGACGGGGCTGGGCTTTGGCCTCAGTGCCGCAAAGAGGACAGATTTCTTGTTTTTCCTTCATAGGCTGATTCTATCGTCGAGACCATGCCGGACATTGCTAACAAGTGTGCGCAGTCCAGTGCCGCGCGGCTGCCCCTCTTTCGGGGGGATCGCAAGATGCGAGGTGAGTGCTTCTCACGGTGCAGGCAACAGCCGCGCCGCCGGCAGGCAGGCGAATCAACCCGCGCGGTACGCGTCGAGCCGGTTGTACAGCGTCTTGAGACTGATGCCCAGCGATTGGGCTGCCTGCCGCTTGTCGCCATCGAAGCGCGCCAGCGTGGCAAGGATGATCTCGCGCTGGGCGTCGGCCAGCGACGTCCCGATGCGCACGTTGACGAAACCGTTCAGCGTCGCGGGGCGGGGCGGCTGGGCAGAGATATTGAGGTTGGCGATATCGACGACACGGTCGGCCAGGATAAAGGCACGGTAGATGGTGTTCTTCAGTTCGCGCACGTTGCCGGGCCAGCCGTAATGCCGCAGGCGTTCCAGGGCGGTGGAAGAGAAGGTCTTCTCCGTCCCCTCCATGGCATTGAATTCCGCAAGGAAGTGCCTGGCCAGTTGCGCGATGTCCTCGCCGCGCTCGCGCAGCGGCGGAATGTGCAAGGGAAACACGGCAAGCCGGTAAAGCAGGTCTTCACGCAACTGGCCGGCGCGCACGGCTTCGACCGGGTCGCGGTTGGTGGCGGCGAGAATCCTCACGTCGCACACGATCTGCGCGTCGCCGCCCACGCGGTGGAAGGTGCGCGTCTCCAGCACCCGCAGCAGCTTGATCTGTTGACCTGAAGCCACTGTTTTGATCGGCTGGCACGCGTTCGTGCATTTGGTCCGATCCGCGCGTGAAGTTGTCAGACAGACACGGGTACCGCTGCCGGTGACGCCTGCCTAGAATTAGACGTATCCCCGGATTCACCCTTGGCGCCGAGGCGCATGCTCGCCCTATGTCTGAACATAGGGCCCGCGTTGTGTTTGCCGTCGCCCGCATGGAACATGCCGGAACGACGCACCCGGATTGCCCGCGGTCCCCGCGGCGCACCGGTGGCGTTGTACGCTGCCGATACGGAATATATGCCTCACATTCTGATCGTCGATGACGATGAAAATACCTGTGCTGCACTGTCGGAAATCGTGGCGGCCGAAGGCTTTACATCCGCCACTGCCGGCGATCTGCGCGAAGCCTGCCTGCAAATCGGCTGGCAGATGCCCGATGCCGTGCTGGCCGACCTGAAGCTGCCCGATGGCAACGGCATGGACCTGTTCAACGAGGTCGGCACCGCAGGCGTCGAAGTGATCCTCATGACCGGCTACGCCAGCGTGGAATCCGCTGTCGACGCCTTGCGCCGGGGTGCAACCGACTACTTGGTCAAGCCGATCAACGTGACACGGCTGCGCACCATCCTGAAACGCATCGCCACCACGGGCGACCTCAAGGCGGAGATCCATTCGCTGCGCGGCGAGTTGCGCCGCTATGGCCGTTTCGGCCGGCTGCTCGGTAGCTCGGAGGCCATGCAGGTGGTCTATGACCAGCTTGGCAAGGTTGCACCTACCGAGGCCACCGTGCTGCTGGTGGGAGAGAGCGGCACCGGAAAGGAGCTCGCCGCGCAGACGCTGCACGAGCTATCGGCCCGCCGGCGCCAGCCTTTCCTGGCGGTCAACTGCGGCGCCATTTCTCCCGCACTGATCGAATCCGAGATGTTCGGCCACGAGCGCGGCAGCTTCACTGGCGCCGAGCGCCAGCACAAGGGCTACTTCGAGCGAGCCGACGGCGGCACGCTTTTTCTCGATGAAATCACCGAGATGCCTATCGAACTGCAGGTCAAGCTGCTGCGCGTGCTGGAATCCGGCGCCTTCATGCGGGTGGGCACCAACCGCGAGCTGCAAGCCGACGTGCGCGTGGTGGCCGCCACCAACCGCAATCCGGAACAAGCCGTGGCCGACGGCAAGCTGCGCGCCGACCTCTATCACCGGCTCAATGTGTTCCCGATCGAATTGCCGCCGCTGCGAGCGCGTGGCGACGATGTGGTTCAGATCGCCAATACGCTGCTGGAACAGATGAACGGCGAGCACGGCACCCAGCGCCGCTTCGCCCCGGAACTGTTGGACAGCCTGTTGCTGCATGCGTGGCCGGGCAATGTGCGCGAGCTGCGCAACTTCGTGCAGCGGACCTACATCATGGCCGACCGGGACCTGATTGCCGATGCCCATGTGCCGCTGCAGGTGGCGGCGGCGAACCCGGCCGCCACCGCCATGGTGTCGGTGCCGGTGGGCATATCCCTGGCGGACGCCGATCGCCAGTTGATCTTTGCCACGCTGGAGCAATGCTCCGGCGTAAAGAAGCATGCCGCCGAGATCCTCGGCATCAGCCTGAAGACCTTGTATAACCGCCTGGAAGAATATGCCTCGAAAGGCGAGCTACCCGAGTGGCTGCGAGCCAATGGCGCGGGCGCCGCGCAGAACGGAACCACGGCGCCGAACTAGCGTGCGGTGCGCTTGTCCGGCACGCGTCAAGCCTGCCGGACAAGCGCCTGATTGCGGCTTTGGTCCGCGCGCATGCGGCGGTTTCGCCGCGCGGTATGCTAATTGCATGGCAACCGGGTGAGCACGCCGCCCGCATAAGGTACCGATGTCGCAGCAACACTACTCCTCCGAAGACCCTGGCGCACCCGGCCAGCCCGCGTCCCGCGACGCGCATGGAACGCATGATGCATGCGAGCCACGGGAACCGGTCCAGAGCAGCGCCGAAGTCGCCACGCTGATCGGCCAGGTCGCACATGACCTGCGCTCCGCGCTCAACGGGGTGCAGAGCTGGGCCTATGTGCTGGACCACTCGCTGGAAATGCCACCCACCTCGGCGCAACGCGCTCTGGCCGGTATCCGCACCGGCATGCTGCAGCAGCTGGGCCTGATCGAACACATGGAAGAGGCCGTCGCGCTGCTCACGAACGACAGCCCGCCGCAATGGCAACGCGTGGATCTGCTGGCGGCGCTGGAAGCGGCCATGGACGCGGCACGCTCCATGGCGCAAGCGCGTGCCGTGAACCTCGCGGCGGTAAACGTGGACAGCCCGGATGGCACCGCATCGAACCACGCATTTGTGATCGATGCCGACCCGCGCCGCCTCGAACCGCTGCTGCGGTATCTGCTGCTGCATTGCATCCGCCACGCACGCAGCGCGGATACCGTCGAAGCACACCTGAAGCCGGAAGCCGGCCGCATCCGCCTGCGGATCACCGAGAGCCGGGCTCCCAGCGACGCCCGCAGGGACGAGCGCATCGCCGTGCTATCCGGCTTCTTCAGCAGGCGCCCCGCCGAAGGCGGTGCATCGGCGCCGCGCCAGGGTACCGCGTTGCTGCTGGCAAGGCGGCTCGTGGAAACCCAGGGCGCGCACATCGTGGCGGAAGGACAGGGGTGCTCCACGGACGGTAGATCCGTATGCGTCGCAGTGAGTTTCCCGGTCCATGCGGAGCGGGGCTGATCTAGCCCGGACCCCGCAGTTCTTACCGGTTTCGGCATAAAGTGCATGGTGCCCGCAAGCGCGGGCATCGTCTTATCTGCATGCCGTTGTGCCTTGCGTGGCGAATCGGTGGCTCCCGCAGGCCGGCATTCGCTGATTCCAGCAATGGCAGCCACGGCCGCCACAGGCGGGGCCCCGGTGTTCTGCGTCCACTCAGGCGCGCTGCGGCGGGGGCGCTGGCAAATCCCCTGGCGGCGGGTCGCTGACCGGTGCCGGCGGATCAGGATCGGGCACTGCCGGTTGCGGAACGTCGGGGTCGGGTGGCGCCTGATCGGGTTCGGGCGTGATGTGGCACTGAATCCGCATATGTCTCTCCGAGGTCTGTAGCGCGGCCGGTAGCGGGGCAAACCGGGCCGTGGTCGATCGGCAAGGGCGGGGCAAGCGCCTGGCTCAGGCTCGGGCTCAGCCGGCATCCCCCGGTTCATCCAGGATACGCGACAGCGCCTCCAGGTCCACCGGCTTGACCAGGTGGCGATCGAAACCGGCCTGCGTTGTACGCTGCCGGTCCGCCGGCTGGCTGTAGCCGGTCAGCGCCACCAGGCGTACATGCTGCAATTCCGGGATGGCCCGCAGGCGCCGGGCGATCTCAAAGCCGTCCATGGCCGGCATGCCGAGGTCGAGCAAGATGACGTCGGGCCGGGTCTTGACCGCGCGCACGATGGCGGCGGGACCGTCGATGGCGGTCACCACCCTGTGCCCCATGGCTTCGAGCGTAAGGGCCATGGCCTCCAGCGCGTCGATGTTGTCGTCCACCACCATCACTGTGCGCGGCGTGCCCGGCGGGGACCTGAGCTTGCCGACTTCTGGCCGCCAGCTCTGCCAGGGCTGGGCGGGCAGTTCCACCACGAAGGCGCAGCCAAGGCCAGGGCCGGCGCTCTCTGCATGGACATTGCCGCCATGCAGCTTGACAAGCTTTTGCACCAGCCAGAGCCCGATACCCATGCCTTCCTGTCCGGCGGCGGCAGGACACTTGTCGCCGTGATGCGCCGTGGCCGGATCGAAGATGGCCAGCAGCGCTTGCGGCGACAGCCCGGGCCCGTTGTCCCGCACCTTGACGGTAAGCAGGCTGCCGTCGCAGGTGACTTCAAGCGCGAGCTGGCCGTCCGGCTGCGTATGGCGCGCGGCGTTATGCAGCAGGTTGCTGAAGATCTGGGTCAGCCGCACCAGGTCGCCGCGCACGGGCATCGGTCCTTCCGGTACGCTCAGCCGCAGCGAGTGGCCACGCGTGTCGATCAGCGGGCGCACGGCTTCCACAGCGGTGCTCAGCGCCGTGCGCAACTCGACAATATCGTTGCGCAGCACAATGCGGCCCTGGGTGAGACGCGAGATATCGAGCAGGTCGTCGACCAGCCGGGTCAGGTGATGCAGCTGGCGGGCGATGATGTCGCGGGCCTTGAAGGTCTCCTCGCGCGTGGGCGCGCACCGCATCAGCACGTCGGCCGCGCTGCGCATCGGCGCGAGCGGGTTCCGCAGTTCGTGGGCCAGCATGGCCAGGAAATGGTCCTTGCGGTGGTCTTCTTCCAGCAGCATGCGCTCGGCGCGCTTTTGCGGCGTGATGTCCTGGCAAATGCCGGCCACGCGATAGAAGACGCCCGCCGTATTGGAGACCGGGAACGCGCGCGCGCGGACTTCGCGCACCTCGCCATCGCCCCGCGCCAGCCGGAACTCGGCATCCATATGGCCGTCCGCCATCATCGCGCCGAAGGCCACTTCCATGCGCTCGCGGTCCTCGGCCTGCACACAGTCCAGCCAGGTGCGCGGGTTGTGCTTCAGTTCCTCCAGCGGACGGCCCCACAACCGCGCGAACGACGGGCTCATGTACAGGAACTGGCTCTCCGCCGGATCGAGGATCCACAGCGCATCGGAAAGGTTCTCGGCCAGCTGGCGGAACAATTCCTCGTTCTCGCGCAAGGCTTGCGAGGACTGGCGGAAAGCTTCCTCGGCCTTGCGCATGCGCAGCAGGGCCTTGATGCTCGACACCAGTTCCTCCGCTTCCACCGGCTCGATCAGGTAACTGTCGGCACCGCCATCAAGCGCCTGCACACGGTGGCGCGACTCGGTCAGCGCGGCGGAGGTCTGCAGCACCAGCGTACTGGCGATTTCGGGATCGTTCTTGATCAGCCTGCACACTTCCAGCCCGTTGATATCGTGCAGATTCACATCCAGCAGCACCAGGTCCGGGGCGTGCTGGCGGATCAGCGACAGCGTGGCCTGTCCGCTCGCAGCTTCCAGCACGGAGAAGCCCGCGCGTTGCAGGATGCGGCCCTTGAGGTAGCGAGGCCCGTCGCTGTCGCCGACATTGAGGATCAGGGGCCGCCTGGCGGCTTCTGGGGAGGGCAGAATGTTCATGGCAAGCTCAGCGATATTGGGGATCGAACGAGGCGGCCGGACGCGTGCGCGCGGGGTAATGGGCGGGGATCATCAGCGCATCCACGGGAGACACGCCGGTGATATTGATGATGGCAGGTTCGCCTGCAAGCGCTTGTAAGAACTACAAGGAAGTCCGGGCTCTCATCGGTAGATTCTGCATGCAGTGTTCGCGCCACGATTCTCCCCTTGCTGAGCGCAATGCCTGGCGTACCTTTGCTGGCCAATGCTGGCGGGCGAGCCGCGCAACCAGGCCAGTCCGCTACGGCTCATGTGGCGGGCGGGATAGCAAAAATCGCGCAAAAGCCGTGCCCGCATGCAGACAACAGGACACCAGGGGGACGCCCGCAAAGCGGCAAGGGATGGCAACGTGCGCGCGGTGTTGCCGCTGCGGGCGCCGTCACCGGATGCCGTGCCACCCGTGAGGCCGGCGCCGCGCAGCCATAAGCGGCCGGATTGCCAAGTGCAGCAGGCGCGACCATACTGGCGTTTCCGCAGTGTCAGAGCCAGAACGAGCCCAACGCCGATGCGCCAGGACCCTCCCCACCCGCCGAACTCCCTGCAGGAAAGACCGGCCGCTGCGCATGACCATGACCATGACCATGAACACGGCGGCAGCACGCTGTCCGAGATGGACCTGCGCGTGCGCGCGCTGGAATCGCTGCTGGTGGAGAAGGGTTACGTCGACCCCGCCGCGCTGGACATCCTGATCGAGACCTACGAGCAGCAGATTGGCCCGCGCAATGGCGCGCGGGTGGTAGCCAAGGCCTGGAGCGACCCGGCCTACAAGGCCTGGCTGCTGGCGGACGCCACCGCGGCGATCGCCTCGCTGGGCTTCAGCGGGCGCCAGGGCGAGCACATGATCGTGCTGGAGAACACGCCCGCGACCCACAATATGGTGGTGTGCACCTTGTGCTCCTGCTATCCCTGGCCCGTGCTTGGACTGCCGCCGGTCTGGTACAAGTCGGCGCCGTACCGGGCCCGGGCGGTAATCGATCCGCGCGGCGTGCTGCGCGATTTCGGCTTCACGCTGCCGGACGCGGTGCAGCTACAGGTGTGGGACTCCACAGCCGAACTGCGCTACCTGGTGCTGCCCATGCGTCCGGCGGGCACGGATGGCTGGAGCGAGGAAGCGCTGGCCGCGCTGGTCACGCGCGATTCGATGATTGGCACCGGGCTGCTACCCGACATCGTGGCGCCGGCAACGGCAAAGGAACCGGCATGAACGGCGCGCAAGACCTGGGCGGCATGCAGGGCTTCGGCCCGGTCCGCCCCGAACCCGGCGAACCGCCGTTCCACGCCGAATGGGAGCGCCGGGTACTGGCGCTGACACTGGCCATGGGAGCGGTCGGCAAGTGGAACATCGATACCTCGCGCGCGGCCCGCGAAAGCCTCCCGCCGGCGCAGTACCTGGGTAGCAGCTACTTCGAGATCTGGTTTGAAGGGCTCAAGGCCCTGCTGCTCAAGACGGGCCTGGCCGACGCCGGGGAGATCGCCAGCGGGCATTCCAGCGCGGCGCCGGTCCCCCTGGCGCGCATCCTGGAAGCGGAGCAGGTAGCGCCCGCCCTGGCACGCGGCTCGCCCAGTGCCCGGCCGGCCACGGCGAAGGCGCGCTTCCACCTTGGAGAGCGGGTCCGTACCCGTCAGATGCATCCCGCCGGCCATACCCGGCTGCCGCGCTATTGCCGTGGCCGGCAAGGCGAGATCGTGGCGGTGCATGGCGCCCATGTCTTCCCGGATGCCAGCGCGGCCGGCGCCGGGGACCAGCCGCAATGGCTGTACACGGTGCGCTTTGCCGCCAGCGAGCTGTGGGGCGCCGATACCACCGCGGCTTCGGTCAGCGTGGATTGCTGGGAGCCTTACCTGGAACCGGCGGAGGCTGTCCATGGCTGAGCCCATTGCCGCTCCGCTGGCGCCGCCGGCCACCCTGCAAGCCATGCGCGCCGTGTTGCCGGCCTTGCCGTGCGACAGCACCGGCCCGGTCTTCCGCGAGCCATGGGAAGCCCAGGCCTTCGCCCTGGCGCTGGCGCTGCATGAGCGCGGCGCCTTCACCTGGACCGAATGGGCGGCCAGCCTTTCCCAAGTCATCCGCGATGCCCAGGCCGCCGGGGACCCGGACACCGGCGAGCATTACTACCGGTTCTGGCTGACCGCGCTGGAACGGATCAGCGCCGCCAAGGGCCTGGTCGACCAGGCCACGCTGCTTGACCGGCGCGACGCCTGGGTGGCCGCAGCCCGGCGCACCCCGCACGGGCAGCCGATCGAGCTAGGCTGAGGCAGTTCCCGGCAGCCTGGCCTGGACGGCGTTATGCTTGTTTCTTGCGCGGCGCGCAGCGTGGGGCCGGCTTGCCGGCCGGGAGGTTCAAGGCGGACTTCCAGGCGGACAGGCATGGCGGCTTCAAGCGCCAAATCCAGTGCCGAATCACGCGCCGCCTGCGATCCGGCCCCGCTCGTGCTACCGTAGCGGGCTAGACGCTGCAAAGCGCCCCGATGCCGTGCCGCCAAGGCCGGCGCCAAACTCCGACTGACATGACTGACACAGAGATCCAGCTGATCGGCTCCGCCCGCCTGCCGACCCGCTTTGGCGAATTTACCGCCCACGCCTTCAAGGGTGCCGTTTCAGGCACCGAACACCTGGCGCTGAGCGTCGGCGATATCACCGGCGAAGCCGTGCTGACCCGCCTGCATTCCGAATGCCTGACCGGCGACGTGTTCGGCTCGTGCCGCTGTGACTGCGGCGAGCAACTCGACCTGGCGATGAAGAAAATCGCCGAAGAAGGGCGCGGCATCCTGCTCTACCTGCGCGGCCAGGAAGGGCGCGGGATCGGCCTGGGCCACAAGATCCGCGCCTATGCGCTGCAGGACGGCGGGCTCGACACGGTCGACGCCAACCTGGCGCTGGGCCAGGAGATCGATAGCCGCAACTACGCCTTCGCCGCCGACCTGCTGCATCAGTGGGGCGTCAAGTCGATCCGGCTGATGAGCAACAATCCCAAGAAGAAACAGGCCCTGGAAGCCGCCGGCATCACGGTGGTGGAACAGATGCGCCACATCGTGCCGTCCAATGCCGAGAACGAGAAATACCTGGAGACCAAGCGCGAGCGGATGGGGCACCTGCTGGACTGAACGCCGCAGGCCGGGGCCGGTACGCAGGCCGGCGCCCCCTGGGGCCAGGCCGGCCGCGCAGGTGAGCCTGAGCAACTAAAAGCGCACAAAATCGGCAAGCGAACCGATTTCTCCGGCTACACTTTCGTATCAGCGCCACCATCCACAGCCACCAGCCGGTTCTCAACATGCTTGCCCAGATTCAACGCAGTTGCGGTGAACGCGCGATGCGCCTGCGCCGGGTGCTTGCCAGGGAAGTTCATCTAGACATACGCCAGCCGGCGCAGGTCAAGCGCATCCGCCTGCTGGGCTGGCTCGCCTTCATCGGGTTTCCGACCTTCTATGTGGTCTGGAAATTCGTCTTCCCCCAGCCGTATGAAAGCCTGACCCTGCGGCTGGTGGCGATGGTGATGTGCCTGCCACTGATCGTGAGCCGCGACTTGCGGGACAAAAAGTGGCTACCGATGCACTTCTGGATGACGCTGACGTACGCGCTGTCGTTTTTCTTCGTCTACATGTATTTGATGAATCACGGCAACCTGGTCTGGTCCCAGTCGCTCGTGATTGCCGTCATCATCCTGTTCAACTTCAGTGGCTGGCTGGGCGGCGCCACCTCGCTGGTACTGGGTACGGCGACGGCCTGGCTGGTCTACAACTACGTCACCCCGCCGCCCGCGACGCTGCTGGCCGTGAACTGGCCGATGGAGCTGCCGATCATTGGCTTCACCATCTGCACCATCGCCGTGCTCAAGATCGACCAGCGCATCCTGATCCAGGAAAAACTCGACGGCATGGCGATTGCGCTGGGCACGGTTGCCCACGAACTGCGCACGCCAATCCGCAGCATCGGCTCGACCGCGCTAGGCATGGGCCGCTACCTGCCGGGCCTGATCCGCTTTTACGAGGAAAACGAGACGCCGGAGAACTCGCTGAACCTGCCGCGTGCGCATTTCGGCTTGCTCAAGGATGCCTTGCCGCGCATCCAGATGGAGGTCGACCGCATGAACCACGGCATCGACGTGCTGCTGGTCAACGCGCGGGTCAAGGCGCAACAAGGGCCCAGCGAGCATTTCCCGCTGAGCCAGGCGATCGAAGAGGCGCTGGCGCGCTATCCCTTCGAACCTGGCCAGCGCGACCTTGTGCATGCGGACCTGACTGCGGATTTCCCTATCCACGCCGACCAGAAGCTGATGGTGATGGTGCTGTTCAACCTGCTCAAGAACGCCCTGCATGCGCTGGCGCGGGCAGGGCACGGCGAGATCCGGCTGCGCATGGAGCTCGGCACCCGGCGCAACCGCCTGATCTTCCGCGACACCGGCACAGGCGTGCCGGAGCGCGAGTTGTCGTCCATCTTCAAGCGCTTCCATACCTATCCACGCAACGAGGGCACGGGCATCGGCCTGGCGTTCTGCAGGGAGACGCTTGAAGCCTGGGATGGCCGTATCCACTGCAGCTCGGTCGAGCACGAATATACGGAATTCGTTCTCGAATTCCCGCCAGCCACGCCGCGCCGCGAAGGTGCAGGCGCGGCTGGCTGAGGGACACGGCCTCTCGCCGGCGCTCAGGCCGTGCCGTGCAGCGCTTCCAGCGTCTCGTGCAGCACGGACTGCCTGGCCATCGGCGGCCGTGTCACGGCCGTGCGCGGCTTGCGCTGGGAGGAACGCCAGCCGGCCAGGTTCACCTCATCGCGGATCTCCGCGCAGACCTGGATCAGCCGCTCGATTTCCACGGCGGTCAGGCAGGCGTGCATGGTCAGACGCATCAGGGCGCGGTCGCGCGCCGTGGCGGGCGCGCAGAACACGGCGCCAAAGATGCCGCGCGATTGCAGGGCATTGCGCAGCACCAGGGTTTGCTCCTCGGTGCCGGATTCCAGCGCGATGATCTGCTCGGAACCTGCCGAGACGTTGTAGCCGAGCCCGGACAAGGCATTGCGCACTTGCGCCGAGACCGCGTGCAGCTGTGTGCGGCGTTCATCCGCCTCGGCGATGAAATCCGCGGCGGCGTCGAACCAGGCCAGTTCATGGTGCAGCAGGCCCGAGCTGAAAATGGCCGGGCGCGATTCCGCGGCGAAATAACCCTTGAACGAGGAAGGGCATGTGACCAGCCCGGCACGGCCGCCGAAGGCCTTGGCCAGGCTGGCGGTCTGGAAGTGAACCCGGCGCGAGAGCCCGAGCTGCGCGACCAGCCCGGCGCCGGCCGGGCCATGGGTGCCCAGCGAGTGCGATTCGTCGACCACGATCACGCTGCCCGTGCGCTCGGCCACCTCCACGAAATCTGCCAGCGGGCAAAGGCTGCCATTGGTGCTGTAGACCGAATCCACCACGATGATGCCCGGGCCATCCTTGCGGATCTGGCGCTCGGCGTGCTCGGCATCGTTGTGCATGAACGGCACGGCACGCGCACGTGCCGCGTGGGCGCCTTCCCATAACGACATGTGGGCCAGCATGTCGAGATAGACCGGCGTGCGTTCATTGGCGATGCTTTGCAGCAGCCCCACATTGGCCGCCCAGCCTGACTGGCACAGGATGCTGTCCTCCGCGCCGCTGAATGCCGCCAGCTTGCGCTCGAGCCGGCTGGTGGGATTGTCGCCGTACTGGAAGACCGCCGACATCAGCAGTTCGCTCTCCGGACCGCGCATCGCGGCCGTCTGGGCCCTGACCAGCTTCTCTTCGCCAAGCAGGCAAAGGTAGTCATTGCTGGAAAAATGGACGGCGTCCGGTCCGGGTTGCCGGCCGTGCAGCAAATGGCTGCCGCCCCAGCGCTTTTGTACCCGCTCGACCTCGTGGCCCGCGACCCGCTGGGTGACGAATTCAGGCCAGGCGGCCACCGAGGCAGCGTGGGAGGTACGGTTAGTTTGCAGGCAACCCGAGTCCATATTGATCATTACATTCCCCTAGGAGGTACTCCGACAAAAAAGCCGGCCGAATGGCCGAACACTGGTCGTGGCAACGCAGGCGCTGCCCACGCCCTTTGTTTGCGATGTATGTTCCGGGGCGGGCGAGGTGCCTGTTACGTCTATCGAAATTCGAGTTTCGTGTTGCGCCGACAGGCTATTCTGCCGTGTGTCGGGGAGTTCGCCTCGTTCACTCGCGCATGACTGGCGTGGCAAAACCACGCTTGCGGTCACGCGAGGGCCGCGGCGGCTGTGTCCGCGGGGGCAGGGCGAGCAAGATTCAGCTGGAAATATTTTTTCCGGGGTGGGGCCCCGGCGCCCGGCGGAGCATCGTCGGGAAGCCGCTCGGGCCGCCGTGGGGCGGCGCCCGAGTCAACAATCGCGCCGGGAACAGGCATCGGGCCACGCGTGAACGCGAACGCCCGATGCGTGGTTTCCGGATTTCTGGCCGCACCAGGCAGTCCGCGCAGCGCGGACTACGGCCCTTGCTCTCAGGATAGGGAAATCGAACCGCGAGGCGTCTTCAAGGTGCCGCAAGCAGGCTAAGTACGGCCAGGCTCATGGCGGTGACGCCGGTCTTGATCGACGGCTCGGGCACCGGGGCGAAGTAGGGGGAATGATTGAAATACAGCGGCTTGCCGCCGCTCTTGTTTGCGGCCGAGACGTCCTTCGGGTCAAGCACGCCCACAAGAAAGAACATCGAAGGCACACCCTCGCTGCCGTATTCTGCAAAATCCTCGCTGGTCGTGAGAGGGAGCGTACGGGCCACCTTGTCCTTGCCCAGGCCAGATTGCAGCACCGCCTCGACGCGCGCGACCACAGTCTCGCTGTTCACCACGCCGTGGCCATTGTCGGTAATCGTGATTTCCGGCTCCGGGGCAGCGGCCGCACTGGCCGACGCCAGCGCGACACGCCGCACGCCGTCGACCAGAAGCGTCCGGACGCCAGGATCGTAAGCGCGGATCGTGCCACGCAAGACCGCGCTGTCGGGAATGATGTTGCCCGAGCTTCCGGCCTGGAGCGCGCCGACGGTAATGACACCGAATGCCATAGGATCCTTCTCCCGGCTCGTAACGGTCTGTACATCCATGACGAAACGCGAAGCAATGACGATCGGGTCGAGCGCCTTGTTGGGTGCGGAGCCGTGACCGCCACGGCCTTTGAAGAGGATCTCGAACGAGCTGGCGGCGGACGTCATCGGGCCGACGCTGTAACTGACTGTGCCGTAAGGCCGGGGGTCCGTGTGCAGGGCAAGCGCCGTATCAGGCTTGGGAAACCGCGTGAAAAGTCCGTCGGCCAGCATTGCCCTGGCGCCGGCGCCGATCTCTTCCGCTGGCTGCGCCACGAACATCAAAGTGCCACGCCACTGGTTTTTCATGGCTACCAGGGCACGCGCGGTGCCGACCCAGGTTGCCATGTGCAGGTCATGGCCACAACTGTGTGCAACGAAGCTCTCACGCCCATTCCACGTGGTTCGTGTCTTGCTGGCATAGGGCAAAGAGGTCTTCTCTTCCATGGGAAGTCCGTCCATGTCGGTGCGCACCATGATGGTTGGACCTGGGCCATTGCGGTACATGGCCACCACACCTGTCTTTCCCACTTTCTCGGTCACCTCGAACCCGAGCGCGCGCATCTCGCTGGCGAGCCGCGATGCTGTGCGGGTCTCGCTGAATGCCAGTTCGGGGTGGGCATGCAGATCCTTGTACAAGGCATCCAGCTCGGGATACATGGTTGCCACCAGGCCGTTCAGCGGGGCGGCACGCCTGTCGTCAAGCCCGGTGGGCTGCGCCAACGTTCCAGCACCGGCATTCAATGCGGCAACCAGCATAGCGGCCGCCGTCGCACGGCATGCCAACGAGAGTTTTTCTTGCACTTGGGAGTTTCCTTTCTTCCTTATGTCCAGGTATCAGGTGTACGCAACCATCGTCGGTGTCCTGGATCTAGCCGAGTCCCGCAGCCTGGCTCCAGGCCGCGTAGTTCTGATGGTGTTTTAGTAGTATATACAAGTATATTCATGTAAATATAATATACATGGCGCGCGGCCGCTTCCGCGAGACCTCACGCATGACACAGAGGGGCGGCCGGGGGCCGTTAGCTTGCAGGGATCGAGTTTGCGGTCGAAACGGTGCCGGATTCGACCACCGTGCTGCAGTTTCGCGGACTGATGCTCAAGAATGACCGACGCGAGCCTTGTTCGAGACCCGCGTCATACTGAGCGGGCGAAGGGGTGATGAAGGAGGGCACCATCGTGGATGCCACCATCATCGCGGCGCCGCAGTCGACCATGCATGGCCACGCAGGCATCAAGGCGATGCGCGATGGCGCACTGAAGGACTTGCGGACTTGCTGACGCAGATCGGGCTCGCGAAGGCATGCATTCGCGAGCGTGTCTTTACCCCGGCGTCGCCGGGGCCGGGGCCGGGTGTGCCTAGACCAGTTGCCGCAACTGCGCGACGACCTTCATCAGTTGCCCGTGCGCGACAATCACGCCGGACTCATCCTGCAGGGCTTGCTGGTAGCGGTCGCGAAACGCCGGGTCGCTGTTCGGGCCGAACAGCTTCTCGGTGGCTGCGGCAACCGCGCGGCAGGTTTCATCGTGGTGCTCGGGCGCATCCAGTTCTTCGTCGATCTCGATAATCAGGCGTGACAGCGGATCGAGCCAGCGGAAATAGGTCTCCTCGGTCACAACCTGCACAAACAGTCCAGCCGGGATCGGGCCATGCAAGCGCTCGTACTCCATGCGATTCAGTGCGATCACTTCCTTGTGCACTTTCAACAGCGCGGCACGCAACGCGCGCAGTCCACTGCGACGATCTTCCTGCTTGGCGAGGAACTGTTCGTGTGGCATATCCCTTCTCCTATTCCCATTTCTATTCGCGTTCCTGTTCTTTACGGCCTGGAGCGCGGGGGCCGGCTTGCGGCCCGCTAGTCAGTATAGGCAGGTGAGCAAGGCTGGCGGCAGCCCTGCACACTCGGGGGCATCCCTGATGGATTGTTTGCGAAATCACTGACACCGGGCGGCTTCCGCCATGGGTTGCGGGTGATGGCCGGCCTTCCGGAAAGCCTTGTTTTCATACATGGAGGCATCGGCCTCGGCCAGCAGCGCGGCGATGCCATCGTGGCGTGCCGGCTCGAACGGGATGGCCCCCACGCTGAACTCGATGGCATAGCCACGGGCGGCGTGCCGGTTGAACGCCGCCATCTCAGTCTCCAGGCGTGCCAGCGTGGCGCGGCACACGGTGGCATCGGCGCCGGTGAGCAATGCCACGAACTCATCGCCGCCCAGCCGGCCAACCACGTCCGAGTCGCGCAGGGCGTGGCGCAGTTGCGCCGCGAATGCGGACAGGGCACGGTCGCCCTCCGCGTGACCGAAGCGGTCATTGATGGCCTTGAATCCATCCAGGTCGAAGAACAGCAGCGTGGCAGCCTTGTCCAGCCGCCTGCAAACGCTGAGCGCGTGTTGCGCCAGCGCGCAGAATCCACGGCGGTTGGACAGCAGCGTGAGTTCGTCCATATTGGCAAGCTGGAGCGCGGCAAGCTCCTGCTCGGCCATCCGTGCCAGGTCGCGCAGCAAGGCGCAGTCCTCTTCACCGAATTCTCGCGGTTGCACGTCGATCAGGCACAGTGTGCCCAGCTTGCTGCCGTTGGCGACCGACAGCGGGCAACCCGCATAGAAGCGAATGCCCGGTTGGCCGGTCACCATCGGGTTATCGTGAAAACGTTCGTCCAGCAGCGCGTCCGGCACCATCAGGATGCCGTCGTCGAGGATCGCGTGCCCGCAAAACGAGATTTCCCGCGGCGATTCGGTCTCGGACAAGCCGGCGCACGACTTGAACCACTGCCGGTTGGCGTCGACCAGGCTGACCAACGCAATGGGAACGCTGAAGAGGCGCCGGGCCAGGCGAGTCAGGCGGTCGAAGCGCTCCTCCGGGGAGGTGTCTAGGATACTCAGGCAGCGGAGCGTTTCCAGGCGAAGCGGTTCGTCGGCAGGTATGGCGGGAAACTTCATAAGGGTTCAGCGTCTGGCAAGGGATGAAGTGCGACAGCGTGAGTCCTTCCGCCGGTGACGGCTATCCGAACGGTGCCCTGGGCCCCGATGCAAGGGACAAGAAGCGTACCGAGGGTTGGAAGCCGCATGCCGGCACGCACGCCGCTTGGATGGATAACGGCATGCACGGCGCGGATTGTAATGAATCGCCGGGTTCGTCCAGATCCGCATCCAGATTCAGGCCGGCATCAGACGGGCATCAGCACCGCAACCGAGCCTGCTGGTCGCGCAGCGCGCGATAGCGCCTGCGGTAATCCTCCTGCTCGGGCAGACGCGCGTTGCGCCGGACGCTGTAGTCGTAGTCCAGCTGGCGAATCTGGTTGCCCAGCCAATGGCACTGGTTGACCTCGGTCCGCACCGACTCAGCCTGCTCGCGTGCGATGCGTGCCTGATATTCGTTTTCCTCCGCCTGGCGCTTCTGCAGGAACTGCTGGTTGGCTGCTTCCGTAGCCGGCTCCGGGCTGATGCGTGAGAGGTTGCCGCCCAGCGCTGTGCCTTGCCAGCCCGGCGGGCAGGCCATGTCGGTATAGAGCGTCTTGTTGCCGCTTACGCATTTGCCGGCATGGGCGGTACCCATGAAAAGGCCCAGCGTTAGCAGGACAAACCATTGCCGCATGGCATTCCCCCGTAGATGCCGCTGCAAACCGCGGCCGCCTTGAACACATCGAAAGGCCGGCGGGTGATCAAACGCTCCTGGTCCGCCGAGGACATTCAGGGATCTGGCGATGTGCGCGATCCGGCCCATATTCTTATGCGGCTGGCCCGGCTTGTCCAGCAGCGGCAGCGGCATGGCCTCCGCATGGAGCGGGCCGGCGGCAATTCAGCGCGGCGCGTCCTTGTCGCCTTCATCCTGGGTTTGACCCGCTTCCTGGCCTGGTTCCGGCACGCCGATCAGGTCCGCCGCCGTCGAGCGCCGTGCGTCCGCCGCCCGGAAGTACCGCACCAGCGTAGCCACGCTGGTATGCCCGGTCATGGCCATGGTCTCTGCCAGGGGCACCTGGCGCGCAGCCGCCTCGGTGACAAAACCCGAGCGCAGCGAGTGTGCCGAGAAATCTCCCTCCAGACCTGCCGCCTCGCAACGCTGCCTGACGATCCTGCGCACAGCGGCGTCCGACAAGGCCGCGCCGACATGGCCCCCCCGGCGAACACGCCGGAAGATGGCGCCCTCGCCAAGCGCCGCCGCCTGCAGCCACGCCTCCAGCGCCGCGCCGGCGGCGCCAATGACCGGCTTGTCGTTGTCCGGCAGATCCGCACCGGCCTGGTTGGTCTTCGACCAGCCCAGTTGATAGACGAACTCCCCGGGTGCGATGCGTGTGAGGTTGGCCAGCGTGGCGCCCGCCACCTCCGAACGCCGCCGGCCGCCGCTTGACCAGGCGAACAGCAGTAGCGCCCGGTCGCGCAGGCCGATCAGCGAATCGTCGCAGGTTGCCAGCAGGCGGGACAGGGGTTCGCGCGTGAGCGCCGCCTTGCGCGCCGGGCGCTCACCACGCTTTGCATAGGCGCGCCGCGTGCGTGACACCAACTCCCGCACCGCCGGGTCCGCGCAAGGGTTGTCCACGTTTTCCAGCCGGTGCGCCTTGGCGATGACCGCCAGCCGGTGCATCAGCGTGGCCAGCGCAGGTGGGCCGGTGCGCGCCTTGAGCCCGCGCGCCACCAGCGCGCCATCGATCGCCGGTGGCAATTCACTCACCGGCCCCTGCGGCGTGGACCGGGTGGCGTGGTCTACCACGAACTGGATAACGACCGCCGGCAGCAAGGGAAGGGCGATCGGCTGGCCGTAGCGCAGAGCGAACCAGCCTGCCCAGTACCGTAGGGCGGAACGATAGCTGGCCACCGTGTTGGCGGATTCTCCCTCGCGGTACAGCGCCTCTGCGGCCTGGCGGCCAAGCGGATCGAGTTCGGACGGGTGAAGCGGCGCAGGAAAATCGGCATGAGCGGGTGTCAGGCTGGAGGATTCGGAGCGTTTGGGCTCGCTTTCGGCGGGACTGCCCGAAAGCGGCTGCAATTTGCGAGTAATCATAATAAATATGATGTAAGCTGTATTAAATTATACAACAACAACGGATAAGGCGCGATAACTATTCCTTATCGTTCCTTATCCAAGTGGCGCGACCAAGAGGCGCCGAAAAACTTGCCCGACCATGCAAATCGCCAACACGCCCGCCGCAACGCGCTCCCGCGCTATCACCCAACAAGACGTCTGGCAGGCCGCCGATGCCTTGCTGCTGGCTGGCCAGCGGCCCACCATCGAACGCATCCGGCTGCATCTGGGACGAGGCTCGCCCAATACCGTCAGTCCACACCTGGATGCGTGGTTCGCCGGACTAGGCGCGCGATTGCAGGATCCGCAAGCCTTTGCAGCCCCGGCCGGCCTGCCGGAACCGGTCAATCAGGCCGCCCGCTATCTGTGGGACGCCGCGCAGGCGGAGGCCAGGGCGGCAGTGGCGGCAAGCTACGCCTCGCGCGAAGCGGCCCTGGCGCAAGCACGGGAAGCACTGGAAGCGGAGCAGGCAGCATTGGCCCAGGAACGCGCCATCCTGCAAGCCAGGCTGGAAGCCGCGGACAACGCGCAGGCGGAACTCGGCCGCGCGCGCGACGAGGCCAGCGAACGCGCCGCCCGCGCCGAAGCAAGGCTGCTGGCGCAGCAGGCCGACAACGAGACGCTGCGGGCCACGCTGGCGCGCTTACAGGAAGAAAAGGACGCGATGCTGCGCGACACCGCAGCCCAGCGCACCGCTTGGGACAAAGAACGCGAAACCATGGCAGAGCGTTCTGGCGCCAATGAACGGCGCATGGCGCTGGAACTGGACGCGGCGCGTGTTGCGGCAAGGGAAGGGCAGCGGTTGCTGGAGAGCGAGCGGAAGGCGGCGCAACAGAAGCTGATTGAAGCCGCCGACCGCGCGGGGCGGCAAGCCGATGAAATCACACAACTCGGCAATGCGCTGGCCGTGAGGGATGAGCGGGTCAGGCAGCAGGATGGGCTGCTGGCGGAATATCGGCAGTTGCTGGAGACCCGCGCCGAGGCGGAGGCGGACGGGGTGCGGTCCACTGGCGTGCCCGGCCGGCAGAGTCTGGCCCGGACAAGGCCGCTCAGGCCCGTTCGGCGGCCGCGCTTCAAGGTTTAGCGGAATATGTGCCGGATCAGGCGATACGGTGTGGCTGGAAAACCGGGAAAACACTTGAGATTACAATCTCAAATGTTTGATTTTATTGCATAAATAAATGAACCATAAGCTGTCATCTTCTACTGATCGCGGGGCGGACTGTTGGCGGCAAGCTCTGCACGGTCATCACAAGCCGGAATGGCCGACGCAGAGAAGGTAAAACATCAAATTATCGATATAACCAATTGATTTTATTCAAAATTTCACAGAAAAATGGAAGCCGCGAGAACGCGCATACACATAGCATGACGAAGCAGATCAAGATCAATCCGGCGATCTGGTCATCTTCGCCGCGACTGGTGGCAAGGACTCATCTCTCGCACCGCCCCCGCAGCAGGCGCCCCGGCAACGCCCCCGTCGCCACCTTGTTCTCAAAAATCGGCACGCCCGCCACCATCGTAGCGACATAGCCATCGGCTTCCTGCACCAGCCGCCGCCCGCCGGCCGGCAGGTCGAAGGCCATACGCGGCGCATGCAGGCGCAGGCGCGCGTAGTCGATAACGTTCACATCCGCCTTCATGCCGGGCAGCAGCGTGCCGCGATCGGTCATCCCGTACAGCCGCGCGGTGTCGGCAGACTGGCGCTTGACCATGGCTTCGAGCGCAAGCCGCGGGCCCCGGCTGCGTTCGCGGGCCCAGTGGGTCAGCATGAAGGTGGGCATGCTGACATCGCAGATATAGCCGCAATGCGCGCCGCCATCGGACAGGCTGTTGACGGTGGCCGGGTGCTGAAGCATCTCGTGCAGGTGGGAGAGCGTGCCGTAGGAGTAGTTGAAGCTGGGGTAGTAGAGGATGGCCTTGCCGTCGTTGGCCAGCATCAGGTCATAGATGATGGCAAGCGGCTCCTGGCCGCAGCTGGCGGCGATGGCGGCGACGCTCTTCTCGGGCGCCGGTTCGTAGTCCGGCGATTCGCCCAGCGGAAAAATGCGCGGGTAGTTGGCGAACATGGCTTCGATGCCGCGGTCCATGCGTGCGCGCGGCTCGGACAGGATGCGCGCACGCACAGCAGGGTCCCGCAAGCGGGCAATGCGCGCCTCGAAGGGCAGGGCGGCGAGCTCGACAAAGGCCGGGCTGGCGATAAAGGGATGCAGGCTGCTTTGCCAGGAGAACAGCAGGCCCAACGGCCGGCCGCTGATGCCCCCATACAATGGCACCCCCTCGGCATGCGCGCGGTCGAGCGTGGTCATCAGGTCGCGCCACAGGTCCGGAGCCGGATCGGTCTGCTGCAGGTTGAACAGCACCGGCAAGCCGGTGTGGCGCGCCAGCCGTTCCAGCCAGGGCAGCTCGTTATCCATCGACACGTGATTGGCCGTCATCTGGAAGACCCCGTGCCCGGCCTCGCCCAGCACGCGGCCGAGCCGCGTGATTTCTTCTCCGGTGACGAAGGTGCCGGGCGGGTACTTGCGTTCGTCGTACTTATGCAGGAAGGTCCGCGAGGTGGAGAAACCCAACGCGCCAGCCTCCATGCCCTGACGTACCAGTTCGCACATCTGGTCGAGATCGTCGGGCGTGGCTTCGTCGTGATCAATGCCGCGATCGCCCATCACGTAGGCGCGCAGCGCGGCATGCGGAATCTGGGCGCCGATATCCAGCGCCTTGGGGCGACGGTCCAGCGCGTCGAGATATTCCGGGAAGGTCTCCCAGTCCCACTGGATGCCCTCGGACAGCACCGAACCGGGAATATCCTCGACGCCCTCCATGACCTTGATCAGCCAGGCGCGGTCGGCGGGCCGCACCGGCGCGAAGCCGACCCCGCAGTTGCCCATCACGGCCGTGGTGACGCCGTGGCCGGTGGACGGAGAAAGGTAGGGATCCCAGGTGGCTTGCCCGTCGTAGTGCGTGTGGATGTCAATCCAGCCGGGCGTGACGAGAGCGCCGGCTGCGTCCAGCTCGCGCCGCGCGGAGCCCGCCTTGCCGCCAACCTGGCTGATCATGCCGCCGTCGATCGCGAGGTCGCCCTGAAAGCTCTCGCGGCCGGTGCCGTCGACGATGGTGCCGCTGCGGATGACTAAGTCATGCATGGAATCTGTTCCTTCTGTCTTGATAAGAGTGCAGTAAATTGCGGCCCCGGGGGACGGGCGCGGATGGCCGGCTAATCGAGCTTCAAGCCGATCCGTTTGATCACCGCGCCCCAGCGGTCGTAGTCCTGCGCAACGATCTTCCTGAAGGCGTCCGGCCCGGCGCCGCTGAGATCGTTGCCCTGCGCGCGGATCATCTCGGCGATATCCGGCGCCTGCGCCGCGGCGCGGAACGTATCGGCGATCTTCTGCGCGACCGGCGCAGGCAGGTTGCCTGGGCCGAACAGGCCTTGCCAGCCGACGATGTCGAGTCCCTCTACGCCTTGCTCCGCCATGGTGGGCAGCTCGGGCAGCACCGCCAGGCGCTTGTCGGCGGCCACGCCAAGCAGCTTGACCTTGCCGGCTCGGGCGTTCTCCACGGCGGTGGCGGTGCCGTCGAAGTAGACCTGCACATCGCCGGCCAGCACCGCGCGGGTGGCGTCGGCCGTGCCCTTGTATGGCACGTGGACCATCTGGATGCCAGCGCGCTGCTGCAGGATCTCGCCATTCAGATGCGAGGTGGAACCGAGGCTGTACGAGGCGAAGTTCAGTTCGCCGGGATGCTGCTTTGCGTAGGCGACCAGCTCGCGCACATTGCCAAACGGCGCGTTGCGGTTGGCCACCAGCACGGTAGCGGATCGCACCAGCTGGACCACGGGGGTGAAGTCCTTGAACGGGTCGTACGGGAGCTTGCTGTACAGGTGCGGATTCTGCGTATGCGTGACGACGATGGTGTAGAGCAGGGTGTGCCCGTCCGCCGGGGCCCGCGCCACATCCTGCGCGCCGATGAAGGTGCCGGCGCCGGGCTTGTTGTCGATGATGATATTGGCGCCCGACTGCTCCGAGGCGCGCTTGGCGATCAGGCGCAGCAGGGCGTCGCCGCCGGAGCCCGCAGTAAAGGGCACGACCACGCGCACGGGCTTGCCGGGCTGCGGCCAGTCAGTCGCTGCGGCCGCCCTCGCGATCGGGCTGCCCAGCATGCCCGCGGCGATAGCGAGTGCCGGGATTGACAGGCGCGACAGGGCGCGTCGCCTGGGATTGGGGCGGTTCATTTTGTCTCCTTCTCCATGTCTGGATGGCGCAGCCGTTGTGCTCTGGATGTTGGCGCGAGTGGCGCTCTGGCCGGTCTGCGTGCTGAGTATAGGTATTGCGTTGCCGCCAAATCAAATGCATATTTATCGCCAAATCGATAAATTAAATGCATATGCTTAGCCTGCGACGCCTGGAGCACTTTGCCGTGCTGGTGGAAGAACGGAGTTTTTCGCGGGCGGCGCGCCGGCTGAACCTGACGCAGCCAGCGCTGACGCGCAGCATCCAGACGCTGGAAGAAACCCTCGGCCTGCAGTTGGTGGACCGCGCCGCCAGCGGGTTGCTGCCCACCGAATCGGGCCGCATGGTACTGGCGCGCTCACAGCGCATGCTCGGCGACCTTCGCGCCCTGCAGCGCGAGGCCGAGCGCATGCGCGGCTTTGAAAGCGGCGTCATTGAATTTGGCGTGGGCTCGTTCCCCGCGGCGGCTTTCCTGGGCCCGGTGCTGACCCGCCTGGCGCGCGAATATCCCGGGCTTTCGGTACGGGTAGAGACGGAGAGCTGGCGCCGCTTGCTGGAAAAGCTGCAGCGCGACGAACTCGACTTCGTGGTCGCGGTAACGCACAGCCTGCCGCCGCCGGCGGATTTCCAGGTGCGCGCGTTGCGGGCTCAGCGCATGGGCTTCTTCGTCAATCCTGGCCACCCCCTGGCCGCGCTGGCGGGCGATGAGATACGGGGCAGGATGGCCGGATACGGACTGGCGACGACAAAGCTGCCGCCCCGCGCCCGTGAGGAAGTGGCGGCGCTATTCGGGCTGGATGGACCCGAAGCGCTGCCAGTGCGGCTGGAGTGCGACAACGTCGAGGTGCTGTGCGAAGTGGCGATGTCTACTGATACCGTCCTGTTCGCGACGCACGAGGCCGTCCACGCGGAGTTGGCGGCAGGCAGCCTGCTGCCGCTGGCGCTGGACTACCTGTCCCCCGCGCCACTGCCCCTGACGCTGGTCTATCCGGGAGGCCGGAGCCTGTCCGGCGCGGCGGAACTGCTGATCGGCATGATCGAAGCGGCTGTGGGTGCGCGGGCGGCGGGATAAACAGGTAGCGGGCCCGCGGCCCGCCATCTTCATTTCACCCGCAGCAAATGCTTCTGGATCTTCCCGCTCGTGGTCTTGGGCAGCGCATCCACAAAGTAATACCGGCGCGGCCGCTTATAGGCGGCCAGCCGGTCCCCGTGCACCAGGAAACCGTCGAGCACTTCCGCGCTGGCTTGCGCCCCCGCCCTGGCCACCACGTAGGCGCAGACCAACTGCCCCCAGGTGGTGTCGGCTTCGCCGATCACGGCGACTTCCAGCACGGCCGGATGCTCGATCAGCGCATCCTCCACCTCGCGCGGATACACATTCTCGGCCCCTGAGTTGATCATGTAGTCGATACGGTCGCGCACCCACAGGTAGCCGTCTTCATCCAGGCTGCCGAGATCGCCGGTGTGGTACCAGCCGTGAGCGAGTGCGCGCGCGTTGGCGTCCGGACGATTCAGGTAGCCGGCCATCATGCACGGCCCGCGCACCAGGATCTCGCCGACTTCGCCGGGCGCGCAACGCTCGGCCGGATCGGTAGGCGCGCCGTCTTCGCGCAATGCCGCTACCACCAGGTCGTGGTTGAGCGAGGGCAGGCCGGCCGAGCCGGCGTGGCTGAGTTGCTCGTGCGGATACAGCACCGACATGCAGGGTCCCATCTCGGTGGTGCCGTAGACCTGCACCAGCCCGGCGCCGACGGTACGGTCCCACTCGCGGATCAGGTGCGGCGCCATCGATGCGCCGCCATACTCGACGAGCCGCAGCGACGACAAATCGCGCGTGTGGGCCTCCGGGTGGTTGAGCATCATGCCGACCATGGTCGGCGCGGCGAAGAAGTGCGTGACTTTCTCCGCTTCCACCAGTTGCCAGGCTTCGCCCGCATCGAAGCGCCGCTGCAGCACCTGCGTGGCGCCCAGGTGCAGGCGCGGCAGGAAACTGGTGTGCAGCTCCGCCGTGTGGTTGAGCGGGGCGATCGACAGGCCGACGTCCTCGCGGGAAAGCGTCATCGCCTGGTGCATCATCGCGTTGTGCGCGAGCTTGCTGCGGTGGGTGTGCAGAACCCCCTTGGGCCGGCCGGTGGTGCCGCTGGTGTACATCAGGATGCAGGGATCGTTCTCCCCGACGGCAATCCCCGGCGCCGCATGCGGCTGGCCTGTGGCAAGCGTGTCCAGGTGATGCGTGGCGAAGGCCGGCGCGGGTTCGGGATCGGCATAGATCCAGCGTGTCGCGCCAGGCGCCAGCCCAGCCGCTTTTTCGACAACCTCCGCACCTTCGCGCTCGAACAGCAGGGCTTTGGCCTTGCCGTCTTCCAGGATGAACGCCAGTTCCTGCGCGGCCAGCCGGTAGTTGACCGGGTTGAAGATCGCGCCCACCCGGGCCGCCGCCAGCATGCTGAAAACGAAGGCCGGCGTGTTGTAGAGGAAGGCCGCGACCACATCGCCGCGGCCGACGCCGATCGACAGCAGGGCGTGGGCGTGGCGGTTCACTTCCGCGTCCAGTTCGGCATAGGTCCAGGTGCGGCGGCTGGCGCCCATGCCGGCAACCAGCGCGGTCTTGCGCGGCAGGTAGCGCGCGGGCCAGGAAAGGGTGTCACCCAGCGTAAGGACGTGACTCAAGGCAATGCTCCGGCAGCGATGATGAGGAGACGCCAGTGGCCACGCCGACCGGCGAAAACCGTCGAATATAAAGTCCGCGCCGCTTTTTTGGAAATAACGATTAGCACTGTGCATATATGGATCCGGCGGGGTGAGCGCCGTGCGTTGCCCGCCAGGCAGGAGCCAATTGACGCAAGACGTGCCGGCAGCATCTGGCTATCGTGCCGGCGAGGGTCGATGCGCCATGACAGGCTGACGCATCGGCGACACGCCAATCGCTAGCCCTGAGCCACAAGTTCGTTGCATAAGTCTGCCGATAAGCCGCACGATCCGTCGTCGCGAAGGCAAGGCTCCAGCCTTGCTGCGCTTCGCTCCTAGGCGCGCACACCTTCTCGACAGACTTATTTCTGCAACGAACTTCCGACTCAGGACAGCACAAGGAAGAGGAAAGCACGTCCATGAACAAGCAAAATCGGCAGGGCAAGGAAACCGTAAGGATCGGCGGCGCCTCGGGCTTCTGGGGCGACAGCGGGATCGGACCGGTGCAGTTGGTGGAGAAGGGCGAGGTCGATTACCTGGTGTTCGACTACCTGGCCGAACTCACCATGTCGCTGCTGGCCGCCGCGCGGCTGAAGAACCCGGAAACCGGCTATGCGCTGGACTTCGTCACCGGCGCCTTGCGCGCTGTACTCAAGCCTGCCCTCGCCCAGGGCATCCGTATCGTCAGCAATGCCGGCGGCGTGAACCCGCGCGCGTGCGCGGCAGCGGTGCGTAAGCTGGCCGAGGAACTGGGCGTGCCGGTGCGGGTGGCCGTGGTCGATGGCGACGACCTCCTGCCGCAACTGGATGCGCTGCGCGAGTCCGGCGTGCGGGATATGCAGACCGGCGCCGCCATGCCCGCGCGCATCCTGACCGCCAACGCCTACCTGGGCGCCGTGCCGATCCGGGCCGCGCTGGATGCCGGCGCCGATATCGTGATCACGGGGCGCTGCGTGGACAGCGCGGTGACGCTCGGCGTGCTGATGCATGAGTTCGGCTGGGAGCCGGGGGCGTACGACCTGATGGCGGCGGGCAGCCTGGCTGGACACATCATCGAGTGCGGCTGCCAGGCCACCGGCGGCCTGCACACTGACTGGGAGCAGGTGCCGGACTGGGCCAACATCGGTTATCCGGTGGTGACCTGCCGGCCCGACGGCACCTTCCTGGTCGGCAAGCCGCCCGGCACCGGAGGGTTGGTGAATCCCGCCACGGTCGGCGAGCAGATGCTGTACGAGATCGGCGATCCCGCCGCCTACCTGCTGCCCGACGTGATCTGCGATTTCACGGGCGTGACGCTGCGCCAGGCCGCCCCGGACCTGGTGGAGGTGCAAGGCGCCAGGGGCCGCGCGCCTACCGCCAGCTACAAGGTGTCGGCCACTTATGCGGACGGCTACCGCTGTTCGGCGCAACTGACCATCGTCGGCTTCGACGCCGTGCGCAAAGCGCGGCGCAGCGGCGAGGCCTTCCTGGAGCGCAGCCGCGCCTTGCTGGCCCGGGCCGGGCTGCCGGATTTCACCGAGACCCGGCTGGACGTGCTGGGCACCGCCGCGTCCTTTGGCCCGCACGTGCCGCAGCCGCCGTTGTTCGAGGCCGTGATGTGGCTGGCAGTGGCCCACCCGGACAAGCGCGCGCTGGAACTGTTCGCCCGCGAGATCGCGCCGGCTGGCACGTCGTGGTCGCCCGGCACCACCGGGGTGGGCGGGCGGCCTTCCGTCAGCCTGGCCATCAAGCAGTTTCCCTTCCTGGTGCCAAAGACGATGGTCCGGCCCGCCGTCTGGCTGGACGAACAGCCGCTGCCGTTGCCGGCGGCGTTCGTCCCCGGAGAGGAAGCCCAGGCCAGCCCGGCCTCCGGAAAAGCGGCTGCCACCGCAGCCTCCGCTTTCACCCCGGCGGAGCCCGGCGGCGACTGGGTCGAAGTCCCGTTGATCCGGCTGGCCTATGGCCGCAGCGGTGACAAGGGCGATTTCTCCAACATCGGCATCATCGCGCGCGATGCCGCCTATCTGCCGCTGATCGCGGGGCAACTCAGCGAGGCCGCGGTGGCCGCCTTCCTCGCCCATAACGTGAAGGGCAGGGTGACGCGCTATTTCCTGCCCGGCATCGGCGCCTTCAACTTCCTCTGCGAGCAGGCGCTCGGCGGGGGCGGCATGGCCTCGCTGCGCAACGACCCGCTGGGCAAGGGGATGGGGCAGGTCTTGCTGGCGATGCCGGTGCGGGTCCCGCCCGGGCTGGCCAGGGCACTGGGAGCATGAGCCAGTCCGCGGGCCATGCGGGCATCGGGATAAACCCCATCGGAGCGCTGTTCGGCCGGCTTCGCTGGCATGATGCCGGAGGCGCGGGAAGCAGCGGTGCGGCTGCTGGAGCCCGCGCCTTCTTGCCGAACCAGGCGCCAGCTGTCAGTCACTCCCGGCGCCGCGAACAGTGAGACCAGATGCTGCCAGTCTTGGAATGCAAGCGGGATACCCCGGCCCGGTCCTGCGACCGGCCGAGCGGAAGTTTCATGTGGATCGACCCCGACCGCGTGCTCTACGTCGGCCTGCTGGGTGCGCCGTCGGTGCGCTCCATCGGCGCCATCCTGCTGTATGTGGCGCTGGACGCGCCGTTTCGCCTGAGCGTTGCGCAGGGTGCGTGGGAGACGGCCGAAATTGCATTCGTGCCGCCCTATGTGCCGCACCGCATCGCTTCGGACAGCCGCACTCTCTGCGGCTTCCTGATCGAGCCCGAGACCGTCGATATGTCAGGCTTGCCCGCGCTGCTGCGCGGCCCCGGCGGCGCGCTGGCCGCGCCCCGCCTGGCCCAGCATGCGCGCGAACTGATCGCCCAGTTGCGCGGCATGCGCCGGCCGGAACTGGATCCCCGCCTGCTGGATACGCTGCTGCTGGGGGAGCCGCTGCCGCCGCGCGCACTCGACCCCCGTATCGATGCGGCGGTGCGGCAAATCAAGAGCGATCCGGGGAGCCGCAGCGCGGCCACCGATCATGCGCGCGATGCCAACCTATCGTTCTCGCGTTTCCTGCACCTGTTCAAGGAGGAAGTCGGTACGCCGTTCCGCACCTTCCGCACCTGGAAACGCGCCCGCAGCCTGCTGCACTACGTCACGCAGGAGGCCAACCTGACGGAAGTCGCGCTGGATACGGGCTATCCGGATTCCACCCATTTCAGCCATTCCATCCGCCGCGTCTACGGCCTCAAGCCGCGGGACATCTTTGCCGGTTCGCGCAAGCTGGCGCTGCATGGGCTGCCGCCGCTGACAGCCTGCCGCCCGCTGTAGGCCGGCGGCGACCAGTTGGCGCAAGATCGCCGGGGCGCCTTGCGTCACAATTGCAGCCAACGACAATCAGCCCGTCAAGGGCAGCGGGATACCACCCCATGAAAGAGACCTGCCAGGACCTGCTGGCCGAATACAACGCGTTGCACGCGCTTGCCGCCTCGCTCAGCCCCGCGCAATGGCGCCAGCCCAGCGCCTTCCATGACTGGAGCGCGTGGGACGAGATTGCCCACCTGTGCTATTTCGACCAGACCGCGCTGCAGTCCGCCACCGATCCGGAAGCCTTCCTGCGTGACGCGCAGGCGCTCAACACGCTGATGGCAGCGGGCGGGCATATCAGCGCGGTGGCGCGGGAAGTCTACGGCCACCTCGACGGGCCGGCACTGCTGGCGTATTGGCAGCCCGTGTACGCGCGGCTGGTGCAGACCCTTGCCGCGCTCGATCCCAAAGCGCGCCTGCCCTGGTACGGGCCGCCCATGAGCGCACGCAGCTTTGCCACTGCGCGGCTGATGGAGACCTGGGCGCACGGCCAGGATGTCTGGGACACGGCAGGCCGGGCGCGCGCGCCCACGGCCCGCCTGAAGCATATTGCGCATATCGGCGCCACCACCTATGGGTGGACCTTCGTCAATCGCGGCGAACCGGTGCCGGGCCCGGCGCCGTACGTGGAACTCACCGCGCCCGATGGCGGGCAATGGACCTGGAACGAACCCCAGCCGGACAATTTCGTACGCGGCAGCGCGGAGGATTTCTGCCTGCTGGTCACCCAGCGCCGCCACCTGGACGACACCCGGCTGCGGTACAGCCCGGGCCCGGCGCAGCGATGGCTGGCGCAGGCACAGTGCTTCGCGGGGCCACCCGCCACCGGACCGGCCGCCGGCACGCGTGTATTGCGCACGGCGCCCGCGGAGTGAACGGGTTCGCACTACCGCAGTGCGTGGCGGCCGGCGAACCGCTCACGCTGGCACTGGCCGCCGGGATCGATTCGGCCCTGCGTGCCCTCAGCGTGGACCCGGCCGAAACCTGCCTGTCCGAACACGCCTTCGCCAACCTGTATCTGTTCCGGCAAGCCCACGCCTACCGGTACTTTGGCGGCCGCTATCCGCATATCAGCGGCCTGACCTATGACGGCGCGCGCCACACGCTGCCGCTGTTCGATCTCGCCACGGCGCCGCGCCACGTCCTGCAGGCGCTGCTTTGCGAGCACCATTGCTTCTATCCGCTTTCCACGGCCCAGCTGGCGCGCCTCGATCCCGCCGTCTTCACCGGGAACGAAGCGCGTGCCGACGCCGACTATCTCTATCCGGCCGCCAACTTTGCGGGCTATCGCGGCACCACCCTGGCCAAGAAGCGCAACCTCATGAAGCAACTGCTGGCCGCGCATGCCGTCACCGCGCGGCCCTACCACGCCGGACTCGCCCGGGAAGCCCTCTCCGTGCAAGAAGGATGGATGCACGCCAGGCACAAGGCCCAGGGCGAGGCCGATGACGCGCCGTGCGGCGAGGCCTTGCTGCACGCCGGTGCGCTGGGGCTGGAAGGCTTCTTGTACGAAGTGGCCGGGCAACCGGTGGGTTTCTTGCTGGCGCAGGAGATCCGCCCGGCGGTCTTCGCCATGCGCTTTGCCAAGGGCCTGGTGGCGTTCAAGGGCATCTACCAGTACATGTTCCACCATTTCTGCACGGCCTTCGCCCGCCCGGTGGCATGGCTGAATTTCGAGCAGGACCTGGGGCTGGAAAACTTCCGGCAGACCAAGCTTTCGTATGCACCCGGCGCCTTGCTGCCGAAGTACCGGGTGCGGCTGCGCGCGGACTGAATGGTGGCCGCTGGCCGGTTTGCGCCGGTTCTGAAACCGCGCCCCCAAAGGCCCGAAGCAGCACAGCCAGTTCTCGCAAGACCGTACCGCCTCCCACCCCTACCATGACTTCACACCGGCGCACTGCCGCCTCGAGCAACGTGAAACCCACATGGCAAATATCGAATCCAGACTCTCCGCCGGCAGCGAAGCATTCCAGGCCAACCGCGCCGGCATGCTAGCCCTGCTGGAACGTATCCGCGCCTTCGAACAGCGTGCCGCCAATACGTCCGCCGCATCCCGCGCGCGCTTCGAGAAACGCGGGCAGTTGCTGCCGCGCGAGCGCCTGGCGCTGCTGCTTGACCCGGGCGCGCCGTTCATCGAACTGTCGTCGCTGGCCGGGCTGGGGCTGGACAACCCCGACCTGGACAAGAGCGTACCCGGCGGCGGCCTGATCGCCGGCATCGGCTTTGTATCGGGCCTGCGCTGCATGATCAGCGCCTCGGACGCCGGCATCAACGCCGGCGCCTTGCAGCCCAAGGGGCTGGACAAGCAACTGCGCGCGCAAGAGCTCGCGCTTGAAAACAAGCTGCCGTACGTGCAACTGGTAGAGAGCGCCGGCGCCAACCTGATGACCTACAAGGTCGAGGATTTCGTGCGCGGCGGCAACCTGTTCCGCAACCTGGCGCGCCTGTCGGCGGCCGGCCTGCCGGTGGTGACGGTGACGCACGGCTCGTCCACCGCCGGCGGGGCCTACCAGACCGGTTTGTCGGACTACATCATCATGGTGCGGGGCCGTTCGCGCGCGTTCCTGGCCGGGCCGCCGTTGCTGATGGCGGCCACCGGCGAGGTAGCCACCGAGGAGGAGCTCGGCGGCGCGGTGATGCATACCTCGGTTTCCGGCCTGGGCGACTACCTGGCCGAGGACGACCGCGATGCGCTGCGGATTGCGCGCGAGATCCTGGGCAAGATCGACTGGAACCGCGACCAGCCCGCCGCCGCGCCGCGCGCGTTCAAGCCGCCGCGCTACGACGCCGAGGAACTGCTCGGCGTGATGCCGATGGACCACAAGCGCCCCGTCGACATGAAGGAGGTAATCGCGCGCATTGCCGACGATTCCGACTTCCTTGAATTCGGCGAGAACTACGGCGGCGCCACCGTGTGCGGCCATATCAAGATCGAAGGCTGGCCGCTGGGCATCATCACCAACAACGGCCCCATCGATCCCGCCGGCGCGACCAAGGCCACCCACTTTATCCAGGCCTGCTGCCAGTCGCGCACGCCCATCCTCTACCTGAACAACACCACCGGCTTCATGGTGGGCCGCAGCTACGAGGAAGCCGGCATGATCAAGCATGGCTCCAAGATGATCCAGGCGGTGAGCAACGCCACCGTGCCGCAGATCACCATCTACTGCGGCGCCTCGTTCGGCGCGGGCAACTATGGCATGTGCGGGCGGGGCTTCCATCCGCGCTTCTGCTTCTCCTGGCCCAATGCCAAGACTGCCGTGATGGGCGGCGAACAGGCGGCCCGCACCATGGCGATCGTCACGGAGGCCGCCATGAAGCGCAAAGGCGGGGAGGCTGACTCCGACCAGCTTGAGGCGTTGCAGAGGGGCATCGTGGAGCGCTTCGACCGCCAGATGAGTGTGTTCGTCACCAGCGCCCATGTGCTGGACGATGGCGTGATCGACCCGCGCAATACGCGTGCGGTGCTGGCCAATGTGCTGGCCGTCTGCCGCGAGGGCGACGCCAGGACACCGCAACCCATGCAATTCGCCGTGGCGCGGCCCTGACCTGAAGGCCACGGCCCCACCCGGAACATAAGACAAAAACACAGAGAACAGAGAACGGAGACCCGAGACATGCAACTCACCCCCGAGCACGAGGCGCTGCGCGCCACCATCAAGCGCTTTATCGCCGAGCAAATCAATCCGTACGTGGATGCCTGGGAGGAGGCCGAAATCTTCCCGGCGCATGAAGTCTTCCGCAAGATGGGCGAGCTTGGCCTGCTGGGCCTGTCCAAGCCGGAAGAGGATGGCGGCATGGGCCTCGATTACTCCTACAGCGCGGTGCTGGCGGAGACGCTGTCCGACATCAATTGCGGCGGCGTGCCGATGGCCATCGGCGTGCAGACCGACATGGCCACGCCGGCCCTGGCCCACCACGGCAGCGCGGAGCTGCGCCGCGCTGTAG
>Ga0255338_1002011_pt1 | contig 33366 bp, 32 predicted proteins | sample MeOH1_35cm_T4_19_FD_203715 | JGI IMG/M metagenome (GOLD analysis project Ga0255338, IMG submission 203715) | Sandy soil microbial communities from University of British Columbia, Vancouver, Canada - MeOH1_35cm_T4_195 | ecosystem: Engineered > Artificial ecosystem > Sand microcosm > Unclassified ... | reverse complement strand
CTGGTGATCCCGCTATCCATGCTGTTTACGTTCACCGGCATGGTGACCTACAAGATCAGCGCCAACCTGATGAGCCTGGGCGCGCTGGACTTCGGCATCATCATCGACGGCGCGGTGGTGATCGTGGAGAACTGCGTGCGGCGGCTGGCACATGCCCAGCAACAGCACGGCCGCCCGCTCACCCGCAGCGAACGCTTCCACGAAGTCTTTGCCGCCGCCAGGGAGGCGCGCCGGCCGCTGATCTTCGGCCAGCTCATCATCATGATCGTCTACATCCCGATCTTTGCGCTGACCGGCGTGGAGGGCAAGATGTTCCACCCGATGGCGATGACGGTGGTGCTGGCGCTGATCGGGGCCATGATCCTGTCGGTGACCTTTGTGCCCGCGGCGGTAGCGCTGTTTATCGGCGACAAGGTGGCCGAGAAGGAAAACCGCCTGATGCTGTGGGCCAAGCGCGCCTATGCGCCGATGCTCGGCAAGACCATCGCCAACACACCGGTGGTGCTGACCCTTGCCGCCGTGGCGGTGCTGCTGAGCGGCCTGGTGGCGACGCGCCTGGGCAGCGAGTTCATCCCCAACCTGAACGAAGGCGATTTCGCCGTGCAGGCGCTGCGCATTCCCGGCACCAGCCTGACGCAATCCCTCGCGATGCAGCAACAGATCGAGACGCGCCTCAAGGAGAAATTCCCCGAGATCGAGCGCGTGTTCGCCCGCACCGGCACCGCCGAGATCGCCTCGGACCCGATGCCGCCCAATGCGTCCGACGGCTACATCATGCTCAAGCCGCGGGCAAAGTGGCCCGATCCGTCCAAGACGCGCGAGCAACTGCTGGCGGAGATGGAGGCCGAACTGGCGACCATCCCCGGCAACAAGTACGAATTCTCGCAGCCGATCCAGTTGCGGTTCAACGAACTGATCTCCGGGGTGCGCAGCGACGTGGCCGTGAAGATCTTCGGCGACGACAACGCCGTGCTGGAGGATACCGCGCAAAAAGTCGCCAACGTGCTGCAATCCATCCCCGGCGCGACCGAAGTCAAGGTCGAGCAGACCAGCGGGCTGCCGGTGCTCACGGTGGACGTGGACCGTGCCCGCGCGGCCCGCTACGGACTCAATATGACCGACGTGCAGGACACGGTGGCCATCGCCGTCGGCGGGCGCGATGCCGGCATCTTCTTCCAGGGTGACCGCCGCTTCAATATCGGCGTGCGCCTGCCGGAAGGCATCCGCGCCGATGTGGAAGCGCTGCGGCGCCTGCCGATTCCCCTGCCCAAGGGAACCACGGCAAGCGCCAGCTACATCCCGCTGGGCGAAGTGGCAACGCTCACCCTCGCCCCCGGGCCCAACCAGGTCTCGCGCGAGAACGGCAAGCGCCGCATCGTGGTCAGCGCCAATGTGCGCGGGCGTGACGTAGGCACCTTCGTGCCGGATGCCATGGCCATGCTCGATCGCCAGGTCAAGATCCCCGCCGGCTACTGGGTCACCTGGGGCGGCACCTTCGAGCAATTGCAATCCGCCACCACGCGGCTGCAAATCGTGGTGCCGGTGGCATTGCTGATGGTGTTCGTACTGCTGTTTGCCATGTTCGGCAATATGCGCGATGGCCTGCTGGTCTTTACCGGCATCCCCTTTGCGCTCACCGGCGGCATTCTGGCGCTGTGGCTGCGGGGCATTCCGCTGTCGATCTCGGCGGCGGTGGGATTTATCGCCCTGTCCGGCGTGGCGGTGCTCAACGGGCTGGTCATGCTGTCCTTCATCCGCAGCCTGCGCGAAGAAGGCAAGCCGCTGGATGAAGCCATCCACACTGGCGCGCTGACCCGGCTGCGCCCGGTATTGATGACGGCGCTGGTGGCATCGCTGGGCTTTATCCCGATGGCGATCGCCACCGGGACCGGAGCCGAAGTGCAGCGCCCGCTCGCCACGGTGGTGATCGGCGGCATCCTGTCTTCCACCGCGCTGACCTTGCTGGTGCTGCCGGTGCTCTACCGGCTGGCCCATCGGCGGGATGAGGATGAGGCTGGCCAGGTGCGCGAATCTGGCAACGAACGCCTGGCCGGTGCGGATCCGGCGCCAGCGTTGCCCAACGGCTAAGACCCGGGGAAGTTCACGCGGGCCCCTTCAAACGGGCCTGCGTGGTCGAGGTCTGATGACCCCGCCCTGGGCGCGGCCTGGCCTGTCAGGGAAGAACCGTCGACGTGGCTCCGCACAAGCGGCTCCCCTGCGCTTCGTCCCTTAACCTTCAAACCTTGGCCGGCCGCGCGCCGGTCGCCTGAGGCATCAGCGGAAACGTCAGCTCCGCCACCGTCTCGCCATGCAGGCTGCGCAGGCTGACGCTGCCGCCATGCAGGCGCATGATGGTGTCGACGATGGCCAGCCCGAGCCCGGTGGAGGCCGCCGAATTGCTGCGCGCCGGATCTCCCCGGTAGAAGCGCCCGAATACATGCGGCAGCGCCTCCGGTGCGATCCCGCCACCGCCATTGCCCACCCGGATCCTCGTGGCATGGACGTCCGCCACCACCCGGATGTCCACGGCGCTGCCGGCGGGGGCGTGGCGCAGGGCGTTGTCGACGAGGTTGGTCACCGCGCGCCGCAGCAAGGTCTGGTCGGCATGCACGCTGCCCTGCCCCGCAAGCTGCACCTTGATATCGCGGTCCGCGGCAACGGCCTCGTAATACTCGGCCACCTTGTCCAGCTCCGCCCTCGCGTCCAGCTCGCGCACCTTCATGGCCACCTGCGCATGGTCGGCACGCGCGAGAAACAGCATGTTCTCGATCATGCGGGCCAGGCGCTCGTATTCCTCCAGGTTGGACTCCAGCAGGTTTTCGTACTCCTGCACCGGGCGGCTCTGGCCGAGCGTGACCTGGGTCTGCCCGATCAGGTTGCTGATGGGGGTGCGGAAATCATGCGCGAGGTCGGCCGAGAATTCGGAGAGCCGGCGAAAGCCATCCTCCAGGCGCGCCAGCATGTCGTTAAGCGCAGCCACCAGCGCGCGCAGTTCGGTGGGCGCCTGCCCGGCATCGAGGCGCGTGGCAAGCCGGCTCATGGTGACGGCCGAGGCGTCCTCGGCCATGCGCCTGAGCGGACGCAAGCCGCGCCTGGCCAGCAGGTAGCCCAACCCGGCCGCCACCGCCGCGCCGCACAGCGTGGCCCAGAGCATCTGGGTCTGGTATGCCTTCATCAGCGCGACGCGGTACCCTGCGTCGCGCAGCACCACGATCTCGACCGCGCGATCGGAATCGCCCAGTTGCCCAAGCGCGGAGATGCCGCGCGAAGCAACGCCGTTGCGCGGGTACCAGGTGTGCAGCCGCGATTTGTCGGGGTGCGTCTCGGCAGGCAGCACGGGCAACACCGGCACCGGTTCATGGCGCGGATTGAGGCTCACCAGCGGTGTGCCCTCGCTGCCGCGTACCAGCAGGATCAGGCCTTCATGGCCCAGCGCGAGATCGGCAAAGCGATGTGTGTCGGCCCGGATCTCCTCCTCCGAACTGACTTCGCGCAGCAGGTGGCGCACCAGCAGGACTTCGCTGACCAGTTCGCTTTCGTCGCGATCCTGCAACTGGGCGGCAAGCGCGCTCGCCAGGTAAGTGCCTACGGCCACCAGGATGGCCACAGTGGCGGCGCCATAGGCCAACGCAAGCCGTGCCGTGAGCGATGCCGGCAGGCGCAGTACGGCGCGGATCAAGAGGCGGCCCCTGACATCGCCCGGCTCACAAGGCCTCCTCTTCCAGTACGTAGCCCATGCCCCTGCGGGTGTGGATCAGCTTGCGGGGGAAGGGATCGTCCACCTTGGCGCGCAGCCGGCGGATGGAAACATCGACTACATTGGTATTGCTGTCGAAATTCATGTCCCATACGTGCGAGGCGATCAGCGAACGCGACAGCACTTCGCCGCTGCGGCGCGCCAGCAGTTGCAGCAGCGCAAACTCCTTGGAGGTCAGCTCGAGCTTCTGCCCGTCGCGGGTGACACGCCGCTTGACGGTGTCGATCTGCAGGTCCGCCACTTCGATCAGCTCGCTTTCACGCAAGGGGCCGCGCCGCAGGATGGTACGGATGCGCATGACCAGTTCGGCAAAAGCGAAGGGCTTGACCATATAGTCGTCGGCACCCAGCTCCAGGCCCTTGAGCCGGTCCGAGAGCTCGTCGCGCGCGGTCAGGAACAAGACAGGCGTATCGCGCTCGCGCCGCAGTTCCTGGAGCTCCTGCCAGCCATCCATGCCCGGCAACATCACATCCAGCACGATCAGGTCGTATTCCTGGCCGCGCGCATGGGCAAGCCCGTCCACGCCGTCGCGTGCCAGGTCCACCACGAAACCGGATTCAGTCAGGCCCTTGCGCAGGTAGTCGCCTGCCTTGGGTTCGTCTTCAACAATCAATATGCGCATTTCCATTCACTCCGAGCCATCTGCCGGCCATCCGCCGGTTAGTGGTCGGCCCGGCAAGACCGACACGCTATACGAGGAAAACCCGCCGCGGCAGAAGATGACAGGTTTGTCATGTTCGCGTCACGCTTTCGCACCTTTCAGTGCAGGTACAATGACGGCTGCCATTTTCCTGCCCCGATGAAACGTCTCCTGAGCTCCTTCCTGCTATGTCTCGCCATGATCGCGCTGCCCGCACAGGGTGTCGCGGCGGCAGTCATGATGGTCTGCAGCACGGCGCAGTCGGTGCCGGCATCCCACGGGCTGCCGGCCGATTCGCCTGCCATGACATCGATGATGTTACGTCATGCGGCAATGAAATCGCAGGCGGAGGATGCGCTTGGCAGCCATGCCAGCGCGCATTGCCATGACGCCGTGGACCCGGCGCATGACCAGGCCGACGTGACAGACATCGCCGACCAATCCAGCCAGCAGGACCACCAGGATCATCACGCCAGCCACGGCGCCGGTGGGGCCTGCAGCGCCTGTGCCGCCTGTGCGCTCGGGGCAGTCATGCCCACGATCCTGCCTGAACTCGCCCTGGCCAGCCACGGCCATGCCGCACCGGCAGCCGCCCTGGCCGCCTACACCGGTTTCCTTCCCTCGCCTTCGTACCGCCCGCCCGCCGCACGCTGCTGACACCCGAGGTGCGCCCAGCGCACGCTCATCCCCCGTTCGTTTTGCCCCGCGCCGCTAACCGCGCCCCCCACGAACACTGAGGTTGTCATGCATTTCGTCCGCATTTTCGCGGCGGCTTGCCTGCTGCTCGGGCCGGCCTTGTCGTCGGCCCAGTCCAGCGCACCTGCCGCCAATCCGCTCGACCCCGGCGCATCCGTGCCGCCCTTGCCGGCACTGAACGTGCTCGCCGGCTACGTGCCGTTCCAGGCCCAGGCGATCGCCCCGTGGCGGGAGTCCAATGCCCAGGTCGCGCCCCCTGCAAGCAAGGACACGCCAAGCGCCGGCGCGCCGATGCCCGCCGGCAAGCCTGCCACGCCTGTCCAGGCGGGCGCCAGCCACGGCCACCACCACTAAGGACGCCGCATGCCTCTCCGATTGCCATTCCAGCCCGGGCTGGCGGCAGCGGCTTGCGCCCTGCTGCTGGCCGGCTGCGCTGGATTTTCTCCTGATGGCGGCTTTGGCGCCGCGGCCACCGCCGCGCGCGAACGCCTTGGCAAGGACGCCCTCTGGGTGCGCTCCGATGAGGATCGCGCCGCCGTCTTCGAGCGCACCCAGGCCTTGCTGGCGCAGCCGCTCGATGCCGACAGCGCGGTACAGATCGCGCTGCTCAACAACGCCGGCTTGCAGGCGGCCTTTGCCGAACTTGGTATCTCCGAGGCCGAATACGTGCAGGCCACGCGCCTGCCCAACCCTGGTTTTTCCTTCAGCCGCAAGCGCCAGGGCGACGACCTGAAGATCGACCGCGCCATCTCGATCGGCCTGATGAACCTGCTGGTGCTGCCGCTGGCGGCCCGCATCGAGCAGGACCGCTTTGCCCAAACCCGGCTGGCCGTGGCCGACACCTTGCTGCGGCAAGCGCTGGAGACGCGCAAGGCCTTCGTCAATGCGGTCGCCGCGGAACAATCGGCACGCTATGCCGAGCAGGTGAAGAATGCCGCCGAGACGGGCGCGCTGTTCGCTCGCGACCTCGCGCGGGCGGGTAACGTCAGCGCGCTCGATCACGCGCGCGAGCAAGCCTTTTATGCCGACGCCGCCACCCAACTCGCGCGTGCACGCCAGCAAGCCCTGGCGGCGCGCGAACAACTAACGCGCCGCCTCGGCCTGTGGGGTACCGGCGCGCAATACCGGCTCCCCGAGCGCTTGCCGGACCTGCCGAAAGCCAGGCCCGCACTGGCCGACCTGGAGGGCTATGCCATTGCCAGCCGGCTTGACCTGCAAGCCGGCCAGTTGCAGCTGGACAGCCTAGCACGCTCGCTTGGCCTGACCAGGGCGACGCGCTTTATCAGCGTGCTCGACGTGAGCTACCTGAGCAACTCGGAGACCGCCAAGCCGCGCGAAACGGGTTACAGCATCGATATCGAGATCCCGCTGTTCGACTGGGGCGGCGCCCGCGTGGCCCGCGCCGAAGCGGTCTATATGCAAGCCGCCAGCCGGCTGGCGGAGAGCGCCATCAATGCCCGCTCGGAAGTCCGCGAGAGCTATGCCGGCTACCAGGCGCGCTACGACATCGCGCGGCACTACCGCGACGAAGTGGTGCCGCTGCGCAAGCGCATCTCCGACGAGGGCTTGCTGCGCTACAACGGCATGCTGGTCAGCGTATTCGAACTGCTGGCCGATGCACGCGAGCAGGTGGGCGCGGTGAATGGCTATCTCGACGCGCTGCGCGAGTACTGGGTGGCCGAAACCGAACTCCAGGGCGCGCTCGGCGGACGGCTGCCGGAAGCTGGCGCCTGGCCGCCGCCCGCATCGCCCTCTTCCTCCAATGCGCCCCCGGCCCCCGCAAGCCCGGCATTTCCGGCCTCGCCCAAAGGACAATGACCATGGTTACCCGTAGACAATTCCTGCATGGATCCGGCGCCACGATGCTCGGCGCGGCGCTGGTGACGCGCGCCGGCGCCGCGGTGCTGCCCGAAGCCGCGCTGCAAGCCAGCGCCGCCACCCAGCCGCCGCTGGCGCCCGCCACCGGCCGTCCGTACAACCCGGTGGTCACGCTCAATGGCTGGACCCTGCCGTGGCGGATGCGCCAAGGCTGGAAAGAGTTCCACCTGGTAGCGGAACCCGTCGAGCGCGAATTCGCGCCCGGCATGAAAGCCCACCTGTGGGGCTACAACGGCCAGAGCCCCGGCCCCACCATCGAGTGCGTCGAAGGCGACAAAGTGCGCATCTTCGTCACCAACAAGCTGCCTGAACACACGACCGTGCATTGGCACGGAATCATCCTGCCCGCCGGCATGGACGGCGTGGGCGGCTTGTCTCAGCCGCATATCCCACCCGGCAAGACCTTTGTCTACGAGTTCGAGATGAAGCACGCCGGCACCTTCATGTACCACCCGCATTCGGATGAAATGGTGCAGATGGCGATGGGCATGATGGGCTTCCTGGTGGTGCACCCGAAGGATCCCGCGCAGATGCGGGTCGACCGGGACTTCGTCTTCCTGATCTCGGCCTACGACATCGATCCCGGATCCTATACACCGCGCGTGGCCGAGATGACGGACTTCAATATGTGGACCTGGAACAGCCGCGTGTTCCCCGGCATCGACAGCCTGCCGGTGCGCCTGGGCGATCGCGTGCGCATCCGCTTTGGCAATCTCACCATGACCAACCACCCGATCCACCTGCACGGGCACCGCTTCGAGGTGAGCGGCACCGACGGCGGCTGGGTACCACCGTCCGCGCGCTGGCCGGAAGTCACCACCGACGTAGCGGTGGGGCAGATGCGCGCGATCGAGTTCGTCGCCGACAACCCGGGCGACTGGGCATTCCACTGCCACAAGTCGCACCACACCATGAACGCCATGGGCCACCAGATGCCGACCATGATCGGCGTCAAGCAAAAGGACCTGGCCAAGCGCATGAATGCGCTGGTGCCCGACTACATGGCGATGGGCGAGGCCGGCATGGCGGATATGGGCGGCATGGAAATGCCGCTGCCCGACAACACGCTGCCGATGATGACCGGGCAGGGACCATTCGGGCCGATCGAGATGGGCGGCATGTTCAGCGTGCTCAAGGTGCGCGCCGGCCTTGGCCGCAACGACTACCGGGACCCCGGCTGGTACCGCCACCCGAAAGGCACGGTTGCCTTCGAGTACGCCGGCACGCCCGGCGCAAGCCATTCATCGCACCAATGAGCATGTCAACCCGATCAAGGAAAGAAAAGATGCGCAAAATGCAATCCCGTGCCGCGGCCGCCGCCAGCGCCCTGTCCATCGCACTTGTGTGCGCCAGCGCCCTCGCCGCGGGCAACCACGGCAGCCATCATGGCGATGGCCCCAGCGCCATCGGCGAGCCTGGCGATGCAGCCAGCGTGAGCCGCACCATCAAGGTCGACATGACCGACAACATGCGCTTCAGCCCGTCGGACATCACCGTGCAGGCCGGCGAAACGATCCGCTTCGTCGTCCGCAACGCCGGCAAGCTACGGCACGAGATGGTGCTCGGCAGCGAGGCCGACCTGCAAGCCCACTATGCCGACATGCTGAAAATGCCCGGGATGGAACACGCCGACCCCAATGCCGTCACGCTGGAAGCCGGACAGAGCGGAGAAATGCTGTGGCGTTTCACGCGCGGCGGCCGCGTCGCCTTTGGCTGCCTGCTGCCCGGCCACTATGACGCCGGCATGCGGGGACAGGTCAGCGTGCGCTAAAGATCGATGTATCGAATACCAGGCAATCAGGAAGGCATCCCCATGAAAATCCGCAAGATCCTGCTCGCGCTGCTGCCCCTGCTGGCGGCCGCCACCATCCTGCCGGCCCGCGCCGCCACCGATACTGGCAATACTGCCAACCCCGCGGACACCGGGAATGCTCCCGGGGCTCCCGGCGCGGTCCAGGCGGAGGCTGCGCCCATGACCGATGGCGAAATCCGCAAGGTGGATGCCGCTGCCGGCAAGCTCACCATCCGGCATGGCCCTATCGCCAACCTGGATATGGGTGCCATGACCATGATCTTCCGCGTGCAAGACCCCGCCCTGCTGGGGCAGGTCAAGGAAGGCGACCGGGTGAAGTTCATCGTGGCCCGCGCCAACGGCGTGCTGACGATAACCACGCTTGTGGTGCAGCCGCCGGCGCAGTGAGGCGCACCCGGCAGGCTGAAGCCAGGGCGCTGCCCGGAGGGCGTTAGCCGACGCGGAAAAAGTCGATCGTCTGTCCGGCATTGACCGCGCGCTGCAGCCATTCCGGACGCTCGCCGGTTCCGTCCCAGCTCTGCCCCATGGCATTGCGGTAGAGCGGCCGTGCGGGAATTTCCGCCCCTGTTGCCGGCGCGGGAGCGGCAACTGTTGTCGCCGGTGTCACTTCGGCAGGCGCCGGGGGTGCAGCAAAACAGCCCGCTTCAAGTAAATCGTCGAGCGTGAGGCCGTGGCGGTCCATCTGCTCACGGACCCACGTCGCCGCGGCTATTTTGGCTTCATCAGACTCTGACATGACTTTCGTAATTGACTTTGCCGGCGGCGGATGGCCGGCAAAGCGGAGGAAGGGGGATAATCAGGCGGGTCAAGCCACCAGTGAGGAGCGATTTTACAGGGTCTTGCGCCCATGCTGGCTCAGACATTTCCCAAGCGATATCCCTATTGCGGCCAGGCTCTTATGCCAGGCAAGCTGCATTGACGATGCCTGCGGACAGCGACACGACGCCCATCAATGCGCCCATGCCGCGGTTATCCGCGGTAATTTGTTCGCTGACGCCGTGCAGCGCCCGCGCCACAAGCACATAAGCCAGCACCTGCACCACGAAGGCACCGAACCCCCAAAGCACAAACATCGAGAAGGCGGCATTGTGCTGGATGCTGGCCGACAACGTCAGAGAAAACCCTAATACCGCACCGCCCAACGATAAGGCTGCCGCCACATTGCCCTGGCGGATCAACTCGAACTCTCGGTGCGGCGTAATGCGCGTATACACCAGCAGGAACAATCCCAGCATGGCGAAACTGGCGAGAATATAAATCAGGTAGGCGTAAACCGGCTGCAGCGGGAATGTCATCTGGACTCCTGGTTATTTCGGACCGGCCGCCTGGGTCGGACGCGGCAGGCCGGATAGGTCAATTCGTGTAGCTAGGCAAGAAACTGAATCGCGCGGTGCGCCACCTCAACCGCCACCTGAGCGGCCGGACCCGCCAAAGCGGCTGGTAAAGCCGCCGCGCGAGGATACCGGCGCGCGGCTGACGGCGGCCGATCGCATCGAGATGCCGCCGGCCACACCGCGCCCGAGGCTGCTCCGGCGCAGCGTGGCCTCCTCCACCATGGTCGCACGCGGCGTGCCGGTCGCCTCGGCGACGCGGGAGAGATTACCGCTACCGTCATACACGCCCATCGGACGCGCGGCGCCGCCCGACATATCGCGCCGGGTCTGTGTGCCGTCGGGATGGTAGACCGTGCCCGACTGGGTGTAGTACGGCCCGTACCAGCGGGCCACGGTGCCGCCATGATACCCACCATAATAGCCACCGCCATGGCCGCCGCCGCTGCTCCCACTGCCACCGCCGGCGTTGCTGCCGGCTGTATCCGCAAGGCTGGAGGCGTAGATGTCGTCGAGCGGCACGCTCTCGCAATCCTCGGGTGCGTTCCAGTCGGCTTCGCAGTCGGCCTGTGATGCGTAGCTGGCGCGCCGCACTGTCACGGCTTCATCGTCGCCGTCGTCGCTGCATGAGCCGATGGCCGCCACGCCGGCGGCCAGCGCGCAGGCGCCGATCAGCCACAGGGCCGGCGAGCGGGATTTGCGCTGGTCACGGGGGACGGACCACGCCGACTGGCTGGAGCCGCTTGCCCGCTGCTGGTACGGGCTGCCGTATTTTGACGGCTGGCCGCCCTTCTTGCCTTTCTTCCTGGCCATCGCTCTGTCTTTCTCCGGGCTTACGATTGCTGAAAATAATGCGGGACAAAGAAGCTGGTGTTCTTCGCGATCGGACCCAGTTCCTCGCGCACGCACAGGCCGGCGGGCACGTCATCCACAAGCCATACGCCGAGCGTGGTGTAACGTTCGTCAAAGCGCTGCGCGGGCGCGTAAGCCTGGTAGATGAAGCCTTCCTCGCCGTACTCGCCGGGATTCTCGAAGCGGCCCTGCGGCGTCACCAGCGACACGCTTTCGCCCTCACGCGACAGGAAGGGCTTCCTCGCGTATGAGCGCCCGGCAAAGGTGCCTTCGCTGAACGAAGCCTCCAGCAAATTGGGATGGCCGGGGAACAAGTCCCACAGGATCGGCAGGATGGCCTTGTTGGACAGCACTGCCTTCCATGGCGGCTCGACCCAGCGCACCGCGCTGCCCGCCAGTTCGGCACGGTAATCGGAAGTGGCCATCCATTCCCACGGATAAAGCTTGAACACCAGTTCCATCGGCCGGTCGTCGCCGTCGAAGAACCCGCCGCGTCCATCGGAGCCAACCTCCGCCAGTTCGGTCATCTTGACCGACCAGCCCGCCTGCAGCGCCGTATCCATCAGGTACTCCACATTGCAGACATCTTCCTGGCTGTCATACATGCAGGCGAAGTGCAATACCGTGGCGTCGCGGTAATGGCGGCGCAGCCATTGCCAGCGCGACACGAGCGCTTCGTGCAGGCTGTTGAACTGGTCGGCATCCGGCCGCACCGCCTCCTTCCAGAACCACTGCGCCAGGCTCGACTCGATCAGCGAGGTGGGCGTATCGGCGTTGAACTCGTACATCTTGGGCACGCCAAGCGCATCCATGGTCATGTCGAAGCGGCCAAACAGCGTCGGCTCGTCGCGATCCCAGGAGGTGCGGATCAGCTCTGCGAAATCCGGGGCAATGGCGAGCCGCGCAAACAGGTCGTGGTCGATTACGTGCTGCACGGCCTCCAGGCAGCGCTGGTTCAGGTCCAGCGCCGCGGCATACAGCGCCTCGATCTCCTGCGCCTCAAACTCATAGGCAACATCCTCGCGCCAGTAGAAGAAGGTATTGCGGTCTACCTGGCGCGGCAGGTTCTGTTCATCGAGCGAGTGGAAATGAAAGCCGATGCGCTCAAGCTGCTGCGGCCAGTCGGCGCGCGGGGTCTGTGGAACACGTTTCATGGCAAGGCAATTTCCGCGGCCAGGGGCGTGGGCGCGGCAAGGAGGAATTCGTCGAAGGCCAGCGTGCGGCGGCCCGGCATGGGCGTCCAGTCGGTAAAGCGGGTAACCAGCGGCGCCCACCACCCGGCGGCATGCGCGAGCACCGCCTCATGATCCATGGCATCGGACTCGGTGACGCCACGCGCCGGATTGGCCTGCGCCCAGCGCATCGCGGCGACGATGCTGGAAGCCACCTGCAGGCTGGTGGCGGAGTTGTGCGGCGCCAGTGCGCGGGCCCGCTGTATGTCGAGCTGCGAACCGTGCCACACCGCGCCGTAACGTCCGCTCATCAGCAGCACGCCGAGTTCGTCCACGCCATCCGTGATCTCTGCCTTGAGGATACGGTGCCTGGCAATGCGGCCTGCGTCGCGCTCGCCCAGCCACTGCATCGAAGCCAGCGTAGCCTGGGTGGGCCGATAGGCGTAGTAGGCGGTGGGCCGGTACGGCGGCTGCCCATGCGCGGTACAACTGAGGTACTCGGCAATCGAGATCGACTCGTTATGCGTGATCAGGCAGGCATCGAACGGCCCATGCAGCGCGGACCAGGAACGCACGCGCGTGCGATGGCCGGGCCGGTCCAGCACGATGGCCGCGCCGCTGCCGTAGCTGTGGCGCCTGCCCTCCGGGGGCAGCGCGGGCTCATGGCTGCCCCACCCGAGTTCGGCGTCCTGCAGGCATTCGGTGATGAAGCCGTCGGCCGACCAGGTGTTGGCGAACTCGCCGTGCGCCGGATAGCCCGGCGCGGACTGGCTGTCGTACTCGGCCACCTGGATCACGCGCACATCGAGCCGGCGCGCGAGCCCGGCCCAGCCGGCCCGATCCGCTGGCTGCGCGTCGGGCAAACCGGGGATGCCTGCGTGCCGCGCCAGTTTCAGCAAGGCGGCCTTGACCAGCAGGGAGACCAGGCCGGGGTTGGCGCCGTGCGCGACCAGCGCGGTGGACATCCGCTCGCGGCCGTGGGCAAACGCCAGCATTTCGCTGCGCAAGGCGTAATTGCTGAGCGGCGAAGCATCCGCACCGTCCTCGTAGTCCCAGGGCTCGATGCCGCTATCGAGGTAAAGCGACTGGTGTGCCTGCGCGAGCGCGATCAGATCGCGGCTGCATACTGCAGGCGCCAGGTTGAGCAGGAAGGTTTGCGGCCCGAGCAACGGGCCCAGCAGCCGGGTGTGGCTCCCGGGTGTGACGGTGGCATGCACTGGCGCCGCGCGGTATTGCGAGGCGAGTGACAGCCGCTGCGCGTCCATCGCCCGGTCCACCACCGTGACGGCGGCCTCCGGGTAGGCATGGGCCAGCAATGGCAGGATGGCCTGGCCGATGCAGCCGAACCCGACAATAACGATTTGCTCGATGCGCTTGCTTGACATGATGATATGGCTGCCGGCCGGGCCCCTCGGGGGCCGTACCGGTAAAGAGTCCGTACGCCGTCAAGGCAACTCAAGGTGACGGACTGAATGGCGAAGTGAAAGGATGAGACCAATGGGCAGGAACGGAGCGGCGCGCGGACGCTCCGCTCAGGGCACCCACCAGTAGCGGGTGATGTGGAAGAAGATCGGCGCGGCGAACACCACGGAATCCAGCCGGTCCAGCATGCCGCCGTGGCCCTGGATCATGTGGCCCCAGTCCTTGATGTTGCGGTCGCGCTTGATGGCCGACATCACCAGTCCGCCAAGGAAGCCCATCAAGGCGATCACCAGCGCGATCAGGCCCGCTTTCCAGGGAGAGCCGTAGGGCGTGATCCACCACAGCGAGGCACCCAGCGCGGTGGCGCTGGCCACGCCGCCGATAAAGCCTTCCACCGTCTTCGACGGCGACAGCAGCGGCGCGATCCTGGTCTTGCCGAGCAGCTTGCCCCACACGTACTGCAACACGTCGCTGCCCTGCACCACGATCACCAGGAAGGCGATCAGCAACAGGTTGCGATCCTCGAAGCCGGGAATAGGCAAGGTCAGCAACGCAGGCACGTGCGAGATGCAGAACACGCAGATCATCACTGCCCACTGCACTCCCGCGCAGCGTTCGAGGAAGCGCGTGGTCTCCGCCGACAGCGCCGAGAGGATGGGCAGGATCAGGAAGGCGTAGACCGGGATAAAAATCGAAAACAGCCCATACCAGCCGATATACACCAGCACATACTGCAGCGGCAGGAAGACGAAGAAGGCGGCGACGATGGCGCGGTGATCGCCGCGCCGGGTGGTGGTGATGGTGATGAACTCGCGCAAGGCGAAGAACGACAACAGATAGAACAGCACGACAATGGCGGTCCGCCCCGCGGCGAACGCCACCCCGAGCACGCCGATCATCCACCACCACGCCGATACCCGGGCGGCCAGATTGTCGATCACCGCATGCGGGCCACCTCGGGCGATGCGCCAGCGCAGCAGCGCGGTCACGGTGGAGGCCAGCACAAGCACGCCCAGCACCCCGCCGAACAGCAGCCAGGTCTCATGCATCATGGTCAGGTGAGGAAGGTTCATGGATTCTCAGTCCAGCGCAGGCGCCAGCGACAACAGGCCTGCGCGGCAGCGCGCCAGGAAATCGTCCTTGGCTTCTTCCGCGCCAAGGGTCAGCGGCTTGCCGAAGGTAACGGTGCACAGCAGCGGCACCGGCACGAACTCGCCCTTGGGCATCACGCGGTTGAGGTTATCGATCCACACCGGCACGAGCTCCACGTCCCGGCAAACGCACGCCAGGTGGTAGATGCCGCTCTTGAAGGGCAGGAGCCGCTCGTCGGTGGTATTGCGCGTGCCTTCGGGAAACAGGATCAGCGAGTCGCCGCGGCGCACGGCCTGCTCCATCAGTGCCACCGGGTCGCTGCCCGGGTCGCTGCGTGTGCGATCGATCAGCAGCGCGTTGAACACATCCTTGCCGATGAAACGGCGCAAGCCCGATTTGTTCCAGTAGTCCGCGCCCGCCACCGGCCGCGTCAGCGGCCGCAGGTCCGGTGGCAGGCAGCCCCAGATCAGCACGAAATCGCCGTGGCTGCTGTGGTTGGCAAAGTAGATGCGCTGCACCGCGGCGGGCAGGCAGCCGTTCCAGCGGGCCTGCATGCCGGTCAACAGGCGCGCGAACAGGATGATGGCGCGTGCCACCAGTTTGGAAAGCCACATCTTCCGTTATCTCAGCAGCAGTAGCAGCAAGGCCACCAGTAATTGGAGGGCGGCCAGCGCCCCCGCCCAGTGAAGGAAGCGCAATGCGCCGCGAGCGCGCTGCGCCAGGGAGCGCCCGCCGGACCCGGGCCTGGCCCAGCCCAGCCGCACGAGCGCCTGGTCCAGCGAGCCCAGCATCTCGTCCGTGCCGGCACTTTGGGAAATATCGGCAAGCGCCGCGAACAGCCGGTGATCGATTGCCACCCGCGCCAGCAGCCACAACTGCACGGCGCCGAGCACGGCCGCCACGATGCCCAGCACCAGGTAGGCCTGGCCCGCCGGCGACAAGGTGCCGGCCAGCAGCAGGTTGATCAGCGCCAGCACCAGCCCGGCCCAGAGCAGCCGTGCCGCGCCGTCGAGGCCACCCACCGCGGCGTGCGCCACCCAGCGCTGCGCGGCAACGCCGAGGGCCTCGTCATCATGCATCGGGACCGACATAGCCTGCTCCCCCTGAAGACTGTGCGGCCGCCTGCCGGCGGCCGACGAATTGCGACAGCGCGGCCACGCTGTCCGGGCCCAGCACCACGGCCGGCCGGCCCTTGCGCAGCAGCGCCAGCGCCTGTCCGGCATCGTGCGCGCCGGCACGGCCTGCCAGCCAGGCGGCTGCCACCAGGGCGCTGCGCGAGTAGCCGAGCGCGCAGCATACAAGCACTTTGCGGCCGTCGAGATGCCATGCGTCGAGCACGGCCACCGCTTCATCCAGTTGCGCCTGCGTCGGCACGGTCAGGTCCAGCACCGGCACGCAACGATACAGGGTAGCGCTTGCCAGCCGCGGCAGCTCGGCGGTCAGGTCCAGCACGGCATCCGCCCCGAGCCGGCGCAGTTCTCCGCCGCCGGGAAAACGGCCGACCCAAAGACCGGGCACGATTTCGCTGGCGCCGGACTGGCTGCGGGTCCACCAGCGCGAATTGGCGAGCGCCCCTAGCAGATAAGGCGCCAGCACCCAGTGCGCGGCCATCGGCATCGTGCCGTCGTGTCCCTTCTGGAACAGGCCAGGCACGCCTTGCCGGTATATCGCCGCGACACATGCCAGGGACAGGGCCAGCCAGCCCAGCAGCAACGCCGCGAGCGCTGACACCGGCAACAGCGCCAAGGCAACCGCGCCTACGGCCAGGGCGCCGGCGGCGTAGCGCACGGCAAGCTGCCGCGTGCGGGCGCGGGCAGCTTGCCCGCCACTCCACCGTCCCTGCCCGAAGGGAAACAGGAAGACGCAGAACCAGCCCACCAGCCAGCCGGTAGGCACGTCGATGGCATGGTGCTGGTATGTGGTCAGCACCGACACGCCGATCAGGGCGAACCAGCCGTGCAGCAGCCAGCGCCATCCGCCTCGCGCGTGGATGGCGTAAGCCACCCACAGGATCACCAACAGGCTGATATGCAGCGACGGCGCCTGGTTGAACGGCTTGTCGAAGCCACCCAGCAACGTGAACAGGTGACCGGGCAAGCCGTCAGCCTGCGGGCGGTCGAAGGCAAAGCGCAAGGGGAAGGCGATGAAACACGCCACCGAGATCACTTGCGCCGCCAGCAGGCGCCTGGCGTGCACGAGCAGTTCGGCACGCGTGCGCCACAGGAAGAACGACAAGCCGTAGAGCAGGTCGATCGACCAGTACGGCACGATGCTCCAGGGCACGAAAGGTATGCGCCGCTCCCATTCAAAGTAAAAGAACGGGACTTCGGCACGCTGGCTCGCCAGCCAGTTGGCCAGACCATACGAGGAAAAGAACAAGGCCCCCATGCCGGCCAGCAGGACCAGCGCCAGGCCCCATGGACGAGCCTCGGCAGGCGCCACGGCAGCACCCCTTCCCGCCCTGTCCTCGCCCTGCTGGCGCAGCATCATGCCGTCCTGCGCGCCAGGCTGACCGTGAAGATGCCCCACGGATCGATACGCTGCGCAACCTTCTCGAAACCCGCCTGCCGGACCAGCTCATCCATCTCCGCCTGCGAGCGGCGCCGCATCACCCACGCGGAGCCGGCACGGTGGCTGGTGAGCGCGCGCGCGATGAATTCCAGCTGCGGGTGCCAGGGCTGGCCGGTATAGACCAGATAGCCGCCGGGGCGCACCGCGCGCGACAGTCCGCCCAGCGAACGCGCCACCATGGCGTTGTCGCCGAACAGTTCATAGAGGCCGGAGACAATGGCCAGCGTGGGAGCCGGGTCGAGCGCCGCGAGATCGTCGCCGTCGAAGGCGTCGCCCTTCTCGAAGCGGGCGATATCGGAAAGCCCCTTGCTGCGGATCAGCGCGCGCCCCTGCATGACATTGATATCGCTGTAGTCGCGCAGCAGAATGCTTTGCACCTGTTGCGCGGCAGTGCCATTGAAGCCCTTGGCGGCCAGCGCCTCCAGCACGTAGCGGCCGTGGCCCGCGGCGATATCGACGATGCGCACCGGCGCGCCGGCGGCGCGCAGGCTGCCGATGGCCATGCCCAGCAGTTCCTCGATATTCACCTTGCGCTGGCGAATCCCCCGCCAGCCGATGGCGTCCAGATAGTTGCGGTCGATCACCGGACCGACGCCAAACCGCCCTTGCGCCTGATTGCAGTAAACGTAATCCAGCGTGGAGCCCGAATCGAATCCGGTCTGGTGCCCGAGCCGCACGCCGTCGGACAGCAGGCCGCCGAATTTCAGGCCAGCCCGCGTCAAGGCCCAGTAGATGCCGGCCGGGCTGGCCGCGGACAGCGGGCGCGCCAGCCGGTCTGACTCTTCCTTGAAAGCACCGCTGCGGTCGGCGTCGAGCAGCGTGACAGGCGGCGATGGCGATTCGAACTCGCGCACGATAAAGCCCCGCGCCGCCGCCACAGCCTGCGCGCGATCGCGCTCGCCGAGGGTGTCGTGGTAGAAGCCGTCCAGCACGATGCGCTCCTTGACTCTGGAACCGAGGCGCTCGTAAAACGCGTCCTGCGGCGCGCGGTGCACCACCCAGTCGGCGCCGGAGATCAGCAATTGCGTGGGCACCGTGATGGCGGCCGCATCGGCCACGATGCGATCGGCCGTCTCGTAGAGATCCAGCAGGATATTGACGGCGATCGGACGCGTAATCAGCGGATCTTGCTGGTAACTGGCAATGCGTTCCGGGTCGTGCGTCAGGAACTTCGCCTTGGCGTAGCTGTTGACGAAGAACTTGCCACGCAGCTTGTGCATGAGCTTCAGGCCTGGCCGCGCGAACGGCACGTAAAGCTTGACCTTGAACGCTGGCGAGGCAAGCACCAGGCAGCGAATCCGCGGCGCATAGTCATGCACCCAGGTGGAAGCCAGTACCGCGCCCACGCTCTGGGCTACCACCGCGATGCGTTCCACCGGGATGCCATGGACCGCCGCGATATGGTCGACAAAGGTCTGGATATCGCGCACGGACGTGGCCAGGCTGGGGCTATAGCCGCGCTCGCCGGGCGAACGTCCATGGCCGCGCGCATCCCAGGCGAAGAATGCGTGGCCGGGCAAGCCCAGTTCATCCACCAGGTGGGCGATACGGCCCGAATGCTCATGTCCGCGGTGGAACAGCACGACGGCGCCCTGCGGTGCATTGTCCGCGGCTGGCCAATGCCGGTAGAACAGCGACTGGCCATCGTGGGTTTCGAACTGCGCCTCGACGGGGGTACGGCTGGTTTGACTATCCACGTAGTATCACTCCACGGGTTGGGAAGAGGATCAGGCGCGCGGTGCCGCCTGTGCACGTGCCTGGCGTAGCTGTTCCGCCTCGGCCACGCCGCGGCGCACCCGGTTGGCGATGGTAAGCAGCGACAGCAGCGACAACAGTACCCACAACCAGTGCGCGGCATATGCGAGGCTCAGGCCGAGCCCGACCCACAAGCCCAGCGCGCCCAGCACCAGGGCCCGGTCGCTCTTGCCAAGCGGGCCGTCATAGCGCCGGCTGGCGCCGGCCAGCGGCCCGATCAGGCCGGCGCACTCGACGATCACGGCCAGGACGGCGAAGACCATGACCTCCCCCGCGCCGAAAGGCGAAACCAGGGCAAATGGCAGGATCAGCGCAAGATCGGAGACGATGTCGCCCAGTTCGTTGAGATAGGCGCCAAGCACGCTTTGCTGGCCATGTTCGCGCGCCAGCATGCCGTCGACGGCGTTAAGGGCCATGCGCACGAACAACCAGACTGGCATCAGCAGGAAGACTGCGGGCAGCCAGGCCAGCGCGGCCACCAGGGCGCCAATGACCAATGAGCCCGCGGCGGCGGCGAGCGTCACCTGGTTTGCGGTCACGCCGCGCGCGGCGAGGCGCTTCACCCACGGTCGCAGAAGTGCCTGGAATTTCGGTTTGATCTGGTAAAGCGTCATGTTCCATGGCCGTTGAGGCCTTATGTTATTAGCGGCCATGGTGCCCGTACGCACGGCAACCGGCCATGTCAGTTCCCTGCCCCAGCCTCCCGGCCGCCTCCTTGGCGCCCGTCCGGTGTGCTGCGTTCCCGACAATCGGCAAGCATAGCCGGATATTGCGCGCTTACGTCTTTTTTTAAGAATTTATGAGATTTTTGACACATTCAAGACACGTTTGACAGGCTGCGGCAGCGCGCAGCGTTGCTTTACATGATTGGAGATGCGGCGCGATTTCGCAATATTTTGGATGTCCTGGGGGCATTGCGCGAAATTGCACGAATTTGGAGAAATCGGAAGGCCGGGCCAGCAACCGCACGGCATAGCGCGGGCAGTGGTTGGGAATCTGGCTGCCCGGCCAGGCGGCCGGGGAGATGCATGACAGCATTGTCATGTACCAGTCATGTTGCCGTGGGCGCGTGCTTTTTAGACTGTCAGCACGGTCGATCCATGCCGGTCGCCGCCCCCTTGAATCCTCGGAGAAAAAGAATGCGTACTCTCAAGCAAGCCCTGCTGGCCACTGCCATTGCCACCACGCTGGCCGGTGCCGCCGGCCTCGCCAGCGCCGCCTCGCGCAGTGTGGACCCATACCTTGACGGTGCCGCCACCGGCCAGGCCCGGGATATCTATACGCAGGGCGCCAGCAAGCTCGGTGCGCGCGACCCGTTCACCGATGGCGCGCACAACGGCGCGCGCGACCCCTTCACCGACGGCGCCCGCAACGGCACGCGCGACAAGTTCAGCGACGGCGCATGAGCCCCCTCGCTGAACGCCGGGATTCAGCGGATCTCGCTGTAGATATGCCTGGCTTGCGCGGCCGTGGCTAGCGGGCGGCCCAGCGTCCGCGCTCCCTCCGCCGCCTGCCCGACAAGCGCCGCGTTGCCTGGCGCGGTGCTGCCGTCGCGCAGCTTCAGGTTGTTCTCGAAGCCCACCCGCACATGCCCGCCAAAGGCGGCGGCCGTGGTCACGCAGGCATTCTCCTCGCGCCCGAAGGCGCAGATCGCCCACGGCAGCGTGCCGTCGAAGGCCTGCAGGAACGGCAGCAGGTCGCGCGGTGACGAAACCTGCCCCGCCGAATACCGGCCCAGCACAAACAGCACCGACCATGCCCCCGGCGGCACCAGGCCACGCGCGCGCAGCGCTTGCCAGCGCGCCACGTCGGCCGCGTCGTACAGGATAATCTGCGCCATCACCCGCTCCCGCGCCAGCCAGCCCAGGAAATCGGCCAGTTCCGCCTCGGAGATATCCGGCACCGCGATTTCGCGCAAGCCGATGGAAACCGCCTCGGGACGAAGGTCGCGCACCATCGCGATCTGTTCCGCGGCGCGGTAGATGCCGGCGGCTTCGCTGGTCACCTGCACCAGCAGTTGATCGCCGACCTCCCGCTTCACGGCGGCAAGCGCTTCGCGATAGATCTGCGCATCCAGGGAGTGGCGCCCGTCGGGCTGGCGCACGTGCATGTGCATCATGGCCGCGCCGGCTTCGAGGCAAGCCCGTGCCTCGGCCGCCAGCGCTGCCGCGGTCATCGGCACGGCCTGGTGGTCGGCGGCGGTCTTGTAGGCGCCATTGGGCGCCACGGTAATGATCAGCGGCGAATCCGCCAGCAAGGTGTGTTCACTCATATTGCACTCGGTGTCGGTGGGTCCGGGGTCGCCCGGCAGGCCTCGGGCGGATACTGAAACGTTCAGGGTTGGATCTTGGGCAGTTCCGGCGCGATCAGGTCCAGCCCTGCGCGCAACAGCCGATCATAGCGCTCACGTTCGGCCGCGATGGTCTCGGGCGTCCACTGGTAAAACCCTTCGCCGCTCTTCATGCCGTGGCGGCCGTCCGCCGCGCGCTCGGTCAGGCACCGGGCCGGCACCGCCGAGTTATTGAAGGTGGGATACATGGTAGCGCCGGCCGCCGCGTGCACGTCGATGCCGGCATGGTCGCGCTGCATGACCGGCCCTGCGGCCAGGAAGCGGAAGCCAAAGCCGAAGCGCACCGCCGCGTCCACATCCTCGGGCGAAGCGATGCCGCGGTCGATCAGATCGAAGGCTTCGCGCGACAAGGCGTGCTGCAGGCGGTTGGCGAGGAAACCGGGCAGGTCTTTCTTCACCTTGACCGGCACCATGCCGCAACGGCGCATGAAGACGATCAGGGCGTCCGCGCCAGCCTCGGCACTGCCCTCTCCCAGCACGACCTCCACCAGCGGAACCAGGTGCGCCGGCATGAAGAAATGCAAGCCGAACATGCGCTCGCGGGTGGGCAGGCCTTCGCCGATGGCGCTGATCGGGAAACTGGAACTGTTGCTGGCGAGAATGGCGTCGGGGCGCGCGCGCTGTACCAGGTCGGCGAACAGGGCGCGCTTGATGTCGAGCCGCTCGGGGATGCATTCGATCACCAGGTCCACAGTGCTCCAGTCGACGGCTTCGAGCGATGGGGCCACGGTCAGCCCGGCCAGGCCGGCTTCGGCTGCCGGCCCTATCGCCGCGAGATTGGCGGCGACCTTTGCCGCCACCGCGGCGGCGCGCTGCGCCTCGGGCTCCACCACCGTGGTGCGACAGTGTGCGCGGGCGAGCACCACGGCCACGTCGGCGCCCATGGTGCCGCCGCCCACCACCACAGCGTGGGTGGCGCCGGGAGCGGCTAGCGGAAAGGTTGCGGGGGCTTCGGGCATGGTGTTCCTTTGTACTGTCAGGCGTTGTCGTTGGGGCGGCGTGACCACGTTTGCCATGTAAATATGGCTAAAGCACCGCTTTGCTGTGCCTCACTGCCCCGGTTTAGCAGGATTGAGCGCCAGTGTAGACAAGCCGCTTTGATTGATGAATCAGATTTTCTGGATAGAATGATCGTCAAACGAGATCAATCCCATGAAAATCAACCTGTCGATGCGCGATGTCGAGACCACGTTGGTGCTTGGCCGGACCCTTAACTTCCGCCAGGCGGCGGGGCAGTTGCACTTGTCGCAGTCGGCGCTTTCGACCCAGGTCCTGCGCATCGAGGATTCCCTGGGCGTGCGGCTGTTCGACCGCACCACGCGCACCGTGCGGCTGACCGCGGCGGGCGAGGTCTTCATGCAGCAGGCGGCGATCCTGCAGGCGGCCTTCCGCGATGCCATCGATGCGGTCAGCGGCATTGCCAGCGCCGAACGCGGCCAGGTTGCCGTGGCCGCCCTGCCGTCGCTGGCCGCCCGTTTGCTGCCGCGCGTGCTGATGGCCTATCGCCGGGACCACCCCAAGGTCACGCTGAAGGTCTACGACACGCTCTCCGGCCCCGCTTTCGACCTGGTGCGCGCCGGCGAGGTGGATTTCGCGCTGACCGCAGCCGATCCGCAGCAGGCCGACCTGCACTACGACCCCATGATGTCGGACCGCTTCGTGCTGCTGATTCCCAGCGAGCACCCGCTGGCGCAGGGCAAGGGGCCGCTGCGGTGGGCCGACACCGTCAGCGCCGAACACGTTTCGATGACGCACCCCAGCAGCGTGCGCCAGTACGCCGAATGGGCTTTCCTGCAGAACCGGATCCGCTTCCAGCCTGTGTTCGAGGCCGAGCACCTCGCCACCATCGCGGCGATGGTGGAATGCGGCTTCGGCGTTGCCGCGCTGCCGGAGATCGCGGCCGGCACCGTGCGCCAGTCCGGCATCGTCGAGCGCCTGCTCACCGCGCCGGTGACGGAGCGCTCCATCGGGCTGGTGACAGCGCGCAACCGCAGCCTGTCGCCGGCGGCTGCGGCTCTGGTCGGCGTGTTGCGCGCCCACCTGGCCCAGGCCGGCGGCGGCGTGCCCGCAGCCGTATGAGCGAGCCGTGGCGGCCGCCTCGCCCGGCGCGCAAGCCGGTCAGGCAAGACGCACAATGCTTGAAAGCACGCGCGCATTCGCGGTATGTTCGAAGCCGACAGCCGCATAAGGATCCAGCAGTGACACAGTCGCCCGCAGTACAGCCGGGGCCGGCCCGCGCCCGGTTTCGGAGGCGCGCTTGAATATCGTCGTCGACATACTCGTCCTGGTGGGGGCGCTGCTGGCCATCGTGGCCGTGGTGCAGGTTGCCGCGGCCCGGCTGAGGCTACCCGAATCCACGCTGCTCTCGGCGATCGGCATCGCCATCGGCGCCGGCTATGTCGCCATCGACGCCGCCTCCCCGCAGTTCGCCTGGCATTTCCTCCATCCCCTGATCGACCCTGCCTTGCCGCCCGAGGCCTATCTGTGGATCTTCCTGCCGCCGCTGCTGTTCCATGCCGCGCTGACCGCCGATGTGCGCAATATGCTGCCGGACGCCGCGCCCGTCCTGCTGCTGGCCATTGTCGCCGTGCTCGTGGCGACCGGCGTGATCGGGCTGGTCACGGCGCTGGCCAGCGGCGCCGGCCTGGTGGTCTGCCTGTTGCTCGGCGCGGTGGTGGCCACCACCGATCCTGCCGCGGTGATCGCGATCTTCCGCGATGTCGGCGCGCCAGCCCGGCTGATCCGGCTGGTCGAAGGCGAAAGCCTGCTCAACGATGCCGCCGCCATCTCGATTGCCGGCGTGCTGGTGGCCATGCTGACCGGCCACGGCACCGAGGCCACGCTGGCGGCCGGGCTGCGCGAGCTGGCCTGGTCCTTTGCCGGCGGCGTGCTGTGCGGCGTGATCGCCGGACGGCTGGTGGCGGATTTGCTGCCGCGGCTGGCCGGGCTGGCCCTGGCCGAAGGCGCGCTCACGCTGGCGCTGCCCTATCCGCTCTACCTGCTGGCCGACCAGTTGATCGGTGTCTCGGGCGTGGTAGCGGTGGTGTGCGCCGGCCTGATGGTCAGCGCGCTGGGCCCGACGCGTCTGAGTCCGCGCAATTGGGGCCACCTGCGCATGATCTGGGAACAATTCGCCGGCATCGCGGGGGCCATCGTCTTTCTGCTGGCGGCGGTACGGGTGCCGTCGCTGCTGGCCGGCGTGACGCCCCACCACGGCCTGTTGCTGCTGGTGCTGGTGCTGGCCGCGCTGGCGGCGCGCCTGCTGACGCTGTTCGGCCTGCTGCCGCTGTTGTCCAGGCTCAAGCTGAGCGCACCGATCAACGGGCCCTACAAGCTGGCGATCGCATGGGGCGGCCTGCGCGGCGCCGTCACGCTGGTGCTGGCGCTGGGCATCGCCGAGAACGACGCGTTGCCCTATGCGGCGCGCCATTTCATCGCCATCCTGGCGACCGGTTTCGTGCTGGTAAGCCTGCTGCTGAACGGCACCACGCTGCGCTGGCTGATCCACAAACTCGGCCTGGACCGGCTCTCGCCACAGGATCAGGCACTGCAGAGGCAGGCGATCCAGCTCTCGACCGAGGAGGTCGAGACCATGCTCGACCGCATCGCGGAGACCTTCGATCTGCCGCCCGCGGCGGCGCGCGAGGTGGCGCAGCACTACCGGCGCGAGATCGAACTGGGCTCGATGGAATTCGATTTCGACGCCGCGCTTTCCGAGCGCGACCGCTTCACCATCGGCCTGGTCACGCTGGCCACGCGCGAGCGCGAACTGATTCCCGAATACGGCGACGGCGTGATCTCGGTGGCGAACCTTGACGCCATGGTGCGCAACACCACCATGATGATCGATGCCGCGCGCGAGCATGGCCGCCTGGGCTACAACCGGGCAGCCCGGCACATCCTGGACTATCAGCGCGGCTACCGTGTGGCGCTGTACCTGCACCGGCACCTGTCGATCGACCGCCCGCTGGCCCGCGCGCTGGCCGACCGGTTCGAGTTGCTGGTCTGCCGCCAGACGGTGCTGGCGCGGCTGCGCCGGTACAACCGCTCGCTGCTGACGCCGGTGTTCGGGGCGCGGCTGACGACCGTGCTCGACGGCGTGCTCGAAGAGCGCGTCAAATCGGCGGGCGCCGGCCTGGACGAGATGCGCGCGGAGTTCGGCGGCTACACGGAGGCGCTGGAGAAACGCCTGCTGATGCTGTTCGCCTTGCGCAAGGGCCAGCGCTCGCTGGAGGCCATGCGCGAAGAGAACGTGATTTCCAGGGAAGCCTACAACCAGATTGCGCAAGTCATCCAGCGCGCATGGCAGGCCAACCTGGCACGCCCGCCGCTGCGCAGCGCGCTATCGGCAGCGGCACCGCCCGCCGCGGCATCGGGGAAGCCGGCGGCAAACGCCATGTCGTCCGCGCGGCCGCACGTGCCGCCGGAGATGCGCGAACCGGACTGAAGGCCGGCTCGCGCCGGCAGATCCACACGCCTGGGCATGCCTGGGCCTGGCTCGTCAAGGGGTTCACGAGACTGCCCAGCCCCCCCGGGGTACGGGACCGCGTTGTTCCGCCCATTGCGCTTCGCCTGACAAAGAGCGATATCGGACTTCTTCGGCACCTCGCCGACGTCCTCCGCCGATGACGCGGAATGGGCCACGCCCAGCGAAATCGTAATGACCGCACCCGTCGGGTTGGGCGTTCGCGCCGCGGCCTCGCGCAAGCGCTCCGCGATATGGAGAATCTTCCGCATGAAAAATAGCCGTCCCCGCCGCGGTCCACCACATAGACGCAGGAGCTGTCCCGATAATAAAGACTATGCCGGCCCACCGGCACGTTCACGCTCCGCCGCAAGGTAAGCATCGCGCGAAGGCAGCAGATGATTGCGGCACAGCGCAATCAATGCCTCGCGCCGCCCTTCGCGCAATGCTTCGATCATGGCCCAGTGCTCCTGCCTGGCACGCTCGCGATAGCCCGCCGCCGCCAGCGAGCCAAAACGGATCGGATGGGCACGCCGCGCGTATTCCTCGATGGCCTGCCGCAGCACCGCGTTATCGACCAGGGCGAACAACTCGCGATGAAAGCGCTGGTTGATGCGGAACACGGCGCGCGCGTCGCCGGCGGCCACGGCGGCGTCGTGTTCCTGCTGCACCGACACCAGCGCCTGCAGGCGCGCCGGCGGCACCGGCATCGCGATCAGGCTGGCGGCATGCGCTTCCAGCACCTCCCGCAAGGCATACAGCTCCATCACCTCGCGCGCCGGAAAGGCCCGCACCACGGCACCGACATTGCGCTTGCGCTCGACCACGCCCATGCCTTCCAGCGTGACAAGCAACTGGCGCACCACATGGCGCTTCAGGCCAAAGCGCGCCATCAGGTCGTCCTCGACCAGCCGCTCGCGCGGACTCAGCAAGCCGAATACGATGTCTTCCTCGAGGATGGCGGCGGCGGCCAGCAGCGCATCCGCACCGCTGCCGTGCGCATCGTCCTGGTTGCCCTGCGCCGCCTGCGCGCGCGTACCTGCACCGGTTGGTCTATCCATGACAAGGCCCTCAGGACTGGCGCGGCACGGTTTCGTTGGTCTGCGCGGCGCGGAGGAAATCGAAGTCCACGCCCTGGTCGGCCTGCGTCACCGTGGCCAGGAACAGCTTGCGATAGCCGCGCTCGGCGGTGGGCCGCACCACCTCATGCTCGGCCGCACGGCGCGCCAGTTCGGCGTCGTCGACCAGCAGGGATATCTCGCGCCGGGCTACCGACAAGCGGATGCGGTCACCGCTGCGCACGTGGGCAAGCGGGCCGCCGATGGCGGCTTCCGGCGTAACGTGCAGCACGATGGTGCCGGCCGCGGTTCCGCTCATGCGGCCGTCCGAGATGCGCACCATGTCCTTGACGCCGGCGCGTGCCAGCTTCCTGGGAATCGGCATATAGCCGGCCTCGGGCATGCCGGGGGCGCCGGTCGGCCCGATGCGCTTGAGCACCAGGATATCGTCGGCTCTCACGTCAAGAGTCTCGTCGTCGATGCGCAGGGCCATGTCCTCGGCATTCTCGAACACCACCGCGCGCCCTTCATGCTCCATCAGCACCGGATCGGCCGCGGACTGCTTGATGATGGCGCCGCCCGGAGCGAGGTTGCCGCGCAGCACGGCAAGACCGCCCACCGGGTAGATCGGCGCGTCGAAAGGACGGATCACATCCTGCGCGAACGGCGCGGGCGCGGCGTCAAGCTCCTCGCCCAGCGTACGGCCGGATACGGTGAGCGTGTCGAGATGCAGCAGCGGACGCAGCTCGCGCAGCAGCGCCGGCATGCCGCCTGCCGCGTGGAAGTCTTCCATGTAGTGCTGGCCGGAGGGTTTCAGGTCAACCAGTACCGGCGTCTCGCGGCTCATGCGGTCCAGCCCCGCCAGGTCGATGTCGATGCCCAGCCGCCCGGCGATGGCGGTCAGGTGCACGATGCCGTTGGTGGACCCGCCGATGGCCAGCAGCACGCGGATGGCGTTCTCGATGGCCTTGCCGGTAAGGATGCGGTCCGGCGTCAGGCCGGCGCGGGCCATGGCCACGGCGGTGGTGCCGGTGCGCTCGGCCACCCGCACGCGGTCGGCTGTGACCGCCGGCGCCGAGGCGCCTCCCGCCACCATCATGCCGAGCGCCTCGGTCAGGCAGGCCATGGTGCTGGCAGTGCCCATCACCGAGCAGGTGCCCACGCTGGCAACGAGCTGGTTGTTCACGTCGGCAATCTCGGCCGCGTCGATCTCTTCGGCGCGGTAGCGGCCCCAGTAGCGGCGGCAGTCCGTGCAGGCACCCACGCGCTCGCCGCGATGCGAGCCGGTCAGCATCGAACCCGTGACCAGCTGGATCGCCGGCACGCCGGCCGAGGCCGCGCCCATCAGTTGCGCGGGTACGGTCTTGTCGCAGCCGCCGATCAGTACCACCGCATCCATCGGCTGGGCGCGGATCATTTCCTCGGTGTCCATCGACATGAGGTTGCGCAGGTACATGCTGGTCGGCGCGGAGAAGCTCTCATGCACCGAGATGGTGGGAAAGTCCACCGGCAGCCCGCCCGCCAGCATGACGCCTCGCTTCACGGCTTCCACCAGCTGCGGTGCGTTGCCATGGCAAGGGTTGTAGCTGCTGTTGGTGTTGACGATGCCGATCACCGGGCGCGAAAGCGCGTCGTCGGTATAGCCCGCGCCCTTGATGAAGGCCTTGCGCAGGAACAGCGAAAAGCCCTTGTCACCGTAGTTGGTCAGCCCCTTGCCCAGCCCGCTCTCGGCGTCATGCGCGGGCTCGAAGGGGTCCTGCGCCGCAGTAGAGGGGTTCTTGGGGGAGTCTTGGGAGCCGGCCATTCTTATCTCCAATAATATTATTGATAATCTAGGAGGGCATGATAGCTGGCACGGCAATACCGACGCAACTGGAAATTGGATCCGCTGGCTTTAATTGAAAATTCAGATCAGTCGATAGAAAACTTCTGATTCTTCAATCAAGAGACGCCCCCTACACTCTGCCGTAGCGACGAGCCGGGCGTCCCGCGCTGCACCGCAGCGCAAGTTTTCCCATTCATACCAACCCGGCGCAGGAGATCCTCATGACCGGCATTCGACGCCCCGCTCGCCGCAGCGTTTCCGCGCCCAGGCGCCAACTGTTGCTTTCCGTCCTGGCCACTGCCGGCGCGTTGCTGGCAGGCGCCACCGCCTTCCCCGGCCTGGCCGCCGCGGCCGACTATCCTTCCAAGCCGATCCGCCTGGTTGTGCCCTATCCCCCTGGTGGCGCCACCGACGTCATTGGCCGCACGCTGGCCCAGCACCTGTCCAGCGCGCTAGGCCAACAGGTCGTGGTCGACAACCGCGCTGGCGCGGCCGGCAATATCGGGGCGGAACTGGTGGCCAAGGCGCCGGCCGACGGCTACACCTTGCTGATGGGCGCGCTGACCAGCCATGCGATCAACGCTGCGCTATACAAGAGCCGCGTTTCCTATGACATCGAGAAGAGCTTTGCCCCGGTGGCAATCGTCGGCACCGTGCCGCTGGTGTTCGTGGTCAATCCCGGCGTCAAGGCCAGCAGCCTGCCGCAACTGATCGCGCTGGCCAAATCCACCCCCGGCACGATTACCTTCGCCTCCGCCGGCAACGGGTCGCCGCAGCACTTGGCCGGCGAGATGTTCAAGCGCATGGCGGGCGTGGACATGCTGCACGTGCCGTACAAAGGCAGCGGCCCCGCCATGACCGACCTGATCGGCGGCCAGGTGCTCAGCATGGTCGAGACCGTGCCGGCGGCGCAGGCCTACGTCAAAGGCGGCAAGATCCGCGCGCTGGCCGTCACCACCAGCGAGCGCGTGACGGCGCTGCCTGATGTCCCGACCGCCAGCGAAGCGGGCCTGAAGGACTTCGAGGTCAACTCCATGTTCGGCATCGTGGCGCCGGCCGGCACCCCGGCCCCGGTGGTGGACCGGCTCAACGCGGAACTGAAGAAGATCCTCGCCGAACCCGACGTGAAGGCCTCGCTGCTCAAGCAAGGTGCCATCGCCACCTGGACCACACCGGCGCAAACGCAGGCCCGCATCAAGTCCGAGCTGGCGAAATGGACGGCGGTGATCCGGGAAGCCGGTGTCAAGCCTGAGTAATCGCAGCAGAACTAAACGCGGCGGAACGCGCGAGGGCTGGCCATGCGAGCCCTCGCATCCGGCATGGAGTTGCCCACCCCGTCGCGCAAGTGACGCGGCGGGCGCAGTTCGCTCCGGCTCTTGACACCCCGATGATTGCGCCTATCATGACAAGCGCAATGCTGCGCCGCAGCAAGCAATGATTGCCACCGGCGAAATCCCTTCGCACGCGTTGCATCGTCCATCGGAGACGCTTATGGCCACCCCCTCTCACTCCGAAGTCATCGAAGTGCCCGCGCCCTATCCGGGCATGGCTCTTGGCCTGGTTGGCGCGTGGGCGCAAGTGGCCCGGAAGATCGGTGCGCTGAACCTGGAAACCGCCAAGGCCGCGGTCGCCGAGAGCAGCGAGTACTTTCGCGAAGCGGTAACGCAGCCGCTGGGCTTCGCCTTGTTCCGGCCGGAACTGGCCGACGTGATTACCGAGCACTTTGCCGCGTATGCCAACAGCCTGCAAGAAATCCTGTTCGGCGCAAACGGGGAATTTACCGGCGAGCTGCAACGCCAGCTCGCCGCAATGACCGGTCAGGATCCGTTTCAGTGGTGCCTGATGGGACGGGATTTCCTGCCGGACTATGGCAGCACCCTGCCCAACATGAGCGTGGCGATGACGGGATGGGTCGCGGCCTGCCTGCCGGGCGCCAAGCCGCTGCCTGCAGCAACGGCCGAACCCGCGCAGCGCAAAACGCCGCTGCTGGCAGCACCGGCCGACGCCAAGCCGGGCGCGGCAGCGGAATAAGCCGGAGCGCGGTTGCCCAGGTCAACTAGACCTCGACCACCAGCATGGAGGCCGCCGCATTGCCCGTCACCCGGCTCAGATGGCCCTTGCCGGTAACGTCTTCCAGCAGCAATGCGCTTCCCGCGCCGAGGGACCGGCGCTGCCCGTCCGAAGCCTCGAACTCCATCTCACTACTGAGCAGGACAATCCACATGCGGATTGGGGAAGGATGGAGTTCGCCGCGCCACCCGCAAGGCAGCAGCAGGAAGCCGTAGCGGGATGCCTGCCCGAACGCCGAAACGTTGAACGCCGGCGCGGGCGGAGCGAACTGGCGGGGGACGGTCTCGATCGCAACCGGCCCGAAGTGGGATTCTCCGGCTGCGTCGGCATGGATTCGCTCATAGGCTAGTACCGGCGTCAGCGATGCCATCTCAACCCTCCCCGTACACACGAAAAGAAAGCGCTGATCAGGAAAGTCCGTATCAGCGCTCGCCAGGCCGCCCCGCTTTCCGGCATGGGCCGTCACTGGCAGGCGGTACCGGGCACAGGCTTGCCCGAGTGGGTCACGCCCTGGCACGCGTCACCGACATTGGTATCGGCATCGAAGGCCGCGCTGTTGTACGGCTTGAGCCGGCCGGCTACCGTGCAGCAAAAACGCGGCTCCGACGTTGCCTGCGCAGCCGGAGCAGCCGACGTGGGCGGCGGCGGGGGCGGCGGGTTCTTCACCATGCGGGCGGAGCTGGGCGCTTGCGCCGGGTTTGCGGCGGGCACCGGGGCGGGAGCGGCGCGGGAAGCTGGCTGCCTGGAGGCCTGGGCGGCGGCATCCTGCTCATCGTCATCGGGGGAAACGCACTGGCCCTTCTGGCAGATTCGCTCCCCTTTGCACTGCATGTCATATTGGCAACCCGCTGCATTCGCATGCAGCGGCAGCGCTATCGCCATCGACGTGGCGAACAGCAAGCCCAGCGTTCTCATGTTTCCTCCTACTCGACTGCCAGCGCGAATCGTACGAACCGCCCGCGCCGGATCGCATGTTCCGGCACTGGCAAGCGCCGGGCACCGTGCTGTTTTGCACGGGCTGCCCGACTCCGGCGCTGACCGCCACGTCAGCCGAAGCGATCCACCGCCACCTTTAGCATAGGCATCAGGACCCGACACAGGGAACCCCGCCGTGCAAGCGTGTGAGCGTCGCACCACCAAGCGCGGCGACGGCAAAAGTGCGCTGCGCGCGGCGCTCGACCAGCGCGTCCAAACGCCCGGATGAATCCGCTTGCGGCCGGCGCACGCACGCACGCACGCTTCAAGTCCTTGTATGATTGCCGCTGGATTCATTGAACCGCCCTGCCCCACCGACCACCCGATCCTTCCTGAGACAAGTCGAATGATGTTTCGCACCATCGAGTCAAGATTGCTGAACAAGCCGGTGCCGGCGCCGGTGCAAACAGAGTTTGCCCAGCATGAATTCGAGAGGCTGCAGCGCTTTTGCCTCATGATCTTCGCGGCCGGCGCGGGGATCTGGCTCGTGTTCGACCTGCTGCTCAGCTTCCAGGGAGTCCGGGGGTTCACAGTCAACTCGACCCTCAACCTTGCCCTGTTATCGGCGCTGACCGTAGGCGTGGCCTTCGTGCGGCGCGCGCAACAATTCCAGGTTATCAGCTTTGCCTTTGTGGCGGCCTTCTGCGGAAGTGCCCGTCTGGTGCTGGACCGCACGCCGGACGCCACCCGCCCGATCTGGTCGATGCTGGTGGCGACCAGCGTGCTGTTCTGCGCCTCCTCGCTGCCGCTGAGCAACAGGGCGTTTTTCGGCGTCATCGCGCTGGCTTGGGTGCTGCTCTTCCCCGCGATGACGGTGCAGGATCTGCTGGAACTCAAGGGGGTCCTGATCCTTTGCTACACACTCTATTTCACCGGCATCACGGTGTACACATTCGTCAGGCTGCGGCGCGCGAAGCTGCAGAACTTTGTCATGGCCAAGACCCTGCTGCAGCAGGCTTATGTGGATGCGCTGACTGAGATTCCCAACCGCCGTGCCTTCATGCTCAACGTGGGCAATCTGGTGCCGCGCGCCACCGAGGAGCAAGACCACTATCTGGCGATGGTGGACGTCGACGACTTCAAGAAGGTCAATGACCGCTACGGCCACGACATTGGCGACGAAGTGCTCAAGCACGTGGCCGCGGGGATCAAGCTGGTGATGGGGGACTGCCAGTATGCGCGCCTGGGCGGAGAGGAGTTCGGCATCTATCTCAAGGGAATGACGCGCGCCGAGGTGGAAATCCGCATCGGCCTGCTGTGCCGCAGCATCCGCGATGCGGCATCGGAGCCCCCCGTGACCATCAGCATTGGCGTCACCCACCTGGTCAGCGGCGATACGCTCACCACGGCGCTCATCAAAGCCGATGAAGCGCTCTATGATTCAAAGAGGACCGGCAAGGACAAGTACACGTTCCACCAGGAACCCTGCCAGCCCGAAGGATCGCCATGACCCATATCAACCTGCTTTGCGCTGCCTGGCTGGCATCGGCCTGCCTTGCCGGCACGGCGCTGGCTCAGTCAAGCACCGTGGTTATCAACCAGAGCGGCATTTCGGCTTCGGGCACGTCCGGGAGCAGTGTCGTCATCGTCAATGGCCAGGTGGTGACTTCCCATGACGCCACCAAGGGTGGCGGCCCCGAGAAG
>Ga0255338_1002010_pt1 | contig 33390 bp, 38 predicted proteins | sample MeOH1_35cm_T4_19_FD_203715 | JGI IMG/M metagenome (GOLD analysis project Ga0255338, IMG submission 203715) | Sandy soil microbial communities from University of British Columbia, Vancouver, Canada - MeOH1_35cm_T4_195 | ecosystem: Engineered > Artificial ecosystem > Sand microcosm > Unclassified ... | reverse complement strand
CTGGCAGCGCGACCGGATCGCGGACCACGGCACCGCCGCACGCTGACTCCGGCGCCGCGCCGGTGCCGCCTGTTACGGCACGGCCATGTCGGCCACCAGCGCGCTGCCCCAGGCTCACCCGCCCGCGACGTACCGTGCCGGCGTGGTCCCGAACAGCGCGCGGAAGGCGGCGACGAAGGCGCTCGGCGTAGCATAGCCCGCCGCCGCCGCTGCCTGCTTGACGCTCGCGCCCGAGCCGAGCCGCTCGAGCGAGGCGAGCAACGCCCCCTGCCGGCGCCAGCGCCCCAGGCTCATCCCCGTCTCGGCCACGAAGCGGCGCTCCAGCGCGCGCACGCTTAGCCCGACGGCACGGGCGATGGCAGGTATCGTCGCCTCCGCCCCGCCCGAGAACAGCCATTCCGCCGCCCGCCGGGTCGCGGCCGAGCGCGGCTCGGGCAGGCCGAAGGGCGGTACGGGGGAGCGGCGCAATTCGTCGAGCAGCAGAATGGCCAGCGCGGACTCGATCGTGTCGCGCCGGTCGACCATGCCGATCGCCACCACGCGCAGGATCAGTTCGCGCAGCAGCGGCGAGACGGTGATCGCGATGCAGGCGGGCGGCAGGTCGGGAACGCTGCGGGGGGCGACATAGACAGTGCGGAACGCGCTGCGGCCCGCGGCACGGATCGCGTGGCGCGTGCCGGCCGGCACCCATACACCCCAGCTCGGCGGCACCACCCAGGATCCGCCGCCGGTCGTCACCATCAGCACCCCGCTCCCGGCATGGATCAACTGGTGCCAGGCATGGGCATGCTCGCCGATCGCCTGGCCGGGCGCGAGGTCATAGGCGGCGCTGCGCACCACCAGATAGGCCTCGTCCGCCGCCGCGCGCCGTTTCTGCGACATTCACTGGCAGAATAGCGCTATTGCGGCGCCGGCGCCAGCATCGCTAGGATGCGGCCATGCCAAACAACCTCGCCTCCTTCGCCATTCATGTCGATGATGTGGATCGTGCCCGCGCCTTCTACGAGGCTGTGTTCGGCTGGGCGTTCGAACCCTGGGGCCCGCCCGGCTTCTATCTGATCCATACCGGCGATGCCGCCTCGCCCGGCATCCAGGGGCTGATGCACGCGCGCCATGCCCCGCGCAGCGGCACCGGCCTGAACGGCTTCGAGCCGACTTTCGCGGTCGAGGACGTCGATGCGATCGCGGCCCTGGTCGAAGCCCATGGCGGCACGATCACCTTCGCCAGGACGGCGATCCCCACCGTCGGCGCGCTGATCCGCTTTCTCGATACCGAGGGCAATGACGTCGGCGCGATGCAGTACGAGACACCGCCGCACACCTGATCCGTCCGCCGACCCCGATCAGGGGGCGAGCCGCACCATCACCACCCCGTGCGGCGCGACCGTCGCCGAGAAGCTGCCCGCGACCCGCCCGAGCGGCTTGTGCGCCCAGAGGTCGCGCGCCTGCAGCGTCAAGCCCTTCGGATAGCCCAGTTCGGCCCAGGTCGCGGTGATCGCCGCCGGGGCGCTGCCCCGGTTGAACAGCAGCACCGCCCGGCCGCCATCGGCCAGCGGCCGCGCCCAGACCTCCCGGTCGCCCTCGTCGCGCACGCGGTGGCCCTGCACGCCCAGCGGATCCTGGTCGATCGCGATCACCTCCGTGTTGAGCAGGATCGCGCTCGTCTCCGGGCCCATCGTCGCGATGTCGTTGCCGGCCATCAGCGGCGCGGCCATCATCGCCCACAAGCTGAAATGGCTGCGATATTCGATATCGGTCATCCCGCCATTGCCGATCTCGAGCATGTCCGGATCGTTCCAGTGGCCCGGGCCGGCGAACGGCCAGAGCGGCTCGTTCCGGTCGACGATGTCGACCACATTGTGCGCCCACCAATGTGCCTTGTCGGTGCGTGCGAAGCTGTCCCAGATGTCGCCGGTGGTGCGCCAGAGATTGCCGATCCGGCTGCCCCACAGCCAGGGCTTGTTCTGGCCCCATTCGCAGATGCTGAACACGATATCGCGCCCGCTCGACTTCAGCGCATCGGCCATCAGGGCATAGGCTTCCTCGGCGTTGCGGCTGCCGGTGGAGCACCAGTCATATTTCAGATAGTCGACGCCCCAGCGCGCATAGGTGATCGCATCCTGATATTCATGCCCCTGGCTGCCCGGCCGGCCGCCGCAGGTCTTCATGCCCGCGTCCGAATAAATGCCGAATTTCAGCCCCTTCGCATGGATATAGTCGGCCAGCGCCTTGATGCCCGAGGGGAATTTCGTCGCGTCGGCGGTGATGAAGCCGTCCGCGTCGCGCGCGCCGTGCCAGCAATCGTCGATCACGACATAGCGATAGCCTGCGTCGCGCATGCCGCTCGCCACCATCGCGTCGGCGACGGAGCGGACGGTCTTCTCGCTGATCGTGCAGGCGAACTTGTTCCAGCTGTTCCAGCCCATCGGCGGGGTCTGCGCCAGCCCGTTCGCGGTGCGCGTGCGGTCGAGCGACGGGGGGATCCTATTGGGGTCGATCGTGTCCTGCATCGCCGCGGCCGGTGCGCCCCATGCCAGCGATCCGATCGCCGCGAACGCCAGAATCGCGCCCAGCACCTGGCGAAATGCCTGAGCCATGATCCACCCCCTCTTTTTGTCCAACGTCGGGCATTTGACGCCTGCGCCATCGATTGCGCAACGCTTTTCCGCTACCTTGGGACTACGTGACAAGTGTTATAGTTGAATGATACACTTGAAGCGGGCTCGAATCGCCGTCATCTAGGCGGCGACTGGCTGGAGATAGTGATGGCGACGCAAACCCAAGACGCGACCACCGATCTGGTGCTGACCCCGCCCGATCCCGTTCCCGCGGTCGCGCCCGAAAAGGCGGTCGGGCTGGTGCCAGTCGACGATGCCAAGCGCACCCAGCTGCAGGAGCGGGTGGAGAATTTCATCGACGACCTCGTCGCGCAGGACGTGAACTCGCCCGAATTCGGCAAGCGCGTCGATGCGATCAGCGCGATGGGCCAGAAGGAAATCCGCGAGGCCGCCGGCCAGTCGAACCGCTTTCTCGATCGCCCGGTCAAGGCGATGAACCAGGAATCGGGCGTCGGCGCCGATCTCGCCGAGCTGCGCCGCACGATCGAGGATCTCGATCCCGGCAAGCAGGGCAATTTGCTCGCGCCGAAGAAGCTGTTCGGGATCATCCCGTTCGGCAATTCGATGCGCAATTATTTCGACAGCTACAAATCGTCGCAGACGCATATCGCCTCGATCCTGAAGAGCCTCGGCAGCGGCAAGGACGAGCTGCTGATGGACAATGCCGCGATCGATGTGGAGCGCGCCAACCTGTGGACAGCGATGGGCCGGCTCGAGCAGATGATCCTGCTGTCCAAGACGATGGATGCGCGGCTCGAGGACAAGGCCAATGAGCTCGACCATAGCGATCCGGCCAAGGCGAAGGCGATCCGCGAGAGCGCGCTCTTCTATGTCCGCCAGCGCACCCAGGACCTGCTGACCCAGATGGCGGTCACGGTGCAGGGCTATCTCGCGCTCGATCTCGTCAAGAAGAATAATGTCGAGCTGGTGAAGGGCGTCGATCGCGCGTCGACCACGACCGTCTCGGCGTTGCGCACCGCCGTCACCGTTGCCCAGGCGCTGACCAACCAGAAGCTGGTGCTGGAGCAGATCACCGCGCTCAACACGACGACTGCGAACATCATCGATTCGACCGGCAAGCTGCTCAAGAGCCAGACCGCGACGATCCACGAGCAGGCGGCGAGCGCGACGATCCCGATCGAAGTCCTGCAGCGCGCCTTCCAGAATATCTACGACACGATGGACACGATCGACACCTTCAAGCTGAAGGCGCTCGATTCGATGAAGACCACGGTCAACCTGCTCGGCACCGAAGTCGAGAAGTCGAAGGGCTATATCGCCCGCGCCGAGGGCGCGGCGCAGAATGCCGGTGCCGGGGGCGAAACCTTCAAGCTGGAAGCGGTGTGACATGACCGACGTCGATCGCCAGATCGCCCGGACGACTCAGTTCCTCAACGAACGCCGCGAACAGGCAGTGCTGCAGCGCAAGCGGCGGCGCCAGGGTACCGGGCTCGCCCGGCGGGCCGGGCTGATCGTCAGCGCCGATCTCGCCATCATCCTCGCCACGATCGTCGTCGGCTGGTTCTCGCCGATCGGCATGGGCGGCGCCCTGCTGGTGCTCGCCCTGCTGGTGGCGGTCACGCTGCTGATCGCCTTCGTCTCGCTCGAGGCGCCGGTGAGCGCCGAGAAGCTGGTCGAGGTGCCGCTGAAGGCGCTGCCGCTCAAGACCGAGCAATGGCTTGAAACCCAGCGTCCCGCCCTGCCCGCCCCCGCCCAGACGCTGGTTGACGGCATCGGCGTGCGGCTCGACACGCTGGCCCCGCAGCTGGCGACGCTCGACGAGCGCGAGCCGGCCGCGGCCGAGCTGCGCAAGCTGATCGGCGAGCAATTGCCCGAGCTGATCCGCGATTACGCCAAGGTCCCCCAGCCGCTGCGCGGCGTGGAGCGTAACGGCAAGACGCCGGACGCGCAGCTGTCCGAGGGCCTGAAGCTGATCGAGCAGGAAATCGGCGAGATGTCGGCCCAGCTTGCCGAGGGCGACCTCAACCTGCTGGCGACGCGCGGCCGCTTCCTCGAGATCAAGTACAAGGACGAGAGCCCTGGCGGCGCCTGAGTCCGCTGCGGCGGGGACGGCAGTGCAGGGCCACCCGCGCGCCGGATCGCCTCAGCCAGCCCTGAGGTGATTGAACCTCGGGTAATTGAACCTCGGGTAAATGCGGCCCTAGTGGTCAAAATCTGACATTTGGTACCCACGGTGGCAACGTCAGTTCCCGCCCCATTTTCGGCCAATCAGGTTGGCCAGCGCGAGACCCGGAAGCGGGCGCTGACGCCTACATACATTCTCGGCTCAGAATGGCTCGCCGGTTTTCCAAGCCACGAATTTGCTCAAGCAAGTACATCGCCTGCCTGTCAGATGCGAAGGCACGACGATCTCTATTTTTGCTAAACTCCCTCAATTGCAATCTAACAACAACTTCGCGTTTATCGATTAGGCGAAGGGCAAGGCGACAGTCATTAGCGTCTTGCGCTCCAATCAGAGCCCGAACGAACTCCACTTCAGAGCGTAGTTGTTCGATCGTTTGTGCGTGTGAGCCTTCCGAACTGAATGTCAGTATAACAGCGCACGCTAAAAGAACTGCTTGCTTCACGCCATTCCACTCCAATGATCGCACTCCAGCAGCTTTGGCGCCGCCATTGCGCCGCTCGATCGGCCGTTGCTGCTAGCCTTTCCGAATCTTCACAATTCAGCGATTTGAGCCGACGGGATTTCTGCGTGTCAACGGCAGCTATTCGCTGATCGGCGCCCGAATCCCACCAGGCAGCTTTCCACCACTTTTCCCCGTTCCGGCGCCATCGACCGACGCGCCCCGCCTGAAAGCCGACCGGCAGCTATCAGGCGGAAAAGCGGTCGGGCAGGAATCGCCCAGCTGTTGCCGTTCCACGGGTTGTGGATGCCCCGGCATCATGCGAACTTCCTCAAATGTCCGACGAGCTGATCGACGAAGAGGACGACCATTGGTGCGTTGCCCAACGACAGCAGGTTCTCGCCTATTTGTCCGAAGAAGGTTTTCGGGCTCCGATCGTCGGCGAATGGCCTGCATGGCACGTGGCACCGCTGATTTCGGTCTGGGCAGTAGAGAGCACAGAGCGACCGGGTTGGGTCGGCTGGTGGGTCGTTTCAGGAGATTTCCCGACGGATTACACTCCATGTGAAGGCGAGCGACACCCTCGCCAAGCTCTTCGAGACATCGGGCTGCGTTGGCGCGATGCGGGCGTGAAATGGGCGAATGGAAAAAGGGCGGTCGACTGGAGCTTGCGCAATCCCGGTCAGGAGAAGGAACTTGCTCCTTTACTCGCTGCCCGCGCTGAGTTGTTTCTCGACATCGCCGAGGATAGCAGCAACTGGGAAGAATAGCTGCCATTCCGCCAACAACCCCTTGTCCCGCTTCGATCCGTGCGACCGCCGGTCTTCGCCTGAAAGCCACCCGGCGGTTGCCGGAACGAAAACTTGCCCGGCGGGGCTCGCCCCACTTGTTGCCGTTCCCGGCGTAGCAACATTCACCCGGTTGCGGACACTCACCGGGCCGTGCCACCATCGGGGAATGAACAGCACGTTGGTCTTGGAATATGAGTTCAGCCGCGACGGCGATGATTTTGGGTGGCTGATCGCGAAGGTGCAGACCCCGCATTTCAGTGGGCGTAACGGCATGTGGGTTCAATGGCAGGATGTGGGGGATTTCGCCGCCTCGCTTTCCACCTATCCTATCAACGCTGATAACCCGGTGCTCGGCGAGTGGGGCTTTGGCGAGCAAGGGCAATATGCGGAAATCACGAAGGTCGGTATCGGCCCAAAAGGTGCGACCGGGGCACTCGTCGCGAATGTCTCGCTCGCAAATTACTATGAGCCAGAGAACCGATGCAGCACCTGCTTCGAAACAGACTATCCATCTCTCAGCGACTTCCGGGAAGAGATTGAGCGCATGCTGCACGATCGGACCGGGAGCGCTGTTCTAAATGGTTCGGTGGAGATCCGATAACCCACCAGTTCGAGCCGTTCGCTGCCGCCCAATTGCGGAAGTTCACATTGTCAGGGATGGTAACGCTCATGACGGCTGCCGACCACGAATGGGAACTATGCAATCCGGGGCCGGACGTGCTTCTCGTTTGGCTTGAGCCGTGGTGTGACGAGTTCGAGGTTCCGGTCCGATCTACCATTACCCTAAAAACGTCAGGCGCTGCGGAGCGCGGACTGGGCGAGATAGAATGGAGCCCGGACAATCTTATCGTTTGGGCAGCTGGGCCGACGGTGACCGTATACATCGATGACATGCTTCAGGAGTCAGGTTCGGCAAATATCCCAATTCCTGACGGCCTGACCAAGGGTATGCTCAACGTGATTTTTGCCGATCAACCCACTGCACGCCTCGGCGGCAGGCTTTCAAATGCAGTAGGTCCAACCTCTTGGCGACAGCGATTAATGGGATTGTTCCGTCGGTGATGCACAATCGGCGGAGGGGTAGATCTGTCTCAGCAGATAGTCGCTATCTCCGTTTCCGCCTCAATTATTGCCATTGGCGGCGCTCATGGCGTTACCTGAACGCCGACGCTAATGTCTCCGCATGACCGAGCAGCTATTCACCGTATTATGTGAGTTCAGGGGCGGGACATACGTCGCGCAAGTGCGTGCCCGCGATGAGCAAGGCGCATTTATGGCGTGGGCTAGTGTTCTTCGGCGCGATCGACCGATGGGCGACGAAGCCGATCAGATAGCGGCGGAGGTTATCGAGGAAACCGAACCTCTGAACGTTCTGACCGGCCTGTCCGGTGTCTGGTGCTGGACCGCAAACGTCGAAGGACATTTGCTCCTCACCAACATCGTCCGATCGGGATGACAATCGGGAGCGATCATCTCGATCATTTGACTAGGACGTTTACGGCTTTCCCGCGCGAAAGCGGCTCCCAACCGGCTTCGAGTGCGGCGGTCACAGCCAGATTCAGGAGCGGCGCGTCAATCTTCGGTCGCTGCCGATAGGGTACGCTGTTACTCGCTCCCCTTGGCATGGGCCACTCCACCAATGCCTCGCGTTGACCGTCTACATGACTAAGAGCGAGTACGAGTCCCCGCCAGCCGTCCGTTGTGCACCATTGAGGTTCGCGATGTAGCCGCCAAGCGAAATCCTCGCCGTCAACCGAGACTATCCCGTTTTCAGATCGCTTCGAGTTACGCATGCCGACACGATAATCCAATCGATGTCCGCTCGCCACAAGGTCCGCGCGAAAATTGGACAGGCCGCTTCCCACCCACTTTTCCCCGTTCCGGCGCCATCGACCGACGCGCCCCGCCTGAAAGCCGACCGGCAGCTATCAGGCGGAAAAGCGGTCGCGCAGGAATCGCCTAATAGCGGACATCGAGCGGAACGCTTGCAATGCCCAGACCGAAGGCGGAAGACCGCGTGATGCGGAAGTTTCACAAAAACCCTATCACCCGACGCGGCATGATGCTGCCTCTGGTAGAGGCGGTCCCCGCATTTAAACCGATTTGGGAACTGTGCTTAGACGGCTGGGAGGGCGAAGGCGAACAAGATACGCCTAACTATCTCGCTCTCAGCATATTGGCTGATCAACTAATCTTAATGCTGGAAAAAGGCGATGATAGTTACCTTCGCGCGACATTCTCTGTGGTCGAGCGCTGGATTACCGAAGGCGACGATTACGTGCAGAACGCGACGTGCGTCGGATTATTCGAAGATTTGGAAGAGACCGATCGTTATACGACGCGCAGCGTTGAGGAAATACGGGCTTGGCTTGGTCCCATGTCGCGCGTGTGGTGGCACAGCATCAATAGGTAGCGACCTAAGGGGCTGAACGTCCGCTCCCCACCAGCTGCGGCCATTCGGCTATCAACCGAGGCTGGTACCAAGCGTGAGATTTTGACCACTAGTTCGCCATCGTCCCCGGCGCCTCCCCCCGCATCGACGCCGCGACGGCTTCTGCCCGCTCCATCACCCGCAGCACATTGCCGCCCGCGAGCTTGGCCACATCGGCATCGCTCCAGCCGCGCCGCATCATCTCGGCGAGCAGCGCCGGATAGGTGTCGACATCTTCCAGCCCGGTCGGCAGCTCGTTGTTGAGCCCGTCGAAATCCGATCCGATGCCGACATGGTCGATGCCCGCGATCCTGGCGACATGCTCGATATGGTCGGCCACCTCGGCAAGCGTCGCCTTCGGCTTGGGGTTGTCGGCGAGCCATTGCTTCAGCGCAGCGTCGGCCCGCTCCGGCTGGCCGATATAGAGCCCGCCAAAGGGCGGTGCGTTGATTCGCGCCTTTTCCGCGGCGAACTCGGCCGACCAGCGCCGCACCGCGTCGGACACATAATTGGGCGCGTAATTGACCATGACGATGCCGCCATTCGCCGCCACCAGCTGCAGCACCGAGTCCGAGACGTCGCGCGGATGATCGTTCAGCGCCCGCGCGCTCGAATGCGAGAAGATCACCGGGGCCTTCGAGACGCGCAGGGCGGCACGCATCGTCGCCTCGCTGACATGGCTGAGATCGACCAGCATGCCGAGTCGGTTGAGCTCGTGCACCACTGCCTCGCCAAAGGGCGTCAGCCCATTGTGCCGGGGGTTGTCCGTCGCTGAATCCGCCCAGTCGGTGGTCAGCGCGTGAGTCAGCGTCAGATAGCCGGCGCCGAGCGCGTGATAGGCGCGCAGTACTGAGAGATCGTCGGCGATCTGGCCGCCGCCCTCCACGCCCATCATCGAGGCAATCCGGCCCGCCTTGTGGATGCGGCGCACATCGGCCGCGGTGCGCGCCAGTTCGAAGGTATCGGGATAGCGCGCGACGATGGTGCGGATCAGGTCGATCTGTTCGAGCGTCTCCTTGACCTGCTCGAGCGGAGGCAGCTCGGCACCGACATAGACCGACCAGAATTGCCCGCCGACCTTGCCCCGGCGCAGCCGCTCGATATCGGTATTGTAGCGTGCGTCGCCGGTTGCCGGGAGGCGGGTGAGATCGATCGTCCAGCGCTTGTCGCCGGCGCGGCCCCGCAGCGTTTCCGCCCAGTCGTTATGGCCGTCGATCAGCGGCGTGGCCTTGAGCACGCGCGCGACCCGCGCGGCATAGTCGGGCGCGGCGCGCGGCGCACCGGCATGGGCTTGAGTCGAGGCAAGCGCGGCGAGCGCGACGGCGAGGAGGAGGGTGCGCATGGCCGGAGCCTAGGGACCGTGCCGGGTCCCGACAAGCGGCGGAGCAGCGCCTATCCTGTGGTCGCCGCCTTTGCCCGGTCAGCCAGTCTTTCGATCGCGGCGGCATGAATCCGCGGCGTCGTCGCCAGCACGCCAAAGGCCTGGGCGCTCGGCGTGTTGAACGCCAGCGGCGCGCCGAATGCGTCGCTCACCGCCGCCCCCGCCTCGCTCGCGATCAGCACCGCGGCGGCGATATCCCATTCATAGCCCCAGCGCAGCGTCGCCACGAGATCGGCCTCGCCCGCCGCGACCATCGCGATGCGCAGCGCGATCGAATTGGGCTTGGCGATCGCGACGAGATCGCTGTCGATCCTGGGCAGGCTGTCGGTCGGCACGCGCGCGCCGGCGAACACCGCCCGGTCGCCCGCATGGATCGGCGCGCCGTTCCGCGTCGCGCCCCGGCCCAGTTCGGCGCGCCAGACTTCGTCCCGCGCCGGCGCGTCGAGCACCCCGATCAGCGGCCGGCCATGCTCGACCAGCGCGATCGACACCGCCCAGCCGGGCCGCCCGCGCACGAAATCGCGCGTGCCGTCGATCGGGTCGACCACCCACAGCTTCGACTGCGACAGGCGATCGGCATTGTCGATCGTCTCCTCGGACAGCCACCCGGCTTCGGGGAGCAGCGCCGACAGGCGCTGCTGGATCAGGACGTTGACGTCGAGATCGACTTCGCACACCGGATTGCCGGGGCTCTTTTCCCATTGCCGGAAATCGGTGCGCCATTTCGCCAGCGCGAGCGCACCGGCCTCCGCGGCAACGGCAGCGATCGCATCGGCAAGACCCTCCGGCGCGCCGGCCCGCGCCTCAGCCACTCGCCACCGTCATGCCCTCGACGCGCAGCGTGGGCACGTTGGTGCCGTAGCGGAATTCGAGATCGTTGGCAGGCGTGAGGTTCAGGAACATGTCCTTGAGATTGCCCGCGATGGTGAATTCGGCGACCGGCGTGGTGATCTTGCCCTTCTCGATCAGGAAGCCAGCCGCGCCGCGGCTGTAGTCGCCGGTCACGCCGTTCACACCCATGCCGATCAGCTCGGTCACGAACACGCCGCGCTCGACCTCGCCGATCAGCGTCTCGGGCGGCTCCATTCCCGGCATCATGTGGAGGTTGCTGGTCGAGACCCCCGGGCTGCCGCCCGCGCCGCGCGTGGCATGGCCGGTCGGCTCGAGCCCGAGCTGGCGCGCCGAGGCGCTGTCGAGCAGCCAGTTCTCGAGCATGCCGTGCGACACGATCTCGACCGGCGAGACCGGCAGGCCCTCGCCATCGAACGGGCGCGAGCGCAGCCCCTGCGGCCGGTGCGGATCGTCGCATATCGTCACGCCGCTGGCGAAGACCTGCGTGCCCAGCGCCTCGAGCAGAAAGCTGGTCTTGCGCGAGATCGCCTGGCCCGAGATCGCGCCGATCAGATGCCCGAGCAGGCTCGAGCCAACCCGCGGATCGAACACGATCGGCATCGCCCCGCTCGTCAGCCGGCCCGGGTTGAGCCGTGCCACCGCCCGGTCGCCGGCGCGGGTGCCGATCGTCGCCGCATCCTCCAGCCGGTGGCGGTGGCGCGCCGAATGATGCGCATAGTCACGCACCATCGCACCGCCCGATCCGGCGAGCACGCTGGCTGACAGGCTATAACCGGTCGCGGCATAGGCGCCGCAAAAGCCGTGGCTGGTGGCGAGCGCCCAGACCGACCGCGACGCGCTGGCGCTGCCTCCCTCGCTGTTCGACACCCCGGGCACTGCCCGCGCCGCGTCCTCGGCGGCGAGTGCCGCTTCCTTCAGCGCCTCGGGCGAGACCGCGCCGCCATCGTCGAGATCGAGTTGCGGCGGCGCGCCGCGGAGCAGGCGGTCGGCAGGCGCGAGCCCGGCCCAGGCATCCTCGGGCGCCTCCCGCGCCATCGCGATGGCGCGCTCGACCAGTTCGTTCATCGCGTCGCTCGACAGATGCGAGGTCGAGACGCTCGCGGATCGCTGGCCGATGAAGACGCGCAGCCCGAGTTCCGCATTTTCCGACCGCCCGACATCCTCGAGCGCGCCGAGGCGGATCGAGACGTCGAGCGACGTGTCATCGGCGAAGACCGCATCGGCGGCGTCGGCGCCCGCGGCCTTGGCCCGGGCTACAATATCCTGAGCGCGGTCGCGCGCTTGATCGATCGTCAACATCACGCGGACTTAGGCATCCGGACAGCGAAGGTCAAAGCGCGGATGAGACTCCGACGACGAGACAGCCGCAGAACATCAACAAGCCGGCGAAGCGGTTCGCGCGGAAGCGGTCGAGCGCGTTCTCGCCCTGGTCGGGCACCAGCGTCGCGACCTGCCAGGCGAAATGCCCGGCCACCGGCAGCAGCGCCAGCAACGCCAGCGGATCGGGCCGCACCTGCCAGAAAGCGAGGCCCCAGAAGCCGACCGCCAGCAGGTAGAGGATCGCGACCCCGGGCCGCACTTGCGACCCCATGCGTCGGGCGGAGGACCGGATGCCGACCAGCGCATCGTCCTCGCGGTCCTGCAGCGCATAGATCGTGTCATAGCCGACTACCCAGGCGATCGTCCCCGCATAGAGCAGCAGCATCGCGCGGATCAGGTTCCACCAGCCCGACTCGAACATCGCGGCCGATGCGGCGGCGAAACCGACGATCGCGCCCGATCCGAACACCAGGCCGAGCCAGAATTGCGGCCACCAGGTGATCCGCTTCATGAACGGATAGATCGCGACCAGCGGCAGCGTCAGCAGCGCCAGCCCCTTGGCGTAGACATTGATGTGCCACCACACCGCAAAGCCGATCGCGACGAGGCTCAGCAGCCAGATCCATGCCGCGCGCAGCGATACCTGCCCGCTCGCGAGCGGGCGGTTGCGCGTGCGCTCCACGCTGGCGTCGAGCTTGCGATCGGCGATGTCGTTATAGACGCAGCCCGCGCCGCGCATCGCGATCGCCCCGGCAAGCAGCCAGGCCAGCAGCCACCAGCCGCCCTCGGGATCTCCCGCCAGCGCCACGCCCCAGGCGCAGGGCCAGTAGAGCAGCCACCAGCCGATCGGCCGGTCGAAGCGGGCAAGCAGGGCGAAGGGGCGGGCAGCTGCCGGCAACAGGCCGACCAGGCCGCGATGCTGGCTGTCGGGAACGATCTCGGGCGCAGTCATGCCCCGTCTCTAGCCCGATGCGCGGCGGCGGCAATCGCGATCTATCGTGCGCCGGCATTGTCCGGCTCGGGCGGCGCGTCGTCCGCCACGTTCGCCGCGGCGTCGTCACTCGCATGTTCGCTCAGCTCGACCGGGAGGATCCGGTCCCTGCCGAGCGGCCGGTCCCAGGGATTCATGCCGATGCAATAGCCGGAGAGGTTCCCGCACTGGCGCAGCTCCCCCGTCCGGCTGTCGACCACCACGATCACTGCCCGATCGTCGGCCACGGTCGCGCGCGCCTTGCCGTCGGGCTTGTCGGCCGCGCTCATATGCGTCCAGGCCCGGTCGGCCTGATAGATCCCGACACCATTGTAGCGGCCCGGGCGCACCATCCGCGAACCGTCCGCATCTTCCAGCTTGTGGCAGCCGGCCAGCGCCATCGCCGTCATGCCCGCAAGAATCGGCAAAGCCTTCATGATCGCCCTCCACCCGTTTGGACTTATAATACATCAAATCAGAGGGTATTAAAACCGCTGCGGGCCGAAGGCATTGGAATAGCGCGACGAATTCGGACCACAAATCCGACATGACGGCGTGACAAAAAATCGAGCCGAAAATGCCTTCCGGCGCCCGTCGCGGCACGTCCCCGAACACCCGCGCGCCGGCGCCCGCCACCGTTGCGGCCGGCGAGCCGGCGCCCTAGGGATACGCCATGCCCGCCACCCCTGCCTGGCCGCCGCAATCGACGCCGCGGCTGTTCGTCGAGACACCGCTTCGCGAGGGCGCCCAGATCCGCGTCGAGGGGGCGCAGGCGCATTACCTGCTGTCGGTGATGCGCATCCGGCCGGGCGACCCGGTCAAGCTGTTCGACGGCGAGAGCGGCGAATGGCTCGGTGTCGCCGCCACGGCGGGCAAGCGCGACCTGCTGCTCGACGTGACGGCGCAGCTGCGCGCGCGCGAACCGGTGCCCGATCTCTGGCTCTGCGCCGCGCCGCTCAAGAAGGGCCGGATCGACTGGCTGGCGGAAAAGGCCTGCGAGCTCGGCGTCGCGCGACTCGTGCCCGTGCTGACGCGGCGCACCGTGGTCGACCGCCTCAATGGCGATCGCCTGCGCGCGCATATGATCGAGGCGGCCGAGCAATGCGGCCGGACCGCGGTGCCCGAACTCGCCGAACCGGTGAAGCTGGCGGCGCTGCTGCGCGCATGGCCCGCCGGCCGCACGCTGTTCTTCGCCGACGAGACCGGCGGCGTGCCGGCCCTGGAAGCGATGCGCGCCGCGCCCGGTGCTGCCGCGATCCTGATTGGTCCCGAGGGCGGCTTCGATGCCGACGAGCGCGAGGCGATCCGCGCGCTGCCCGATGCGGTCGGGATCGGCCTGGGTCCCCGCATCCTCCGCGCCGATACGGCTGCCGCCGCTGCCGTCAGCCTGTGGATGGCCGCGACCGGGGACTGGTAGGCGGCGGCCATCGGCCGGGCGAGCCCAGCGAGCGTCGGGCTAGAAGCAGGATGGCCCGTCGGAGGTCTGGCCGGGCTGACGCCCGAGCGCAATGTCTTCGGCCAGCGTGAGGGTCGCGTCGCTGACCCGTCCCGCCGGGCCATCGATGTCCCGGTTGATGGCGGCTTCCACCCTGTCCACCTCGGCAAGCGTGCACAGGGTGACATAGCGTTCGCGTGGCCCCGGCGCCAGATAATGGGTCACTAGCCGCCGCTGTTGGCCGCCTTCCGTCCAGTCGCGGTGCGCCTCCGTCACGTTGCCGCAAAAGGTCTGGTTTCCGATCAGCGCAATCGCATGCTTGGGCGCGATGGCTTTCTCGAACCCCGCCCAGCAGGCCTGCCTGCCTGCAGGCCCGTCACGCCGTTCGCAGAGACAGGCGGTCTCGGCCTTCTTCTGAAGCCACCGCATCTCGACGATCGGCCAGGTCTTGTAGGCGGCGAACACGACGGCAACCGCCAGCGCCACACCCATGATACGGATCAGGATCTTCCACATCGACACACCCCCCGGCTGCGAAAGCGCAATCCCTGCGCCGCCGGATCGTGCAACCGCCTAGGGACGCGGGCAACCATCAAATGATCTAGCGCCCCAACCCCGCCCTCGCTAAAGCGCCGCCATGAGCACGAAGACCGTTTCAAAAAGCAACGCAGCGGTCATCGAGCACCGCGACCAGCTCGTCCAGAGCTTCGCCAAGGGCGAGAAGCCCGCCGACCGCTGGCGGATCGGCACCGAGCATGAGAAGTTCGTCTATTCCCTCGCCGATCACCATGCCCCGAGCTATGACGAGCCGGGCGGGATCAGGGACCTGCTCGCCGCGCTGACTGACTATGGCTGGCACCCGGTCGAGGAAGGCGGCAAGGTGATCGCGCTCGCGGGTGACGATGGCGCGATCAGCCTCGAGCCCGCCGGCCAGTTCGAACTGTCGGGTGCGCCGCTCGACAATCTGCACCAGACCTGTGCCGAGACCGGCCGGCATCTCGAGCAGGTCAAGGCGATCGGCGACCGGTTCGGCATCGGCTTTCTCGGCATGGGCATGTGGCCGGACAAGACCCGCGCCGAACTGCCGATCATGCCCAAGGGCCGCTATGCGATCATGCTGCGCCACATGCCGCGCGTCGGCACCATGGGCCTCGACATGATGCTCCGCACCTGCACCATCCAGGTCAATCTCGATTATGCGAGCGAGGCGGACATGGTGAAGAAGTTCCGCGTCGGCCTCGCGCTCCAGCCGCTGGCGACTGCGCTGTTCGCCAACTCGCCCTTCACCGAGGGCAAGCCGAACGGCATGCTCTCCTATCGCAGCCATATCTGGTCGGACACCGATCCGGCGCGCACCGGCATGCTGCCCTTCGTGTTCGAGGACGGCTTCGGCTATGATCGCTATGCCGAGTACGCGCTCGATGTGCCGATGTACTTCGTCTACCGCGACGGCCGCTATATCGATGCCGCGGGCCTCAGCTTCCGCGATTTCCTGAAGGGCGAGCTATCGGTGCTGCCCGGCGAGCTGCCGACCCTCGACGACTGGAACGACCACCTCTCCACCGCCTTCCCCGAGGTCCGGCTCAAGACCTTCCTCGAGATGCGCGGCGCCGATGGCGGACCCTGGGGCCGGATCTGCGCCCTACCCGCCTTGTGGGTCGGGCTGCTCTATGACGGCACGGCGCTCGACGCGGCCTGGGACGTGGTGAAGCACTGGACGCTCGAGGAGCGCCAGGCGCTGCGCGATTCGGTGCCCCGGCTTGCGCTCGATGCGCCGATCCCGGGCGGCGGCAAGCTGCGCGACATTGCCGGCGCTGTGCTCGACATCGCCAATGCCGGCCTCGCCGCACGCAACCGCACCGATGCTTCGGGCAGCAACGAGACCGGCTTCCTCGATCCGCTGCGCGAGATCGTCCGTTCGGGCAAGGTGCCGGCCGAGTTGCTGCTGGAGAAATATCACGGCCCCTGGGGCGGCGACGTCTCGCACATCTACGAAGAAATGCGCTTCTGACTTCTCTCCTTCCGCAAGGCGGGAAGGGAATGTCTCAGCCCGCCTTCCGGCCCATCGCCCAGGCAAGGAAGCGCGGGACCAGCCCGTTGCGCGCCATCCAGTCCGAATAGTCGCGATAGGCCGGATCGGCGCGCAGGTGACGCTCCTCGGTCTTGGCGCGCCAGTAATAGACGCCGCTCACCGCCGTCATCAGCAGCGTCGCGCGGGCGGCATCGACCATGCTGCCCGTCGTCAGGAACGGGATCGTCGAGATCCACCAGAACAGGTTCTTCGACAGATAGGCCGGGTGCCGCGAAAAGGCATAGGGCCCGTGCGTCAGGATGCCGCGATGGGTCAGGTTCGAGAAGCGGAAGCCGAAGGCGATCGTCGCCCAGGCATAGATCGCGGTCAGCGCGACCAGCACGCCTCCGACCAGCCCCAGCAGGATCGGGTGCCCCTGGAACCAGTGCATCCAGTCCGCCGTGCCGACATGATAATCGAGCGGCCCGCCATCGCCCATCAGGATGAAGGGCGGGTAGCAGATCAGTGCCGCCATCCACCCGGCCGCATAGGGATTGGCGGTGCGGATGTGCGAATCGAGCGGCCGCAGCGCGACGGTATAGCCGACGGTGGCGAAGGCCACGTCGATCACGAACATGAAGGTGATCAGCCAGTTGGCGAGCGCGACCGGATCGTGCAGCACCCGGCTCGTGTCGCCGCGCACGAAATCGCCGAAGCCGCCCGGCACGATCGCGACCATGAAGGCGGTGAAGAAGGCCTTCACGCCCCAGCTGCGCAGATGGTTGAAGATCGCCTCGCGGTCGATCGGCTCCTTCAGCCCCATCAGCCAGGCGCCGAGCGACCAGCAGCCGTCCTTCGGCTCCACCGCATAGCGGTCGAGCAGGATGATATAGGGGATGGAGGCGACGAACAGCACGGGCGCGGCGGCCTCGAAGCACCACATGGCAAAGGCGAAATTGCCCTGCCAGTAGAAGCGCCCGGTGCCGTAGATCAGCGCGATCCCGCCCCAGGTCAGCCATAGTCCGGCGAGCTTGGTCAGGCTGATGTCGATCGTCTCGCGCCACGGCTTGGGACTGGACCAGTCGAGGCCGGTGCTGGCATTGCGGTGCACCTTGTCGACGAACAGCGACCACAGGATCATCGGCAGCCCGCAGGCGACGACATTGGTCAGCGCCGCATAGGGCCCGTCCATCCCGTACCAGCGTGCGACGGAGGACCAGGCGAGCAGCCCGGCCAGCCCGGCGAGGCCGACCCCGGTGCTCACTGCCGATCTGGGGCGCGGATCGGCCTTGGCCGCGCGGGCGAGGGTCTTGTCGTGGAACATCGTCCGGCAGCATAGCCGGGCAATGGTAAGCAAGCCGTGAAGGATGATGCGGACGATGCCGCGGTCAGGCCGCCGCGATGCAGGCGCGCGGTGTCCCGGTGCGGGTTGCCAGCACCAGCGCCAGGCCTGCGCCCGCCATCGCCGCCCCGGCGATCGAGACGGCGGCATAACCCAGGCCCAGCCCGATCACGGCGCCGCCCAGCGCCGCGCCGATCGCATTGCCCAGGTTGAACGCGCCGATGTTCATCGCCGAGGACAGGTTCGGCGCATCCGCGGCGGCGGCCATCACGCGCATCTGCAGCGGCGGCACCAGCGCGAAGGTCGCGATGCCCCAGGCGAGGATCGAGAGCGCCGCGGGCAATGGCCAGCGCATCGTCAGCGCGAACAGCAGCAGCAGCCCCGCCAGCGCGGCGAGCGTCACCGTCAGCGTCCGGTCGACCGAGCGATCGGCGAAGCGCCCGCCGAGCCAGTTCCCGATGCTCAGCCCGACGCCGTACAGCGCCAGCATGGCGGTGACGAACAGGGCGGAGACATGCGTCACCTCGAGCAGGATCGGGGCGATATAGGTGAAGACGGTGAACATCGCGCTCGATCCCAGCACCGTCAGCCCCAGCGCGACGAGGACTTCGGGGCGCTTCAGCACGCGCAGTTCGGCGCGCATGTCGCCGGCCTCGTGCCGGACCCCGCCGGGAAGGGCGAGCCACAGGGCCGCCATCGCCGCGACGCCGAACGCGCTGATGCCCCAGAAGGCCGCGCGCCAGCCGGCATGCTCGCCCACCCAGGTCGCCAGTGGCACGCCGCCGATATTGGCGATGGTCAGCCCCATGAACATCGTCGCGACCGCGCCGGCGCGCCGGTTCTCCGGCACCACGCTGATCGCCACGACTGATCCGACGCCAAAAAACGCGCCATGGTTGAGCGAGGTGATCACCCGCGCGGCGAGCAGCATGCCATAGCTGCCGGACAATGCGGACAGGAGGTTGCCCAGCGTGAAGATCGCCATCAGCCCGATCAGCAGCGTCTTGCGCGGCACGCGCGCGGTGGTCAGCGTCATCAGCGGCGCGCCCAGCAGCACGCCCAGCGCATAGGCGCTGACGAGCAGCCCGGCGGTCGGGATCGAGACGCCGAGGTCGGTCGCGACGATCGGCAGCAACCCCATCGGCGCGAACTCGGTCACACCGATTCCGAACGCGCCGATCGACAGCGCCAGCAACGGCAGGTTGATCTTCATGGACTTGCTTCCTGTTTACCCCAGGCACAGGTGGCGCAGAGTCCGGCGCGGCACTAGACTATGCGCGGGACAAGCATCTGTGATGCGGGAGCATGAATGGCGCGCGACTGGATCGATCGCTCGGGCGAGATGGAGGTCTTCTCCGCCGTCATGGAACGCGGCAGCTTCTCGGCCGGGGCGCGGCTGCTCGGGCTCACGCCCTCGGCGGTGAGCCGGATCATCGCGCGGCTCGAGGCGCGGCTCGGCGTGCGGCTGATCGTGCGCACCACGCGCGCGCTGGCGCTTACCCCCGAGGGCGAGGCCTATCTCCGCGCCGCGCGGCGCATCCTGGCCGATCTCGATGAATCCGAGCGCGCCGTCGCCGACCAGGCCGCGCCGCGCGGCCGGCTGCGGGTCAGCGCGACGCTGGCGCATGGCCGCCTGTGCATCGTCCCGCTGCTGCGCGAGTTCCTCGATCGCTACCCCGATATCCTGGTCGATATCAGCCTGACCGACGCGACGATCGACCTGGTCGAGGAGCGTGCCGATGTCGCGATCCGCATCGGGCCGCTGGCCGACAGCAATCTCGTCGCGCGCCGGCTCGGCGACAGCGGCCGGACGATCGTCGCGGCGCCGGCCTATCTCGCCCGCCACGGCACGCCGCAATCGCCCGAGGACCTGCTCCGCCATAATTGCATCGCCTTCAACTTCCGCCGCGCCGAACCGGCCTGGCCGTTCCGCCACAACGGCCGCGATGTCGACCTCGCGGTGACCGGCAATGTCGCGGCCAATAATGGCGAGACCGTCGCCCAGCTGGCCCGCGAGGGAGTCGGCATCGCCCGCGTCGGCACCTTCCATGTCGCCGAGGATATCGCCGCCGGCCGGCTGGTTCCACTGCTCGAGCAGTGGAACCCCGGGGATCGCGAACCGATCAACGCGCTGTTCGTCGGCGGCACGATCATGCCGGCGCGCGTGCGCGTCTTCATCGACTATCTGGCGGAGAAGCTGCGCTGAGCGCCGCGAGTGGCCTAGCGGGGAACGCCCACGAAATTATATTCGCCGGTCGTCTCGAAATCGGCCACGCTGAGCGCAGCCTGCGGCCAGGGCTGGAACATCACGTCATACCCGGATCGATCCAGGAGCGCGCGCAACGCTTGGCGCTCGCCTGACGCAATGTGCGATTCGAAGGCTATTATCGGGCGGCGTTCAGCGAGCAGCCGCCCGGCGCTCGACAGGATGGCCAACTCGCTTCCCTCGGCGTCGATCTTCAGCAGCATCTTGCCGGGCGGCAGATCTTCCACATAGCTGTCGAGCGTCCGCATCGGGACGACCTCCGAAACCATATTCTCGCGCCCAAGCGCATTGACGACGGCGTCGTTGATCGAGCCAAGCCATGTCTCCGTCTTCGGGTAACTCAGGGTGATTGTTCCGCCTTCGGCGCCGAGGGCGACAGGCTCCACGCGCGGGGTCAAACCGTTCACCGCGGCGGCGGCGGCGAAATACCCGTGGCAACTGCTGTTGGGCTCGAAATAAACCGCCTTCACGCCATGGGTCATCATCAGAAGCGAATGCAGCCCATAGTTTCCACCGACATCCAGGAACACGTCGGGGCGGTATTCGGATGCCAGCAGCGCGGCATATGTCTGCTTTTCCTTCACGTCGTGACCGACCAGCGCCATCGCACACGTCCAGTCCATCGCGAGGTCGGAGGCGCGCAGCGGCGCGATCACCGTCTTCCCGGCGAACCGCACGCGCCAGATGTCATCCTTCCAGCCAGGGACGCCGCCATCGAGCGAAAAGGAAAACCCGCTGTGCAACTTGCGACGGATTTGCCACGGCATGTCTATCGTCGCGTGGTTGATCGCCTTGCGCAACGGTCGCAGGCGGATGGCTGCGCGGAAGCCGCGCCGCATCCCGGTCTTTGCTAATTCTAGCAAGTCACGGCTCCAGCCCAATTGCTATGACCGGGAAGTATCACGCCTGCGAACGGAGACAACGTAATCTGGATCCAGCTTGGTTGGAATATTCCGGGGAAATACCGCGGCGCCCTTAGGGCGGCAGTCGCCCCGTTGAATTTGCCAGAACTCGTCAAAAGCTATGCGCATTCGACAAACTATCGAACCGGAGTCGAGCGACCATTTTCATGAGGCGCACCCCCGGCGTAAGCCCGGGCTGATAAAGGCGGATCATTACTGCGATCGCAGGGCGATGATTGAGGGTCTTGGCGGTGTCCGGTGGACAGGCGCACAGACAAGGAGCGGACGGCAGCGCCCGCGCGTCTCGCCGACTGGCCGTCGCCCCCGCACAGGCGGTCAAAGCCATGCGCCGGTCGCCCACCCGCGCCGCCCGAATCCGCAAGGTCCAGGTTGACCAGGCGCGCACCATCGTGGCATTGGGCGAGCGCATCGCTGCAAAGCAGTTTGCCCGACAGGCCGGAGGCGGTGCAAAAATCTGACGCAAAGTCAGGTATATGCGGGTATAGCACAATGGTAGTGCAGCAGCCTTCCAAGCTGAATACGCGGGTTCGATTCCCGCTACCCGCTCCATGCTCCCGCTAAGGATCGCGCGTCGATGGCCGCCACCACGCTTGCCGAGGCGAGAGCCGCGATCGTCGCGGTCGGGCGCTGGCTCGATGGCAAGGGCTGGGCCCCGGCCACCGCCGGCAATTATTCGATGCGCCTCGGCAATGGCAGCTTCGCGGTCACGGTCTCGGGCCGGCACAAGGGCCGGCTGACCGAGGACGATGTGATGTCGGTCGATTCATCGGGCCGGTCGCTCGATGGCAAGAAGCCTTCGGCGGAGACTGCGCTGCACATGGCGATCTACCGTGACTTCCCCGGCGTCGGCGCGGTGCTCCACAGCCACTCGCCGACCGCCGTCGGCCTCACCCGGGCCGCGCCCCGTGCCGATGGCTATCTGCTTTCCGGCCACGAAATGCTCAAGGCGCTCCCCGGCATCGCCACGCACGAGGCCGCAGTCACGCTGCCGATCGTCGACAACACGCAGGACATGGCCGCACTCGACGCAGCGATCGCCCCGCGGCTGCTGGAAGCGGGCGCGCCGCCGGCCTATCTTATCCGCAGCCACGGCCTCTATGGCTGGGGCCGCGACATGGCCGAGGCGGAGCGGGTGATCGAGGCGATCGAATGGATGATCGCGGCTGAGCTGGCCGAGATGAGTTTCCGGCACGGAGGCGGATGATGAGTCACTTGCAGATCTTCGACGAGACGGACGGAACCACGCCGCTGTTCGAAAGCGCCGACGGAGACACGATCGCCGCGGCGCTTGCCGCGGTCGGCGTGCGGTTCGAGCGCTGGCCCACGCGTCCCCTGCCCGATCCGGCCGCGATCCTGGACGTCTACGCCGCCGAGATCGCGGCGCTGAAGGCGCAGGCGGGCTATCAGTCGGTCGACGTGATCGCGCTCGCGCCCGACCATCCCGATCGCGCCACGCTGCGCGGCAAGTTCCTGGCCGAGCACACCCATGGCGAGGACGAGGTACGCTTCTTCGTCGATGGCGAAGGGCTGTTTACGCTGCATGACGGCGGCCGGGTGTTCAACATGCTCTGCACCGCGGGCGACCTGATCTCGGTGCCGGCGGGCATGCGCCACTGGTTCGACATGGGTCCCGCCCCACGCTTCACCGCGATCCGGCTGTTCGTGAATCCGGACGGGTGGGTCGCGCGCTTCACTGGCGACGCGATCGCCGATCGCTTTCCCCGCCACGAGCCGGCGCACGCCTGAATGCCCCGCGCCATCGTGACCGATATCGAGGGCACGACCTCGAGCATCGCCTTCGTGGCGGAGACCTTGTTTCCCTATGCGCGCGCGCGCCTTCCGGCCTTCGTCGCGGCGCATCCGGAACAGAGCGCGCCGATCCTCGCCGAGGTCGCGGCGACCGAGCCCGGCGATCCGGTCGCGACCCTGCTTCGCTGGATCGACGAGGATCGCAAGGCGACCCCGCTCAAGGCGCTGCAGGGCATGATCTGGGCGGACGGCTATCGCGAGCGCGCCTTTACCGGCCATGTCTATGCCGATGCGGTCGCCGCGCTGCGGCGCTGGCACGCTGACGGCATCAGCCTCCATGTCTTCTCCTCGGGCTCGGTGGCGGCGCAGAAGCTGCTGTTCGGGCACAGCGATGCCGGCGACCTGACCCCGCTCTTCTCCGGCTATTTCGACACCACGACCGGGCCGAAGCGCGAGCCATCCTCCTATCGCGCCATCGCCGCCGCGATCGGCGTCGCCCCCGGCGACATCCTGTTCCTGTCGGACACGCCGCCGGAGATCGCCGCCGCGCGGTCCGCCGGGCTGCAGGCGCTGCTGATCGACCGCGACGGCGGGGCCGGGGACATCGCATCTTTCGAGGATATCGCCGCATGAAGCTCGCAGGCTCCCACCAGCGCTCGATCGGCCGCACGGCCGACGGGCTCGGTGCGCGCATCCTCGACCAACGCGAACTGCCCTGGAAGATCGTCTGGGTCGAACTGCGCAGCGCGGCCGAGGCCGAGCGCGCGATCCGCGAGATGTGGACGCGGGGCGCGCCGCTGATCGGCGCGACCGCCGCCTATGGCCTGGCCATGGCGCTGGCCGCGGACGCGTCGGACGCGGCGCTCGACGCCGCGCACGCGCTGCTGCTCGCCGCGCGTCCGACGGCAGTGAACCTGCGCTGGGCGCTCGATGCCGTCGCGGACGCGGTCCGCCCGCTGCCGGCATCCGAGCGCGCCGCCGCCGCCTTCGCCCGGGCCGACGCGATCTGCGACGAGGATGTCGCGCTCAACCAGGCGATCGGCGCGCACGGGCTCGAGCTGTTCCGCGCGCTCCACGCGCAGCACCCGGATCGCCCGCTCAACATCCTGACGCATTGCAATGCCGGCTGGCTGGCGACGGTCGATTACGGCACCGCGACGGCGCCGATCTATCTCGCGCATGATGCCGGCATCCCGATGCATGTCTGGGTCGACGAAACGCGCCCGCGCAACCAGGGCGCGCTGCTCACGGCCTTCGAGCTGGCCGGGCACGGCGTGCCGCACACCGTGATCGCGGACAATGCCGGCGGGCACCTGATGATGCAGGGCCAGGTCGATGCGGTGATCGTCGGCACGGACCGCGTGACTGCGAACGGCGATGTCTGCAACAAGATCGGCACCTATCTGAAGGCGCTGGCGGCGAAGGACAATGGCGTGCCCTTCTATGTCGCCCTGCCCTACACCACGTTCGATCCCGGCACCCCTACCGGCGCCGACGTGCCGATCGAGGAACGCTCTCCCGAAGAGGTGACGCATGTGGCGGGCGAAGGCGGATCGATCCGCGTGACGGCTTCGGGGGCAGCGAACCCCGCGTTCGACGTGACGCCGGCGCGGCTCGTGACCGGGTATCTCACCGAGCGCGGGTTGATCGACAAGGTCTGACCCCTCGCGGCGGTGAGGAAGCTAGGGCCGGCGCACCATCCTCTCGAGCGCGGCGTCGAGCGTCGAATCCTGCTTGGCAAAGCAGAGCCGGACGATGCTGGTGACGGGATCCCGCGCGTAGAAGGCCGAGACCGGCACCGAAGCGACACCCGCCTCCTCGACCAGCCATTCGCTGAAGGCGACATCGCCCATGTTCACGCCGGATCGCGGCAGGTCGATCGAGAGGAAATAGGTCGCGGCGCTCGGCAGCACGGCATAGCCCAGCCGCGTGAGGCCCGCCGCGAGCCGGTCGCGCGAGCGTTGATAGCCGGCGCGCATGTCGGTGAAATAGGCCGGGTCCTTGCCCAGGCCATAGGCGGCGCCCGCCTGGAGGTTGGGCGGGGTGGTGAAGGTCAGGAACTGATGCGCCTTGGCCAGCACCTGCGCGATCCGGGGCGCCGCGCACATCCAGCCGACCTTCCAGCCGGTCAGCGAGAAGATCTTGCCGGCCGAACCGATCTTCACTGTGCGCTCGCGCATCCCGGGCAGCGCGATCAGCGGCAGGTGCTGCGCGCCGTCGAACACGACATGCTCCCATACCTCGTCGCAGATCGCGATCGCGTCATGGCCGATGCAGAAATCGGCAAGCAGCGACAGCTCGGCCGCGCTCGTCATGGTGCCGGTCGGGTTGAGCGGGTTGTTGAGGATGAGCAGCCTGGTGCGCTCGCTCGCGACGGCCGCCAGCGCCTCGGCCGTGATGCGCCACTCGGGCGGCTCGAGCCGCACCAGCCGCGCCACGCCGCCCGCGCGCTCGACCAGCGGCAGATAGGCGTCGTAGAGCGGCTGGAACATCACCACCTCGTCGCCCGGCGAGACAAGCGCGAGGATCGCCGCCGCCAGCGCCTCCGTCGCGCCCGAGGTCACGATCACTTCCTGCGGATCGAGGTCGAGGCCCTGATGCACCCGATAATGATCGGCCACCGCCTGGCGCAGCGCAGTGGTGCCGGGCATCGGCGGATACTGGTTCGAGTCTTCGAGCAGCGCCCGCGCCGCCGCCGCGAGCACATCCTCCGGGCCGCGGCCATCGGGAAAGCCCTGCCCCAGGTTGATCGCGCCGGTCGCCCGCGCGCGGGCGGACATGGCCTCGAAGATCGTGGTGCCGAGCGCTGCATAGATCGGGTTCATGCTCCATCCATGCCGCAGCCGGCGCCGCTTCGCCAGCCCGGGCGCGCCTCCCCGCCGCAGCCCGCTCCGGGACGGTAACGCGGCGGGAAGGCACGCGGCACGGTTGCGCGCCACGGGAAGTTTGATCAAAAGACTCCCGCTGTGGCGCCCGGACCGGGCCCGCGGGTTCTCGGGGGTCGTCGATTGTTTTCCTACATGGTTTCCGGGCTCAGCGTGGCGAGCGAGATCCCGCTCCCCGGCCTGATTCCGGGCGATCCGCTCGGGCCGGCTGCAGCGCAAATCGTCATTCGCTCGGGCATGGTGCCGCCAGCCCTCGACAATGCCGCCGCGGGCGGCCCGAACTGGTCGATCGCGGACGACCGCTTCCTGCTCGACGTGCCCGATATCGTGCGCATGCTGCTGACCGGCGGGCGCGAGATCCTGTTCGAGCTCCAGCCTGGGATATCGGCTCGGGAAGCGGCGATCTTCCTCATCAGCACCGGGTTCGGCGTGCTGCTCCACCAGCGGGGCCGGATCGTGCTGCACGCCAGCGCCGTGCGCGTGCGGGACAGCGCCGTGCTGTTCTGCGGCCCTTCGGGCGCGGGCAAGTCGACGCTCGCGGCGGGACTGGTCGATGCCGGCTATGATCTCGTCACCGACGATTTTTGCGGCATCTCGATCCGTGCCAATGGCGTGCCCTGGGTCGAGCCGGACGGTCGCCAGTTGAAGCTCTGGCAGCACGCGATCGAGCGGCTGGCGCTGGCGGAGCGTCGCAACGCCGCCGTGCGCCCCGAGCTCGAGAAATATTATGTCGAGCCGCGCGCCGCTACCGCCACCGCCTTGCCGCTCGCGGCGGTGTACGTACTCGCCGAGGCACGTCCGCCCCACGCGCCCGGCATCTTCCGGCCGAACATCGTCGATGGCGGGCTGATCGTGCGCAACAATGCCTATCGCCCGGCGATGGTGCGTCGGATGGATCAGGCCGGGCTCTATTTCCACGCGGCCGCCGCCATCTCCGCCCGGGCCGGCATCTTCACGCTGGCCCGCGAGTTGAACTTCAGTCGATTTCCCGAGGTGATCGGCTGGCTTGAGGCGCATTGGCGCGATCTCGGCCTGCTGGAGCGGGCAGCTTGAGGCAAACCTTCTGGCTCTCTTCCTACCCGAAATCCGGCAACACCTGGTTCCGGATGCTGATCGCCAACCTGCGCCGGGACGCCCCGGTCGACATCAACGACCTGCCGGAGCGCGGCGGCATCGCGAGCGCGCGCGGCTGGTTCGACAACAACATGTTGTTTGCCTCCAGCCTGTTGACCCATGAGGAATGCGATCGCCTGCGACCGCGCGTCTATGCGGCCGTGGCGCAGCAGCAGGAACAGGTCGACACCGACGAGGCCGAAACGCGGATCGGCTCGGCGCGCTTCGTCAAGACGCACGACGCCTGGACCCTGACCGGCGACGGCGAGCCGCTGCTCGGCGGGCAGCGGGGGGCGACCGGCGCGATCGTGATCGTGCGTGATCCGCGCGACGTGGCGCCGAGCCTCGCCAGCCATAACGGACAGTCGCTCGACGAGGCGATCGCCTTCATGGCGCAGTCCGGCGCCTCGTTCTGCGGCAGCCGCGATCGCCAGCCCAACCAGCTTCGGCAACAGTTGCTGACGTGGAGCGCGTATAACGCAAGCTGGCTCGACCAGGGTGACCTCCCCGTCCATCTGGTTCGCTACGAGGATCTCCATCGCGACACCCCCGGCGTCCTGCAGCGCGCGCTCGCCTTTGCCGGGATCGCGGTCACGGCGGCCGAGGCGGCGCAGGCGGCGCGTTTCGCCGACTTTGGCGAGTTGCGGAAGCAGGAGACCGAGAGGGGTTTTCGGGAGGCGTCGCGGCGACTATCGGGGATCGGCTTCTTTCGTCGCGGTGTCTCCGGCGCCTGGCATGACGAACTCTCGGCCGCGCAGGTCGCCCGGATCGAAGCGGATCATGGCGCGATGATGGAACGCCTCGGCTATCAGTTCTCGGGTGTTCGACAGGAAAGGATTGCAGGGTGATTCAACGCAAGGGAGACTGGCTCAGCGCCCGTGTCGGCGACGAGGTCATGATGATGAGCACTGAGCATGGCAAATATATCGGGATGAACGAGGTCGGCTCGCGGATCTGGGATCTGCTCGAGACACCCAGCGACATCGCCACCCTTTGCGCGCAACTGCAGCGCGAATTCGCCGTGTCGCCGGCGGATTGCGAAACCGAGGTCAGGGCCTTTCTGGCGGAGATGGAAAGGAATGGCGCCGTTGCGATCGATCCCGCGTAAGATCGGCACTGCGCTGCTGATGGGGCCGCGACGGCAATTGCTTGTCGCGGAGGCCTGCGCAAGCATGCTCGTCGCGCGGGTCCTGCTCGCGGTCCTGCCGTTCCGGCGCGTCGCCGTGCGGCTCGGCACCTTCGTGCCCCCGACCGACCCGCGCGTGCAGGCCCAGGCGGGTGCCCTGGACGCCGACCGCGCGCGCATCGCGCGGGCAGTCGGCTGGGCGGTTCGCGTCAGCGCGCCCCATATGCCGTTCCGGTCGGTTTGCCTGCAGCAGGCGATGGCCGCGCAGGCGATGCTGCGCCGCCGCGGCATTGCCAGCGTGATGCATTTCGGCGCCGGGAAGGGTGACGAGAAGCCGATCGACGCCCATGCCTGGCTCGACGCCGCCGGGGTGAAGGTCACCGGCTATCCGGTCAAGCCGACCATGGCCGAACTCGGCTGTTTCGTCTGAGCCGGGGGCCGCGCGATTTGCGGTCGATGCGATCTTGATTGTGGCCGGCCGATGCGGCAGTCCAGCGACGGGCGCGGGTTTGATTGCCCAGGGGAGCGGGGAAAATGACGGTTGATACGGTGCTGACGCTGGAGGATTTCGAGCCGCATATCGATAGCGGTTTCACGATCGTCCATGACGGGGACCTCGAGATCGTGCTCACGCTTGTCGAAGCAACCCCGATCAAGATCTACGGCAAGCCCGAGGGGATGATCCGCAAGCCCTTCTCGCTGCTCTTCCAGTCGGTCTTTCAGGACGCACTGGAGCAGCGGCTGTTTCGCCTGCGCCACGACGTGATGGGTGATCTGGAAATCTTCCTGGTGCCAACGGCCAGGAACGAGACCGGCATTCAGTACCTCGCCACCTTCAACTGACCGGCGCCGCGGCGCCGTCCAGCGGGCGTTCCATTTCGAGATAGACCTCGGCGTCCTGGATTTCGACGAACCCAAGCCGCCGATAGAGCCGCAGTGCCGGATTGAATTTTTCGACGAAGATGCCGAGCGCCTTGCCGCGCGCACGCGCCGACTCGATCAACGCCTCGAGCATCGCCTGCCCCACCCCCTGGCCCCGCGCCTCGGGCATCAAGGCGATGTCGGTGATATGGAGTTGGGTAACCCGCTCCTCCAGATAGAGCCGGCCGACCGGCGCTCCGTCGCGCTCGATCACCTGATAGCTGCAATTGGGAATCTGCGTCTTGTAGTGATGGCGCTGCGCCTGGAATTGCTGCGCAATAAAGGCCTGCTTCATCTCCGCGCTCCAGCCCTGCGCCTGCGCGAGTTCCTCTTCGCGCGTCGAGCCGTAAAGCCGCAGCAGAAACGGAACATCGTCTTCGGTTTCGGGGCGCAGCGTATAGCCCTGCGCCAGCAGCGCCGCCGGCAGTTGAAATGCCGACGGCGCGTCGATCATGCCCATGGAAGCCTCGTCAATTCCGCGTCGGGAAGATGCCGTACAAGGCGATGCAGAAATTCATCGCGAGATAGGGCTGCCGGTTCTGATGCGGCTGGTTGCCCCCCGCCAGTCCGATTGCCTGTGGCGCCATGGCCTGCGCCGGCGTCGCCGCAACCGAATAGGCACTGCCAGGCCCGGAGCTGGAAAACAGCGCGGTCGGCCCGGGTGTGCGTACCTGCTGCGCGACCACCGGAGGATTCGAGATCGCGCTGTTCACCAAGTGGGTGTGCGTCGGCATCTCCGTGCTGAGCAGCGTGACGGTGCCTTCCCCTACCTGCTCGCCGATCACATAATCACTCAGCCCGGCGCCCTGGCCGCTACTGATGGGCGAACTGCCCTGCATGTTCGGCAGGGCGAAATTGCTCTGGCCGTTGCCGCCATAATATGTGCCCAGGATCGAGAACAACGCGGTGTTCTGCGAAATCGCTATCAACTGGCCGTTGCAAAAAGCCCAGTTCCTTGGCGGAAAATTGAACCCGAATATCTTGATTTCGCCAACAAAAGGTGCCGTCACGGTCGATCTCCGATGCTAGTTGCGGCTGGGGAAGACGCCTTCCAGCGCAATAATGAAGTTTACGCACAACACCGGCATGATGTTCGCGTGCGGCTGGTTACCGCCGGAAACAGCGACGGTGCTTGCAGCCATTGTCGACGGCTGTAACGGGTTGGCGCCCGGTATCACGTAGAAGGTCGCCGTGCTGCTTTGATTGTCGCCATCCGGTTGCGCCGGCATCGAGTTGGCGGCCGGCACCGACTGACTGCCCTTGGCCGTCGTGGCATACATCGCATGGGTGTGTGCCGGCAGGTGCGCCGTGGTCAACTGGACCGTCTCGGTCCCCGCCTTTTCACCCAGAACCCGGGTCGTGAGGCCCGGGCCCTGCCCCTGGTTGATCGGCACGCGCCCCCGCAGGTCGGGAAGCCCGAAAGTGTTCTGCCCGTCGCCGCCATAGGTGGTGCCGATCAGGGCATAGAGCGCGTCATTCTGGGAGATGGGCAGGAGTTGCCCTTGGCAAAAGGCGAAGCCGCGCGGCGCGAAACTGCCCGCGAACATCCTGATTTCGCCAAGAAATGGGTTCGACATTATATCCTCCGTGCCGGTCGGCAGCGTATCATGGGTTCGGACATCAGTTGCGCGACGGGAAGATGCCCTGCAGCGCGATGCTGAAATTCACCACGGCATAGGGCTGCATATTAGGGTGCGCCGTGTTGCTGCCCTGCGTCGCGAGCGCGGTCGGCGCGAGCGACACGACGCCCTGACCAGTGTACGGCGCATAGAAATCCACGATCGCGGACGTGTCTGCGGCGAAACTGTGCGCCCCGGGTGCACGCTTGTCGGCAGTGGCGGTGGTGCCGGTCAGCACATGGTTATGCTGCGGCATCTGGGTCGCCAGGAGCACAACATTTTCGCTGCCCCCAGTCTCACCGATAACGAACGTGTCGCCCCCGCCGGTGCCGAAATGCAGCGGCGTCCGGCCGCGCAGGTCGGGTAGCGCAAAGGTCTGAACGCCATTCCCGCCATAGAACGTACCGAGCAGCGAAAAGAGCGCCTGGTTCTGCTGGATGGCGAGAAACTGGCCGGCCGCCGACGCCCAATGCCGCGGGGGGAAGTCGAACGAGAACATCCGGATCTCGCCCATGAACGGTTGTGTCATGCCTGCCTCTCGAACTGAACCTGGAGGCCGCACCGCAACACAACGCCAGCCCCCCGGTGTTGACAATCCAATGTACCCCCGTCCCGGAAAGACACAATAGTCAATTTGGAGGAAACGTCTCGCACCGGGACTGACGAATATGCTTAAGCACTTGATAATCTATAATAATGCAAAGCCATAACGGAGATATTGCTGCACCTCGTAGATCGATTTGTGCGCGGCTGATCTTCGCGGCGCACCCCGTCCCGTTGCGCGGCCATGGGCGTTCTGCCATATCCCGGCCTGGGATGAATGAGGCGCGGGGCGCCCGGGGGGTAGTTCGAAACTATGTCACACAAGTCTTTAGCCGAGATGTCGGGGGACGTTTCGAACGGCCGGGCCGCGAGCGCAGGCATGGAATCGCGCAAGCCCTGGTCGACGCCGCTGGTGATTGTTTCTGCGGCGCAGCATACCGAAAACCATAATACCAACAACACCGACACAACCACCTCCGGGATTCCCATCGGCGGGTCCTGACGCCCCCGCGCGCGACGGGGACGTCACTCGTTCGAGCGGTCGAACCAGGCGATGAACCGCGTCGTGGCGATGGCCAGGCTGGCGATATACAGTCGCGTGTGATCGCTCCGGCGGTTTTCGTCGGCGGCCATCGCCGCGCCGACCTTTTCCAGATCGACATAGCGCGACAGCCTGCCATCGCGATCGAGCGCGCGTGTCGCCTCCAGCGCGGCTGGCGCCTGCATCTTCGCCATCCGGAAGAAATCCGGATCTTCCAGGTCGTTGCCGGGGCCGCGCGCCAATAGCCGGCCAGGTAGCCGGTCGCCGAAGGCGCGTCGCGCGAGGTACCGCTCCTGCCCGTCCCTGAACTGCAGGCTCTCGGGAATGGCGAGCCCCAGTTCGACCACCCGCTTGTCGCGAAACGGCCGCGAGAAATCCAGGCCGCTGGCGGCGGCGAGGGTCCGCTGCACGGGCGGGCCGGCTGCCGAATTGCGCAACAAGGCCTGCCGGCGCGCTTCCCAGCGATTCTCGACCGGATACCGTTCGCGCAGTCGCGCGGGATCGACCACGCCACGCGCGATCAGCGCCCGGGCGAACGCGTCGGAGATCGGCCGTGTCCGCCACATCGGCATGAAGCGGCGGCGCGCCGCGAGGACGGCGGCGATTCCCCACAGCGGCACGAGGCCGGGTAGGACGTCCTGGCGCAGCACATGCCGCGGCCGTCGCCCCGTCGCCCGCATGCGCAACCGGAATTCGCGGGCAAAGCGGAAGAGCCGCCCGCGCAGCAGGATCCGCCCGAGCATGCCGCGGCTGCGCATGTTGACGCTGCTGTCCCCGCCATGCCCGTCCATCACCAGCCGGGCGCCGGCCTCTGCGGCGATCCGGTAGATGCCGCGGCGGACATAGGGCGTGCCGATGATATTGTGGGTGATCGCGAACGAGGTCTCGATATCGTCGAAGATGCCGTCTTCGCCGCGCGTGTAGAAGCGCAGGTCGATGAACGGGCAGGGCCGATAGGCCTCGGCGGCGGCCCGCGCGTTGGGCCCGAACCGGCGCGTCTCGCCCTCTTCGAGCACTGACGCGATCGCGATCACCTTGCGCCCCTGCCGCGCGACGATCGGGCCGCTCAGCGCTGCGATGGTGCCGCTGTCGAAGCCGCCGCTGAAGCACAATGCCGGCGGCCGGATCAACCGCCGCACCCGGCAGGCGACTGCCTCCTCGACGATCGAGCGATAGGCTTCGACGAAATAGGCCTCGTCGCGCCCGCGATGCTGCGCGCCCGCCCGGATCTCCCAGTAGCGGCGGGCGGAAAGCGCGCCGCCGGCGTCGATCCGCAGCACCGTCGCATTGGGCAGCACCGTGATATGCTCGAAGATCGTCTGCCCGGGGATACGGTCGACCGACATCAGCAGCCGGCGGCCGATCGCGTCCTCGGAAAGCCGGCGCGGCACGCCCTCGACCGCCCAGAGCGCCTGCACCTCGGTCGCGAACACCAGGAAGCCCTCGCCATGATGATAGAACAGGCCGCGCTGCCCCATATGATCGCGGCCGAGCAACAGGTTGCGCGCCGCGCCGTCCCAGATTGCGAAGGTGAAGTCGCCAAGGAGGTGCTCGGCCAGTTCCGCACCCCAGTGCCGATATGCTGCGAGCAGCACCGCGCTGTCGGGCATGTCGCGCAACGCCGCGTCCGTGATGCCGATCTCGGCGGCCAGCGCCTCGCGATTGTCGAGGCGCATGTCGGCCACGAGCAGGACCGCGCCGTCGCGGATCGGCTGCGCCTCGAAATAATCCTCCTGGTTCACCCGCAAGAGGCAGTGGCCGAGGCCGACCGGCCCTTCGGCGACGGCCCGGCGCCCGTCGGGCCCGCGATGGGCAAGGGTCTTGCCCATCCGCTCCAGCTCGCGCGGCGCTGCCGCCTCGCCATCGAAGCGCAGGATTCCGAAGATGGCGCTCATGTCTCGCCGGCTAGGCGCAGGCCCTCGAGCTTCCGGAAGGAGTCGTCCATATAGGTGGCAGCCTGCGCCCGGA
>Ga0255338_1002009_pt1 | contig 33405 bp, 38 predicted proteins | sample MeOH1_35cm_T4_19_FD_203715 | JGI IMG/M metagenome (GOLD analysis project Ga0255338, IMG submission 203715) | Sandy soil microbial communities from University of British Columbia, Vancouver, Canada - MeOH1_35cm_T4_195 | ecosystem: Engineered > Artificial ecosystem > Sand microcosm > Unclassified ... | reverse complement strand
GAGAGTGGAGACTTTCAACCGCTCCGAACGGTCCGCCAGGTAGAGACGCACCGTCGGCGATTCCGCCGGCAGCGCCGGGAATCCCCGCTCGCCGCACCAGGCGGACCAGTCCCGCCAGTCCGAGGCGTACGCCTTCTCAGTGTTCTTCGACCGAGCGCTTAAACGCTGCGCTTCGGCCCGCTGGATCAGCGGCACCAGCTCCAGCGCCAGAGCCTCCGCTATCGGTTGCTCCACCTTGACCAGTCCGGTTTCCATGTCAACGCTTCCTCACCAAGAAGGCAAAAACCAGCACCAGGAGTACGGCAACGAGCACGCAGACAAGTCCGGCCGTGATCCACGGCTGCAAGTTCACAGTCCAAGCCTTTGATACGGGCACTGCGCGTCCCTCAATTCGTGGCTGTACGGCCACCGCTTACCTACTTGGCGTCTAGTGTCCGATAACTTTACTTATCGGACACTAGATTAACCAATGGTTCGACACCCACTCACTAACCGTTGTTGCTTGTTTCTCTATCGCCTGACTGGTAAAATGTCGTTAGGGAGACTACCTTCTATGCCATCAATTGCGACTGCTACCACCACCACAACGGGCCAATCCGGAAGCCGAAAAGTCGAGCTGATCACCTTCAACGCGTGCATGCCGGCGACGGAACTGGACGCCCTCGACGCCGCCACCACCGAAGACAGCATCAGCCGTTCGTACGCGATCCGGGAGGGTGTGAAGCTCTGGCTCAGACAGCGAGCGAAGCGATGAGCAAGCAACCCGCATTCCAGGTTACCGTCAGCCCCGGATCCGCCGTGGGACTGACGGCCGCCGAAGCGCTCGCGTTCCATGACCTGCTACTCGGCTGGACGGCCTTCCGCTTACCAGACCTCCGCCGCGACGCCGTCTGGCAAGGCTGCGACCCGCACCGGGCCGAGTTACTCACCGACCAGCTCGGCCGCAACCTACTCAACGCCGAAATCGCGCTCTGGAACCTGGACATCTGGAACGCAGCGGTAGCCGGTGCCGGCAGCGCCTTCGCCGACCAGGCCCTCGATACCGCCGACCTCCCCAGCGCCCCTCAGCTCTGGCTGCTCGGGCGTAATCCCGCACACCCGCCCGCGTCCGAGTTGGCCCGGCGGCAGCTCCCCAGCGGCTACCTCCACCGCGGACTCCTCTTACTCTCCGTGGTCCATCCGGACCAGCCCGGAAAACGCGGTCTCACGGTGGGCGAGATCTGGCTGCCAACGGCCACCGCCGACGCCATACCGGCCTTCCGCTTCTTTCCCCCGATGTACCACGGCGACCCCCTCGGCGGCCTCTACTGCCACGCCATCGCCGCTCTCCGCTTCATGCATTCCGACTTCGCGAGCCCGGAACCGCTCCTACTGCCCCGGCCGATCCGGCGAGCTGCGGACCAGGGGCGCCGCGGACCACTCCCGGCAATCAACGTCGTCAAACTCCGGAGGTCGGCCCGGCAACCCGCCGACGCCGCCACGGCCCGCGAGGCGCGGAACTGGGCGTGTCAGTGGTTGGTATCGGGTCACTGGCGGAAGCCGGATCCGCGGATGAAAGAGCCGGCCCCGGTGTACGTACGGCCCCACGTCAAAGGCCCGGAAGACAAGCCGCTACGGACGCCGCGGCGCACGGTCTACGCAGTGACCAGGTGACGCCGGCTATCGTGGCTCCTGCGCTTCGACTGCCCTTCGCTCCCGATCCGCAGCCTTTCGCGCAGCGCGATCGCGCTCAGCCTGGCTGCGCGTATCACCTTCCGCCCAGCCCCAGTAACCCGCGCACCCCAGCGCGCCCAGCAGCGCGCCCAGCGCCATCATCGGCGGCACCAGCGCGAACGGCAGCCGATAACCCAAGACGATCACCAAGCCCGCGTTAAGAAACCACGGCCCCAGCAGACCACCGACCACCGCCCCGGGCACCAGGCCCAGCACGGCCCAGCCTATCGTTTTCCGCCAGTTCCGCCGCTTCATACGACGGACGTTCGCCCCCGCTACCGCCTGCATCCTGCACCACCTATCGCCCCGGCTTCACGCGCTCTTGCTGTTCCTGGAGTTCCTGCAGCGGTCCCGACTTCTTCGGCGGCGGCAAGATCATCCGCCTCCCGCGCGTGCCCATCAACCGCCAATCCTTCACCGCCGGCACCTCGGACTCGAGCAGCTTCTGCCCGGCCTTCCCCGCCTTCTTCGGATCCCGTTGGATCTGCGCGGCGGCATCCCTCACGTTGCGCACCGTCCCGCCCAGCGGACCCGCGGCGAAATTCGTTCCCTGTTGTCCCACCGTCGTATCGACCGCCTTACCCAGCTTTCCAGCCGCACCCGGGCTCCGCGCCGCCACGGCGCCGGCCACGCGATCCCATTCCGCATCACCGCCCGGACTCATCACAAAGTCCGTAAGCAGCCCCAGGCCACCGCCCGCGCCGAAGTTCTGCCACATCCGGACGGCCACCTGTTTCGCTTCCGGCTTCACGTCCTTGGCCTTCTGGCCAGCCACGTAGGTACTCACGGACGTTCGCCCACCGGTCGCCACGTCCCGCGAGGCGTGATAGAGTTCGCCCGCCAGTTGCGTAAACGCGAGATACCGGGCCAGCGGTGCGTAATTCTTGTGGACGAGCGCTTCCTTGCCCACGTACTCCCACACCAGGTTCGTTTGCTTCGCCCCGAAGCCCTTAAACTGCGTCAACGAGCGCATAGCCGGCGACGACTGCCACCACATCGGCGAGGAGGCGAGGTTCTGGGCAAACTGCTGATCAGTTACCGCCCGATGCATGGCCTCCTGATATTGGTCCATTTCCAGCCGCCCGCCCTTGGCGATGGCATCTTTCACCGCATCCTCATCCAGCCCCGCCCGCGCCAGCCGACGAAAAGCCGCGTCCTCCGTGCGGTCCCCGAGCGTGAGCACCTGGCGCAGCCGCGTCACCGCTGGGTTCTCGCTCTCCAGCTTCATCAGCAGGTTCAGGTCCTTCTCCATGCCGATCTGCCGCACGCGCGCGGCCACGTAACGATTCCCCTTCTCCGCCCGGTCGAACATCGCCAGCGCCGCGTCAGCCGCCTTATTCCCCAACCCCTCGCGCCCCGCGTTCTCACCCGCGAACACGCCGGCATCCTGCATCGCGCCCTTCATCAACCGCGTCGCCTGCTTCCAGGGCTGCAGCAGTTCCGACTGCGCTTTCAGCACCGGCCCGACGCCATGCTCCAGGCCCGAGTTCGTGAGTCGCTGGGTCGCGTTCCGCAGCGCCGTAAACGGCCGCAAGCCCAACTTCGTCAACGTCTGATATTTCGACAGCCCGCGGAAGATCGCCCCGCCAGGCGCATTCGCCGCCGCGGACGCATCGCCCATGACGTCGGACGCAATGAACCGGGCCACCCGCCGCGCCTCCGCCGGAGACTTCTCCTTGGCGATCTGATCGAGGAGCGGTTCGAGCTTCTCCAGATCGTCGCCCCACAGCGCCCGCGCCTGGTCGGGCAGCAGCTCCCGCGGCGCCTTCCCACTCGCTCCCGCTTCGCGGTCCGCCAGCATGGAGAGCCGCTCCAGATCGTCGCCGATCCTCTTCCCCGCCGGCCCGAGCTTGCCCATGTAGGTTTTGCTCGTCTGCGTCAGGTACGACAGCTCACGCAGCGCCCGCCCGGATCCACCCTGCGTCAGCTCCTCCAGCTTTTCGACGCCAGCCCGCACCAGCGGCGAGGCCAGCGCCTTGCCCTTGCGGGTCACGAGATTGACCAGCGGCGCCGTAATCACGCTCTGGAGCTCTCCCGCCGGCAGTTCCGCCAGCCCTTGCAGCCCATCGCCGGCGAATGCCTGGTGTTTGCCCAGGCGGAACGTCCATTCGGCCCGCTTCGCAGGAATGACGGCATCCAGGATCTTGCGATCAAACGCCCCTAGCGTGACGCCCTTCGACTTCAAGTAGGCGCCCACGTGGGGCCAATCCCAGAACTGCCGCCCCGCGTCGTAGATCCCCGCCGCCTGCTTCAGGTAGCCTGACCGGTATTCCGCCATGTGCTTATCGCGCGCGATATACCGAGGATCGTTCGGCCCTTCCGGAGCGGAGGTCACCCCATCCGCCACGCCATCCGCGGGCGGGTTGTACGGGATCTTCTCCAGCGCGTTCGCCGCCCTTCGATCCAGGAACGCATCGAACCCTTCCAGATGCCGGGCCAGCTCGCGCACCCGCGCCTCCTGCTGCTTCCGCTGGGTGGGTTCGGACGAGTAATGAATCTTCGGAATCGCGCCCACCGACTGGAGCTTCTGGACGGCCAACGCCGCCTGACGATCGCTCTCTACCATCCGCGGCATGGCCAGCTCGGCGCCGAACTTCGCGGCCTTCTCACCCGTGGTGGGCCGCGGACCGCGCAGCTTCAGCGTGAGCGGATCGATTTCGCCCGCGCCGATCTGAAACAATTCCTCGAGCTGCCCCTCGACCTCGCGCACGTACGGCCCCGCCGCACCGCCGCCGCTCTTTTCATGCTTCGGGCGCACGCCGTGGAGCGCCGGATTATAGAGGCCCGTCTGCTCCGGCTTCGTCACCGGGCCAGCGGGCACGCCCACCAGCGGCGCCGGGCTGGGTCGCGTCGACGGCCGCGCCGCGCTCACTGGACGACGCTTCAGGATGTCCGCCGCCACCGCATCCGCAGATACAGCCACCGGCCGCCCTGCGGGCGCGGAAGGCGTTTTGCCGAGGATCTCCGCCGCCACCGCATCCGCCGAGACACCCGGCACCGGCGCGATCGACACGGGCGCCGGCTCGTCCACCTCAGGAGCGGGCACACGTGGAGACTCAGGCTCCGCCGGCACGGCCTCCGCCACGGGCTCCACCGCCACCGGTTCGGGATCCGGAACCGGTGGCCGGCTCGGTTCACGCGATCGGAGCAGCTCACCCGCCGCGCTATCCGCCAGCGCCATGAGCCGCCGCGACGGCTCGGCCGCTCGCTTCGGCTTGGGTGCCGGCCCCGCCACCCCGGGATAGCCAGGCGCCCCCGTGACCGGAGGCAGCACCGGCACCCCTACAAACTCCCCGCGCGCGTTCGTTCCCATGACTTACTCCCGACCGTAGCCTACATCGGCGCAGGCGCCGCCGGTGCCTCTTCGTGGCCCGGGGCCACCCGGTTCTCGCGGATCCACTTCTGCGCCGCGGCTTCGGCCTGCTGCGGCGACAACCGGGGGTTCTGCTTCCGCATGCTCTCGATCAGGTCATCAATCGACAGCTCGCCCACCCCGCCGCCGTAGACCACCCGGTGTTTCTCCGCCCGCGCCGACGTGCCGAGCTGGTAGACCCGCGGCGCGATCCCCTTGGAGGTCCCGCCCCCACGCTGCGGAGCGCCCCGCAGGTCCGGACGCGCCGGCAGCTTCACCAACGGACCACTCCCCACGCCCTCCGTTTTACCGGTCACGCCCTGCTGCTCGCGGTAGAGGTTCATCATGTCCTTACCGAGCGCATCAATGACCCCGTAATCCGGATGCTTCGTCTTCTGCATCCACGCGATCCGCTGCGAAATCTCCATGATCCGCTTGTCGAGCGACTGCGCGCGCAGCTTCTCTCCCTCCGGGAGGTCGCGACGTTCCTTCCACCCGCGGAACCGCGCATCGAAATCCTGCTTGGCTCGCTGAAGATCCGCGCGGTACCCCTCCAGCAGCAGGCGCTTGTCCTTGATGCCGAAGTCCCGCAGCTCCTTCGCGGTGAACCGGCCATCGATCTCCAGCGGCAGCACCGGCAGCCCAAGCTGCCCCGCTATGTCGTTGATCGAGGACGCCAACTGCTGGCGCTTCTCGGGGCTCATGAGGTCGAACTGCTTGGACTTCACCACACCGATGTACGCGTTCATCTGCCGCGTGAGCTGGTCGTCGTCCTTCCGCTTCGCGTCTCCATCCTTCCGCCTCGCGTCTCCATCCCTGCGGTCCTGAGTCCGCTGCACAGCCGTCTTCCCGCCTTCGAAAATGCTCGACGCCGGCGGCAGCCCGGAAGGCCGCGCTCCCACTGGCTGCGCGGACACGGGCGGGACTACCATCGGCGCCAGGCCGGCTCCCGGTCGTTCCGGCTCCGGAGGCGCGGTTACCGCGTGCCCGAACAGCGACGGCCGCGCGAAAGGCGGCAGCGCCCCCGCACCGGCCCCGCCCGGTGCTCCCGGCTGTCCACCCGCCGGACCATTCACCCCGCCAATCGCATGCTCGATCTCGGTATCGTCGAAGTGATCCACCAGCGCATCCACATACTCCGGAAGGTGGTCAGCCTGGGCGCCCCGAGCCAACAGCACGCCAAAGAGATTCAACTTTCGGCCCGCCGTCTTGTCCCCGCGCTTCGACGCCTCGCGCAGCGACAGCAGGTACGCCTGCGTCTGGCCGCGCGCGCCCTGGAGCTCCAACGCCTGCTCGTGGTTGATCTGATCTTGCGACTTCCCCAACCGCGCCTGCAGCGCCGGGTCCCCGAAATCAAGCAGGTTCGGCAGCCGCACGGGCGTAGGCACCGTCACCGCCGCGCCACCCATCCCCGGCAACGGCACGGGGACCGGCGTCTGTACGGTCGCCGGCTTGGCGTCGCCCGCTTGCGCCGCCCGGTACATCTGGCGGTAATCCACCGCCGCATTCGGATACTGCCCCAACCGCTTCTTCAGCAGATCGAGGATCCATTCGTTTTCCGCGTCTGCCTTCTTCGTCAGCTCCGGCGTCCGCGTGAACGGCAAGCCCGAGTAGAGATCACCGGTGGTCTGCGCCCGCGTGAGAGGCTGCCCGGACGCGTCACCCAGCCCACGCAAAGCAATGTCCGCGCCGACGTTGGCGACCCGCTGCTGGCCCGGACCCATTCCCCGCAGCGCCGGGTTTTCCGCCAGCGTTCCCGCCGCCACCTGCGCGGCCCTTCGCTGCAGCTCCGGGCCCTGCTCCTCGGCCACGTACGGCGCCGCCGCCCGCAGGCGATCCGCCGCGGCGGATCGCTCCGCCAATTCCTGCTGACGCCGCGCCAGGTCCCGCTGATCGAGCAGGTAACTCCGCTCCTGGTCCTTCTGCGCTTCCGCTTTCTCCCGGTCCTTCTTCTGGCGCAGTCCGGACACGATACCCGCCACCAGCGTAGCCAGGCCCGTTACTCCACCGAGCGCACCCGGTTGCTGCCGTCGATACATGTCAGCCTCCATCCTGCCGGTGGACCGGCCCCACGATCACCGCCGCCAATACTGCGCGGCGGATCAATTGAACACCACGATCAAATTGGCTTTCGAGCCGTTGGTAACCGCCGGCAGGCTTGCCTTCTGATCGTAGATCGTCAGCATGTCGCCTGCGGCGAAGCTCACCGAGAACCCCGTAGCGGAGGCCCGCCGCTGGGTGCCCGAACCGGCAGAGAGCGTCACGGTGACGGCCGTAGCGCTCCAGGTCGCCCCCTGGTCACTCGACTTGTATGCCGTCAGGGTGTAGCTCGCGCTCCCGGCCGCACCCGCGTTATCGATGTCCTTCTCCAGCGCGACCGCAATCCCCACGATAGTGCCGGAATAGGCCATCGTTTCACCCGTGGCCAAGCCGTCGAACCCGTTCATCTCCCCCGCGGACCCACCGGCATTCCGGATATCGTCACGCTTCCATCCCTGGATGAGCGCCCGCGCCGTCGCCAGCGAGTTAACCGCCGCCCAGGTCGGCAAGCCGGACGCAAGCTTGAGGATCTGATCGTCGCTACCCTTGGCCAGCCGCGTCCACTGGCTGCTGCCGTTCCGGTAGATCAGGTCGCCGCTGGCGGGCGTGCCGGTCACGTCGGAGTGGTCGGCCGTGCTGAACAGGGTGTGCGCCTGGTTGTGGTGGTCGTTCGCGCCGATGCTGCCGAGTTGCGAATGGAGCAGTTGCCCGAAGGAGGCGGCGGCCGCCCCGGTCGCCTTCCAGACGTGCCCAGCCGTCAGGCCCGCGAAAACCACATCAGAGGGAGTGAGATCCGCGAACGCCGCCGCCGTCGTGCCGGAAGCCTTAAGCACCTGCCCAGCCGTAAGCCCGGAAAACGTCAGCTCACTGAACGCCACCGACCCCCACGCCGGCTCGTTGGCGCCCATCTTCAGAACGGTGTTCGCGCTCCCTTTGGCCAACCGGCTCCAGGTCGGAGAGGCGCCCTGCGCGGTCACAATGTCCCCTCGCGTGGGGGAAGCCGCAGTCGTATCCGGATGGGTCGCGGAAAGCAGGTTGTGAGTGCCTACGCCCGCGCTCGGCGTGGCCCACACATAAGACGTTCCGTCGAACTGGAGATACTGGCCGTTGTTCGTCGGGTTCACAGGGGCGGCCACCGCCTTCCCCTTGACCTTGTCCACCACCGCCGCCGCCGTGGTACCCGACACATCACCCGCCATCGCGTGCGAGGAGCTGGTGGTCAGCGCACCATGCTGCGCGTCCGTGATCGTCCCTGAAAGCTCGGAGAACGCCACCTGGCCCCAGGCCGGCTCGCTCGCCCCAGCCTTCAGAACGTGCGTCGAAGTCCCGCTCTTCGCCAAGCGGCTCCAAGTGGGCGACGCGCCCTGCGCCGTAATAATGTCGCCGCGGGTGGCGCTGGCCGTGGTGGTATCGCCGTGCCGCGCGGAAAGCAGATTGTGGGCGTCTGCCGACCACGCAATGTCGGTGCCATCGCTCCGGAGCACGGTCCCGCTACTACCAACGGCCAGCCGCGCCCAGGCCGGAGTCGACCCCTGACCGGTAATCAGCGCCCCTCGGGCCACGGCCGCAGCCGTGGTATCGCTATGCCGGGACGAGAGCAGCGCATGGGTATCCGCGCTCCACGTCGGCATTCCCCCGGAGACCTTGAGCAGCTCGCCCGCGTTGCCGATCGGCAGGCGATCCCACAGCGGAGTCGCATTCCCGAAGATCAGGTCTCCGGTGACACACAGCGCCTCCACCGCATCCAGGTGAGCATCCCCCGACAGGATACGGTGGCCCACCGGCGGCTGTGGGTCGGCAGGGATCGGCCGTCGCGGCTCTGGGCGCGACGGCGGGGCCAATCTACCCCCACCGAAGGTAACCCCTTGTGTGGGCGACTGGGCCTTCCCGTGACCCGTCGGCTTCCCCATCCGCATGGCGACCCCTTACGTGTTCTTGGCGATCTCGGTACCAGCCACGCCGAGTTGGAGGAGCTGGTCCATCCAGGACCCACCCTGCATCTGCCGCCCCTGGAGCTTCTCCGCCCGGATGCGGTTCACGATATCCGAGGCGCCCGTCATATTGCCGGTAACCAGTTGCTGGATGATCTGCCGCGCCAGGTCGCCGCGGCTGCGCGCTTCCTGGGTCAACTGGTTCTGTAGATTGGAAGTCGCCTGCGCCTGGCCCGCCGAGAACGCTCCCTGCGCCGCGGCTCCATAGCTGGAGTCAGTGAGGCCCCGCTCTGCCAACGCCCGGTCAAGGCGCCCCTGGCCCACATCGAACTGATCGTGTACGTTCTCGAAGTCCTTGGCGTACGCGGTCGACAAGTTCCGAGGGTCGCTCTGCGCCTGGAGATCCGCAATGGACTGCTGGAGCTGCGGCAGATACTGATAGGCAATACCGCCCTGCATCTGCATCATCGAGCGCCGCATTGCCGCCGCCGACGTGCCCCGGCCCGTGTTGCGGGAGTACATCATCCGCAGGAAGTTGTCGAACGGATCATTGCCCGTCGCCGGACCCGCCCCTACCCCGCTATCCCGCGTATTCCGTCCCCGGTCAGGATGCTCCACCGACGGTTCCCGCTCAAGCTGGCTGCTGGTGTCCGGATCGCCCGTGGTCTGCGTCGCCATCCCATGCGCACCCACCGGCAGCGCACCCACGCTCGGATTATGCTGGGCAAGGAACGCCGCCCGCAGATGCGCGCGCAACTCCTCCTGCCTGGCTGGCGGTAACTGCTGCGCTCCCGCCGTTGCGGCCGGAGTCGGCGCCGCAGAAGCCGACCCCATCCCCGCCGCCGGACCCCCCTGGAACAACGTGCGCCGGACTCTCTCCCGCAGCGCCGGATCCTGAGGCGCCCGCAAGCCGGTCTGGCCCGCCACCTGGGCACGAGGAGCGAGAAGCTGGTTGGACTGCAGCGCCCGCCGCCCATTCGGATCGGCAGTCACCTGCGAAGGCATCACGCCCGGCCCCTGGACACGCCGCCGCGCGTTCATGTAGTCCGGGCTCTGGTAACTCGCCATCGTAGACCCTCCGAGCAAGCGGCCAACGCTTCGGTTGGCCGCCCATTCTTCTAATGCTTGGTACTCTTGGTACGATTATACCAGCGAAACAGCCGTTTGCACAACTTACGACCAACGGCCACCCTACCCCCTTTCCTGTCCGCTCACCGTGCGGTATAATAGGGACGTAGCACTGCCATTGACTAACGTATCTATGCCACCCGACACCACCGACCCGGAAGTTCTCGACGTGCAGGGCACCATGGACTTCTTCCAGATCAGCGAGCGCACCCTGCGCCGCTGGATCAAGGAGTATGGGCTCCCCCACGCCAAGCTCGGGGGACTGCTGCGCTTCCGACGCGCGGCCCTTCTGGAGTGGCTCGCCGAGCGAGAAAGACAGCTCACACCGGAGGCCTGAATGTCACCAGAAGTTACCGGTCCGGCCAGCCTGGCGCCCATAGCATGTCCCTATCACCCAGGACTTGCTGCGGAGGATCGCCTTCAAGACCGCATACTCCCCGATGAAGATTCGGACTGCGAGCGGTTCAACGGCAATCACAACCCGAGCGGTTATCCGCAGGTCCGCCGGCGTCGCCGGCTGGTGATGGTGTCGCATATCCTCTGGACCGACCGCTATGGTGAGATTCGAACCGGAATGAACCTCTACCACACGTGCGGTAACCGGTGGTGCGTGAACATCGAGCATATGGAAGAACGGACCCCCAGCGAGATCGCTACGCTTACACTCACGCGGACCCAGGACCTGGACGCTCGTTTCGACCTGCATTGGGCGGAGAGTACCGACGGTCACCATCGCTGGACAGGCAAACCGCAAAACGGGAAGTTGCTCTTCTTTACATCCAATACCACCGCCGTCTCCGCCCGTCGGTATTCCTGGATGCGCCACCACGGCCGCGACGTGCCCACCGGCTACGTCATTGTTTGCACCTGCGACGACGCTCTCTGCGTCAACCCGCAGCATCTGGAACCCGCAATCGGTTCACGCAGCCTTTCGCCCGAGGCCCAAGTCCGGCGCTATCGCATAGTGCATCCTGATACTGACTGTCAGACTTGGAACAGGCCGAAAAATCGACGGACGGCCAGCCGGCCCGACTATCAGCCACCCATTGGCTACGTCCTCATTGATGGGAGACGCATCCCCGTACGTTGCTACCTCTGGGATCAAGTCCACGACACGCCACTTGGTAAAGGGCGGCTGCTCCGCACCTGCGATACCCCAACCTGCATCAATCCCGCCCACATGCGGCTCTGCGCTCCCAAGAAGGCCCGCAAATGATCAGGCTGTGTCAGGGTCAAAAGCCGGATGGCACTGCCTGCCGGCGGACCGCCATGAATGGCTACGAATACTGCGTCTCCCACCTAAGGCAGCGGGCACTGACTCCGGCGGAACTCGCCCAAAGCGCGGCAGTGGCAAGTACTCTGGCGCTCCTTGAGCCAGAGCTGCTACTACAATTCCCAGTCGGCCAGGTCAGACGATACCTCGCGCTCTTTGCCGACGCAGCTCTCGCCTCCCCCAGAATGGCGGAGTTTCTCGCTGCGCCCGCCCAACTCCCGGCCGACGAAGCTCAACGCACTGCGGCAGTTTGGGCGCTGTGGATCGGTGCTCGGTTTCGCTCCAAAGGCACAGGGCTCGCGACTGGTGAATCCGCTCCTGCATCCAGCTTCGCCGCCCTCATCCACGAGATGCCACACATTCTTCCGCAGCTCACCTGCGAGGAAGTACGGATACTAGCGGAAGGTCTGGCCCACGGCCAACGGGGCACGTTCTGGCATACTGAGCCCGCTCCCACCATCACAGAATTGGGCAGCTCGTTGGCCTACAGCCCCCCGGTTCACAGCACGCCCTGGGTCTTCACGCCCCGGAGAGACGGACATATTGTCACCGTCGACCCGTCAGCACTCGCCGGCACGTTCGAGAACACGATTGCTACCTGGGATCTGGATAGCTCTTTCCTTGCGCTAATCATCATCGGCACTCTCTCGGAAGGGGTGAGCCAGTATTGCGGCCCCGTGGCCCGCGGCTACGTCGCACCTGTCGCCGACCTCTCCACAGACGACATTCTCGCGGCGCTTGGCAAGGACATCCGCGGCGCCGACCAGCGCAACACCCTTCGATGCTGGGTGCGCGACCAGCTTCGGAGCATATCCCAGGCAGTTGTCAGCGGCGCTCGAAAAGGTCACTACACAGTGCCGGGCTCTCAAAAGGCCACGCCCACCTACCAGCACGACGCCCTCTTCATACTCAGCGATTCCGAAACCACTTGGGATGACTCGGGCGCGCGCGGCCCGAACGGCTGCCGGGTGCCCATTCGCGTTCGCATCCACGGCGGCGGGCTCTTTCGCGAGATGGCAAAGAACCCACATATGACCCAGCAAATCGGCAACCTGCGCACCTTAACGGCAATCCCAGGGGGACAGCCTTCAGGTCAGTGGGCGCGCTCCATGGGGCTCTCATTCGCTCAATTCATACGCGAGAACCTACACAAGTCACCAACCCGACAGCGCACCTCAATTTCTCGCCGCGAACTCCTATACCGTTTTCCGCCTACTCCCGCTCCCGACCATTATCTCAAGAGCAAGACAAATACCGATCGCGCACTCACCTACTGGACCGAAGCGAAACTAAAGCTCCACCGCTGGGGCTGGTGGGACAAGTTTCCTGAACCAGAACTCCGACGCCAGGGAGTGCGAGCCGATCACTGGGGCGAGGTTTGGCTAAACCAGGAAGTCACTCCCACTCCTGGCAGCCGTTTACTACAACCCGAACTCGACCTGCGCTAGTGCGCCAGCATGGCCCGTCGGAAGGCAAGCAAAGCTGTGAGCAGGAGCAGCAAAACTGTGAGTGCCCGCTGCAAAACTGTGAGTAATCGTGCCTGACGCTCACCCAATATCTACCTAAGGGCACTCCCCGGCACCCATTGCCAGCTTACGCGCGCGCCCGTAACGTTAGGTTGACGACCCACTTGCGGGTCTCTCAGCCAACATCCCGAGGCCGCAATGCCACCTGCTGCGCCGCCCAAGCCATCCGGCACCACCTCGCTATCCGAGCAACTAACACCAGCACACGCCGCTACGCTCCGCCGGGTCCTTGTCAACGCTTACAAGAGCGGTTTGCGACGAGGCATCGACGCTGTCATCTGGGTCCGGCTCTGGGCTCGCTCTGCACCGCGCTACGACCCAGCCGAGCAGCTCCAGGCAGAATGTATCCTCGCTCTAACGGCGGACCGTTCGAACGCCGCGGAGCATTTTGGTGCCATTCTCCGCGAGATCGCCGCCACCGCCGCGCCCGCTCCTACAACCCCTCGGAAGCGGGGGCGAGCATGACGCAGCCCACCCGCCAGGTCCGACCTGTGCTTACGATCACGCCAGCACTACCCGTCCCATCCACTACGGCGATTGAAATGGAGCAGAGCACCCTGGGGTCGATGCTCATTTCAACTCCAGCCGTGCATAAAGTGCTGGCGTTCGATCTGCAATTATCCGACTGGAGCGTCCCGGCCCACCGCAAGATCTACTCCGCGATTTTGGCCCTGCATAACCGCGGAACGAAGATCGACACACTGTCGGTTATTAGTGAACTCGAAGACGCCGGCACGCTGGACTCCATCGGTGGTCGACCGTACATCGTCGCCTTAAACGAGAGCGTGCCTACGGCGGCACACGCTGAGTGGTACGCGAAGAAGGTTCTCGATCGAGCAGTTTGCCGTGCCCTCGCCGAACTTCAGGGCGCCGACCACGCGCCAAACCATCCCAATGATCCCACCGCAGCCATAGATGAGATCACCGCACGGCTCCACCACCTGCGCAGCCGGTGTCGCGCCAGTGTGCCCCAGGGGATCACCGCCGCCGAATTACAGCGCAAGGAGTTTCCGGCGATCCGCTGGGCAGTTGAGGAGCTCATCGCGGAAGGTTGTTCGATTTTCGTAGGACCGGAGAAATCCGGCAAGTCCTTCCTCGCCCTCAATCTCGCGATCGCCGTATCCAGCGGAGGGCACGCCCTCGGTAAGATCCCCGTCACCGCCGGCCCCGTTCTCCATCTGGCGCTCGAAGACGGCGAACGCCGCATCAAAAGGCGAATGGCCGAACTGCTTGGCGACGCACCCTGGCCAGAGCAACTCCACCTCTTCGGTGAGTGGCCCCGCATGGACCAAGGAGGTTATTCGCAACTTGACGCCTGGTTGACGGCGCACCCCGGCACCCGACTAGTTAACATCGACCTACTCGCCCGCGTCCGAGCTCCGGGCACAAAGAACGGCGACCGCTACGCCGAGGACTATCACGCGGTTGCCCAATTCAAAACCCTCGCCGACAAGCACCACTGCGCCATTGTCTTGCTCCACCACAGCAACCGGGGCAAGTCCGACGACTTCGTAGACGCAGTAAGCGGAACCCGCGGTCTGGGCGGCGCTGCAGACGCCACTATCGTTCTCAAGCGGAACCGCATCCAGAACTCCGGGAAGCTCACACTCACCGGCCGCGACATCGAAGAGCAGGAGTTAGCCCTCACGTTCGACGTTCACGCCGGCGGCTGGGTCCTCCAAGGCGACGCAGCCGAGCACGCTCTCTCAGAGGCCCGTCAAGCCATCGTCCGAGCACTCACCGAGGCCCGCAAGCCCCTCGGTCCGAAACAAGTCGCGATCTGGCTCGGCAAAGACGATCCCCGTGACATCAATGCAGTCAACCAACTGCTTCTCAAGATGAGCATGGCGGGACAGGTGATCACGGAAGGCGGCAAATACAGCCTCTCTCTCTCTGATCAGAGCAGTCAGTCAGCTCAGTATGATCAGACCAGTCAGACCAGTCAGTTTAGTACCACTTCATACAACACTGATTCCCGTCAACGAGAGAGTCAGAGCACGAATCAGACCGAAGACACGCTCTTTAACCCTGTACCAGCCACAAATTCTCCGAATAGCACCGTAGCACTGATCGGTCTGACTGGTCTGACTCCTGATTTACAGCCATCCGCTGACCCACAGGTCGACACCTCGCGCCGAGAGCGCCTACTTGGCGCCTTACTGGATCTCGGGTATCCCCCTCGCCAGTACGACGACTGGCGCATCGACACCCCCGAGGACTGGTGTAAAGCCATCGCGCTCTCCACCGACGACTGGCTAACCTACTTCGAATCCGAGTTCCTTAGTGGTGCTAATCGCAACCATTGCGAGGCGACCAGTCATGCATAATCACTCCCGCCCACACGAGCCACCGACGACGAGTACTCCAGAGGCACGACAAACACTGCTTGCCGCCGGCCGGAAGCGAAACTGGTCCACCCTGATCTATCTGGGCGACCAGTCACGCGGTGAAGGCATCGCCTCCGGAGAGGAAGCCTGGACTGCATTTATCACCCACGCCAGCAATGAACGCATTTCTGCGGCTCTTGCTGCCTTACCCAGCCGGCACGCCGACTGAGAGAAGCGCATGCCCGTAAACTTCACGCCCGAGATCGAACCCACGGATGCCGAATCCCAGAAGATCGTTCACGAGCTGCGCGAAAGCGTCAGCCACGGAATCGCCTTCGCGCGCTACCTCGCCACGCTCAGCCATGGCGAGCGCTCCACTCTGCGCCGCATCTCCAAGGCGTTCACGGACCAGCGACGGGCGACCGAACGGGCGAGGCAGACCGCCGACGCCACCCGCTCCGCCCTGATCAACGGCACGTTTGCCGTTGGGCGCCGCCCTGTCCACGGAGACCCCGATGCCTGAAGCCCCAGCACCCATCGAGGAGCTGCTCCTCGCCGAGTTTCCCAAGAACAGCCGAGAGGTGGTGCGGATCAGCAGTCGCATGTTTAAAGGCCTACCGCTACTCTCTCTGCGCGTTTTCTACGCCGACGGCGCGGAGCTGAAGCCCGGGAAGGCCGGCCTGTGCATCCGGCAGGACCAGCTCGACACCCTACGCTCCGCCCTGGACCAGGCGGCTGCCCTACTCGCGAACCCTGGAGCACCCAATGCCTGAAGCCCAAGCCGAAGCCGCACCCGCTACGCCTCCACTCGTCGACCGTCGCCGGGAGATCGCCATCTTACGCGCGGAGGTCCGGCAGCTCAAAGAACTGGTGGGCCAACTCATGGCCCGGCCCAACACCCTCGCCGGGCCACTCCAGATCATGCACCCCGAAACCGGCAAGATGTTCGCCCAGATCACCGACATCGCCGGCCGCGGCGTCATCGCACTCTACGATGACGCGGAGGTTGCATGTGCCGTTCTGGGAGTGAACATCCCACTGCCGGACGCCGAGCCCGGCACCCACTCCGGCGGCTATCTCTCGCTCGGGCGAGACAATGAAACGCCGCGGCTCTACGCTCACCGTACCGGCGTCCACCTCTACCACCTGGAAGGCCCTTGCGTAGCCGCTCTTACCGCCCACGGCGGCGACGGGGCTGCTCTCGCGCTCACCAGCCCAGACGGTAAACTCATCGCCTCGCTGACGCCCGACCGCGAAGGCGAATGCACCTCACTCTTACTCCACGGCCCCCACGGTGGCCGCGAATACCTGTCCGCCACTCCCGCAGATCCCAACCCGGATCGCTAATCCGAAAGGAAACCTCCCATGCCATGCCCGAGTAACCCACCCGTCCATCCGGATGAAGAAGACCGCCTCATTTACGAAGCACGAATGAAAGCCTACCACGAAGGGATGGCTAGGTACGAGACGGCCGTACGCCAGTATGAGGAGCGCGAAGCAGAGGCGCGGCGGCAGACCATCGCACGCGCCCGGTACTGCAAACAGCAGATCGATTACTACCGCGCGGCCGGCGACGCCGAGCTGACCTCTCCTGAATTCCAGGCGGCAGTGGAGAAGCTCACCTTTGACATTAACCACGACAGCTCTCCCGCGATTCGCTCCGCCTTCCGCGAAATGATCCAACCGGCTCACCTGCACTGGTCGCAGAACACCAACGCCCTCATGCAGCTACGCCACCTCATCCGCCAGCGCGTGAAGCATTTCGAAAGCGTCACCACCAGCGAGGGGCTCGCGCACATCCTGGCCGAGCTGGGCGCCGACGAACAGCCCACCGGCGAACAGCCCCAAGCCGAGTAACCACCGATTCCCATGTGTTAAGTTAAGTGAAGCCAGAATCGGGCCGTAGGCACGGCAACGCGCTGTACGGCCCGAGAAATTCACCGGGGGTATCGAGGGCCACGCCCAGGCCGTTGACGCTACGTGGCGCGTCAACCAACCGCCTTCGCGATAGGGGAACGCTGCCCGGTCCGATGTTAACCGCGCAGGGTTAACTCCACCGGCCCAGCGTGCCTATTTCAGGCACGCCGCTCGTTTCCATGTGTTAACTCTGTTAACCCTGGCAGCGCTCCCCGGTTTTCCCAGGAGTCAACCGCGTCAACCCAGCGCCAGCCCACCGAGCGGGTTTCCATGAGTTAACCTGAGTTAACCCTGGCCCGGACCATGGGGCGCTTTCCATGTGTCAACTTGCGTCAACCGGCGTGTTGTCAGCATTCCGGCCCCGCTCCTGGGCTATGGCTGCCGAACGGAGCGCCACCAGCGCCGGCATTCCACCCTCGGCATACGTCTCCAACTCCGCCAGCGACCATCCCTCGAAGTCGGGACCCGACGACACCTCGATCGGTCCCCCACCGCGGCCGGTCAATTCTCTGCGCCGCGTAAACACGCCCCCCACTTCCTTCGCCGCCTGCTCCAGGATCCGCAGGCCCAGGTCCGCGTTGCGGCCACAGTTCTCTAGAAGCCGCTGGAGCTGCTGTAAACGGTACGCCTGGCTGGCTATCGGGATATCCTCGGTCACCTTCAGGTAGCGCTCTCGCGTCTCGTCGAAGACCTTCTTGAGTGTGGGGCTCAACGTGGCACCGTTCGCCCGGGTCACGTCGTACCGCTGGATCTGCTGCAGCGAGGCGGACACTTTGAAGGTATCGCGGAGGCCCGCCTGCACCTCGGAGTGAGTGTAGAAGCAGGCCAGCCGCTCGACGATCCAGAGCTTTTCCCGGTCGTTCAAAGTCGCCATAAGTAAACGCCAGTAAACGCCGGCCTACCGCCGCACCATCCCCAGCCGCTCGGAGACGGCCGCCAGGAGCTCCTCGTCGCTGCGCTCCGCCAGCGGATCCCGCTGCGGCTCGACGCCCATCCGATCGAGAAGCGCAATCGCCGTGTGTCGCACCTCGCGCACCCACTCCGGCGACTCCTCGGCCTCCATCTTCCGACACGCGATCTGCAACGCCTTGCCCAGCGCATCAAGCGCGTTCGGCATTTCCTGCACGATGCGTCGCTCCAGCACGTCGCGAGCGATCTCCTGCCGCTCCTTCCGGCCCGCCGCCCGGTAGCGCTTCACCGTCGACACACTCACCTTGAGACGCTCTGCCAGCTCCGGTACGCTCTCGGTGGGATCCGCACTCTTAATCGCTTCGATCACCTTCGGAGGGGTTTTCATGGCTCAATTTGTCGCTGAAAGACTCAGTGGCGCCACCCGTCCCAGTCAGACGGAAGCGCATACATCACACAATCATTATACAAGCTCTTGCCTCCCTGCTCCACTCCCCGCACGCTCCCTCTGTTCCACATCGCGCCCATGCCGACTATCCAGAACATGGAAGTCATCGCGATAGTGAACCAGAAGGGCGGTTGCGGCAAGACCACCACGACCATGAACCTCGGCGCCGTGCTGGGACAGGCCGGGAAGCGGACGTTGCTCGTGGACCTGGACCCGCAAGCCACCCTTACCAAGAGCCTGGGGGTTGTGGAGCAGTGGAACCTGTACGAACAGGGTCCGGTGGGCCTGCCGACCAAACTGCCGGGAGTGGATCTGGTGCCAGGCGGACCAGGGTTGGTGAAGCATGAGATGGCACTCACGCTGCGTGAAGACTTCGGAGTGCTGCGGTCACTTCTCTCCAGCATTCAGGGCTACGACTACGTGTTGATCGACAGCCCGCCGAACCTCTACGGCTCGACCACCAACGCCATCGTCGCCGCAGACCGCATGCTGATTCCGGCGCCGCTCTCGCCGAGCGTGCTTCACTCGCTCCAGGACACCCTCCAGCTTCTCTCCAGTATCCGCGCGCAGCACCTCGCCTGCCCGGATCGCGTGGCCGGTGTGGTGACCATCTACCGGAAGCGCGCGTTGAGCGACCGCCTGACCCAGCTTGCCGCCCGGGTGTTCCCCGAACTCCTCGAGACGCGGATCCGCATGAGCGACTTCTACGAACGGGCGGAGGCGAAAGCAACCGCCGCCGTCGCGATTGCCGGAAAGCGGAGCGCCCCGGTGGTGGACCACCAGAACCTCGCGCGCGAGATGCGGCTCGTATGAGACGGAAAGGTGAAGTCACCGACGAGGACCTCGACGGGCTCCTGGCCCGGATGAACACGCACGGCCAGCATACGGCCACCGTGCTCTCCGAACGCCTAGCACACCCGATGCCGGGTCACACCATCCAGCTCCGTATCGATCACCTGGACGCCGACCCGCGGCAGCCTCGCAAGTCGTTCACCGAGACCAGTCTGCGCGAGCTGTCCGAAAGCATCAAAGACCAGGGAGTACTGCAACCCCTCGTAGTGCGCCCCGCCGGCGATCGGCGCTACCTGATCGTCGCTGGAGAGCGCCGGTTCCGTGCCGCACGCCTGGCCGGGCTGGACACCGTACCCGCCATCGTCCACAACTACACGGACGAACAAGCGATGGTGGTGGCGCTGGTGGAGAACGTCCACCGCGACGACCTCACGGACATCGAGAAGAGCGACGCGCTCTGCGGTATCAAGGACCTCACCGGAAAGACCTGGGAAGCCCTCGCCGAAGCCGTCCGCCTCTCGGAGGCCCGCGTTAAGCAACTCGCGCAGCTCCAGCGGCTCGCGCCCGAGGTCCAAGAGATGGTCCGCTCCGGCGGCCTCTCCGGCTACAAAGCACGCGGCCTACTTACGCTCTCGCCTCAAGACCAGGTGAACGTCGCCGAGCGGGCGGCCGTCGCAAACTGGTCCGCCGAGCGCATCGTGGAAGAAGCCCGCATCGTTCAGGCGCCGCGGACGCCACAGAGCCCCGGGCGTCCGCGAGAACGTAAGCCAAAGAACGAAGGTCTACTGCAGTATACTCCGGCACCCGCCGCACCCTCGCTACCCGCCTCTCTCCAGGCGCTCGACCGATCTCTCTCCGACGTCGTAGCCTTGCTCCAAACCGGCGGCCCCGCACTCCTCGCCGCCCCCGATCGGCACCACCTCCTGGCCCGCCTGGACACGTTGCGCCAACTCCTCACGGCCCCCGAGGCTACGGGCAATGGGGAAGAGTAGCTCGACCCGTTACCACTACCCACCCGCCCACTGCACGGGCACCGGGGAAGACTGCCGCTCGATTCCATAGCTCTTCCCCGCTGCCCGTGGTTGAATCCTGGCGTGCTGGGTTAGCCTCCTGTCGGGATTCATCCACGGGCAGCGGAGGAGACCATTCCCAACTCACCTCCAGGCACGGGCAGCGGGGAAGAGCCACTCCTGCGCCGCCCACGGGCACCGGGGAAGACTCCACGCCTGGAGGCCCACGGGCAACCGGGAAGAACCGTGCGGGCAGTGGGGGAGAGAGGCACGGGCAGCCGGGAAGAACCGGCCCGCCGTGGCTACGGGCAGCGGGAAAGAGGCATACGGGCAGCGGGGAAGAGTAGCGCTAGATTCCTCGCTATTTCTAGGCACGAAAGCGGCACCTGGGCCGACACTGGAACTATATAAGAACTGGTTATGCCTGTAGAACAACCAGAACCACTGGCGGCTGTTGGAGTTGCTCTCTATGGATACTCTCGATCTGGAGTTGGTGCCCCAGGCTCCCCGCATTGGTCGGGACGAACTCAACCTCGCGGAATTCCCGTTCGCCCTGCTCCATAGCCGGCCGCCCAAGAACGCCCCGTTGGTGCTGGAGTTCAAAGACGGCGAGAAAGAGTGGACCGTCGAGGGTAGTCCGAAGTTCGGCTTACCGATGGCGCCGGACATCGAGGTCTACGTGGTGCTGATGGAGGTCACCCGGGAGCAGAACTTCCCGCACGACGTACAGTTCTGTCGCCGGGATCTCATCAAGCGCTTGGGCTGGGACCCCAACGGCCGCTCATATGAGCGTCTCACGCTCTCCCTCGACCGCCTGGTGGGCGTGACAATCCGGACTCGCAACGCCTTCTTCGATGCCCGGCAACGCGCCTGGTCTTCCAAGGAAGCGTTCCACATCCTGGAGCGCTACAAGATCATGGACGGGACCCTGGCGGGTGCCTCGCAAGCCAGCCTCTTCCCGAGCTGGGTCCGCTGGTCTCCGGAGCTCTACGCCAACCTCCAGGCTGGGTACATCAAGAGCCTGGACGTGAACCTCTTCCTGTCCCTCCGTAGCGCCATCTCCCAGGCCCTCTACCGCTACCTCGACAAGAAGCGCGGCGGCGATAACAAGCCCATGTTCCGGATCGCGCTGAAGACGCTGGTGTTCGAGCACCTGGGTATGAGCCGCGGTTACTATCCCTCCGAGGCGAAGCACAAACTCAAGCCGGCCCACGAGGAGCTGCTCTCGATCGGCTTCCTCTCCGGCGTGGAGTACGCGCCGATGAAGAACGGCGCGGAGATGGTCGTCTATCGGTTTGCTCCGAAGCCCGAGAAAGAGGAACGTGCCACGCGGCACTCTTCCCCAATGCCCGTGCTTCCCGCGCCGCTTTCTCCACTCGCCCAAGCCCTCGTCGACGCTGGCGTGAGCCGGGCCGCTGCCCAAGAACTGGCCGCCAGCCACGCGGACGAAGCGCAGCGTCAGTTGGAGCTCCTGCCGTACCGGGAGGCCCGGGACCCCGGCGCCGTGTTGGTCAAGGCGATCCGCGAAGGGTGGGCCGCTCCACCAGAGTCTCCGGAAGCGAAAGCCCGCGCCCAGGTGCAACTTCAGGCCAAGGCCCGCACCGTCCGCGCCACCCGGCGCACCCCGAAACCGGAGTCGACACCGCCCGCCACGTCGGCGTTCGACATCTGGTTCCGCGCGTTACCCGCTGCGGAGCGAGAGCCCCTCGAAGCGCAGGCGATGGTCCAGCTACGGAGCGAGAACCGCATGGTGGGCGAGTTCGCCGCAAAGCACCCAGAGAGCCCCGTGGTGCAGGACGCATTGCGTCCCTACCTGGTGAAGTTGAGCCGTTGGACGGTGGATGTTAACTGACAATGCCTGAAGATGTCCCGCTCTCTCTTCCGTTGCAACGACGCTTTGAACAGTTGCTCCAAAGCTATTCCGCTATTGTGCGTCTACAATTCCCCAATCTCTTGCGCCGATTTGAACCGGGGGGCGACTACGAACCCGGTATCGCTGTCGCAGTACCCCAAGACCTCAACCCGAGACAGTGGTGTTTCACCCGCCGCCAAGATGGCGAACCGTTAGTACGAGGATTCCGTACTTCGGCACCCTCGTCATTCCATCCAGACGCTGAGGTCTCACGTGAGCAGATGGAACTCGGTGCCAAGACCTGTGTATGGCGCCAAGTCTCGCCCGTTGAACGGTTGAACCCGGCCGGTTACGCTCGCGAACTCGTTACGCAGCAATTGGTGGACGCTCTACGTGATGGTGATCTCGTCGAAAGCTGGCACCTGGTTTATCAACGTGCGTGGACCGGTCTCGCTATTCTGGGCACCCCGATCTCCTCGCGTTTCGGCGGACTGCTAAACTTAGATCTCGCAGCACCCATCGACGCTTTGACATTCAAGCGTGCTGCTGTCGCCTTTCTGATCGCCAGTGGCAGCCTTTCTCCAGACTCCGCCACTCGCGACCTCGGTGACGTCATTATTCCCCCGGCTTTCCTCGGCAACTCCCGGGGTAAAGCCAACCTCGCTGACCTAGAATTCGACCTCCGGCGATTGGATCAGATGGGCCACACTGTCAACGGACCATTTCTTCCTGATCCGGACCTTGATTATGACGATGCGATGCAGCAGAACGGGGGACAGGCCCGGTTTACGTGGGGTTATTACAGTGACGCCCAGCTTCAGCTAGCTGCGGAGCGCTCATGGGTGTACGCCATTGACGCCTATCGCGAGATGGCGAGAGTCAACTTCCCCTTGATTTGCGACAGGATGCGCCTCTATCGTAACCTACCTATCTCCGTAGATGTGCGTATTGACCGCACCCGAAAAACCCACCATTGGCATGACTCGAACTGGGCGGCTTATGAGTTGCGTCGTTTGCCTGGCCGGCGAGACCCTGCTCTTCCATCCACGGTGACGATTCGGGTGTTCTCCAACGAAGCGTCCGCGTGGGAATCTGCGCAGGCGCAGGCACACGCTGCCACAGACGCCGAGTTCCCGCTTCGCGCGGGTAATTGTAATGTCGCTAAATTTTTCGACCCCAAGGACTGGCGTCATGACATCTTGAAACACTTAGAGCAAGATTTCCTGGCCGTTTGGCAGTCATTCCCGCATTAGACTAAATGCGTAGCAAAAGGCCGGCCCAGACGGGCCGGCCTTTTGCTACCATCTATGGCTCCCCTGTTCCCCTCCGATACTTTAAACTGCGTCACGCACCAGCGCTCGCATGTCCGTGATTGAGATGGAGAGGCGCAAGCTATTAGCATTCACCAACTTGAATCCTAAATCCCGGCGTAGGTAATAATCCCGTCTGGCTTCGTCCAGAGGATCGAGCATTAGAGCCTGAATCGGGTGAACGTCTGTCGCTTCTACGGTCCGATCGATGGCGAACATCAGCATGGCCTCCCCATACCCTTGACACTTATGACGGCTATCAGTGGCGAGGTAGCGCAGCCAGACGACGTCCACATTGCCTAGATAGAGCCCCCCATCAGTGACACATTGGACTGGATCGGGATGCATAGCACAGTAAGTGATGATCTCGGGATCTCCTGCTGTCTTCACCAACACCCAGATCCCCTCTGGTTCCTGGCCAGTGGCCGCATGCAAAAAGTCGTCCAGCACGGCTTCCCCGCAACTGAACGACTTCTTATCATGATAGGCTTGGAGCTGCTCGAATGCTGCCATTCCCTACGCGCCTATCCTGTCTGCCCTCTGCATAAATCTAACCCTGCGCCTTCATTCGGCGGTAACGCGCGAACGCTGCTCGCCCATTTGGCGTCGTGGACTCCGGCGCGGCGACGATCTGGCAGAGGCCCACGAACTCCTGTTCGGTGAGCACCAAGCGACCGTTCTCCGGCTGCCCAGCTGCCTTCACCCTCGTTTCTGGCGTCCTGTCGACTACCATCTCGGCCTCCATACCTTCTTCGTCGGGGTCTTCAACAACCCACCCCTGAGCCGCGAACATGCGCTTACTCCTAAGAGATACGTAGAGCGTGTCCGGGGTTCCTCCCTAATTATGGTTTTCCCAGACCGCAGCTAAAGTAGCTCTTACCCTTAGTAGAAGGATTACCACACGCCAGGAGCCTCAACCCTCTCTGTTCGCTCCATGATAACCCACGGCTCCACCGGAGTCACCCCACATTGGGCTCCATACGGAACGACAGGGCCAGAAGTACACCGGCGGCCTGCCCACTCGCGGCTGCTGACAGCCCTTTCGGAGTCCGAGCTTCCGGCCCTGCGGCTGCCGTGGTGCCACTGGCGATGCTGCCTCCCCCACCGACGTTGACTCGTTTGCATGCGTCACGTTCAGGCAAGGGTGTCAAGCAACGCAGCGGCCCACCATCTGTTGAATCCGACAGGTGGGTGCCGGATTCAACAGATGGTCCCGCGCATATATGTGCACACCGAGCGCACGGCTCGACCTATCCTTACGCGCACGTAAGCAATACCAATATCTCGAACCTGACGAAAGGCCCTCCCGATGCCGCCGTACCGCAACCCGTATCGGGGCGTGAACCGCGCCGTCTGGTCCAGCGTCACGAGTTCCTGCCAGGAGGGGACGTGCTGATCGTCCTGCGTGCCGGACAACCGGAGCACCTGCGCTTGGTGCGGACGGCCTGCACCTATGGCGGCGCCCGTCCCTGGTTCCTCTGCCCCGGCTGCGGTAGCCGCCGCACCAAGCTGTTCGAGGTGGGGGACCGCTTCGTCGGCCGGACTTGCGGCCGGCTCGTCTACCAATCGCAGCAGGAGCGCCCTGGCGATCGTCTCGCGCTACGGGCGAAGCGCCTGGCCGCGCGGATCGGTGGGGGAGGCGTGCTCCCGAACACCCTCACCGGGAAGCCGCCGCGGATGCACTGGCGGACATACGCGCTGATCGAGCAGCGGGCCGCGGCCGCGTGGGCCGCCAGTGTAGAAGCGCGACAGGCGGAGATCGTTCGCCGATGCGCTGGGCTGGGTAGAACGCTCCGTGATCTGCCGCCCGCGGGTGATCAGTGAGTATCAATACGACTCAGTTCACCGTCCGCCAGAACGCAACTCAACGAGCACTGATATGGCCTGGAATGTCAACCGCGGCCGCCTTGCGGCCTGGGCGCCTTCCAGGCCTTCGCGCGCCCACTACGGCCCCGCCAACCCACGCGGGCTTGTTGCGGCGTTCGAGAACGGTACCAGTTCGCCAGACGGCCGAATCAACCAGTCGACAACGCTTCCGAAGTCTCGGCGGAGATTGGCGGAAGCGTGAATTCTTCAGGCTTGAAAACTTGCCTGAAGTTCACGACAGGGAGTACTAGACCCGAAATACCAGACCTCATGGCGATTGAGGCCACTGCTTCACGTAGAAATGGATAAAGAATGGTAGGCGCTACATGAACAGCGGCCAACTTAAGAAACTGATCGAGGTCTGCCGGGCCATCATCTGGAACCTGCAATGTCGCTACAATGCGATATGCAACTTTCATCTGTACGCCAGGTACATTATCCACCTCGACTGATAGTTGGACTCCAACGCTCTCCCTCGAAGGTCGATTTAGACCCAAACTAAACTCCAATGATGCATCAACAGTCTCTTCGTTAGGAGATATCCCCTCCTTTCGGCTGAACTCCAAGATTCTCAATTCTGGTTGAGAAATCCGGATCTCAGGAGGCGTGGCCGTGATAACTTGCTCATGAGACATGGCAGATCTCTTTTGTGTTGACGGGAAATGGTTCTGCCCACAGGGCGTCCTTTGGGGCAATGTGTAAGGTCTTCTCAACAGAAGACAGGTCAGTTACCGAGACACCACCTGGTGCAACCTTTATTCCCCGTACCGCACTCGAAACTACGGACTTATTGACGAAACGGAAGTTCGTAAGCCACGGGTGATCGTGGCTTACGCTCATATCCGGTACAGCAACTGCAGTGAATGCTGGTCTTACAGCGCTCACCAAAGCACTCACCACCCAGGTGTTAATACTTTGTCCAGCCCTATCGGCTGCAACAGCAATGTCGCGATGGACAGCGGGATCAACGCGTATAACGAACTTACCCGAATAAGCCTTCTCCGGCTGTTCACCGCGTTCAGCGCAGAACTCAAGATAGTCATCAACCGAGTTTTTAAATTCCTCTCGAAGTTCATCTACGGAAGTTGCTTGAAACGTGATTACATCACGGATATTAAGCACCTGCCCGTGGAGCAGGCCAGCATCATTGTCAAACTCGACCTTTGCGGTGTAGCCTTTATACTCCATCATGGGGAAACTCCAGCATTGACAAGAAAATCTCGCATGGACTTAACAGCTCCCTTATCGGTTCGCGGGTCTGGATGCGGGCGATGGAAGACAGCTCGCCTGCCACCCAACGCAATTCGCACTCGTGAGCCGTTTCCAGGCGTCAACTCCGCACCAAGGGCCCGCAAAAGCGATTCGATGGCAGTCCAGCTAATGTCGGACCGGACCGGATCCTCGAATATTGCTCGTAGGGTCTCTTTTTGACGGCTGTTCATATCCGGTAGGTGCCAAGATCTTTCGGTTCCTCATCTCACGGATAGTATCACCGCACGATACTATTGTCAAACCACCAACTGAACTCCTCCCTTGCCCTACAAGGCCTCTCCTGCTACTCGCGTGAGGCTATGGATTTAGCCTACAGGAGCCACAAGGGGTGAGGGCGCCTCCCTGCGGGACCGGGCTCTCGCGCTCCGCATCAAGCCCCGGAAAAGCGCCGGGTCTTGACCCTCCGGGCTTCCATCCCTGGCGCGGCCGGCCCGAGCGGCTGCGACTACTGGTGAAGAGCGCGCGCACGACGGCGCCTGTGCCCACCACCCGCCTCCGCGCGCTCCCCGCGGCTGCCGGTCCCAGCCCAGCCGCCCAGCGCGCCCAGCGCACCGAGAAGCAGGGATACCGCTTCGAGCGCAGCCCGGTCCGGAAAGACGCCGGCCCCGGCTCCCAGGCCAGCGGCCGGCGTGAAGCTACCCACCTCTACCACGGCGGCCGTCGCAGTCGTACCCGCAGCGGAGTGAATGGTAACGGCGCCCCGATCTTTCCGCGCCGGTAAGGCCGGCTGGGGTCCGCTCGTTTCTGTAAGGAACTTCCGGTGAATGCCGGAAGTGGACGTGGTTTCACACCGTGTTGCGTAGTTAGCACCTACGGCGGCGCAACCCTACTCTCCCGGGCACCGCCCAGCCGGACGACGGGGTACGGCAAGCCCACCATTCCGATCAAGTGGAATCAATTTCCGTTTGGTCTACGTCGCCCGCAGGGTCCGTCCGGACGATGAGCCCGTGCGTTCCGGGTTACTTGATCCACGGCGCGCGGAGGCATAGACGCCTTAGATACAGCGGAATGCGCGCCGGGTCGAATCCCCTACCCCCACAACTTCCGCACTATGGTGTCGTTCACCAGGGCAGCACACCGACGTACCGTGTTCGCCCGTAGCCTCCAGTGCCGGAGCGGGCCAAAAACGCCCGCACAAGCTGGAATGGTCAATGAACCGGCACTTCCGGCGCGGGACAGCTACGACGCGCCAGCGCAGCGCCGCCTTTCGCCTGGACACCCTCCCCCCACGCTCGGGAGGTCGGTCCTACGCGTCCCGGACGGTGTCAAGCCGCCGTGCGAGAGGCTCCCCCCACACCGCCCCCGCGCCCTGGGGTAAAGCCGGGTGCTCCTTATCCAGCCAACCGCGAGGTTCTGGAACTGGGTTAGCCACTTCGCAGGCAGTCTCGGCGCGGCCTCCGCCTCTCGCACGGCCACCGGCTCGCCCGCTGAAAGACGCGGTCTGATCCGGTGCCTTGGGCTTGACACCTGGGGGGCCTGTGGTCGGGAGTCGTAGCTCTTCGAAGCCAGAGCGGAAGCCGCGTTGCGGCGGCAGGCGGGCCACAGGGGCCTGCCAGAGCGTGTCCGCAGACAGCAAAACGCCTACCGGCGGTCTGGAAAACATCCGGTAGGCGTTAGGAGCTAATCGCTATGGCAACTGTATCTCAAATGGCCTTCACCGGCACGCAAGGTCGGCCCGCTGCGGGCTGCCTCTGCCCGGACTGCGGCTCCCGGCTTTACGGAGCCCACGGCCTCAGCGCCAGGCCGGCGGCTATCGTCTGGCTGTGCCGAACGCCCGGCTGCGGCCACGTCCGCGGAGCGCTCGCGCCTCTCGCCCATCGCTGCCTCTGCTCGGCGGTCGTCGTGCCCGGCACGGGGGGCGAGTTCGCCGGACCCAGCGGCCCGGTGCACATCTGCTCCGGCTGCACCGAGATCCACCCGGGCGGCGCACCGAAGGAGATCCTGGACCAGCACAAGCGCACCACGCGGGCGCACGAGCAGCGCGGCGATTACGCGCTGCGCCAGGTCACCGAAGACGGCCGCCGCAGCGTCGAGGTGACGAACACCAAGACCCAGGCGACGTACACCGTCCTGCCGGACGCCGAACCGGCCCGGTGCAGTTGCCCGGACTTCACGAAGCGCTGCGCCGGGACCGCCCTCCGCTGCAAGCACCTCACGATGGTGCAGGAGTGGCTCGGTGAGCCGCCGACGGCCGCGCCGGCACCGGAGCCGGCTACTCCGGTTGACCTGGTGACCACCACCCGGGATGCGCGCCTCGCCGACCTCGAAGCCCGCGCACTTCGGGCACAGCAGGCCCTCGACGCCAAGGTGTCCGCCGAACGGGACGCCATTCTGACGGAAGCGAAAGCCAGTCTCGAAGCCGCCCGCCTCGCCCAGGCGCGCAGCGATCGGGACGCCCTCTGGCCGGAAGCCTAACCGGCCCACGCGATCACCGACGGGCGGGGTTCTTCGGAGCCTCGCCCGCTTTCACGTACGAGGAGCTTTCCATGTCCGTTCACACCACTCACCGATCAAACACCAACGCACCGATCTATCGCCGCGCCATCATCGGCAGCCCGGAGCCCGATCCAGGCACCGAGCGCTTCCGCATCGAGGGTGTCGACTTCTGGTCCGCCACGATTACCGGCCCGAGCGCCTACATGGCCACCCGCGGCGAGCAACTGCTCTACCAGCTCCGCCACGGCCGCAACCGCTACACCCTCCAGCACCTCCGCGTCGGCACCATTCCGGACGCCGCGGTAATCCTCAACGAGCTGCGCTACGACTACTACCGCTGGCGCATCCGCGAAAAGCAGCGCGAACAGGAAGCCCTCGCATGGGGCGACGCGCAGTTCTCCGACGAGGACTTCAGTCCCGCCATCGGAGGCCGCCCGTGAACAACTGCGACCACTGCGGCGACACGCTGACGCCGAACGCCGCCGCCACCTCACGCCGAGCACTCTCCGGACGGGTGCTCTGCTGGCTTTGCCGGGTGCGCTTAACACCCCGCTTCACCAGCCCGCACCAGAGCCCGAAAGGCTGCACGGAGACCCTCCGACCGACCGGTTACGGGCTCTACGTCTGCGACCTGACCACGCCGGCCGGCTCGTTCCAGGGTTCCGGCCTTACGGAAGAGCAAGCCATCAGCCGAGCCCGCTCCGCCGCCCGCACGGTGGGCGCGCTCGCCTAACCACCGTTCACCGCCCCGGGGAGTTCGCTCCTCGGGGCCTTTTCGTTTTCTGGAGATTGAACATGGCACACGTCGACACTTACCAGCTCGTCACCGACCGGATCACCACCGCCCTCGAAGCGGGCACCGTACCCTGGCATCGCCCCTGGAACCCCTCCGGCGGCATGCCCCGGAACCTGGTGAGCGGTAAGCTTTACCGCGGCATCAACCCACTACTGCTCTCCCTTGGCTCCGCTTATCAGAGCCCGTGGTGGTGCACCTTCAACCAGGCGCGCGAACGCGGCGGGTGCGTCCGCAAAGGCGAGAAGGGGAGCCTCGTCATCTTCTGGAAGCTGCCCACCCGGCAGGAAGTGGACGGCGCCGACGCGGACACGCCGGAATACGAGCGCCGCGCGCCACTCCTGAAGCACTACTGGGTGTTCAACTCCGAGCAGTGCGACGGGCTGACCACGCCGCCCACCGAGGAGTACCAGCCGAACGAGTGGGATCCCATTCCGCTCTGCGAGTCCATCGTCGCCGGGATGCCGCAGCGGCCCGCCACCAAGACGGACAGCCGCCAGGCGTTCTACTGCCCCGCGCTTGATTACGTGGGCATGCCACTACTCTCGCAGTTCGAAAGCCCGGAAGCGTATTACGCGACCTACTTCCACGAGCTGGTACACAGCACCGGACACCCGCGCCGGCTGGACCGCAGCCTCTCGCTCGAAGTCCAGCCGTTCGGCTCACCGGACTACTCGAAAGAGGAGCTCGTCGCCGAGTTCGGCGCGGCCTACCTCTGCGGTGTGGCTGGGATCTGGCCCGCCGTCACCAGCAACTCGGCCGCCTACATCGCCGGCTGGCTGAGTAAGCTACGCGGGGACAAGAAGCTGCTGGTGATGGCGGCCGCCCAGGCGCAGAAGGCCGCGGACTTCATCCTGGCCGTTCAGCACGACGCCGAATAGCTACCACCGGGCGGGAGGTTGAACCTCCCGCCCTTTCTTCGTTTCGAGGTACCGTAATGACCGACCGTAAGCGCCAACAGCTCCTCCTCCAGCTTGCCCAAGCGGAACGCGATCACGCGTACGCCCTCCAACGGCTGGCCCGTCACACGCTCGGCCGCGACGCCGCCGGCGTGAGCGCCTGGACCCTCCAGGAACATTCGCTCCGCGAACGGGTGAACCGGCTTCGCGACCCGCTCGCCATCGCTCCGCTACCGCCGCATACTCCCGAGCCCGAGCCCGCACCGGCCACCAGCCCCAGCGTCGAAAGCCTCCAGGCCCAGAGCCTCGCACTAGCCCGGGACAGCGATCCGGACCGCGCCGTACACCTGGCCGCGACCCTCGTTCCGGACTACTCCACGCTGCACTGGGTGCCCGACGCCCGCACCCCTCGCGGATTGGACCGAGACGGAGTTTACCGCCTACTCGGCGCCCACTTCCAACACCTATCCCTCGCCAGCCTGGACGACCTCGAAGACGCGGAGCTCGTCGCGTGCTCGCCGACCGGCGCCGCCTGGCTCTGGCTCGTGCACGGAGAGCTGGCCCGCCGCGAACTACGGCCGCGGATCCCAACGCCGATCTTGCCTCACCTTCAGGCCGCCGCCTGATCCTAGACGGGAACCGGTCACGCCGGCCGGTTCCCGGATACGAAAGGAGTATCATGCCCCAGGTTTCGACACTGTTCTACCGCGAAGGCGAGGACATCCCCGTTCTCGACTGGTTGGACCTCATCCCCGATGAGCCACGCGAGCGGGTACGCCGCCAACTCCAACGACTCGCCGATACCGGACACGAAGCCCGCCGGCCGCTCGTGGAGAACCTCGGCGACGACATTTACGAGCTACGGACCCGCGTCGGTCGAGTTAACTACCGCATCTTGTTCAGCTTTCACGGCCGGAACGCCGTCCTGCTGACGTGCGGGTTCACGAAGGAGCGAGAAATCCCCGCCGACGAGCTCCGCCGCGCCCGCCAACGGCTACAGGAGTTCCGGGCCGATCCGGGGAACCATTACGCGGAGATGGAAGGATGAACACTACCAAAGCAAAGACCTCCGATGCCCTGGCCATCATCGACCAGCGCTTCTTCAGCGAGCCGGACCCGGAGCGGGACGCCCGCATGCGCGCCTACGACCTGGCGCTCGACGTAGCCCAGGCAGTTTACGATCTCCGCGAGCGCACCGGGCTGGACCAGGGCGCCTTCGCGGAGCGAGTGGGCCTCACCGCCCAGCAGATCGACGACCTCGAAGACGCTGACTTCCAGGGCGATCCGGTGGCCGCGCTCCAGCAGCTCGCCGCCGCCCTCGATCACCAGCTCCACCTCAGCGTGGTCCCGCGGCAGGCAGCGTAAGCCTCACCCATCGAACGCCCTCCGGAACGGGTCCGGAGGGCGTTCGTGCTGTACCTGCGGCGACCGGCGTATGCGGGTTTTCCACATAGGGAAAACCCGCATACGGGAAATTGCCAAAACCGAAGCGGATGACAGGAGACGGCATGCCTGAAGGCGCCGGCAGTCAATACAAAGGCGAGTACGCCATTTCTAACCGCGGCTATGGGAATGCGCCAGGACCGAATCGCGGATGCGGTTGTTTCGGCGGGATTCTGGTGGGCTTCATTGGGGCCTTGTGCATGGCCGGCGGGATCAATCTCTCATCTGATGGCTGGGCGATCCTGGGGATACCGCTACTACTCCTCGGGTTGTGGCTATGTCTCATCGGCTGGAGCATGACGCGCTAGCCGACTCAACCTACAGCCCCAGCAACGCGGCAGCCGGATCTGCCCAGGCGGACTCCTCGCGGGTGTACTTCGCAATCATGGCGTGCGTTCGATGCCCGGTCTGCCGCATGATCGCCGTGTCCCGCGCGCCGGCGGCGGCCGCACTGGTCACGAACCCCGCGCGGAGGGAGTGACCCGAGAACCGTTCGGGATCCTCCAACCCCGCCCGCGCAGCGGCCCGCTTCACCGCCCGGTCGACCGCCTTATCTGAGAGCCGACCTTCCAGCAGGTTCCCATGGCGATCAACACGCCGAAACAACGGCCCCTCCGTCACGCCGGCCAGCCGGATCCACTCCCGCAGCGCCTTGACCGGACACGTTCCCGGCTTGCCGAGCGGGATCACCTTCCCCAACCCCTCGCCTTCCTGATCCGTCTTTGACTTCTCCACCGTCACGTACGCGCCGCGCGCCTCGAAGCGCACGGCCGCCACGTCGAGCGCCACCAGCTCCGACCTGCGGAACGCGCCGAAGAACCCGAGCAGCAGCAGCGCCCGATCCCGCGCGCCGAGGAGCCCGGCCGGCTGGGTGGTGGCGATCTTTCGCATGTGAGCCGTCGTCAGCGCGGGTGCCTCCTTCTGCCGGGTCCGGAGCTGGCGCCGAATGCCTTTCCACTGTGCCAGCACCGCGACGTGGGCGGTAGGGTCGGGCTGGCCGGCTTGCCGATGCGCTACCCGGATCGCGATGAGGCGTCGCTCGAGAGTGGAGACTTTCAACCGCTCCGAACGGTCCGCCAGGTAGAGACGCACCGTCGGCGATTCCGCCGGCAGCGCCGGGAATCCCCGCTCGCCGCACCAGGCGGACCAGTCCCGCCAGTCCGAGGCG